>Ga0138256_10000602_pt1 | contig 39472 bp, 30 predicted proteins | sample KNB2016incub_MG_FD_105486 | JGI IMG/M metagenome (GOLD analysis project Ga0138256, IMG submission 105486) | Active sludge microbial communities from wastewater in Klosterneuburg, Austria - KNB2014incub_MG | ecosystem: Engineered > WWTP > Activated sludge > Unclassified | place: Austria... | reverse complement strand
TTTAGCGCTTGGCGTTGGGATATTGGTCATCAGCTTTGGCGCTTCCATCTATTTTGTGGGCGACATGGGTGTGTCGACCTATGATGCGGTGGCACTGGTGATGGCGGAAAAGAAGGTTGCTAAGTTTCAGTATTGTCGTATTGGTACGGATCTGCTCTGTACGGTGATCGGGTTTCTATTTGGCGCGACGGTTGGTGTGGGAACGCTGGTAACTGCATTTTTTATGGGTCCGATTATAGCGTTTTTTAGACGCACTGTGGCGGAGCCCTTTCGATATGGGAGAAAAAGGTCATAGTACAACAGTTTCAGCATACATTCTGCGGGGGTTTCTCATTTGTTCTTAATAATCACGAATGCATCCTTTTGAATGCCAACCAAATCAAAGTTTTCATAGGTTTTATATCGGATTGTCCCCTCTTGATCAAAAACAATCAACTTGTAAGCAGGGGTAGAACGGTTTTCAAATGTAGCCATGAGATAATTACCTTGCTGCGCCAAATTGATCAACTTTCCGCCCCGATTGATACTATCTGAGCGGCCTAAGACACGAAGTAATGCATCTTCTACAAGTCATCGTTTCCCTGGTCAGATGTTTGCGTCGATTCATGTTTAATAAACAGACCATACGCAAATTCTGGATTTCCAATTTTAACAAATTTAACTTCAGAATTCTTTTTTATCTTAAGATTGTTATTTGATGGCGGAAATCCCTGTTCCACACGCACTGTATAAGCATCAAACTTTTTATAATTTGAATAACCATTATCCACTTCAAGTGCTGTTGCATCCTCGTTGAGCTTGATTAAATGATCAGAGCCCATGATCGCACCACCCGTGTGGTATTTTAAGTACGCTTGGTTGCCATCTGCATAAAGTGAGGCAAAAACATAGCCATCACGCATTTCATTCAATGGCAGCTGAAAAACAAATTTACTATTTGGGGGATTCGATAGTGGCGCTTGATAGATTTTACCCGCTGCACCTTCAAAATAATAATAATCTCCAGTCATAGCAAATGCCCCTATTTGATTGTAGCATAACCTCAAGTTGTTGAATTAACGGTAACCGATTTGACAATTAATTGTCTCACTATATGAAAAACCCGTATTCAAAATCAGTTGGTTCAATGGTTACAACTGCAGTTAGAGCAATGCACAAGAATTATCACTCAATCACAAACCCATTAACAAATACTTTCTGCTCATCATAAAACAAACCAGTAACAGAACCCGCTTGAAAAAATGATATGTCAAATAGATATTCAATGTCACCATATTTTAACGTACCATGGAACATGTCATAATCCTTTTGAACATCAACTTTGATAGCACTAAAAGTTGTTTCGGTATCATCAATCGTCATGACACCTTCAACCGCTTCACCATTCATATTGTAATCGAAGGTGTAAATATCTAGCAGTCTTACTAGATTACTTTCTTCATCCATTTCGTAAGTATAGCCAACCGCTTCAGGTTTGCCACATCCAGATATTAGAACACATATCAAAATCATCACAAGAACTAATTTTTTTATCATCGTTGCATCCTCCAATAAAACATTTTCACTTAAATCTCATAGTATAATACATTGATTTTTTCGACCTTATTATCTGAAATAATAAATTGAACAAAAGGGTAATACTCATTAGGAACTAACGTTATAGTCCCAAGTCCATTGTCGTCAATGTATGCGCCACCATGAAAATACTCACCAGGTGTCACACCATCAGAAAGTGAACCATATATCAAGTTGTTAAAATTGGATTTCCAATCATAGTCTTGAGGAAGAAGCGATAATGCGGTTTCAAAAGGATCATTAATCTGGATGCCCATTATAGAACAACCTTCTGAATTAGATTTTATGGTCATAGCAAATGGTGTCGGTGCCCAATTGGAAAAAGTATATTCAACCCATTCATTACCATATACGATGCCAGATACTGTTTCGATTAACTCTAACCCTTCACTTTGCGCCATCTCTATTGTTAAATCAGGTCGATAAAATGGGCAATCTGTGATATCTTTTAATGTTAAATAGTGTGTTTCAAGCATAGGTTCATTTGTTTCTGATTCTATCTCTATCGAAACGAGCTTATCATCAAAAAACTTAATCGCAAGGATTTTGTACTTAAAGAAGTCTTGCTTGACGCTTACTTGGCCTTCGTTGATGAGTATTTCTTCAGTCCCTGAAACATTATTTTTCAGCATTATTTCTACTTCAAATGTATAATATTTGTCAGCGTCGTCACTGGACTCTACTGCGTTCAATATTAATTTTTTAAATGAAATCGTGAGATTATTGTCACGGGCTAACTGCGGCGCCAATATCATGTACCGATCACCGACTAAAAAGGTCTTATAAAACTCGGATGTGTATAACCCTTTATAGGTTGATTCTGCATATTTCTCAAAGTTCATGACACTCTGCGCTTCGCCATTGACGTTACTTTCTGAAATAATCAAATCAATCGTATCAGGTGTCACTGTATAAAATGCCTTGAAAAATTCAGTGATCGTATTCTCAATTTCTTGATCATCGGTTGATTTATAGATGCGAAACGAAAATAAGCCGACGAGTAAAACAATAATGACCATTGAACCAATTATGTATGTTCTCTACTTATTCATTTTGACCTCCCATATTATTTACAGTATATCACTCTTGTAATCTTGTAAGATAGGCTAATTGCATTAAAATTGTATTGAAATTGTATGTTATTTACATTTTATTTCCTCGGCTTCATAAGTGGGGTTAAGTTGTATTTTAAAAGGTTGACGAAAGCATAAAGGACGCGCCCAAATCATTATCAAACATGATTTGAGAGCGTCCTTTTTATGACCATTAACCTTTTTTAAACCATCGTACCAATATCTCGTCTATAAAAAGCGTTATTAAACGTCAGCTCTGAGGTGCGTTCATAAGCCAGCTTCCTCGCCGCATCAAGTGTTGGCCCCGTGGCCGTTACACCTAAAACGCGGCCGCCATTTGTGACGGTGTCGCCTTCGAAAAAGCGCGTGCCGCAATGGTAGACGATGGTATGGTCCATCTGACTACCGAGTCCTTCTATGACGCAACCTTTGGAATAGGCCTCTGGATAACCACCTGAAGCCATGATCACACAAACTGCATGATCCTGCGACCAGCGCAAACTGACTTGATCAAGTGTCTTTGATTCAACGGCTTCGATGATGTCGATTAGGTCATTCTCAAGTCTGATGAGCGTCACTTCTGTTTCTGGATCGCCTAAACGCACATTGTATTCGATGACGTTTATGGCGTCACCGTCGATCATGATGCCCACGAAGAGGATGCCTTTAAAGTCAATATGATCCGCTTTGATGCCTTTGATAAAGGGATCAAGTAGGTCCTTTTGAATCGTCTTCATAACGTCATCGGTTATGATAAGGCTTGGAGAATACGCCCCCATGCCCCCTGTGTTAAGGCCGAGATCGCCATCATATATTTTCTTATAATCCTGTGCCGGTGACATCGGCAATATGGTGTCACCATCTACAAAACATAGGATAGACGCTTCAATGCCTTTTAAAAAAGTCTCAAGGACAACTTTGTCACCTGAGTTCCCAAAGATTCGCCCATCCATAATTTCGGAAAGTGCGTGTTTTGCTGTTTGATAGTCTTCAGCAATAATGACGCCTTTTCCAGCAGCAAGGCCATCTGCCTTTATGACCACTGGGTAATCAAAACGTTCAAGTGCTTCAAGTGCGGTATTCAGCGCAACATGCGTTTCCGAATGCGCGGTTGGGATGCCATGTCTCATTAAAAAGGCTTTCGTGAAATCTTTACTGCCCTCAAACTTAGCAGCCGCTTTACTTGGTCCAAAAATCCTAAGGCCATTTGACTCAAACAAATCCACAATACCAAGTACCAGTGGCAGTTCAGGTCCGACGATGGTCAAATCAATCTGATTGGTTTTCACAAATGTAAGAAGTCCCTCTAAATCGTCAACGGCAATATCCACACAATTTGCAAGAGCTGCGATGCCTGCATTTCCAGGTGCCGCAAAAAGCACGGGATTTCTGTCGCTTAAGCTCAATTTATGAGCGATGGCATGTTCTCTTCCGCCACTGCCGATAATCAATATTTTCATAGTTGCCTCCAACATTAGTGTTTAAAGTGTCTCATCCCAGTAAACACCATCGCCATGCCGTATTTGTTGGCTTCGTCGATGACTTCTTGGTCTTTCACCGAACCACCCGGTTGTATGATGGCAGAGATGCCCGCTTCTGCAGCCGCTTTGATGCCATCTGCAAATGGGAAAAAGGCATCTGAAGCTAGGACGGCGCCTTTGGTTGGAAAGTTGGATTGACGGATGGCATTTTCAGTGGCCCATACGCGGCTCACTTGCCCTTGGCCAAGCCCCAAAGTTTGGTGATCTTTTGTGATGACGATGCCGTTGGATTTGGCGTGTTTGCAAATTTTCCAGGCGAACATCAACTCTTTGATTTCTTTCGTCGTTGGGATGCGCTCGGTCACTGTAACCAGTTCACCCTCTAAAAGTAGCGCATCGATATCCTGGATCAATAAGCCACCCAGCGTTTTTTTCATGTCCTTTTGATGGGGTGACGCTGGCACTTTGATGTCTTTGAGCTTTAACACGCGTAAATTTTTCTTGGTTTTAAGGCACTCAAGGGCATCGGCGTCGAAATCTGGCGCGATGACGATTTCTAAGAAGATCTCGTTCATGAGCTGAGCGGTACGCAGGTCTACTTTTTTATTCGCTGCCACAATGCCGCCAAAGATAGAAACTGGGTCACAGGCATAGGCCTTTTGATACGCATGGTAGATGTCGAAGCCACTGCCCACGCCGCAAGGGCTAGAATGCTTAACGGCAACCACTGTGGCTTTGCCATCAAATTCTTTGAGCAAGGCGATTGCGCCATTGACGTCGTTAATATTATTGTAGGAAAGTTCTTTGCCATGCAGCTGAACCGCTTCTGATAGCGTGCCTTTCGTATCAAACACTTCTTTATAAAAAGCCGCGCTTTGATGTGGGTTTTCGCCGTATCTCAAGTCTTGCACTTTTTCATACGTTAGCGTCAATGTCTCAGGGTATGGGTTTCTGTTCCCATGCTTCACGAGGTAGGACGCAATCATGGCGTCATAATGCGCGGTATGTTGAAACACTTTGAGCGCGAGATCATACTTCGTCTCGTAAGGCACTTCGCCGTGTTCTTTTAGCTCTGTAATAACCCGTAAGTAATCGCTTGGGTCGATGACCACCACCACGTCAGCGTGGTTTTTTGCCGCAGATCTCAACATGGTAGGCCCGCCGATATCAATGTTCTCCACCGCTTCTTCAAAATGAACGCCCGGTTTGAGCACCGTTTCTTTAAAGGGATAGAGGTTGATCACGACAAAATCGATGGTCTGAATCGATAACGCTTCAAGCTGCTTCATATGGTCTGGGTTAGACCGCATGGCCAAAATACCCCCGTGAACCGCTGGGTGCAGCGTTTTGACGCGGCCGTCGAGACATTCTGGAAAATGCGTGATTTCACTGATATTTTTTACGGGTATCCCCGCTTCTTTAATCGATTTTTCTGTGCCACCTGTGGAAATGAGCTCAATGCCCATCTCATGTAACGCCTGAGCAAATTCTACGATACCCGTTTTATCAGATACACTGATTAATGCACGTTTCTTCATTTTTGCCTCCAATTATTACGCGGCCATTCGCGATGTCTTCAAGGGTTTTTACCAAGAGCTCATGTTCTATTCGAAGGATCTTATGGCTAAGCGATTCAGCCGTATCGGTCTTTTGGACTTCAATTTGAGTTTGATAGATGATGTCCCCCGTGTCGACGCCTTCATCTACAAAATGCGTGGTCGCCCCACTGTAAGGCTCACCTGCAGCGATGACCGCTTCGTGAACATGGTGTCCATAGAAGCCGGGTCCACAGTATTTTGGAATCAGAGCGGGGTGAATGTTGATGATGCGCCTTGGGAAAGCATCGATGATGCGTTTTGGTAGTATAGAAAGGTAGCCTGCTAAAACAATCAGGTCTACATTTTCAGCGGCCAGTGTTTCAAATAGAGCAAGCTCCCGCTCCGATGCATCCGGATGAGAGCCCTTGCCTATATAATAAGCTTCAATGTCAAATTTTTCAGCGCGTTTTAGGGCAAATGCGTCTTTTCGGTTAGAGATCACGCACGCGATTTCCACGGGAAGCCCTTTGCCGCCGATGGCATCGATAATCGCCTGTAGGTTAGAACCCCCGCCTGATACCATAACTGCTAGTCTTAAGCGTTGCATAAAACGACCCCTTTGTCGCCAGATACGATTTTGCCGATGACATTTACCGTTTCGCCGTGTGCTTCGAGGATGCTCAGTGTTTGCGCCACGTCTTCAGGTGCAACCACTGCGATGTAACCCACGCCCATGTTGAAAGTTCCGAACATTTCTTCAAGCTCAATTTGACCTTTTTCCATCATGTAGCTAAAAATCTCCGGCACGTTCCAGCTGCCGAGTTCGACATTGGCACAAAGGTCATCCGCTAAAATTCTTGGGATATTTTCAAAGAAGCCGCCACCGGTCATGTGTACCATGCCTTTTACATCCACCGATTCCAAAAGGGCCGTTATGGCTTTTACATAGATGCGCGTTGGTGTAAGGAGTACATTTCCTAGTGTGTCGCCCAGTTCAGGGACAAACGCGTCCACGCCCAGACCGAGTTTTTCAAACAGTAGTTTTCTCACAAGTGAGTAGCCGTTGGAATGAATGCCGCTTGATGCGAGGCCAATCATCACGTCGCCCACTTTGATGGTTTTGCCGCTGATAATCTTAGGTTCATCGACGACGCCCACTGCAAATCCTGCCATGTCGTATTCGCCATTTGCATAAAATCCTGGCATCTCAGCGGTTTCGCCACCGAGAAGTGGCATGTTCGAAAGCTTGCAACCATCTGTAATGCCTTTAACAAGTAGCGCTGCATTTTCTGCTTTAAGTTTACCCGTTGCCAAGTAATCAAGGAAAAATAGTGGCTTTGCCCCTTGGCACAAGATATCGTTGACGCACATGGCGACGAGGTCTTGACCGACCGTATCGTGTTTGTCCATCATAAAAGCGATCTTGAGTTTGGTGCCCACGCCGTCAGTACCCGCAACGAGAACAGGGCTTTCAAATTGGCCACTAAGGCGAAGCAAACCGCCAAAGCTACCAAGGTCACCAATGACGTCCGAGTTAAACGTTTCTTTGACGTGTTTCTTCATCAGTTCAACTGCACGTGCGCCTTCTTTAACATCTACCCCTGCTTCAGCATAGGTTAATTTTTCACCAGACATGATATCTCCTAAATATTTATTATCAGATTCAAACTTATAACATCATAATCAAATTTGATCAACTCGATACATAGTCATAAGCCGGTTACACATGGTTACGCGAATCTAAATTTATTCGCTTCTTCCGGTACTTCCATTGGATAATCGCCATCGAAACACGCTTTACAGAGGCCGTCGCATTTTTTGAAACCAATGGCCTCTGTGAGGCCTTCAATACTGAGATAAGCCAAACTGTCTGCGCCAATCATTTCGCAAATGCCTGCGTTTGTATGCGTCGCACCCACAAGATGGTTTCTATCTGGCGTGTCGATGCCAAAGTAGCAAGGGTACTGTACCGCCGGTGAACTGACGCGCAGGTGCACTTCTTTGGCGCCCGCTGCTTTGAGCATACCCACAATACGTTTGCTCGTCGTACCTCTGACGATGGAGTCGTCGATGAGGATGATGCGTTTGCCGTCTACATTGTGTTTCATGACGTTGAGTTTAAGTCTCACCGCGAGTTCTCTGGATTTTTGATCCGGCTGAATAAACGTACGGCCCATATATTTGTTTTTAATCATACCGATGTTATAAGGAATGCCCGATTCTTCCGCGTAACCAATGGCAGCCGCCACACCTGAGTCAGGCACGGCGATGACCATATCCGCGTCTACTGGACATTCTCTTGCGAGGATCTTACCTGATTCTTTTCTTGCGACAAACACATTTCTGCCATCGATGATGCTATCTGGTCTTGCAAAATAAACATATTCAAACGAACAGATGGCTTTTCTCTGCGTCGTGTCGTACATAATAGACTCGATGCCATTTGAATCGATGATGACGATCTCGCCTGGCAAAACGTCTCTGATAAAGGTTGCGCCAACCACGTCGTGGGCACAGGTTTCTGATGCCAAAACATAGCCGCCATCGATTTTGGCGATGGAGAGTGGACGCAGACCATTGGGGTCTCTTACGCCAATAAGCAAATGGTCAATCATGATGGTGAGTGCAAATGACCCTTTGATCTCTTTTACCGATTCGATAACCGCTTCCTTCATGCCCATGTGATAATTTTTAGCAATGAGGTTTGCGATGACTTCTGTGTCGATGCTCGTTTGGAAAATCGAGCCTTCATCTTCAAGTCTTGCTCTAATTTCACCTGCATTGACGAGGTTTCCGTTATGACCAAGTGCAATGCTGCCGCCTTTGTATCTGACAACAAGCGGCTGTGCATTGGACACATAACTCTCACCGGTTGTTGAATATCTCACATGCCCGATACCAATATCCGCAGGCAATCTCTCTAAAATTTCGCTATTAAAAACCTCTTGAACGAGGCCCATTTCTTTATAATACTGCATTTTATCGCCCTTAAGTACGGCGATGCCAGCGCTTTCTTGCCCCCTATGTTGTAGGGCAATAAGGCCGAAACAGAGCATTTGAGAAACTGCTTCCACGCCCGGTGCATAGATACCGATGACGCCACATTCTTCACTGAGCTTGTCGAGCTTTAAAAAATCATCCATTCTAATCCTCCACAGGTTATCCCTGAATTCTACTCAAAACTTCCTGATAAGTCTCTTCCACATTGCCAAGGTCTCTTCTGAATCTATCTTTATCCATTTTTACATTTGTCACTGCATCCCACAAACGGCATGTATCTGGCGATATTTCATCTGCTAAGATCACTTGCCCTTTATAAAGGCCAAATTCTAGTTTGAAATCGATGAGTTTAAGGCCGCGGGCAATGAAGAACGCGATAAGCAGGTCATTGATTTTAAGCGACATGTCCTTAATCGTTTCCACTTGCTCAGGTGTGGCATAGTCCATCGCATAAATATGAGATTCGTTGATCATAGGATCGCCAAGGGCATCGTTCTTATAACAAAATTCTAAGACTGTCTTTTTCATGACCACACCTTCTTCAAGACCGAGCCTTTTGGCAAGTGAGCCCGCCGCCACATTTCTGACGATCACTTCGAGTGGTAAAATTTTAACCGCTTTAACGTATTGCTCTCTATCGTTTAATAGTTCTTCAAAGTGTGTTGGAATGCCTTTTTCTTCGAGCATTTTGAAAAGGAGTGCGCTCATCTTGTTGTTGACGACACCTTTGTCGTGAATCGAACCTTTTTTCTCGCCGTTAAATGCCGTTGCATCGTCTTTATATTCTACTAAATAGTGATCTGCATCGTCTGTTTTAAATACTTTTTTTGCTTTGCCTTCATATAATTGCTCGAGTTTTTTCATAAGTCGCCTCCATTTTTTTTATTAGAATTTCAACTGAATGGCTTTATCCTTTTCAACGACAGCATCCGCCATGTCTTTTTTATACTGTTTCATCTTGACCCTAAGTTCAGGGTACTTAACAGAAAGGATCTGCACCGCAAGTAGACCTGCATTTTCTGCCCCATCGATGGCCACTGTGGCCACAGGAATGCCGCTTGGCATCTGTACAATAGAAAGAAGTGAATCTAGACCATCCATGGTCGAAGATTTGATGGGAATGCCGATAACTGGAAGTACTGTCACGCCGGCGATAACACCCGGAAGATGAGCCGCTTTACCTGCTGCACCAATGATGACCTCGATGCCGTTTGCCTCAGCAGCCATGGCATATTCGATGGCTAAATGCGGGGTTCGATGTGCGGAAAGCACTCTCGCTTCTACCTCTACGCCGAATTTCTTTAAAATGTTGATGCAGCGTTCTACCACGGGAAAATCAGAATCGCTTCCCATAACGATAGCTACTTTCATAAAACCTCCTAAAATCCGAATATTATTCTCACAAATTACATATTCATTCGTCTATACCAATCTTATAAAATAATTCCCCTCGCGTCAAGATAAAAACGAATAATAATGCTTTAAATTAATTTAATGTTCATATTTAGAAAACAAAACACCCTTAACAGGCGCTTACTTGCAAGCATGTTAAGGGTGTTTTGGGGATTGAAGGGATTATGGAGCTTATAGGGGGATTCTACGCCTCACACGCTTCGAGAAAAAGCCTGATACGCGCGTAATTGACTTTGTATATCCCTGCATCTTCTAACACTGCTTCAAATTTTATGCCGATTTGAGCTCTAAAACAGGCAAGCAATGTCGCTTTTAGCGCGTCATAATCCGTGTCAGGATCGTTTATTGCGTCAACAATAGATGCTTCGTTATTTAATTCAGCAAGCAAAATCGTTTCAATGGCCATCGTCCATGGTACGTGCTTTACTAAATCAGCCACGGCTCGAAGAGCACCTTCATCAATTTTGGTCAGTGGTTTTGTACCTGCAGATCGTTTCATTTCAATAAGAACTTGTATCAAGCCATCGATTTCTGCCACAAGACGCGCGGGTAAAACCGCAAGACCCATGACTTCAATCAAGCCAATATTCTCGCGTTTGATATGGTGATGCGCCTCATGGGGATGAAAAAGCCCTTCTGGATGCGCCTCTGTACGTCTGTTGTTTCTTAAGGCAAGGTACATCTCATAGGTGTCACCGTTTTTTCTTAGTATTGGCGTAACGGTATTATGCCTTTCAAAGGTATGGGCAATAAGATCTACCGCAGCATCCGAATAGTCAATCCATTTTTCGAGGATTTTTGAAGACGCTTCTATAATAGAAGCTCTATTTCTACTAACAAGTTTTAGTACGGATAATGGCCACTCAATAATCTCAATATTTATATCACTTGCAAATTTTGGCACATAACGTTCGCGCGTTTTAGCACGCATCATTGGCATTTCATAATTGCCTGCTTGATAATGGTCATGCGTCAATATCGAACCACCCACTGTATGTAGGTCCGCATTGGAACCAATAAAATAATGAGGCAAATAATCGACAAAATCACACAATCTTGTAAATGTATTTCTATCGATTTTCATATCGCGGTGTTCCTGACACAGCACAATTGCATGCTCGTTATAATAGACATAAGGCGAATACTGAAAATACCAAGGTTCACCGGCAAGCATCATCTGAACAAGACGGTGGTTATGACGCGCTGGGTGATTTATATTGCCGCTATAACCTGCATTTTCAACACATAGCAAACACTTTGGATAGACTGAAGGCTTGCTGTGTTTTTGAAGTTCAATCTCTTTCGGATTTTTTTCTGGTTTTGACAGGTTGATTGTAATATCCATCTCGCCATACTTTGAAGTGCTTTTCCAAGAAATATTCTTGCTAACGCGGTCCATTCGAATATAGGTTGATGCTTCTGAGAGGGCATAAAAATACTGTGTTGCCATCATGGGTTGTTTTTGATGCAGCGACCAAAAGACTGCATTGACCTCAGAGTTTCTAGGCATAAGCAAGGACATAAGTTCGGCTTGGACCATATCCTCTTGATAAAGGAAATCCATCGGTTCCCCTAATTTTTTAGCTTCAATTGCGATTTCATTCAAAAGCGAATAAATGTCCAATAACGCAAAAGAATCTGATTTTTTTAAGTTTTTTTCATCCGCTTGAAGCGCCGACTTAAGGGCATCTAAGTCACATTCAATCTTTAGTCTGCGCCAAATCGCATTGCGCACGACGTTAACATCAAGTGCGTACAACATATGATTCACAAGACCATATTGGATCAATTGCTCAATTAACTGAAACACGTTATTCGACACGATGCGTTCCTCCTGAAATTTCAGCGATATAAAACGAAGCCGTTAAACCCGTGCGCTTTGCATATTGTTCAGCGATGTATTGGGTGACCGTTTGCAAATGGGCACTATGAACAAGCGCAATGGCGCAGCCACCAAAGCCTGCACCGGTCATGCGTGCGCCAATCACACCTCTAAGAGTTCGACAGATTGATACCACAACGTCCAGTTCATCGCAGCTCACTTCAAAATTGTGTTTTAATGACTCGTGCGAGCTGTACATCCACTCACCAAACGCAATGAGATTGCCTTCCGATAACGCTTCTTTGCTCTTTAACGTCCGATAATTTTCTACAACGGCATGGTAAGCGCGTTTGTAGACAGATGGGTCATTTAAATTCTCAGAAACCGATAAAAATTCTATAGGTGTCAAATCGCAAAGTGCCTTTATTGGACGGCCTTTATAGGCGTGCTTTAGTGCCTCAAACGCACTTTCACATTCTTTGCGTCTCTGGTTGTATGCCGAATCCACGAGGCCGCGTTTTTTATTTGTGTTGATGATGACGATGCGATAGTCGCCAATGGCCGCGGGAACGTGTTCGTAGGCCAACGTGTCACAGTTAAGCAGCACAGCATGGTCTTTTTTGCCCATGGCAATTGAAAATTGATCCATAATACCGCAGTTAACGCCATTGAATTGATTTTCAGATATTTGGCAAAGCCGTGCAATTTCAACTGGTGTAATCGTTAAACCATAGAAATCTTTCGCAATGGTTGCCGTCAATACTTCAATCGAGGCGGATGAAGAAAGGCCTGCACCATTTGGAAGATCGCCATAAAATAATACATCAAGACCATGCGTCGCCTCATAGCCCATTTGACTAAGGGTATGAAAAACGCCCATCGGATAATTGCCCCAATCTTTTTCAGCGTCATAGACAATATCATCAAGCGAAAATGACACAATCCCTTGTGCCTCAAAATTAAGCGAAATCATCCTCACAAGGCGATCGGACCGTTTGGCCACCACGGCATAAGTTCCGAGACTTATGGCGACTGGGAGTACCATGCCGCCGTTATAATCGATATGTTCACCAATAAGGTTGACACGTCCAGGTGAAAAATAAGTGCGTGTCGTTGTTTGATTATCTGAAAACACCTCTTGAAATTTACTTTTTAGTTCGTCCCAATGCATCATCACTTATACCCCCTGAACCTTTTCATAGCCGTCTGGATGTTTTTTATGCCAGTTCCAAGCATCTGAGACGATGGTTTCAATTTGAGTATGTTTTGGCTGCCAGCCTAGAAGGGCTTCAGCCTTTTGAGACGATGCGATTAAAACAGATGGATCGCCCGCGCGTCTTTCTGCAACCATCGATGGAATTGGATGGCCAGTCACTTTTCTAGCGACTTCAAGAATTTCTAGCACAGAAAAACCTTCACCACTGCCGAGATTAAAGATTTGACTTTCCTTGCCAGCTCTTAAGTAGTCAAGTGCTTTAAGGTGGGCATCAATAAGGTCCGTCACATGGATATAATCGCGGATACACGTCCCGTCTTTAGTCGGGTAATCATTTCCAAATAGTGTAATCGCCGAGCGCTTTCCTAACGGAACTTGTAAAATGAGTGGTATGAGATGCGTTTCAACGCCATGCGCTTCGCCAATGTCACCCGAAGCGTCTGCGCCAGCCACATTAAAATATCTGAGAGAAACGTATTTAATCGCATGTGCGATATCCGCCCATTTGAATAGTTTTTCCATCATGAGCTTTGATTCCCCATATGGGCTTGCTGGTTGCGTTTCATTTTCTTCAGTAATTGGAACGGTTTTGGGTTCACCATACACCGCTGCCGTAGAAGAAAATACAATATTCTTGACGCCGTATTTAGTCATTAATTTAAGTAAGGTCACCGCACCCCCTACGTTATTATCAAAATATTTGATGGGTTGGTGCATGGATTCACCCACCAAGGAATTGGCGCTAAAATGTAAAATGGCTTCTATTTTGTTTTCAAGAAAAACTTGCTCTAAAGCCTGTTCGTCCCTGATATCCACTTGATAATATTTCGCGTTCTTGTGTACCGCGGCTTGATGGCCCGTTTCTAAATTATCCACGACAACGACTGCCTCTTTGTTTTCAATTAACATTTTAACGGCATGGCTACCGATATACCCTGCGCCACCTAAGACCAATATCATAAATTTCTCCTTAACCTATCATAAGTAAAATAATGCCTACACTATTATTATACTATACGGGTTAATAAAATCAATTATTTTAGTAAATTTTTACTTGGCATTTTTTCAGTGAGAAAATTCCAATACTTTTTGGGCATTAACTGTGTATGTCTCTTAGGGCTTTTGCGTTCATCAATGGCAATGTGGTCAAAGTATGCCTGCCACATCTGCTGATACACTTTTTCCACACTTGAAAAATAGAGGGTATCCACAGGATCGAGGTCGCTAAAATGGACGGTTTCTTTATTGTAAAACGCTGCTTTTCTACGTTTGGTATCATGAATCACCCAAACTTGATCCGATAAACGGTCCTGAAAATGTGGAACAACAAGGCTCAAAAGGTCATACGTCGGTTCAAATTGCGCATAAAAAACCTTTTGTTCAAGTTCAGCGAAACGCATAAACCCAATCATGCGATGCGATTCTCTCGCCACAGCGTTATAAGCTTTGTAGATGGCAAGGATATCTGGATCGGATAAATTCTCCATGGCATTGGCACCTAATTTATACGCGCGCTTTAAAAACCGATATAGCATCGTGCCAAACCCCTCATCTTCTGAGAGATACGCATAGCCAATTTTTCTAAATGTTTCAGATCCAAACGTTTCAAGAATAGATTTAACGACTTTTGAGATGCGATTTTCATCAGGGTAAGTCTCAACAACCACATCAAAAATCTGATGCTGATACTGCGCCCTCAATTGTAGCGACTGATCATTCTTCGCACCTTTATCGTGAAACATCTGGTGCACCGCAGAAAGTGCCCCTTCAAAGCTGCCATCATACAGATAAATCATGCGTCACACCTCCAAACTGTCTCGGATAAAGTTCCACCATAGACAATTGGTTACTAAAACCCTTTGGTGCATCCAACAAATGTATTTTGAGTTTGATAGGCTCAAGATCCATTGTGCCAAAGGTCTTGCCACTGCACGTGATGAAATATTTCGCGCGTTTCATGACGATACCCATCTTTGTGAGGTTCTCAAAACCCAGGGGACCAAACCGTCTTGAAGCTATGATACGCCGCGCTGTGATGTTTCCAATACCGGGGATGCGCAACAGCTCCATTAGACTCGCTTTATTAACCTCCACTGGAAACAGCCCCATATTTCGAAGAGCCCACTGACATTTCGGGTCCACATCCATATCTAAATTGGGGTCATCTTTCGTCAAAATCTCATCTGCTGCAAACCCATAAAAGCGCAAAAGCCAATCCGCTTGATAAATCCTGTGTTCGCGCTTCAAAAGTTGCTTTTGTCCAAACACAGCTGCTTCATTGTTTCGTGCTGGGATCAGCGATATATTGCCCACTGGTATATAGGCAGAATAATAGACGCGCTTAAGCGACATGCGTTTATAGAGCGCTTCTGAAATCTTTATAATTTTTAAATCGGGTTCATCCGTTGCGCCGACAATCAGCTGCGTGCTTTGTCCCGCAGGTATGAAACTTGGCGTATTCTTAAACTGTTTGCGCATCGCACCATATTCCGCCATTTTTTCTTTAATAAGACCCATTGGTGCAATCATCTCCGCTCGATTCTTCTGAGGGGCAAGCAGTCTTAGACTTTGTGTCGTTGGCAGTTCAATGTTGATGCTCATACGATCCACATACATACCCGCGTGTTCGATTAGAAGTTGGTCAGCACCCGGAATCCCTTTGAGGTGAATATAACCGTTAAAGCGTTCAACCTCTCTAAGCTTCTTGACGACCTTTATCAACATCTCCATCGTGTAATTTGGATTCACAACGACACCCGAGCTTAGAAAAAGACCTTCAATATAGTTCCGTCGATAAAAACTAATGGTAATGTCCACCAACTCTTCAGGTGTGAACGCTGCCCTTGGGATACCCGCATTGGATGACCGATTGATGCAGTACGCACAATCATAAATGCATTTGTTCGTAAAGAGTATTTTGAGCAAGGAAATACACCGCCCATCTTCTGCGTAACTGTGGCAGATTCCAGGTAGTGTCGTATTGCCAAGCATTGACTTGTCACCCTTTCTCTCACTTCCACTCGATGAACAGGAGACGTCATATTTGGCGGCATCTGCAAGTATTTTCAGTTTGTCTAGTGCGTCCATAATACCTCCGAAAGAACATATGTTCTGTTTTTATTATACGTCTTTCTTTTGAATTAGTAAATGGGCTATGCACAAAAAAACACCCAACATCAATCATTGGGCGTTTTCATATTTGTTTGTTTATTTTTTCTAGAAGTAGAAGTAGTCCCCTTCAATAAGTTTATAGAAACTATCTGCTTTGCTGGTAAACGGTCTGTTGTTGAAGAACAAACTTTCTTTTGCAACGACAACACCCATAAGTGCTCTCTTTGCTGCAAGGATACTGAGTTCGACTGGCTCACTTGTCGCGAAACCACTTTTGTAGGCCGGTGGAAATTGACCCCGTTGGTAAATAACTTCGTAAATGGTGTTTGGAAACCTTGGACTTGCCACACGGTTTAACACAACATTTGCTACGGCAATTTTCTTGTCGAGTGAAGCACCGTTCGTTTCAGCGTTAATGATTCGTGCCAGCCATAAAACGTCTTCTGGCGTAAAGTTATTTTTTCTCACTTCTGCGGGATCAACCGTTAATTGCGCGCCCGTAATCTGGGCATAAAGCAAATCTTGGTCCCAAGTATATGTGGCACCCAGCTGTTTAAGCAATGTATCAAGTGGGGCATAAAGCCTACCCTCTCTCATAAAAGCATTGCCATTCATTTCGAATGTTTCATTATTGACTATTACAATATTTGAATTCATTTGAAAACTTACATAATCGTCATTAACTGTTAATACTGCCATTTTTGCGGTTTGTAACCATTTTACTTCAACACCCATTCTGCTTGTGAACTCTGAAACAAGACCATATGCCTTACCCGATTCTGTGATAACCATATCGTCGTGATTCAATAGCTGATTGTTGACCGACACCAGAACGTCGCTTGCGAAGCTCATCCCAGCTAACATCATACAGGCAAAAAGCGTTAAAACTAAAACTTTTATTTTCATAAAACCTCCTTATTTTTTTGGTGGCGACCCATCGTGACGGTTGTGCAACGATTTTGTGATATAAATTCGAAATTTCGCCCACCATTTCTTTTGACCGTTTATGAAAATTGCTATGTTCAAGATTTTACCACAAAAAAACAAAAAGTAAAAGACATATTTTACCAATACGTCTTCTACCATTGGAATATCAACGTTCTATTTAAAGTATGAAACGCCGGATTTGAAGATATCGAAGTCGTTTTCACCATAGATATTTTTATAAAGATTTTTGCCAACGCGTTCAACATGACCCATCTTGCCGAAAATACGACCATCCGGCGACAAAACGCCTTCAATAGCATGCACAGAACCATTTATATTCCATTTGCCATCTAGCGTTGCATGTCCGTCTGCGCCGACATACTGTGTTGCAATCTGACCATTTTTCGCCATCGTTTCGATCGATGCATCACTTGCATAAAAGCGACCTTCACCATGTGAAAAAGCCGTTTTAAAAACATCGCCCACCGATACATCCGAAAGCCAAGGTGAGTGCACGGATGAAACGCGCACATCCGCCATTCGCGCAACATGTCTGCCGATTTTATTAAAGGTTAATGTGGGTGCCAATGGGTCGAGGTCTCTAATTTCGCCATATGGGAGGAGACCAAGTTTTACAAGGGCTTGAAAACCATTGCAAATGCCAAGCATTAAACCATCTCTTTGCGTTAAGAGTTTCATAACCGCTTCAGCGATTTGTGGGTTTCTGAAAACAGAGGCAATAAATTTACCAGACCCTTCCGGTTCATCACCCGCACTAAAACCACCGGGTAAAACAATCATTTGTGAAGATTCAATCATTTTGACAAAGGCTTCAATAGATGCCTTCACGTCGTTTGCCGTTAAATTTCTAAAAACAATGGTTTCAGCATGAGCACCCGCTTTTTCAAAGGCCCTTTGCGTATCATACTCGCAATTCGTACCAGGAAATACAGGGATAAATACTTTTGGCTTCGCAATTCTTATAGCTGGTTTAATCGTGGTCCGTTCATTGTATGAAAACGTCGTCGCTTTACCGTGATCGTGATGCTGTGTCGGGAACACGGACTCAAGTGGCGCTTCCCAAACAGATAACGCTTTGTTGCCATCGATGCCGAGCGTTCCCATCTCAAATAGATTTTCAGAGAGGGTTTCTCCAATTCTAATGAACAGACCCGCATCGCCATTTAATGACGCTATAAAATCTGAATGTGCTTCTATAACGATACTGCCATAAGCTTCTTCAAATACGTTCACGCGGTTATTTTCTGTCAATCTAAAGCCGATACCATTTCCAAAAGACATTTTTGAAAGTGCACCTGCGAGGCCCCCTTGACCAATTGCATAAGCAGATGTGATTTGACCCGATAAAATGCCTCTATGAATCGTTGTATATGCTTTGTTTAGTTTGTAAAAATCAACCATTTCTTCGGCGTCTCTTGCGGCATAAAAATAATAAAGCGCTGAGTCTGATTTTTTGAATTCTGGCGATATAATCTGCTCTGCGCGGCCATGTGAAACGGCAAACGCAATTAGCGTTGGTGGCACATCTAGATCATTAAACGATCCAGACATGGAATCCTTACCACCTATGGCTGCTGTGCCAAATGCCTTTTGCGCCATACTTGCACCGAGGAGTGCCGCCATAGGCTTGCCCCATTTATCGGCTTTGTCTCCGAGTTTTTCAAAATATTCTTGTAACGAGAGTCTTATTTTTAAGTGATCGCCGCCTGTTGCGACGATTTTTGCCACCGATTCAACGACGGCATATAGCCCGCCATGAAAAGGTGACCATTTGCCGATATTCGGATTGTAACCATAACTCATCATCGATACCGATTGCGTCTGAGCGCCCATCACTGGGAACTTTGCTACCATGGTCTGAATTGGCGTACTATAATGGATGCCACCATAAGGCATAAGTACAGTGCCGGCACCGATTGTGTTGTCAAACCGCTCCACGAGTCCCTTTTGTGAACAAACGTTCAAATCAGAAAGCATCGAGAGCCACTTCGTTTCTAAAGCGTCTGCCCCACTTGTCTTTTGAGCTGTCTTGGCAAAGAAACTTTCACTTTTTGGTGCTGTGACACGCACATTTGCTTCCGCTTTTACACCGTTTGTTTCTAAAAATTCACGCGATATATCGAGTACCGACTGACCTTTCCACGTCATCACAAGTCTACCATGGTCATGAACCACGGCTACAACCGTTGCTTCAAGATTTTCAACAGCACAAAACCCCATGACAGCCTCTAAATCATTTGGTGCAATAACCACAGCCATACGCTCTTGTGATTCAGATATTGCAAGTTCTGTCCCATCCAAGCCATCATATTTCTTAGGTACTTTATCAAGATCGATTTCTAGGCTATCGGCAAGTTCTCCAATTGCAACAGAGATACCGCCGGCTCCAAAATCATTACATTTTTTTATTTTTTTAGACAGCTCAGGGTTTCTAAACAGTCTTTGAATTTTTCTCTCTTCTGGTGGGTTACCCTTTTGTACCTCAGCACCACATTCTAACAAACTATCTGCATCGTGTGCTTTAGATGAACCTGTTGCACCGCCAACACCATCTCTACCCGTTCTGCCACCAATGAGTAAAATGAGGTCGCCTGCAACTGGTTTCATTCTAATAACATTTGCCTGTGGTGTCGCGCCTATTACTGCGCCAACTTCCATACGTTTTGCAATAAACCCATCGTCATATACTTCGGATACAAGTCCAGTTGCCAAACCAATTTGGTTGCCATAACCACTAAAACCAGCGGCAGCCTTTTGTGTGATGATCTTTTGCGGCAATTTGCCGTCCAAAGTATCTTCTATTCGCGCCAATGGATTGCCGGCACCTGTTACGCGCATGCTTTGATACACATAGCTTCTGCCAGATAATGGGTCTCGGATTGCACCACCAAGACACGTTGCAGCGCCCCCATAAGGTTCTATCTCCGTTGGGTGGTTGTGCGTTTCGTTTTTAAACATTAAAAGCCAAGGTGCAAGCGTGCCATCCACGTCAATATCGACTTTGATACTACACGCATTGATTTCGTCAGAGACATCTAAGTCTTCCAAGCCGCCCTCAAGCCGTAACGTTTTCATATTGATTGTCGCAAGGTCCATAAGTGAAAGCGGACGGTTTCCATTTGGATAAACAGCTTGTCTCATCTCTTTATAAGTGTCATAAGCACGTTTTATAGGTTGTGTAAAAAGACCCTCTTCGATTTCAACGGACTTAAGTTCCGTCATAAAGGTTGTATGCCTGCAGTGATCCGACCAATACGTGTCGATGACTTTGAGCTCAGTAACGGTTGGGTTGCGCTTTTCTTCCGTTTTAAAATAATGTTGAACCGCTTTTAAGTCGGCTTTTGTCATAGCAAAACCCATGGCTGTTTGAAACGCATCACGCTCTGAGTCGCCTAAATCAATAAACCCTTCAACTGTATCTACTCGGCTCGGTGCCTGTGTTTGCAATTTTAATGTCTCAGGTTTGCCAATGGCCACCTCATGGGCTTCTACCGGATTAATCATAAAGTGTTTTATGGCTTCTATTTCAGCTGGTTTAAGCGAACCCAGCAAGACGATTATTTTTGACGCGACAATCTCCGGACGCTTTTCAAGGGTGATGATTTCGATACATTGCGCCGCTGAATCTGCACGTTGATCATATTGTCCTGGTAATAGAGCGATTCTAAAGGCGATTTCTGCAGGTGCCATCTCAAACGTTTCTTCGGACACAATGTCAACATTAGGTTCTGACAATATAGAGGACTTAATGCGTTCCAGATTTGATGGGTCGACCGCATCAAAATCGTAACAATTGACGATACGCAATGACTCGAGATTTTCTAAATGTAACGACCTCACCAATTCATCTCTAAGTGCCTCTGCTTCGACATTGAACCCATTTCGTTTTTCCACCAATATTCTAGTAACCATCTCAACCTCCTCAGATCTTCAATCACACAATAATGCATCTAATCCTATTTTATCATATGATTTTTGATAAATAAAATTAATATTATTAATACTTACAATAAGTACAGCTTATCAACAATTCGACCTTAATACGGCCATCGTGGCATTTTCAAAATTTTCAATTAATTCTTGTTAGTTCAATGCTTCTTTTGGTATAATAGCATTAGCTGAACTAATTAAAATTTCAAAATCAAACAGCAGGGTTAATTGCCGAATCAGGAGGGCTTATGCACCAGTATCCTAACCATTCCATTAATTTTGAACTCTATAAAATTTTTTATCACGCTGCCACCTCGCTGAATTTTTCAAAGACTGCACTCACCCTGCATGTGACACAATCGGCAATCAGTCAGGCTATAAAATCACTTGAAAACCAACTCGGTCTCTTACTATTTTTTAGGCAAGGTCGAAATGTCACATTGACTTTCGAAGGTGAAGTGCTCTACGCACATATAGAAAAAGCATTTAATTTCATAAAATCTGCTGAGAATTCCATGCACAGTATAAAATCGTTGGATGAGGGCACTGTTTTTATTGGTGCCAGTGACACGATTACGCGTTATTTTCTCATTGATGCAATTAAAGCATTCCATGCAGCGCATCCACGTGTGAAAATTGCCATTAATAACCGACCCTCGCCAAGATCTGTTGAAAAACTCATCAATGGTGAACTCGATATCGCCGTTATTAATATCTCGCCAAACGTTCCATACGAAGGTCTTGAACTCTACCCACTCGCCTCGCTAGAACATATCTTCATTAGTAAAGAAATGCTTAGTGGCACAAAGACCACCCTCTCTGAACTCGCCAAGCACCCGCTTGTCTGTCTCGAACAAAATTCCACGACACGGCGCGTCCTTGAAGATTTTTATGCGTCACACGGCGTCTTGCTGGAACCCGCTTTTGAATTTGGTTCTTTTGATGTTATTTTGGAAGCGGTCAATGCAGGTATGGGGATTGGTTTTGTGCCAAGAAGGATTGTTCAAGAGGCACTTTCAGCGCACAAATTTGAAGAAATACGCATAAAAGAAAAGATCCCTTCTATTAATATAGGTGTTTTAATCAACAAAAACAAACCGCTATCCTTGGCGGCACAAAAGTACTTAGAAATACTCAACAAAACGACTGTATAAAAGACACGAAAGGAGGATATCTGCTAATGAATGCATCCAAAGAAAGCGTTCTTGAAAAAGGGTACTATTATATTACCGATGGCACTTTAGACGTTCACCTGTTTCACGAAGGCACCAATTACCGCAGCTACAACTTCTTCGGCGCACATCAAACAACTTTCATGGACATGGACGCTGTGCGTTTCATCGTATGGGCACCTAATGCAAAAGAGGTTCAACTCGTCGGTGATTTTACGGATTGGAATGATTTAGGGTATCCCATGCGCCGAATTGAAGGCAGTGGCGTTTGGCAAGTCTGTGTCATTGGGGTTCAACCCTATGATCGTTACAAATACCGCATCACAACGCAATCAAATGACGTTCTCTTGAAAGCAGATCCTTACGCCTTTCATGCAGAGGAACGCCCAAATACAGCGTCTAAATTTTACAATTTAAGCGGCTTTTTATGGCATGATGACGCTTGGCTTGCGCAGCGTCAATCAAAAGACCATCATCACAGCCCGATTAGCATCTATGAAGTGAACCTTTTGTCCTGGCGCAAAAAAAATGATGGCACTCAGTATTCATATCACGACCTTGCCCAAGAACTAATTCCTTATGTTAAGGAGATGCATTTTACACATATTGAGCTCATGCCTATTATGGAACACCCTTATGATGGCTCGTGGGGCTATCAAGTGACAGGCTATTTTGCACCGACAAGTCGCTATGGGACCCCAAAGGATTTCATGTACTTTGTAGATACCTGTCATCAAAATGGCATTGGCGTTATCCTCGACTGGGTGCCTTGCCACTACTGTAAGGACGCACATGGGTTATACCATTTTGACGGTGAAGCCGCCTTTGAATCCCCTGAATACGACCGTGCACATAACGATCAATGGGGCACCATCAACTTTGACTATGGCAGACCCGAAGTTCAATCTTTTCTCATCTCCAACCTTCTTTACTGGTTTGAACACTATCATATTGACGGAATCCGCATAGATGCCGTGGCGTATATGCTCTACTCAAGTTTAGGTGGCCCAGAAAATCCAGATGCTGTGGCGTTTATCAAAAAACTCAATAACGTTGTCACAAATGAATATCCGGACACGCTCATGATGGCCGAAGAAAGCACCGCCTGGCCAAAAGTATCTGGTAAAACGGAAGACGGTGGCCTTGGGTTTAATTTTAAGTGGAATATGGGTTGGATGAATGATATTTTAGAATATATGCAACTCGATCCTGTTTACCGAAAAGGTTTTCACAAAGCCCTTACCTTTACAATGACCTATGCTTTTTCAGAGTTTTTTGTACTGCCACTGAGTCACGATGAAGTGGTCCACGGCAAACGGTCGCTTCTCGAAAAAATGCCTGGCACTTATCAAGAGAAATTTGCAAATCTTAGGCTTTTATTTGCTTATATGTTTGCACATCCGGGTAAAAAATTATTATTCATGGGCAACGAATTTGGTCAGTTTATCGAATGGAATGAGTGGCAACCACTCGATTGGCATTTGCTTGAATACGATTCACACAAAAAGATGCAAGTGTATATGAAAGCGCTGAATTACCTCTATACAACAGAGCCTTGTTTTTATGAGCTTGATACCTCGTATGAAGGGTATCAGTGGATAGAAGTGGATAATGCCGATGAGAGTACCCTTTCATTCGCACGAATCGATAAATCTGGACACCAGCTTATCGCCATCTTTAACTTCACACCAATACCACGTAATGCGCACCCAATTGGCGTCGATAAATTAGGCACTTATAACATGGTGTTTAATACCAATGATGTTAAGTATGGCGGGTCGCTTGCATCACCACAAAGAACGGTAGTAGCCATTGAGGAACCCGCATTTAACAAACCTTACTCAATACGTGTTGAATTGCCAGCTCTGGGCGGATTGTTTATAAAATATAAGGAGGATTAACCCATATGAAGGAAGGCAAAATGATTGCAATGCTCCTTGCCGGCGGACAAGGCTCAAGACTTAAACTGCTCACAAAAGAAGTCGCAAAACCTGCAGTACCTTTTGGCGGTAAATACAGAATCATCGATTTTCCATTAAGCAACTGCTCGAATTCCAATATTTTTGATGTCGGTATCCTGACACAATATAAGCCTTATCATCTGAATTCTCATATCGGCATTGGCAGTGCATGGGATCTTGATCGACGTACAGGCGGCGTTCGTATTTTACCACCCTTTACAAGCGAAGCCGGTGGACGTTGGTATAAAGGTACCGCCAATGCCATCTTTGAAAACATCAGCTTTATTGATGAACTCGACCCACAGTACGTCTTGATTCTTTCTGGCGATCACATTTACAAAATGGATTATTCCAAAATGCTGGATTTTCATAAGGAAAAAAAGGCCGATATCACCCTTTCCGTTATAGAAGTTCCTTGGGCAGAAACATCACGATTTGGCATTTTAAACATCGATGAAAACCAGTTCATTACTGAATTCGAAGAAAAGCCTAAGCATGCCAAATCCAATCTCGCTTCTATGGGCATTTACATTTTCGACTGGAAATCTCTCCGATCTTACTTAATTGCCGATGAAAAAAACAGCGCCTCGTCAAACGACTTTGGCAAGGATATCATTCCGCAAATGAAAAAAGATGGTAAAAAAACATTTGCTTATAAATTCGAAGGGTACTGGAAAGACGTCGGTACAGTCAAGAGTTACTGGGAATCCAACATGGATTTGCTTTCTGATGATAATGCACTCAATCTTTACGATAGCAACTGGAAAATATACACAAAAAACAAACATCTACCTCCTCAATATATTTCAAACGGCGCTTCAGTATCAAATTCTATGATTAATGAAGGTTGCTTTATCGAAGGGTCACTCGATGGTTGCATCTTATTTAACGAAATCAATGTTCATAAAGATGCTAAAATATCCAACAGTGTTATTCTCTCAGGTGCAACCATTGAAGAAGGCTGTGATATAAACAACGCCGTCATTATGGAAAATGTCGTCGTCAAAAAAGGGACTATTATCGGAAAACCCGATACAAAATTCGTGTATTTAGTCAGTAAAAACAAAATAATTGAAACGGAGTGAGGTAACTATGAAAAACTGTCTTGGTATCGTTAATTTAAGTGAGGTTGATAGTCAATTTGGCATCCTTTGTCAAAACAGACCAACTTCTATGTTACCCTTTGCCGGGCGTTATCGCGTTGTTGACTTCATTCTTTCCAATATGGTTAATAGCGGCATCAACAGCATCGGTATCTTTACAGGCAATAAAGTGCGATCCGTCATGGATCATGTGGGCTCTGGTGAACCTTGGGACCTTGATAGAAAAATTAACGGTTTGTTTCTCTTTACACCCACTTACGATTACACAACCGTCAACCGTAAAATTGGCGATATTGATTTGTTCTTTCAAAACAAGTCATTTGTGCGTAATGCAAAGCAGGAAAATATATTCTTTGCCAAATCATATATGATCGCCAATATGGATCTCAAAGCAGCTTATCAGGATTTTTTGAACTCAGGGGCAGATATTTCAATCATTTATAAGCGTGTGACCGACTCAAAAAACCGTTTCATTGGGTGTGATAAAATAAACTTTGAGGCAGATGGTTCTTTTAGCAGTATTGGCACCAACCTTGGTATGTCAGATAGTTTTGATTTGTCACTTGAAATGTATTTCATCAAAAAAACGGTTTATTTCGATCTTCTATTTGATGCGGTTGAAAAAGGCAATGCCAATTACTTGAAGCAAGCCATTATAACGAGTTTAAACAAGTATAAGCTACACACTTTTGAATTCAAAGGGTATGTGTCCTGCATTAATACAACACGCAACTACTTTGACGCAAATATGGCGATTCTGAATCCTGAAATTTCTAAAGAGCTCTTCTTTGAACACGGTCAGATTTTCACAAAAGTAAAAGATGAACCGTCCACACATTACAAGAAGCATGCGCGTGTTAAAAACGCTTTCATCGCAAACGGTTGCCAAATAGATGGCTATGTGGAAAATTCCATTATTTTCCGTGGCGTCAATATCGAAAAAGGCTGCATCATACGCAATAGCATCATCATGCAAAAGACGCATATCGATGAAAATGTACATCTCAATTATGTCGTTTTAGATAAGCGCACAACGGTTAATAAAGACGTTACACTCATTGGCGACCCTTCCAATCCATACATTAGTGGCAAAAAAGCGATGATTTCCAAGGAGGGCGACTCATGATTAATGTCGCTTTTGTCGCCTCAGAAGCAGCACCTTTTGCCAAAACAGGTGGCCTTGCTGACGTTGCTGGATCGCTGCCTAAAGCCCTTTGCTCTAAAAAAGTAAAGGTGGATGTCTTTATGCCCCTCCATGATAAAATTGAACAAGGCTATAAAGATAAAATGAAATTTTTGGGATTTACATCGGTTAATATGGGCTGGCGTACGCAATATGTCGGTTTATTTTCCTTGAAGCATAAAGGTGTCATCTATTATTTTATCGACAATGAATTCTACTTTAAACGCCTCTCGCTTTATGGTGAAGGTGACGATGCAGAGCGCTACATCTATTTTTCAAAAGCGGTGTTAGCTGCCATTAAGATGTTGGGCGTCAAACCGGATATTATCCATACGAATGACTGGCATACGGCTTCTATCAACATCCTGCTTGATTATTACGCGAAGCATGATGCGTTTTATCAAGATATTAAAACCATCTTCACCATACACAATTTAAGATATCAAGGGGTATTTGATCCATTTATCATGGGCGATCTTCTCAATGTGCCCTACACGTATTACCATGAAGACCGTTTGAAGTTTTATGAGCGCATTAACCTATTAAAAGGGGGTATTGTGTTTAGCGATCACATCACGACCGTTTCTGAAAGCTATGCTAGTGAAATTACCTATCCGTATTTTGGAGAAAACCTCGATGGTGTGATTAACAAATATAAAGATAAATTAACCGGTATCGTCAACGGCATAGATTACACCGTTTATGACCCTCTTACTGACAAAAATATTCCCGTAAATTTCGATATTGCGTCCATTGAACGCAAAAAAGAAATCAAAATGACGCTCCAAAGTAAGTTCGGTCTGTCGATTAACCCAGATATCCCAATGCTTGCGATTGTTTCAAGATTGGCTGATATGAAAGGACTTGACCTCATCGAACACATTTTATCTGAGCTTATGACGCTGGATGTACAGCTTGTCGTCCTCGGTACAGGTGAACCGCACTATGAAGACTTATTTAGACACTACCAAACCATGTATCCAGATAAACTTGCTGCGCGGCTTTATTTTGATCAATACGAGTCACATGCCATCTATGCAGGCGCAGATATATTTCTAATGCCGTCACTTTTTGAGCCATGTGGCCTCAGTCAATTGATTGCACTGCGTTATGGCACGATACCTATCGTCAGACAAATTGGCGGACTTAAAGATACGGTACACCCATATAATAAGTATACGGGGGAAGGCAATGGATTTGGCTTTGAGAATTACAATGCACACGAACTACTTTTCACCATTAAAGAAGCACTCGGTTATTATCATGATCCAAGTGTTTGGCACACACTCATGACGCAAGCTATGTCCGCCGATCACAGTTGGACACATTCATCTAAGGAATATTTGGCCGTTTACGCCAAAGTGTTAGGTCAGAAATGAGGTACTAATGAAATTAACTGGTTTCGATTTTAAAAACGACTACTTGACTGCTCTAAAAGGATCAACAGCCAGGCAAATTGGTGACACGACACCACTTGAGCGCTACAATGCGCTTGGTGAATTACTAAAAGATTATATTGGCAACATATGGGCCAATACAAATAAATCCTATCGAGACGACCAGACAAAGCAAGTCTATTATTTTTCAATGGAATTTTTAACGGGCAAATTCTTAGAAACCAATTTAACGAATCTTAGCCTTTACGATACCATTGAGCAAGGTCTCAAAGAGCTTGGTATTGCTCTTGAAGACCTCGTAGACATTGAAGTCGATCAAGGTTTAGGCAATGGTGGTTTAGGGCGGCTTGCAGCCTGTTTCCTGGATGCGATGAGTTCCACCTCAATTCCAGGACATGGTTGTGGCATTCGGTATAAAAACGGTCTTTTTGAACAGCGCATCATTGACGGCTACCAAGTTGAATTTCCGGATCGCTGGCTCGTGAACAACAATGTTTGGGAATATAAGCGTACGAACAAATCTGTTATCGTCAAGTTCAATGGTCAGATAGAAAGCTATATGGAAGATGGCAATCTGAAATTTAACCATGTCAATTACGATGCGGTCAAAGCGGTGCCTTATGACACACCGATTATCGGGTTTGAAAATAATACAATTAATACGTTGCGCCTCTGGTCTGCTGAAGAAGTGGAAGAATCTCTGGATTTTGAAAATTTTTCAAAAGGCAATTATTATAATGCCTTCGAGAAGAAGCATTCTGTAGAGATTATTACGCAGATTTTATACCCAAACGATGCTTATGATGAAGGCAAACAATTAAGGTTAAAACAAGAATATTTCTTCGTCTCAGCCGGGTTGCAAAGTATTTTTGCCTCCTTTAAAAAAATGAACCAACCTATAGAAAAATTCAGTAACTATGTTGCGCTTCATATCAATGATACGCATCCTTCACTTGCCATTCCTGAACTTATGCGTCTCTTGATTGATGAGGAGGGTTTGGACTGGGATACCGCTTGGCGCATCACGACATCGACAATTTCATACACAAATCATACCATTCTAACCGAGGCGTTGGAAAAATGGCCACTTTACATGATGAAAACCCTTCTTCCTAGAATTATGATGATCATCGATGAAATCGATCACCGATTTATAGATGCGCTCAGATACGTTTACCTTTATACGGATGAAGAAAAGATACAGGATATGGCCATTGTCAAAGAGGGTATGGTAAGAATGGCCTTCCTCGCCATCATTGGCTCACATAGCGTCAATGGCGTGGCAAAGCTGCACACTGAAATACTGAAAACACGAGCGCTTAAAGATTTTTACAACATATACCCATCTAAGTTCAATAACAAAACCAATGGCATCATGCACAGGCATTGGATGATCACTGCCAATCCCGATTTAACCGATTATGTAGAAAATCTCATAGGCGATGGCTTCAAAAAGAACCCTATTGTGCTGCGTGAACTCTTAAAATACCGCGATGACAATCAAGTCTTAAATGCGCTATTTGACATTAAACACAAAAATAAAGAAGCCCTAGCAAAATTCATCATGGACAAACAAGGTATAAAAGTCGATCCTTACTCGATCTTCGATATGCAGGCCAAGCGCATCCATGAATACAAGAGGCAACACCTCAATATTTTACATGTCCTCTTTCTCTACAACAAACTCAAAGATAATCCCAACCTGGATATACCCCCTCGCACTTTCATTTTTGCCGGGAAAGCGGCACCGAGTTATTTTATCGCCAAACAGATTATCAAGCTAATCACTACTGTTGCTGACCTTGTCAACAATGACCCATCCATCAAGAATAAACTTAAGATTGTCTTTTTGCCTAACTATGGTGTATCATTAGCAAGTAAAATGATCCCTGCAGCCGACATCAGCGAACAAATCAGCACAGCATCCAAAGAAGCATCCGGTACGGGCAATATGAAATTTATGATGAATGGGGCTATAACCCTTGCCACGTTAGATGGTGCCAACATTGAAATTATGAACGAGGTTGGCGAAAATAACATTGTTATCTTCGGCCTGCGCGATGAAGAGGTTTTTGATTATTATAAAAATGGCAACTATAATGCGCATGACATTTACAGCTCAGACCCTAGCTTAAAACGCGTTGTTGATCAGCTCGTTAGTGGTTTCCTGCCTGCGGCGCGAGATGAATTTACACCCATTGTTGATCGTCTATTAAGGTATAATGATGAATTCTTTATTCTCAAGGATTTCGTCTCTTATTGTGATGCACAAGAGCGCATCGGGCTTTACTATCGTGACAAACAGCACTGGTCAAAAATGTCGCTTTCTAATATCGCTTGTTCAGGCATTTTCTCAGCGGATTATACCATTGGTAAATATGCATCTGGGATTTGGAATATCAATAGAAAACCACTTGACTTCAAACTTTAGAATAATAGGTGAAAATATGGACAAAAGTACTTACCCAATAACGGAAAAACAACTTGGTGCGATTTATCAGTTGCACCAAACGACTTTTAACGTTTGGGCGCCCACACATGAAACAGTTAGTTTATGCATTTACGAAAACGCCAAATCGCTCTTTCGAAAGTTACACACTATGAAAAAAGAGTCAGATGGCGTTTTTTCCATAACGATACCCGGCGACCTTCATGGCACGTTTTATACGTACATCCTTGAAGGGCAGTCCGAAGTGACGGATCCGTACAGTCTTTCAACGGCAGCCAATGGCTTAAGAAGTGCCGTAGTAGATTTAAACAAAACCCATCCAGAAGATTGGATTGGCCATTCACGACCACGTGGCCATAGAGGCTGTGATGCGATTCTTTATGAAGTGCATGTCAGTGATTTTTCAAGACATGCCAATAGCGGCATGTCAAATAAAGGTAAATTTTTAGCGTTTTCTGAGATCGGGACACGCATAGAAAATATTTCAACAGGTCTCGATCATCTCGTTGAATTAGGTATAACGCATGTCCACTTGATGCCAATTTATGACTTTACAACGGTTGATGAAGACATTGAATCGGATATGAACTATAACTGGGGATATGATCCCGAACATTTTAACACGCCCGAAGGCAGTTATGCCACAAATCCAGATGATCCTGTTTGCAGGATCCTTGAATTAAAAACAGCCATTAAAGCGCTTCATGAAAAAGGACTAAAAGTTGTTCTCGACGTCGTTTACAACCACACTTATAGAGCAGAACATAGCAATTTCAATGTTTTAGCACCTAATTATTACCACCGTATTAAGGATGATGGTACTTTTTCAGATGGTTCAGGTTGTGGCAATGAGTTTGCCAGCGAAACACCGATGGGCCGTAAATTCATCTTATCGTCACTCCTTTATTGGGCTAAAGAATATCAAGTGGATGGCTTTCGGTTTGACCTTATGGCACTCGTGGATAAGAACACCATTCAAATGGCAGTTGATGCCTTACATGAAATAGATCCAGAAATCCTTATTTACGGAGAACCATGGCTTGGTGGCCTTTCCATCCTGCCCGAATCAGAACGGGTTTACAAAGGCACCCAGTGTGACCAACGTTTTTCTTTGTTTAATGATGATTTCAGAGATGCCATAAAAGGCGACAACGATAGCATTGGAAAGGGTTTCATCCAAGGGAATAAGGATATGAAGTTTAGAACACACACGGGTTTGGTCGGTTCAATCGCTTATGATGAAAAATATATTGGCTTTACAACACACCCTTGTGAATCCATCAACTATTTCAACTCTCATGACAATTTAATTCTCTTTGACAAAATAAAACGCACCTCGCCGGAGGCTTCATTTGATGACCTCGTTGCTATGAACAAACTTGCTTTTAACGTCCTTATGACGGCACAAGGCACCCCCTTCTTTCATGCAGGCAATGAATTTTTGCGCGACAAGAAAGGGCATCACAATTCCTACAATGCCCCCTTATCTGTCAACGCCATTGATTGGAAAAACAAAATTAAGTACGCTGCGTTCTATAACCACGTCAAAGGGTTGATTACACTCCGCAAGACTTACAAATGTTTAAGACTTAAAAGCCCCGAGGCGATTAGAGACAGCGTATTCTTCATCGAGGATACCGAATATTTGGAAGCTTTCAAAGATGGCATCGTCACTATTATCAAGCAAGAACCTGATGAAGCGTTTCAGTGTATGCTGATTGCGCATAATCCAGGAAAAGACGCGATGCTTTTATCGGTTCATGATTTGAAAGATACCATTATCGACTATTTCATCCAGGATGACACCGTTTTTCCACTTGATGCTTTTAACATCACATGTATCTTTGATGAAAGAGGTCTTCTTGATACGCCGATAACTATCGATCCGCTTGCACAGCACCTCGTTCGTGTGCCTCAAATCAGTTCAAGCATTTTCTTACTCAGTTTAAAAGTTTGATAGTTATAAAAAATAAAAACGGACTAAAAAAATAAACGGTCACCGAACCATCTGCACAATGATATGTGCGGATGGCTCGGTGACCGTTTTACGCTATACATTAACAAGACGCCTTGCCATTTTTATTCGCCGGATTGACTGCATAGCTGTAGCCATTCCATCTGACTTCCATCTGACCAAACGTTTCTTCCATATATTTTTCCATGACAAAATTGATACCTTCGATATTTTCAACAATATCTTCATCTTTTATTTGGTCTAGACCTAGACCAAAGCTCGGGCCACCTCAGCCCATGCCTGCGACATATACCCGAATGTTACTAGGTTTGTCGGGCTGTTTTTCTAAAACACCACGAATACGACCAATCGTATCCTGATCTATGACAAAATACATCGTTTCCCTCCATTTTTTAAAGATTCGTAACGGTTCTCTCCGTTAGTTTTATTATACCCTAAGCTTTTTAAAAATAACAGTAACGCGATGACATAAAAAAAAACGATACGGACAATTGCCGTATCGTTTCATACTTTTTTTAATTAACCACAGCTTGAGCAAGATCCACAAGCAGATTCTTGAACTTGTACAGGTTGAACGGAATAGCCGTTTCCGACCCACTCAACTTTGATTTCGCCAACTGTATCATAAACAGATTGTTCTACAACGAAATTGATGCCGTTTACAACTTCTGATAAATCATTGTCATTCACATTATCAAGACCTAAACCAAAGCTTGGGCCGCTGCATCCCATACCCGCGATAAATACTCTGATGTTTTGTGGCTTATCTGCTTGTGCCGCTAAAACGCCAACAATTTTTTCACATGTTTCCTGATTTGAAGCAATATACATATTGTCACCTCCGTAAATTCTATCGTAGTGTCGATACTACTACCTAACACTAGTACCTTAATTGATTATAATATAATTCCTACTAAATTAGTATAGTTAATTTTAAATTTTAACGAATCTTTACAATTTGTTTTCATTTGTCACGATGTGGTGTATGCGCATTAGCATTTCAGAAAGCTCAGAAGCTTCAATTTGACCAGATGCAGACCGTTTACCAACCTGTCCAAATGTTATCGCTGAACCAAACATTTCACCGGTCACTCGGGTTATTGCGCCAAGATCTGACATGGCCATCGTGATGAGTGGGCATTTTGCATATTGCTCACTCATAATCACTGTGGCTTCAAGTAGTGTCAAAATATCTTTCTTATTGCGCGGCATAATCGCAATTTTTAATACATCAGCGCCTAGTGCTTGCATTTTTTGAAGCCTTTCCAAGATTTCATCGCGTGTTGGCGTTCCTTCAAAATCATGGTTTGATCCGATAACTTTCACATCATGTGCATGGGCATAATCGATGAGCCGTGACACCATGGCATCCCCCATAAATAGCTCGATATCTACAAGATCAATTAATCCTGAATCAATAGCTGCTTTCAAAAGCGACTCATAATGGCTGTCTTTTGAGCCTGTGCCACCTTCTTTTGCAGTACGATATGTGAATATCAAAGGTTTGGCATCAATAACTTGTCTAATTGTCGATAATGTGTCAAACAGCTCTATATGATCATCAAAATAATCCGCACGCCATTCTATGAGATCAACGACGCCGTGCGTTGATGGTTCATTGACGATTGCGGCCACATCCTCTATGAGTTCTGATTTCCACCTCGATGTGAGAGGCACAGCTATTTTAGGCACGCCTTCACCTATGATAACCCCACGTACAATTACAGGTTTCATGTTGCCTCCCATTAAACTAACGCGACGTAGCTACCTGTCGTGCCTTTTTTTACGACGATTTTTCTATCAATTTTTTCTCTGAGTTCTGAAACGTGTGAAATGATGCCCACAAGACGGTTGCCATGCGTCAGTGCATTCAGCACATCGATGGCTTGCTCTAGCGATTCTGAATCTAGCGCACCAAAGCCTTCGTCGACAAACATCGTATCCATCTGAACGCCACCTGCATGTGTCTGTATCATATCAGATAAGCCCAAAGCAAGGGCCAGAGACGCTTTGAAGGATTCTCCCCCCGATAGTGATTTAACACTTCGCGTCTTGCCCGTATAATGGTCCATGACGTCAATTTCTAACCCAGATTGGCTGCGCCTATCACTGGCTTCATCTTTTCTGATGAGTTCAAATCGATTGTTGGTCATGTAAGCAAACCGTTTGTTGGCTTCCATCAAAACGCGGTTAAAATAATAAGCCTGAATATAGCGTTCAAAAGCGAGCCGTTGTTTGTCAGGTAAATCGCCGTTCGCAGTATCCGATAAATTTTTAATCATGAGGTATTGACGCTCTATGCCTTCAATGTCACTTTTTGTTTTTATTAGGTTCTCGTGAATCTTTTTATTGTGTTCGATTCGACTGTAAACAGCCATTTTACGCGTCTCAGCGGCTGCTTTTTCATTTTCACACAGGTTCCTCGACGCCTCTAAAGCACCTGAATCCCGATAGCTGAGACCATCTGTCTCACTCTGCAGTCTCATTTTATCAGATGTCAAACGGGTTAATTGTTCTGTATAAAGTGTCACTTCGCGTTTAAGCGTGCTGAGTGCCGCTTCTGTGAGCAACATGCTGAGGTAATGGCTCTCGTCTTTGAAATTCTGATTTTTTATTGCCTCAGCAAACTGCAATTCAAGTGCATGACGTGCTTCAATTTCCATCTCAAGGCTTAAATTCAATTCTTCATTTGAGGCTTTCGCTTTTTCAAGTTCTTTCTTGCTTGTTTGGTATCTCGCTTCCGCCACTTCAAGTTCATTTTTTAGTTGTTCATAGGCCTGTGTTTTCTCTTTTTGGATCATCGTTGCATCATTGAAGTCACGATATTTAAGCCGTTCTCTAATCGTATTTGCTTTCGAGGCATCCTCTGTCATCGCTAGCCTGAGCTTTGTTAACGCGTCTTCAGTCTCTTTGATTGCCACCGTGCTTGTTTGCAATTCCTTTGACAAGGTAACGATCAACGCCTTATTGCTTTTCAGCGTTTCAACTTGATTAAATGTCGTGCGATACTGTACCTCAAGTGATTCTATTTGCTCAGAAATCTGGTCAAGCTCTATCATTAACTTTGGCATAAGCGCATCAATCGACCCTTTGCCGAGAAGCGGCTCAGCATCAGAAAGAAAATCGCTCTGCAGCTCTGCGATGGATTGTTTCAACGCCCCAGCTTTTATACTGCCATCGTTCATTTCTTTTGAAGCAACTTCCACTTGTTTCTTAAACGTTTCAAGCGCTTCTTTCGTAGGTGCCTGCTCAGATTTCTGTGCTGGTTTAGGATGCTCAGTAGAACCACAAACAGGGCAAGGCGCATGATCCACTAGCTGCCCGGCCAATATCCCAGCCTGTTCATTAAAGAACTGTTGCTCAAGCACATGATAACAATCACGCCTTTCTATATATACTTGATTGCGCGTCTGAAAGCTTTGCAAAGCAACTTCAAGTTCAAGATTTACAGCATTTAATCGCTCACTTTTTAGGTTTAATCTTTTGAGATTTTCCTGAGTGTTTTTCGCGCGATCGCGCGCGTTTGATAACTCATTTAAAGTGTTTTCAGCCTCTGGAAGACCTTCAATTTCGGTTTGAAGGGCATTAAGCTTACCTTCTAACGCTTCTTTTTCATGGTGAAGGGTTCTCACCAAATTTGACGTTTCTTCAACGCCCTTTATGTGAACATGAACCTTTGCGTCTATTGCATCAAGTACACGATATTGAGGTAGCGCATCCTCTATTAAGGCGATGTCGCTGGATAGCTTTTCCCGCTCTGATTCTTTCGATTTTGCCTCTTCAAATTGCTTGGCATGTCCTTCTGCTTCAATCGAAAGTTGTATTATCGCCTCGTTATAGTCGGCTATCCGTTGATGTGTGTTTTTAACTTTATCTTGTGCCGCACGCATGCGCACTTCAATGGGTTTGACAGAATGTAGTGCTTTTTCGGCATCTAACACTTGATTTGTCTTTAACTTGAACACGTCACTCTGATCCGCAAGGGCGTCATATGCATGCAATGTCTTTTGGTAAGCATCAAGCATTTGATTGTCCAAATTTGATCGATTGATTTCTAGAAGCATATGGTCAATTTCACGTTGTCGTTCTAAGATACCTGTATTCTCTGCACTTAAGCGCTCTTGATCCGCCGATAATAATGTAGACAAAAGCACCATCACATCCGCATAATCGTGGATGCTTTTGTTATTTTTGAGCGTTATCAATTGCTCTAAATGGGGATCCTCATCCGCACACGCTATCTCGCTTATCATTTGAACAATTTGTCGCTCATGGGTTTCATACGCGCTTTTCATTTGATTGGCATTCAGCTTAAGCGCTGATTGAAACCGTTCATAAAGATCCGTGTTGAAAACCTTTCTAAAGATGGCACTCCTATCTTTGTTGTCCGCTAATAGGAGTCTTAGAAAATCGCCCTGAGCGATCATCGCAATCTGAGAAAACTGATCTTTATTGATGCCCAATATCTTTTCAATCTCCGAAGTGACTGATCCGAATTTGCTGATGACTCTGCCATCGGGTAAAGTCAGAGTCGCACCTGCAGATTCTGTCGTAATCCCTTCTCTTTTAAGCTTAGGTCTATCATAAGCTGGATTTCTTTCTACACAATATTTTTTGCCTTTATAAAGAAACTCAAGGGATACAAACGTTTTGGTCTCCGCTTTAGCAAAATCGCTGCGCATCATACTGCCTTCGCGATACACGCCACTCATCTCTCCGAACAAGGCAAAACAGATGGCATCAAAAATCGTCGTTTTGCCTGCCCCCGTGTCACCCGTCACCAAAAATAGACCACTATCACCTAACTTGTCAAACGCGATAACCACTTGATCTGAGTATGGGCCAAAGGCGCTAATCGTTAATTTAATGGGTTTCATCGCTGTTCCTCCCCTAGTTTTTCTAAAAGATCCCTAACGATGGCCAGCTTTTCTTCACATAACACCTCGTTATTTTGAAGTGCATAAAACTCAGAAAAAAGTTCCAAATCCGTTTTATCATCTAGCGAATCCGCACCTGTTTTGTTGCTTAATGTGCGGCTTCGGTTATTCTCGAAATCGATGCTCATGATGTTTGGGTATACTTGACGCATACGCCCAATCGCATCCAATATTTCACTCTCATCCGTTAAAGTCACATGGATATAATCCTCTAAATTTGTGTCCCTATAACGCTCTTTTGAAAGCAAAGCATCAATAGGGCCTTTTATTTTTCTCAAATCTCTCTTTGGCACCAATGGCAATGCGTCTATCAGGATCGACCCTTTTTCATTTAAAGTTATTAGCGTCACAGATTTTATATGTTGCGTCTCTGAAAATGAATATTTGAGCGGCGATCCCGCATACCTTACGGTCTCTCTGCCAATGCTATGTGGTTTGTGTAAATGACCCAGAGCAACATAGTCAAATGCCTTAAAAACAGAAACATCGATGTTGTCCGAACCACCTACTGAAATACTCTCAGAATCGCTGCGATCTACAGCCGTTCCCTTGCCTGTTATAAACTGGTGCATCACGAGAACATTGCGTTTTGATTGATCCAGTGTAAGGCTTTCTATAACCTGCGACAAAGCCTCCTCATACGATTCTATGTTTGCGCCTTCATGAAACGCTTTAACATGAGCCGGTTTAATGAAAGGCAGCATATAAATCATCACTTCGCCAAATGCATCCGTCAATGATACCGGCTCAATTTTGCCATTAAACACTTTTGACATAAATATATTTTGGCCCGCCATGATAGACGATCCAAAAGCAATACGTTCAGGCGAGTCGTGATTGCCGCTGATGACAAAACATGGTATCTTAAGCTGCGCGATTTTGCTTAAAAAGTCATCAAACAGACGGATAGCCTCAGACGATGGCATCGATTTGTCATAGATATCGCCTGCCAACAAAATACCATCTGGGGCAATTGTTCCTGCAAGCGTGATGATTTGATCTAAAATATACGCTTGATCTTCAATCAGATTTACTTCATTCAGACGCTTTCCAATATGTAAGTCAGATAAGTGCATCAATTTCATAGAGGTCTCCCTGTGTCGTGCATAGGTTATAAAGTGTTTTTTTTCGTTTTCTGCTATGCCTATTATATCATTAAAACCTTTCTAAAACATCTCAAGAACCCTTTGTTTAAAGGCACAGTAAAATCGCGACTATTTTATTGGCAAACACTTTTGTATGCTTTAATTATTCACCACATTTTCAGGTGTATGATTCAAGAATTGCTCTAAATTGTTAACAGCGATATCCATAAGACGTGCTCTTGATTCAATAGGTGCCCATGCAATATGCGGTGTTATGATACAATTTTTTGCATGAATTAATGGGTTATCCATTTGTGCCGGTTCTGTGGAAACAACGTCCACAGCAGCCGCATAAACTTTGCCGCTATTTAATGCATCCGCTAAATCTTGTTCGACAATAAGAGGACCCCTAGATGTATTGATAATCATGACGCCATCTTTCATCATCGCAATTGACTCTTTGTTTATCATGCCTTTTGATGCCTCAAATAGAGGGCAGTGTAAATTGATCACATCTGAATGCTTATACAGTTCATCAAGGGTGACATACCTTAGCGTTTCAGATTCTATAGAAGGGTCAATATGGTGGTCATTTGCCAAAACTTTCATGCCCAGTGCTTGTGCAATTTTGGCAGATGCTTTTCCGATTCTGCCCATGCCAACAATGCCCATCGTTTTTCCTGCTAGCTCGATCAGTGGATAATTCCAAAAGCAAAAATCTGGGCTGTTGGTCCAATCGCCTTCTTTAACTTTTTCACTATGTGACCCAACGTGGTGACAGATTTCAAGTAATAAAGCGAACACAAATTGCGCCACAGCTGCTGTGCCATAAGTTGGAATATTGGTCACGACGATGCCAAACTCACGTGCCGCCTCACAATCGACGACGTTGTAGCCTGTAGCAAGAACCCCAATGTATTTTAACGCTTTTAATGTGCTCAGTGTTTCACGCGTTAAAGGTGTTTTATTGGTAAAAATAATCTGTGCACCCTCACAGCGACTTAATATTTCGTCAGATTGGGTTCTATCATAAACCTGAAGCGCGCCTAATTTACTGAGTGCCTCCCATGATAAATCTCCTGGATTCAGTGTATACCCATCTA
>Ga0138256_10000601_pt1 | contig 39550 bp, 40 predicted proteins | sample KNB2016incub_MG_FD_105486 | JGI IMG/M metagenome (GOLD analysis project Ga0138256, IMG submission 105486) | Active sludge microbial communities from wastewater in Klosterneuburg, Austria - KNB2014incub_MG | ecosystem: Engineered > WWTP > Activated sludge > Unclassified | place: Austria... | reverse complement strand
TGAATCCGGACCTACGTGCCGTGGCGACCGGCACCGCCGGTGAAGCGCGCCGCAGCTTCACGCATCTCGGGCATCGCGGCAATTGCCGCGCCTCGCGCGAATTCGTTGCGCATGGCCTCCTCGACGGGAAGACCGGCCTGCTCCAGCGCGCTGAGGCGATCCGCGCGCAGGCAGGCCTGCGGGAAGCGCGCGATTTCCGCGGCCAGGGCCTCGGCAGCTTCGCGCGCCGTGCCGTCGGGCACCACGCGGTTCGCGAGCCCCATCGCCAGCGCCTCGGGCGCGCCGACCGCGCGCCCCGTGAGGATCATGTCGAGCGCGTGGCTCATGCCGATCAGCCGCGGCAGCCGCACCGTTCCGCCGTCGATCAGCGGCACGCCCCAGCGCCGGCAGAACACCCCGAACACTGCGCTCTCTTCCGCCACGCGCAGGTCGCACCAGGCCGCGAGCTCGAGCCCGCCGGCGACCGCGTGGCCCGCGACCGCCGCGATCACGGGCTTGTTCAGGCGCAGCCGCGATATGCCCATCGGCCCATCGCCGTCGGGCGCCACCCGATTGGCTCGCGCGGGTTCCTGCGCCACGGCCTTCAGGTCGGCGCCGGCGCAGAAGGTTCCGCCCGCGCCCCACAGCACCGCGATGTCGAGGGAATCATCGGCATCGAAATCACGGAACGCCCCGGCCAGTGCGGCGGCCGTGGGCCCGTCGACGGCGTTGCGGCACGCGGGCCGGTCGATGACGATCGTCGCGACACGCCCGCAGCGTTCGGTGCGCACACACATAACATCAGTTCTCGACGCGCGGGCAGGCGCCGCCGATGCGCGCGATCAGCTTCAGCAGCGCAACGTAGTTTCCGGCGAGCACCGGAATGCCGCTCACCAGCAGCGCCACCGAGATCTGCCGCTCGGGGTCGGCCCAGGTGATGTTGTTCGCGAGCCCGATGTGGCCGAAGGCGTGCTGCGAGCGCTGGCCGAACAGGCCCAGGGGCGCGCCACCCAGCATGAAACCCTGGCTGAAACGCAACGGCATGCCGATCGAGCGGTCGAGGACGTGGGGCCCGACTTCCATCGTGGCGCGCTGGATAGTCTCCGGCCGCAGGATCTGGCGGCCGTTCCAGCGCCCGCCGTCGAGCAGCATCTGGTAGAACGCGCTCGCTTCTTCCGCGGTAGACACCATGTTGCCGGAGGGAATCACGGCCTTGTAGAAGTCGGCGGTGGCGAGCAGTTCCATCACGTCGGCAAAGGTCGCGCCGATCGCGCGGCGGGCAAAATCGTCCACCAGCCGGCAACCCTGAATCCCGGTCAGCGCCTGCCCGGCGATTTTGGCGCGCACCGGCGCGCTGGCCCCGTAGTCCAGCACCTTCAGCCCCATCGGCTCCTTGAACCAGGTGCGCCAGGCCTTGCGGATGTCCATGCCGCTGACGCGGCGCACGATCTCGGCGAGGATCACACCGCCGGTGATCGCGTGGTAGGCCTGCTCGCGCCCGAAGAGGTGCTGCGGCTGCGCCTCGCACAGCAGCTGCAGGCTCTGCTCGTGGTCGAGCACCACGCGCGGGTCGTCGACGTTCGCGATGCCCGGTATGCCGGCGCGGTGCGACAGCAGGTGGTAGATCGTGGTGCGTTCCTTGCCGTGCCTGGCGAACTCGGGGATGTAGTGGCTGATCGGGTTGAGCAGGTTGATCTCGCCCTTCTCCTCCATGCGGTGCAGCACCATCGCCGTGATGGCCTTCGACGCCGAGAAGATGCAACTCGGCGTGGAGGCGGTCGCGGGCAGCTTCGGCGTCCCGGCGTCATCCTCGGGGCCGTTGCCCCGCGCATGCCCGAGCGCGCGGTTGAACACCACCTTGCCCTCGCGGCGCAGGCAGAACATCACCGCGGGGTAGTAGCCGGTGCGGTACAGGTCCTCGACCGCGCGCCAGATCGCCGCGGCCTGCCCGTGCGCGATGCCCGCCTCGAGCGGATCGCATTCGCTGGCGCTGTCGATGTGCGTGACGGCCCCGATGTCGCGTGGCACCTCGATGCGGTGCATGACGTTGCGCAGTGCGCGGCGCGGGAAATCCAGGGCAATGCTGCTCATGCAGTGATCCTTGTGGGGTATCGCGAGGTCATCGGGCACCATCGCAGCCGGACTGCAACTCCGGTGCCAGCAGCGCAAGCTGCTCAACTGCACCGCAGCGCACGAGTCGCATCGCCTGCGCGATGTCCGCGCTGTTCATGGGACCGTCGCGGAAGAAGCGCACGGATCCATCGGGCGCGAGGATGATGATCGCGCTCGACTTCGGGCCCAACTGCCAGGCCTCGCGCCCGAGCCCGTGCGCGTCCGCCACGATGCTCGAACGAAAATAGCGCTTCTTGTTGCTCTCGAGCTCGGACAGCACCATGCCGCGCGTGCCGATCAGCGCATCGTCGAGGTTCACGATCGTGGTGAGATGATAGCGCTCGATCGGGATGCCCGAATCGCGCAGGGTATCCGTGAAGGGCTCGTTCAGCGATTTTGCCGACATGCGCGCCGCCAGGTACTGCAGCACCTGCACCTTGCCCGTGAGCGCGCCGCTCTGCCACGGCGCGAAGCGGATCGTCTCGCCGGCCAGTTGCAGCTCGCCGAGTTCCTCGATGCGCAGCGCGGGCAGCGCCTCGCCGGTCTCCAGCGCGCTGACGTCGGCCGCGACGCCGAGCGCGAACGCCAGCGCCGCCAGCAGGCGCGCGATGCGCTCAGGCACGGCCCAGCGGCTCCAGCACCAACGGCAGGTCGTCGGTGAGCTTGGCGAACGGGAAATGCACGATCGACGGCGGGTCGGGGTAGTTCACCGGCAGGCTGAAGCGGAAACGGCGCAGCATTTCGGTCATCACGCACTTGAACAGCATGTCGGCAAAGTGCAGCCCGATGCACTTGTGCGCACCGCCGCCGAAGGGCACCCACAGGTAGGGATGCTGCTTGTGCTCCTGGCGCGCGGGGCCGAAACGCTCCGGGTCGAAGCGGTGCGGATCCTTCCAGTATTCGGGCATGCGGTGCGAGAAGATCGGCGAGATCGCCACCATCGTGTCGGGTGCAATGCGGTAGCCGCCGAGCTCGGTCTCGCGGATGGTGCGGCGCATCAGCTGCGGCACCGGAGGGTGCATGCGCAGGATCTCGTGGAAGGTCTGCTCCAGCAGCGGCACATTGGCGCCGAGGTCATCGTAGGCCAGGCTGCGGTCGAGGCCGAGCACTTCCCCGCGCAGCCGCTCCTGCCACTCGGGGTGACGCGCCAGGTAGTAGGAGGCCATCGTCAACGCGCTGGTGGTGGTGTCGTGCGCCGCGAGCACCAGGAAGATCAGGTGATCGGCGACCACCTTGTCGGGGAAGAACTGGCCCTCCTCGGTCGTCTCCTTGCTGAAGTGGCTCATCATGTCCATGCCTTCGTCGCGCCGGCGCTGCGGCACGAGGCCCTGGAAATACTGCTCGAGATAGCGACGCCCGTTCATGCCCCGGTGATACACGAGGCCGAGCCCGGGCCAGTCCTTGCGCACGATCGCGAGCGTGCCCGCCATCATGTCGAGGAACGCCTTGTTCAGCGGCGCGATCTCGTTGTCGAGGTTCACGCCGACGAACACACGCGCCCCGACGTCGAGCAGCAGCTCCTTGATGTGCGGGTAGTAGCGGAAACCGCTGCTTTCCTTGCCCCAGCGCTCCACGGTTGCCGCCGAGATCTCGTTGACGCTGTGCACGTAGTGCTGCATCGAGCTGGTCTTGAACGCGGTCTGCATGATGCGACGGTGGAACTTGTGCTCGGCGAAATCGCGCACCAGCAGGCCGCCGGCGAAGAAGTCCCCGAGCGGCGCGTCGTAGCCCATGCGCGCGGAATAGACCTGCTGCGGATCCATCACCAGCTCGCGGTTGTAGTCCGGGCCCAGCGCCCACACCATGTGCTGCCCCGTGAGCCGCGTGCGCGAGACCGCGCCGTAGCGGTCGTAGTGGCGCTTGATCACCTCGTAGGGATTCTTCAGCAGGGGCACCATCATGCCCAGATACGGCAGGCCGTAGGCGCCGGGCAGGTGCGAGAGATCCTTGTGATCGGGCCGGTGCACGTAATCGTGGTCGAGACTTGCCGCTTTCATGGCGCCGGTGCTCCGCTGATGCCAGTGCGCATCCGGCAAACATGCCGGACGGTTGATATGTATATAATCTATGCGAACACCCGTTGCGACGCAATGCAAACAAACGTCGCGCCAGAGCCGGAGAACTCAGCGCCGTGCGCAAGCTCGACCACGACCAGCGACGCCGGGAAATCGCCGAGGTGGCGGCCCGCCTCATCGCCGCCGACGGCATGGCGGCCCTTACCACGCGCAGCATCGCGCGCGCCATGGGCTGCTCGATCGGCGTGCTGTCGCACTACTTCGAGAGCAAGGCCGGCATCGTCACGGCGGCCTTCGCGTGGGCCAGCGCGCGCATCGAGCAGCGCCTGGCGCGCGCGCTGTCCCGCGGTGTGAGCATCGACAACCTGCTGCCGCTGATCGAGGCCGCGCTGCCACACGACCGGCAATCGCGCATCGAGTGGGGCGTGCGACTGCAGTTGTGGAGCCACGCGGCGTCGGATGCCGGGGCAGCGGCGGTGCTGCGCAACGACATGGAGCGCAACCGCGCGCTGCTGGCCTCCGTGATCGTGCAACTGCAGCACCAGCAGGAGGTGCGGCCCGCGATCGACGCCAACAACGTGGCGCAAATGCTGATGGACCTGATGCACGGCATGGGCTTCGCCGCCCTGCTGCGGCTGCACCACGCCGGACACGACCCGGTCGCGGCATTCAACGTGCTGGTCGATGACCTGCGCAACGGCAACAGCGGCGCCACGCGCGCCGGCGCCGCCTGAACCGCAGCAAGGCAAACGTCGTACGCCGCAGCCGCCCCCCGTGCCGCATGGGTTGGCCGCGTCCGATCTGGCATACTGGTTCCGCGACCGAGCAGATCCATCCCGAAGGAGGTGTGCCATGTCCGATCATCATGTCTACAAGAAGGTCGAGATCGTCGGTTCCTCACGCATCAGCATCGAGGATGCAATCAACAACGCGCTGGCCGAGTGCAGCAAGAGCATCCAGAACCTGGAATGGTTCGAGGTCGTGGAGACCCGCGGCCATGTCCAGCATGGCCAGGTGGGGCATTACCAGGTCGTGCTGAAGGTGGGTTTCAAGATCCAGGGCAGCTGAGCCCCTGGCTGCGTGCCACGCCCGGGCGCGGCGATTAGGCGCGGCAAGCCGCGGTTCAGGTCGAAGCCCGCGGATCGACGCCCGCGTCCGGCGACGCGCTCGGCGCCCCTACTTCCATACATCCACGCCCGAGCGCCTGTCCTTGCCCTGGCGGCGGTCTTCCTTGAAGCGCACGTCGTCGCGCCGGTCCGGCACGAGGCGGCGCGGTCCACGGCGCCGCCCGATGACCTGGTGCAGCTTGCAGCCGCAAGCGTCGCGGTCGCAGCCGGGAACGGGCAGCGTCGGCGCATGGTGCTCGGCAAAGGTGTGGCCGCGCAGCTTCAGTACCGCCTCGCAGCAATCCTTCTGCGGGAACAGCATCGCTCCGCGGTAATCGTCGATGGCCTCCGACGGCGCCTTGCCTCGCCCGGGCAGCTTGGGGGCGGCGCTCGCGCCACGTGATCCGGTGCGTGGCGCGAGCTTGCGTGACGGCGCCGCGGCGCGGCCGCGCAGCGCGAACACGGCACCGGCCACGGCCACAGCGAGCAGAATCCACCAGATCATCAGGACACCTCCTCCCCGATTTGCCCCGCAGCGCCAGGGACCAGCCCGAAGTATAGGCCAGGGCGCCCGCGGCTCATGCGTCCACGGGACGCAGGCCGACCGCGGCGCGCAGCTCCTGCATGAACGGCCGGCTGAAGGCGCGCGCGCGCTCCGCGCCCTCGCGCAGCAGTTTCTCGATCAGTGCGGGCTGCGCCATCAGCGCCTCGTAGCGCTCGCGCGGTTCGCGCAGCTCCGCGTTGACCAGTTCGAACAGGCGGCGTTTGGCTTCGCCCCACGCGATGCCGTTCGCGAACTCGCGCCGCATCTCCTCGCGCTGCCCGGGCGTCGCGAACGCGGCCCAGACCTGGAACACCGTCGATTCGTCCGGATTCTTCGGCTCCCCGGGCTCCTGAAGGTTGGTCTTGATGCGGTTGATGTGCTTCTGCAACTGCTTCTCGGGCAGGAACAGCGGGATGGTGTTGCCGTAGCTCTTGCTCATCTTGCGCCCGTCGAGGCCCGCGAGCACGGCGACGTGCTCATCGACGACCGCGGTCGGCAGCACGAAGTGCTCGCCGTAGTGGTGGTTGAAGCGCTGCGCGATGTCGCGCGCCATCTCGACATGCTGGATCTGGTCGCGACCCACGGGCACGCGATCGGCGTTGAACATCAGGATGTCCGCCGCCATCAGCACCGGGTAGCTGTACAGGCCCATGGTGACGCCGAAATCGTCGTCCTGCCCGGCTTCCTGGTTGGCCTGCACCGCGGCCTTGTAGGCGTGTGCGCGGTTCATCAGGCCCTTGGCGGTCATGCAGGTCAGCATCCACGTGAGCTCGGTGATCTCCGGCACGTCCGACTGGCGGTAGAACACCACGCGCTCGGTATCCAGCCCCAGCGCCAGCCAGGTCGCGGCGATCTCGCGCGTGGAGCGCCCCAGCGCCTGCGCGTCCTGGCTCTTGATCATCGAGTGCAGGTCGGCGAGGAAATAGAACGACTGCACGTCCGGCTGCAGGCTCGCTGCGATCGCGGGACGGATGGCGCCGACGTAGTTGCCGAGATGCGGCGTGCCGGTGGTGGTGATGCCGGTGAGAACGCGCTGCTTTTTCATGCGGGACTGCCCTGGATGAGGCCGCGTATCATACGTATCGGTGCCGCGATGCGCCAATGCGCGCCCCGCGATTGACCGCTCCGCGCACGCTGCCTATGCTCGCGCCGGCCCTACATTCCAGCCCCCCTCTGCGGAGACCCCGGCAAATGGCAACGTTCTCTACCCTCGACTTCGTCATCGACAGCGGCATCGCGCGCATCACCCTGAACCGACCCGATGCCGCCAACGGCATCAGCATGCAGCTGGCGCAGGAGCTGCTGCAGGCGTCGCTCGCCTGCCGCTGCTCCACGGCGGTGCGCGCGGTGCTGCTGACCGGCAAGGGACGCATGTTCTGCGCCGGCGGCGACCTCAACAGCTTCGTCGAGAACGCCGCCAACCTGGAGGGCTTCATCAAGGAGCTCACGACCTACCTGCACGCTGCTATCGCCAATTTCGCGCACATGCGCGCACCGCTGATCGTCGCGGTCAACGGCGCCGCGGCCGGCGCCGGATTCAGCCTCGCCGCCTGCGGCGACCTGGTGCTGGCGGCGCGCTCGGCGAAGTTCTCGATGGCCTACACCGGTGCCGGCCTGGTGCCGGACGGCAGCGCCAGCTATTTCCTGCCGCGCATCATCGGCCTGCGCCGTGCGCAGGAACTGATCCTCACGAATCGCCGCCTCGGCGCCGAGGAGGCGCTCGAGTGGGGACTGCTGACGCGCGTGGTCGACGACGCCGAACTGGCCGCGGAAGCCGAAAAGCTGGCCGCGCAGATCGCCACGGGTCCCACCGGGGCCTACGGCGCGGTGAAGAAACTGCTGGCCTCGAGCTTCGAGGCGACGCTGGAGACGCAGATGGAGCTCGAGGGCGCGGCGATCGCCGCGGCCGCGATCTCGCGCGACGGCCAGGAAGGTGTCGCCGCATTCCTCGGCAAGCGCGCGCCGGTGTTCAGCGGGATGTAGGCCGGCGTTCATGCTGTGGGTCGGCATTCATGCCGACGGGTGCCTTGCCAAATGCTGATGTCGCCACTCATGGCGACTGGCACGACGGGTTCGGCTCGGCCGAACCCTTGTCGGGCTGAAGCCCGACCTACAGCGCCGGCCGGCGGAAGAAGCGCGACAGCACGCGCGCGAGCGCGTGGAGATCCCTGGTGCCGGCCAGCTCGCGCGGCGAGTGCATCGCGAAGGTGGGCACGCCCACATCGAGCGTGCGCACGCCCACGTTCGCCGCCGTCAGCGGGCCGATGGTGCTGCCGCAGGCCATGTCGCTGCGCACCGCGAAGCTCTGCACCGGCACACCCTCGGCCTCGCACAGCCAGCGGAACAGCGCCGCGGTCTCGCTGTTGGTCGCGTAGCGCTGGCTGGCATTGACCTTGATCACCGGCCCGGCGTTGAGCGCCGGGCCGTGGTTGCCGTCGTGCTTGTCGGCGAAGTTCGGGTGCACACCGTGTGCATTGTCCGCCGAGATCATCAGCGACAGCGCCAGCGCGCGCTCGCGCCGCTCGCGCTCGGGCAGCAGCCGCGCCAGCAGCGAGTTCAGCATCGGGCCCTGCGCCCCGGCGGCCGAGACGCTGCCCACCTCCTCGTGGTCGTTGCAGACCATGATCGCGTCGAACTCGCCGTCGGACTCCATCAGCGCGCGCACGCCGGCGAAGCAGCTGAGCAGGTTGTCGAGGCGCGCGCCGGCGATGAACTCGCGGTGCAGGCCCACCAGCCGTGGCGGCTGCGTGTCGTAGAGCGACAGCTCGCAGTCGAGCACGCGCTCGGCGCCGCAGTCCGGGTGCTCCTCGCGCAGGCGCCCGAGCACGATCGCCGCGAAATCGCGCGGCTCGCTGTCGGCCAGCGCCAGCAGTGCGGGCAGGTGATTCTGCGCGTTCACCGCGCGCCCCGAGTTGGCCTCGCGATCGAGGTGAATGGCGAGGCTGGGAATCACCGCCACCGGCTCGCGAAAATCGATCAGCGCATGCGCCACGCCGCCCGCCGTGGCGTAGCTGACACGCCCGGCGATCGAGAGGTCGCGATCGAACCAGGGATTGAGCAGCGCGCCACCGTAGACCTCGACGCCGAGCTGCAGGTAACCGCTGCGACGCAGCTCCGGGCGCGGCTTCAGCCTGAGGCAAGGGCTGTCGGTGTGCGCCCCGGCCATGCGCAGGCCCGCGTCCTCGGCGGCCGCGCGGCCCCTGACGAAGGCGATCAGCGAGGAGCCGTTGCGGCGCACGAAGTAGCGTCCGCCCGCCTCGCAGGCCCAGGCATCCTGCTCGCGCAGCTCGCGGAAACCGCCCTCTTCCAGTAGCGCAGCCAGCGCGCCCACGGCATGGAACGGCGTGGGCGATGCGCCGAGAAAGCGCAGCAGTTCGTGGTTGAACGCGTCACGCGCGGCCTCGTTCATGCCTTGTCCTCCGTAGTGCGTTCCAGCCGGGCCAGCAAGCTGGAGGTATCCCAGCGTCCTCCGCCCATCGCCTGCACGTCGGCGTAGAACTGGTCCACCAGCGCCGTCGCCGGCAGGCTGGCGCGGTTGCGGCGCGCCTCGCTCAGCACGATGCCGAGGTCCTTGCGCATCCAGTCCACCGCGAAACCGTGGTCATACTCGCCTGCGAGCATCGTGCGATGGCGGTGCTCCATCTGCCACGACTGCGCCGCGCCCTGCGAGATCACGTCGATGACGGCCTCGGCGTCGAGCCCGGCGCGGCGCGCGAAGTGAAGCGCCTCGGCCAGTCCCGCCATCACGCCGGCGATGCAGATCTGGTTGACCATCTTGCAGAGCTGGCCGGCACCCGCGGGCCCGAGCAGCCGCGCGGCACGCGCGTAGCTGCGGATCAGGGGTTCCACCCGCGTGAAATCGGTCTCCTCGCCCCCGGCCATCACCGTGAGCACGCCCTGCCGTGCTCCCGCCTCGCCGCCCGAGACCGGCGCATCGACAAAGCCGACGCCGGTTTCGCGTGCAATCGCCGCGAGCTCGCGCGCCAGTTCCGCCGACGCGGTGGTGTGGTCGACGAGCACCGCGCCGGCGCGCATCGCCGCGAGCGCCCCATCGGGACCGCGCACCATCGCGCGCACGCTGTCGTCGTCGCCAACGCAGCAGAACACCGCATCGGCGCCCGCAGCGGCTTGTGCCGGAGTCGCGGCGACGGACCCGCCGAACTGCGCCGACCATTGCAGCGCCCTGGCGCGCGTGCGGTTGAAAACCGTGACCGCGTATCCCGCACGCGCGAGATGCCCCGCCATGTGGTAGCCCATGACCCCGAGACCGATGAATGCAGCTCGCGACACGTTGTTCCCCGCCAGGATGCGCTGTGCTTTGGATGTGGCCGGCGCGGGCGCGCCGATCAGACGATGACGTCGATGCCGACCAGCTCCGCACCGACGGCAGCCTCGACCGGGCTGCGGGCAACGGACAGATAGGCCGCGACAGCGCTGCGTCCCGGCCCGGAATACGTGTCGGGCTCGTCGATGCGCCGAACGCGACCGGATTCGAAGGCATCGGCGCGCTGGCGCAGCAACTCGCCGCGCGCGGCAGCGGCGCCGTCGGCAGAGAAACGCTCGCCGGCAGCGTCACCGGTGCCGGCTTCGCGCGCCTGCGGCTCGCGCGTGCGGCGCAGCTCCGCCACGGATGGCGGTTGGAACGAGCCGATGAAACCCGACGGGATCTTCATGCCTGGAATGCCACGGTACGCGTTGCCTCGAGACGGCGCGAAGTATAACAACCGCCCGCGCACCAGCGAAACCGTCCGCGGCGGCGCAATCAGAATGGCGCGGGCTGCTCCGCGATCTTCTTCCACACGGAGGCCCCGCGCACGTAGACCGGCTCCGCCTCCTCGGCGCTGCGCCAGGCCGAGCGCTCCATGCGCGCCGCCAGGCGCACGACCTCGCGCGCGGTGGGCGCGGCCGATTCCAGCCATGGCGCTTGCGGCGGCAGGATCCGCGGATACACGCGCCACGCGTCGCCGGCAAGAATCGTGCTTGTGACCGCGCAGATCTGCGCGGCGGCGAAGGCGTCGGCATGCGCCAGCGCATCGTCGCGCACTGCGCAGAGCCCCTGCGCGCCGCGGCGGTACAGGCCCCAGTAGATCCCGCCCATGTGCGCATCCGTGGCGACCAGGACGTGATCGAGGCCGCGGGCCGCGCCGGCCTGGGCATCGGCATCGGCGGCCAGCGCCCGGAGCGAGGATACGGGAATCACCGGCAGACCGGCGCCGAAAGCGAGGCCCTGCGTGATGCTTGCGGCAATCCGCAATCCGGTGAAGGAGCCGGGACCGCGGCCGAAGGCGATCGCGTCGAGATCGCGCAGTGAAACGCCCGCGCCGCGCAGCAACTCCTGCACCATCGGCAGGATCAGCGCGTGGTGCTCGCGCGGGCGCTCGTCGACGAGTTCCTGCACGGTATCGCCGTCACCGAACGCGACCGAGCAGCGCGATGTCGAGGTTTCGATTCCGAGCAACAGTGGCACTGGGGATGCTCTGCACGGGTCGCCGCCAGGAATTGCGGGACACATAAAATGAAAAGCCCGCCCTCCCGCTTGCGCGGGAGACGGGCTTCCTTGCCGGCCCGGGAACCCGGGCTCAGGCGGTCGCGGCTGCTGCCTTGCGAGCAGGCTTCTTCTTCGCAGCCGCCTTCTTCTTGGCGGTTGCCTTCTTCCTCAGCGCAGCAAGCTTGGCCTGTGCCTTCTTCTGCACCGACGTCAGGCGCTTGGCATGCGACTTCTTGCGCTCCTTGAGCCAATTCTTCTCGAACTTGTCGATTGCGCTGCGCAGATCCGCCTTGGCCCGCTTCTCGAGCGCGGCAGCCAGCTGCTTGAGCTGCTTTTCCGCATCCTTCTCGAGTTGCACGATGCGGTCAGCAAGCGACGCGCGTTGCTTCTTCGCGCGCGGCTTTGCGGCCGGCTTCTTCTTCGCTGCGGGAGCTTTCTTTGCCGCTGCTTTCTTGGCGATTGCCATCATTGCACTCCTTGGTGACTGAGGATCCAGATCGACGTTGTCAACATACAACTATCACGCATGCAAAATAGCACTTCGTCAAATGCCGTACAAGAAATGCAACGCGCAATCAACGGTACTTGTTTGCGCTCGCGCAAACCGCAACCGCGAAACTCATGCGCGCGATGCGAAGGAACCCGCGCCGCAGACGATCTGCGCCATCATGCCCACGTGATCATCGCGATCGTTGAGGCATGCGATGAAACGGTACTCGCTGCCACCGCTCTCGAGAAACACCGCGCGATTCTCCACCGCCATTTCCTCCAGCGTTTCGAGGCAATCCGCCGCGAACGCCGGGCTCATCACGTCGACCGAGCGCACGCCGCGGCGCGCGAGCTCGCGCAGCGTTTCGCTGGTATAGGGCATCAGCCACTTCGCGCGACCGAAGCGCGACTGGTATGCGAGCGAGAACGCGTTCGCAGGCAATTCCAGCCGCGCCCCCAGCAGCTGCGCCGTGCGCTCGCATTGCCGCGCATAGGGATCACCCTTGAGAACGTTCGCCTCGGGGATGCCATGGAACGAGAGCAGCAGGTGCTCGGCGCGCCCGTGCTCGCGCCAGTGCTCGCGCACGCTGGCGGCGAGCGCGTCGATGTAAGCGGTGGCGTCGTGATAGTCGCGCACCAGGTGCAGTTCGGGCAGCGAGCGCGCACCGAGCAGGTAGCGGCTGACCTGGTCGAAAACGGCGCCGGTCGTCGTCGCGGAGTACTGCGGGTACAGCGGCAGCACGCAGATGCGCTCGATGCCGCGGCGTTGGCAGTCCGCGATGGTCGCGGCTATCGACGGCCCCTGGTAGGTCATCGCGAGCCGCACCCATGGCGCGGCGTCGCCATGCGCCTGGCGCAAGTGCTGCTGCAGGGCCTGCTGCTGGCGCTGCGAGATGGCGCGCAACGGCGAATCCCCGTTCCAGATCGAGGCGTAGGCGTGCGCGACGCGCCTGGCGCGCAGCGGAATCACGATACCGCGCAGGATCGGCTGCCACAGCAACGGTGGCAGCTCGACGACGCGGCGGTCGGAGAGGAACTCGGCGAGAAACGCGGAGACCCCGCGCGGCGTCGCGGCGCGCGGCGAGCCGAGATTGACCAGGATGACCGCGGAGGAAGGATTCCAGTCCGGTGCGCCGCCACCGGGCGCCGCTTCGGGCAGGTTCATGCGCGGGACTGCGGCCGCGGCGCGTTCAGGCGAGCGCCGCGAGCACGCGCGCGCGGATCTCCTCGACCGCACCGACACCCGGGATGCGGTGATAGCGCGTGCCGCTCGCCTGCTCGCCCTGGTAGTAGCCGATCAGCTGCGCGGTCTGGTCGTGATAGACACCCAGGCGCTGGCGCACGGTTTCCTCGCGGTCGTCCTCGCGATGCACCAGTTCGTCGCCGGTCACGTCGTCACGTCCTGCGGCGCGCGGCGGATTGAACTCGACGTGGTAGACGCGTCCCGACGCCGGATGCACGCGCCGTCCGGTCAGGCGGCCGATGATCACCGCATCGGGCACGTCGATCTCGAGCACGTGGTCGATCTTCACGCCGGCAAGCTTCATCGCCTCGGCCTGCGGGATCGTGCGCGGGAAGCCGTCGAACAGGAAGCCGTTGCGGCAGTCGTCGCGCGCGATGCGCTCCTTGACCAGCGCGATGATGATGTCGTCCGACACCAGTCCGCCGCGCGCCATGATTTCCTTCGCCTGGCGCCCGAGTTCCGATCCCTCCTTCACCGCCGCGCGCAGCATGTCCCCGGTGGAGATCTGCGGAATACCGAAGTGCTCCATGATGAACTGGGCCTGGGTACCCTTTCCCGCGCCGGGGGCACCCAAAAGAATGACGCGCATGCATGGACTCCTGTAACGACCCCGTGCCGCAGGCGGCGCCGGTCGGATGAACGGTCAATTCGACGACGGGGAACATTACACAGGACCCCGCGCGATAACAAGCCGAGGCGCCGCGCCGCTCAGCTGCGGCGCGAACGCGCCTTGACCTCGTCCCAGATGCTGTCGAGCAGCGCGAGCTCGCAATCGCCGATCGCGAGGCCGCGACGCCGGATCTCCTCCTCGACGGCGCGAAAGCGCGTCTCGAACTTGCGGTTGGCGCGACGCAGCGCGTTCTCGGCGTTGACGCCGAGGTGACGCGCGAGGTTGACGCAGCAGAACAGCAGGTCCCCGAGCTCGTCCTCGCGCGCCGCGGCATCGTCGCCGCGCGCGGCCTCGCGCACCTCCTCCAGTTCCTCCTCGAGCTTCACGACCACGCCGTCCCAGCTCGTCCAGTCGAAACCGGCGGACGCGGCGCGGCGCTGCAGTTTCTCGGCGCGCTGCAGCGCCGGCAGCGCCACCGGCACGTCGTCGAGGATGGCACCGAGGGCGCGAGTGCGGCGCTCCTCCTCCTTCAGCCGTTCCCAGGTGGCCTTGATCTCGCGCGTCTGCGGCGCGCTGCCGGGATCGCGGCGGCTCGCGAGCGTGCCGTCGGGAAACACGTGCGGATGGCGACGCAGCAGCTTGCGCACGATGCCGTCGGTGACGTCGTCGAAGTCGAACTCGTCGTTTTCCGCCGCGATCTGGGCGTAGAACACGGCCTGGAACAGGTAGTCGCCGAGCTCGTCGCGCATCTGTGCGGAATCACCGCGCTCGATGGCGTCGGCGAGCTCGTAGACCTCCTCCAGCGTGTGCTCGAGCAGCGAGGCGTGATCCTGTTTCAGGTCCCAGGGGCAGCCCGTCTGCGGGTCACGCAGCCGGCGCATGAGTTCGCGCAGATCGCCGATGTCGTGACGCCGCATGCCGGTCTCCCCTGTCATTCCGAATGACGCTGCACCGCGATCACGCCGCCGACGCGCCCGAGCTTCTCGAGGATGCGCCCCAGCGCCTCGAGCGAGGCGATCTCGATCGTGAGCCGCACGGTCGCAAGCTGCCGCGCACGGTCCACCGTGCTCCCAAGGTCGAGCACGTTGACCCGTTCGTTGCCGAGCAGCGTGACCAGATCCTTCAGCAGCCCCGCGCGGTCGTGCGCGACGACCCGCAGGTCGACGGCGTGCGTGCGCGGCTGCGCGTCCTGCCAGTGCACATCGATGATGCGCGCGGGATTGTCCTGCGCCAGCCGCTGCAGCTTGGAGCAGTCGCGCCGGTGCACGCTGACGCCGCGCCCTCCGGTGATGAAGCCCGCTATCGCCTCGCCCGGCAAGGGCTTGCAGCAGCCCGCGAAGTTCGTCATCAGGTTGTCGATGCCCTCGACCGCCACCGCGGCGCGCACCCGCTTGCGCGCCGCGGCGCGCGCGGGCTCCGGCACGGTCGCCGGCAGGCCCTGTTCTTCCGGCGCGAGGAAGCCCAGCACCTGCCCGGCGCCGGTCTCACCGCTGCCGAGCGAGGCGAGCAGATCGTCGGCCGACGCGAATCCCAGGCCGCGCGCGAGCGCCGGCAACTGCGGCGGCGTCAGCGCCACGCGGCGCAGTTCGCGCTCGAGCAGCGCGCGCCCGGCCGCGATCAGGCCCTCGCGATCCTGCTCGCGGAACCAGTGGCGGATCTTGCTGCGCGCGCGCGCGGTGTGCACGAACTCGTTGCCGGCACGCAGCCAGTCGCGGTTCGGCGCCGCGTTCTTGCCGCGGATGATTTCGACGCGCTCGCCGGTCGACAGCGTGTAGTCGAGGCTGACGATACGCCCGTCGACGCGCGCGCCGCGGCAGCGGTGACCGAGCTCGCTGTGCACCTGATAGGCGAAATCGACCGGTGTTGCGCCCGCCGGCAGGTCCACCACGTGCCCGTCCGGCGTCAGCACGTAGACGCGCTCGGCGCCGACTTCGCGGCGCAGGTGCTCCGAGATCAGCTCGCCCGCATCGAGCTCGCCGCCCCAGCCCAGCACCTGGCGCAGCCAGCCGATCTTGTCCTCGTAGTCGCGGCCCGCGGGCGCGGGCTCGCCGCTCTTGTAGAGCCAGTGCGCGCAGATGCCGAGCTCGGCCTCCTGGTGCATGTCGCCGGTGCGGATCTGCACCTCCAGCACCCTGCCGCCGTCGCCGATGACCGCGGTATGCAGCGAGCGATAGCCGTTGGGCTTGGGGTTGGCGATGTAGTCGTCGAACTCGCCGGGGAGGTTGCGCCACAGTCCGTGCACGATCCCGAGCGTCGAGTAGCAGTCGGCCACCGAACCGACCAGCACGCGCAGCGCGCGAACGTCGTAGACCTCGGTGATGCCGATGCCCTTGCGCTGCATCTTGCGCCAGATGCTGTAGAGGTGCTTGGGGCGACCGGAGAGCTCGGCCTTCACGCCCGCCGCCGCGAGCGCCTCGCGCAGCCGCGCGGTCGCCTCGGCGATGAACTGCTCGCGGTCGGCGCGCCGCTCGTCGAGAAGCTTCGCGATGCCGCGATAATCGCCGGGCTGCAGATGGCGGAACGCGAGGTCCTCGAGTTCCCACTTGATCTGGCCCACGCCGAGGCGGTGTGCCAGCGGCGCATAGATGTCCATCGCGGCGCGCGCCGTCTGCACGGCGCCGGACGAGTCGTTGCCGGTGCCGAGCGCGCGCAGCGCCTGCACGCGCTCGGCGAGTTTCACCAGCGCGACGCGCGGATCGTCGATCATCGACACCAGCATGCGGCGCAGGTTCTCGCCCTGGCGCTGGCGGTTGGCGAAGCTGTGGCGCCGCGTGTGCTCGTGCGGATCGAGTCCGAGCGCATCCATGCGCTGCACGCCGGCGATCAGCGCCGCCACACCCGCGCCGAAGCCATCGGCCAGCGCCTCGGCGCCGATGCGCCCCTCGGCGACCGGCACGCACAGCACGCCGGCACAGAGCGCGTCGGCGTCCAGGCCGAGCGTCGCCAGCGTTTCGAGGATGTCCAGCGCCGCGCCGATGCGCTCGCGCCGGTGCGCGGCGTCTTCCTCCGCGGGGTAGGCTGCGAGCACGGCATCGAGGGCGGCGGCAACACGCTGCGCCCCGTTCACCGCCTGCGCGGCAGGCACGCGCGCGAGCAGGCTCGCGCCGTCATCGGGCAGCGGCCCCTCGAGCGAGTGGGCGTCGCGGATCTTGACCATGGTCGGGACTCAGCGCGCGTCGAACACGCCGGTGGACAGGTAGCGATCGCCGCGGTCGCAGACGATCGCGACGATCACCGCATCGCGCGCGTGCGCCGCCACGCGCAGCGCGCCGGCGACCGCGCCGCCCGAGGACACGCCACAGAGTATGCCTTCGCGGCTCGCGAGCGCGCGCATCGTGCTCTCGGCCTCGTGCTGCGCGATGTCGAGCACGTCATCGACGCGCTCGCGCTCGAAGATGCGCGGGAGGTATTCGTGCGGCCAGCGGCGGATGCCGGGAATGCTCGAGCCGTCCGCCGGCTGCAGCCCGACGATGCGGATCGCGGGATTCATTTCCTTCAGGTAGCGCGAGACGCCCATGATCGTGCCGGTGGTACCCATCGAGCTGACGAAGTGCGTGATGCGTCCGTGGCTCTGGCGCCAGATCTCCGGGCCGGTGGCCTCGTAATGCGCGAGCGGGTTGTCGGGGTTGGCGAACTGGTCGAGCACGCGGCCCCTGCCCTCGGACTGCATGCGCAGCGCGAGGTCACGCGCCGCCTCCATGCCGCCCTCGCGCGGCACGTCGATCAGCTCGGCGCCGAAGGCGCGCATGACCTGGCGGCGCTCCTCGCTCATGTGCGCGGGCATGATCAGCACCATGCGGTAGCCACGGATCGCCGCGGCCATCGCGAGCGCGATGCCGGTGTTGCCGCTGGTGGCCTCGATCAGCGTGTCACCGGGGCGGATCTCGCCGCGCTCCTCGGCGCGACGGATCATGCTGAGCGCGGGCCGGTCCTTCACCGAGCCCGCGGGATTGTTGCCCTCGAGCTTGAGGAGGATGGTGTTGTTCACGCCGGCCTGCATGCGCTGCAGCCGCACCAGCGGCGTCTCGCCGACGCTGGCTTCCACGGTGGGGAACTCCTCGTGCGCCGGGGCTGCAGCGGCGCTCGCCGCGGGATCGTTCTGGTGTCGGTACATGCTGCGTCGCACCCACTCGGATCAAAGGCGCATCATACGTGCCTGCTCCGCGCGGGCAAACGCACTTGCGCTGATAAGCTGAAAACCCGTCGCTATATCGCGTCGGCAGGCGGAGCGTGGCGCGCCCGGAAGTAACCACGGCTGTGCAGGGGCCTGGCGCCCAGCAATTGCGCCAGCGCCTCGCGCATCAGCCGCTTGGCGTAGCGACGCGTTTCGGGCCCGGAAAAATCCTCGCGCCCGATCTGCGCCAGCACCCGGCCCGGGTAGGCGCGCGGATCGGCCGGCGCCGGCGCGGCATGGAATCCTCCGTCGTGGCTGAGCAGGTATTGGCCTGCCGGCTCGAGCGCCTGACCGGTCGAACTGTCGTGCACGAATTCCATGCCGTAGCCGAGCTCGCGCAGCAGCAGCAATTCGAAGCGACGCAGCAGCGGTTCGAGGTCCTCGGCCGACGCGATCCCGGGCAGCAGCGCGGCGTAGGCATCGAAAAGGGCGCTATGGGCGTCGTGCTGCATCAGCAGCCGTATCAGCAGCTCGTTCACGTACAGCGCCGTGTAGAGCCGCTCGCCCGCGATCGCGGGCGCGGGCGCCACGGCCTCGGCGGCGCTCAGCGTCTTCAGGTCGGCGCGTCCGGACCACGACACCAGCAGCGGCTGGAAGGGCTGGCAGGAGGCCCCGGAGCCGCGCCGCCCGCCGCGCGCACCGCGGGCGATGACGCCGATGCGGCCGAAGTCGCGCGTCAGCAGGTCGAGCAGCAGGCTGGTCTCGCGCCAGGCGCGCCGGTGCAGCACGAAGGCGGGTTGCCGGTCCACACGCGAACCCGCGGCGCTCACCGTGACACCCCCGCCACGATCAGCTTTCTTCCTGGTACCCGAGGCTCTTCAGCGCGCGCTCGTCGTCGGACCACCCGCTCTTCACCTTGACCCAGAGCTTCAGCATGACCTTGGTGCCGAGCAGACGCTCCATGTCGATGCGCGCCTCGGCGCCGATGAGCTTCAGCCGCGCCCCGGCGCGGCCGATCACGATGGCTTTCTGCCCCGCCTTCTCGACCAGGATCAGCGCGCTGATATGGATGGTCTTGCCTTCCTGGCGGAATTCCTCGATCTGCACCGCGTTGGCGTAGGGCAGTTCCTCGCCGAGCTGGCGCATCAGTTTTTCGCGCACGATCTCCGCCACCATGAAGCGCTCGCTGCGGTCGGTGATCTGGTCCGGCGGGAACAGGTGCGGTGCCTCGGGCAGCAGCGTCTGGATCTCGCGCTCGAGCGCCTCGAGGTTGTGCCCCTTCAGCGCCGACACCGGCACGATGGCCGCGAACGGATACTTAGCCTGCAGCGCCGCGATGTGCGGCAGCAGCGCGTCCTTCTGCTCGATCTGGTCGGTCTTGTTGATGATCAGCAGCACCGGCTTGCCCGCGGTGCGCACGGCGGCCAGCACCTGCTCGTCAGGCTCCAGCCACTGCAGCCGGTCGACCAGCATCAGCACGAGGTCCACGTCGCGCACCGCGCTGAGCGCGGCGCGGTTCATGGCGCGGTTGATCGCCTTGCCCTCGCCCTGGTGCAGGCCGGGGGTGTCGACGTAGACGATCTGCGCCGCCCCGTGCGTGCTCACGCCGAGGATGCGATGGCGCGTGGTCTGCGGCTTGCGCGAGGTGATGCTGATCTTCTGCCCGAGCAGGTGGTTCAGCAGGGTGGACTTGCCCACGTTGGGGCGACCCACGATCGCCACCATGCCACATCGTTCGGTGCTCATCGCTATTGCTCCGCTCCTTGCAGGCGGGCGAGCGCCGTGCGCGCCGCCCGCTGTTCCGCCGCACGCTTGGTGCCGGCCTGCGCCTCCACCGGCACCGCCAGGCCGCGCACATGGCACAGCACGCGAAAATGCTGCTGTCCCGGCGCGCCGCTGGTGGCGGCGAGCTCGTAGCGCGGCAACGGTGCTCGCCGCGCCTGCAGGTACTCCTGCAGCTCGGTCTTGGGATCCTTGTGCGAGATGCCGGGCTCGAGCCCGGCGAGGCGCGCGGCATACCAGCGCCGCACGACGCCGAGCGCCGCATCGGTGCCCGCATCGAGGCAGATGGCGCCGAGCAGCGCCTCGACCGCGTCGGCGAGTATCGAGTCGCGCTCGCGTCCCCCGCTGGAGGCTTCGCCGGCGCCCAGGCGCAGCACGGCGCCCAGGCCCAGCTCGCGACCGATGTCGGCCAGCGTCTCGCCGCGCACCAGGCTGACCCGCAGGCGGTGCAACTGCCCTTCGCGCAGCGCAGGGTAGCGCGCATAGAGCTCGGCCGCGATGCCGAGGTTCAGCACCGCGTCGCCGAGGAACTCGAGGCGTTCGTTGTTGCCGGCGCCGAAGCTCGCGTGCGTCAGCGCCAGTTCGAGCAGCTCGCGGCGCGCGAATTCGTGCCCGATACGGGACTGCAGGCGCGCGATATCGGGGCCAGCGTCACGAGGCACCGGGAATGACGATCTCCACGCGGTTCTTGTCGAAGTTCACGATGGCGTCCACGTTGCCCATCACGTGCGTGCGGGCCTCGTAGTTGGCGTCGATGATCAGGTGGGTCTTGGTCTTCTCGACCTTCAGGCACGGCCTGGCCTTGTCGCGGCAGACGGCCTGGATGGCCTCGATCTGGTTGACGTCGAACTTGCGCTCCACCGCCAGGCGGATTTCCTGCGTCGACTTGCGCCCCAGCTCGGGCTCGTTCTGCAGCGCCTGCACGGTCGCGCGGACCGTGTAGTTGTTGATGTAGAGCGGCGCCAGGCTGAACCCCACGGTCAGCAGGAATCCCCCCACGAGCACGATGACCATCCACTGCCAGATGGTGAAACCCGCCTGGCGGCTCCTGCTGGAACTGTTCATCGTCGCTTGCTCCCCGTATCCGACCGGATCGCGCTCAATTGTAGACGCATCTAGCGGATGGTGCCCACGCGGTCGAAGCTCGGCATGGTGAAGAAGCTGCCCCAGTGCATCCAGATCGCGAAGGCCTTGCCGACGATGTTGCGCTCCGGCACCTCGCCCCAGACGCGGCTGTCGCTGCTGTTGTCGCGGTTGTCGCCCATCATGAAATAGTGTCCGGGCGATACCGTATGCTCGAAATCGTCCGGGATGCGCCGCATCAGTTCCTTGCGCACCACGTGCGGCACCCCCGCGAGTTCCTCTTCGAGGATCTGGTAGCTCGGGTGCAGCGGCGGCAGCTGCGCGATCAGGCTCTGCGGCATCTGCTCGCCGTTCACGTACAGCACCTTGTCACGGTAGGCGACGCGGTCGCCCGGCAGCCCGATGACGCGCTTGATGAAATAGCGCTTGTCGTTCGGCGGGAAGAACACCATCACGTCGCCGCGCTGCGGCGTGCCGACGTCGAGGACCTTGGTGTTCAGCACCGGGAGCCGGATGCCGTAGGCAAACTTGTTCACCAGGATGTAGTCGCCGACCAGCAGCGTGGGCACCATCGACGAGGACGGGATCTGGAACGGCTCGACGAGGAAGCTGCGCAGCACCAGCACGATCAGCAGCACGGGCAGGAAGGAGCGCGCGTACTCCACGGGCACGGGCTCCTTCAGCGCCTTGCCGGCCTCGGCGGCATAGCCGAGCGCATCGGCGCTGCCGGCCTCGGACCAGCGCGGGAAGCGCGCGCGCAGCGCGGCGTCGCGGCGCCTGCGCGCGGGACGCAGCCACAGCACGTCCAGCGCCCATATCACCAGGGCGACAAAAGTCAGCGCTACCAGAATCAGCGGAAAATCGATGTCCATCGCCCCACCTGTCAACTGTCGACTTTCAGCACCGCGAGGAACGCGGCCTGCGGGATCTCGACGCGCCCCACCTGCTTCATGCGCTTCTTGCCTTCTTTCTGCTTTTCCAGCAGCTTTTTCTTGCGCGTCACGTCGCCGCCGTAGCACTTGGCGATCACGTTCTTGCGCAGCGCCTTCACGGTCTGGCGCGCGATGATGTGCCCGCCGATGGCAGCCTGGATCGCCACGTCGAACATCTGCCGCGGGATGAGCTCGCGCATCTTCTCGACCAGCACCCGCCCGCGGCTTGCCGCCTGGTCACGGTGCACGATGATCGCCAGCGCATCGACGCGATCGCCGTTGATGAGAACGTCGAGCCGCACCAGGTTCGCGGCCTGGAAACGCTCGAAGCTGTAGTCGAGCGAACCGTAGCCGCGGGTCAGCGACTTGAGGCGGTCGAAGAAGTCCAGCACCACTTCCGACAGTGGCAGCTCCCAGGTGAGCGAGACCTGGCGCCCGAGGAACTGCATGTCCTTCTGCACGCCGCGCTTCTCGACGCAGAGGTTGATCGCCGCGCCCACGTAGTCCTGCGGCACCAGGATGTTCGCGCGCACGATGGGCTCGCGCATCTCCTCGACCATGCCGGGGTCCGGCAGGCGCGAGGGGTTGTCGACCATGATGGTCTCGCCCCGCGCGGTGAGCACCTCGTAGATCACGGTGGGGGCCGTGGTGATCAGGTCGAGGTCGTATTCGCGTTCCAGCCGCTCCTGGATGATTTCCATGTGCAGCGTGCCGAGAAAGCCGCAGCGGAAGCCGAAACCGAGCGCGTCGGAGGTCTCTGGCTCGTAGAACAGCGAGGCGTCGTTCAGCGTCAGCTTGGCCAGCGCGTCGCGGAAATCCTCGTAGTCCTCGGAGTTCACGGTGAACAGCCCGGCGTAGACCTGCGGCTTGACCTTCTGGAAGCCGGGCAGCGCGGGCGCGCTGTCGGCGGTCTTCAGGTGCGTGATGGTATCGCCCACCGGCGCGCCGTGGATGTCCTTGATGCCGGCGACGATGAAGCCGACCTCGCCCGCCGACAGCGACTGGCGCTGCAGACGCTTGGGCGTGAACACGCCGACCTGGTCCACCTCGTGGGCGCGGCCGATGGACTTGGTGACGATGCGGTCGCGCACGCGCAGCGTGCCGTTCATGACCCGCACCAGCGACACCACGCCGAGGTAGGTGTCGAACCAGGAATCGATGATCAGCGCCTGCAGCGGCGCGTCGGGATCGCCCTCGGGCGGCGGGATCACCCGCACCAGTTCCTCGAGCAGTTCGTCGATGCCGAGCCCGCTCTTGGCGCTGACGCGGCAGGCGTGCGAGGCATCGATGCCGATGATGTCCTCGATCTCCCCGGCCACGCGCTCGGGCTCGGCCTGGGGCAGGTCCATCTTGTTGAGGACCGGCAGGACTTCCAGCCCCTGCTCGATGGCCGTGTAGCAGTTGGCGACCGATTGCGCCTCCACGCCCTGCCCGGCATCGACCACCAGCAGCGCGCCCTCGCAGGCCGCCAGCGAGCGCGAGACCTCGTAGGAGAAGTCCACGTGCCCGGGGGTGTCGATGAAGTTGAGCTGGTAGGTCTCGCCGTCCCGTGCCTTGTAGGCCAGCGTGACGCTCTGCGCCTTGATGGTGATGCCGCGCTCGCGCTCGATATCCATCGAGTCGAGCACCTGCTCCTGCATCTCGCGGCCGCTCAGGCCTCCGCAGACCTGGATGAAACGGTCGGCGAGCGTCGATTTGCCATGATCGATGTGCGCGATGATGGAAAAATTGCGTATCCGGTTGAGGGCTGTCACCCGCGCTTCACCACGTTCCGATCCAGAGTCTGGGGGTTCCTTGACGACCGCGTACTCTACGTGATGACGGCTGCGTTGACCGCCCGCAAAAGCGCGCAATACTACCCGATCGCCCCCGGATCCCGAGCGGCGGCGCGTCCCTGCGCCGCCGCGAGGCTCGCCTCAGTCCTCGATGCGGATGGCCACGAAGCCGGCCTGCCCGCCGCGCAGCAGTCGCACCGGCACGTGCGTGCCCGAAGGCAGCGCGGCCACGATTTCGCTGAACCGCCTGGCGTCACGAACGGACTCGCTGCCGATCAGCGTGATCACGTCGCCCGGGCGCAGACCCGCGCGGTCGCCGGCCTTGCCGCGCGCCACCTCGCGCACGACCACGCCGCCGTTGATGCGCAACTGCGCCTTCTGCTGCTGGTCGAGGTCATCGATGACCAGCCCGATGCGCCCGCCGGTCGCGCTGGCCTGGGCCACCGCGCCCGTTTCCTGCGCGCCCTCGAGCTCACCCACCGTGATGCGCAGGTCCGTCTTCTTGCCCTCGCGGATCACCTTCATGGCCGAGCGTGTGCCCGGCTTGACCATGCCCACGATATGCGGCAGATCGGCGGACTCGTTGACGGGCTGCCCATCGAATTCGATGACCACATCGCCAACGCGCACACCGGCCTTCTCGGCCGGGCCGCCCGGCTCGACCTGCGAGATCAGGGCGCCGGCGGGCTTGTCCAGCCCGAAGCTCTCGGCCAGGGCACGGTCCACGTCCTGGATGCCCACGCCCAGCCAGCCGCGCACCACGTGCCCCGAGGCCTTCAACTGCTCCATGACGTCGATGGCCACGGAAATGGGGATAGCGAAGGAAAGCCCGATCGAGCCGCCGCTGCGCGTGTAGATCTGCGAATTGATGCCGACCACCTCGCCATCGAGATTGAACAGCGGTCCTCCGGAGTTGCCGGGATTGATCGCCACGTCGGTCTGGATGAACGGCACGTAGTTGCCGGTTTCCCCGTCGCTGGGCAGGCTGCGACCGCGCGCGCTGACGATGCCCGCGGTGACCGAGTAGTCGAGGCCAAAGGGCGAGCCGATCGCCACCACCCACTCGCCCACCGCGAGTTCGTCGGTATTGCCGAAGCTCACTACCGGCAGATCCCTCGCCTCGACCTTGAGCAGGGCGATATCGGAGCGCTTGTCGCTGCCGACGATCCTGGCCTCGAACTCGCGGCGGTCCGCCAGGCGCACCGTCACGGCGTCCGCCCCGTCGACCACGTGGTGATTGGTCAGGATGTAGCCGTCAGCCGAGACCAGGAAGCCCGAGCCCATGGACTGGCGCTCGCGCTGCGGCTGGCCGCGGTACTGGAACAGGTGACGGAAGATCTCCGGCATCTGCTCGAGCGCGCGCGGATCGATGTCGGGCGGCAAGCCTTCCACCTCCGGAGACTTCTGCGTGCTCATTATCTTGACGACCGCTCCCGAGTTCTTTTCGACGATCGTGGTGAAGTCCGGCAATGCCGCCGACCACGACTTGCCGGCCAGCGCCAGCATCAACGCGAGTCCACACCAAACCGACATCCAGTTGCGCTTCATAGGCTCTCCAGACAGGGAAATGACAACAAGTGATCAAGCGAGGGAGCGCGCCGCGGGAAACACCCTGAGCAACTCGGGCCCGAGGACACCCGCACGCGGTCGGCGCGACAACGCGCGCGCGGCGGCCACGGCGAGCAGGAACCCTGCCGCGGCGGCTGCCATCGACCACGCCTCGGCGGATCCCGGCGGCGCAAGGCGCTCGCCCGTCACGGCCCCGGCCACGATACCGGCCAGCGGCAGCAGGTACGCAAACACGGAGGCGCGCAACACGCTGTGCTCGCGCACGCCGATCTCCACCTCGTCGTCGACCGCCGGACTCAGTCCCGCCGGCAGCACGAGGCGCAGATGATGGCGTCGCTCACCGAGCAGCCTGCCGATCACGCCGCCGCCGCAGCCCTGGCCCGAAGCGCAGGCGCCGCAACCCGGCCTGGCGATGGTCTCCACCCAGCAGGCGTCGGCCTCGACCGCAACGACGCGTGCACGCTCGATCATCATGGCGTTGCATCCGGAAAATTGACCCCGTTGGCAATCAGCTGCGCAGTCTCGACGGGAATTTCGCCCACCACCGTGACCAGGTGCTCCTGGTCGCGCGGCACGACATAGGACACCGTGGCGCCGCGCGAGGCCTGCCCTGCATGCGGCGGACGCTCGGCGGTACGCTCGACGAAGACCGCGAACACCGCCAGCCCGTCGGTATAGCTCTGGACCTCGACCGCTGGCCCCCCGGCGCGGGCGCTGCGCACCTCGCGTCCCGTCGCGACGAATCCCTCCGGCAGCCAGGCAACCGTCCATGCGAAAGGTGCGGGTTCCTCGGCCCCGGCGTGCCCTGCCGCGTGATGCGCGCCGGGCGTCTCGGGCGCCAGCTCGGCGGCGGCGACGGGAGCACCGATCTGCAGGTCCACGAACTGGAAACGCTCGAGCACGCGACCGGCACCGTCCGTGGTCTCCGACTTCAGCAGCAGCGAACTCGCCTCGTCCAGCACCACGTTCATGCCGTAACGGTAGGGATCGCGCGGAACGATGCGGATACGCTGCCCCCGGTGGTTGGCCACGCGCTCGCTACCGTCGAACTCGATGGCATAGTGGTCGCCCAGCTGCGCGCCCGCGACGCCCGTTTGCGCGCGCTGCGCGAAGCGTGCCGCCGGGTCCAGCCGCATCAGGCGATCCCCGGCATGCTCGCAATCAACGCGGTGGCCGCGGCGCACGAACTCGCGCTGCTCGCCGTCGAGATGCACCAGGCGCTCCTGCTCCACGCCGTCGACCACCGCGTGCGCGATGCGCACCGAGCTGAGCGACTGTCCCTGCTCGTAGGTGAACACGCCATGGTAGTCGAGGGACCGGAAGCTGCGCGACATCGCGTCGAGGCGCGAAGCCGGATCGCCGGCCTCCACGGCATGCAAGGGGACCGAGAGAAAACCCGGCAGCAGGCAGGCGAGCACGGCGAGCGGGCGCATGGAAATAAACCGTTTCGCCTCAGGGCGCCTCGTACGAGACCACGCGCGCGTAGGGCAGCATGCCCTGGTTGGTGTTCAGCGCCGCGTTCTGGACATGATCGGCCATGAACAGGCGCAAGCGCTGCTCGGCGAGCTGATCGGGGTTGGCGCCTGCGTGCTGCAGAGCGCCGCCCGGAGCCGGCACGGCAGCTCCGAAGCCCACCGGCACCGCGGGCCCCGTGACGGGCACCGGCAAGCCGCCCGGGCGTCCGAGTTCGCCGAGCGAGGCGCCCGCTGACGATGACGACGCGACCACGGCGACCTGCGGCATGCCTGCGGGCTCGGGCGCGAGCGCGCGCAGGCCGAATACCGCAGCCATGCACACCGATGCTGCCACGGCCACGCCGCCAACCGGCATCCGCCAGCGCCGGGCGCTCGGGGCCGTCGCGGCCGCGGGCTGTTGCTCCGCCAGGGCCGCAAGGATGCCCGCCGTCAAAGCCGGCGGGCACAGGGCGCGGGCCTCGCCCCGCGCCACCGCGCGCACCGCGTAGTGCCGCCCCAGCAGAGCCGTCACCCCGGCATCGTCCACGCTCTCCAGCACGCGCCGGTATTCGAATTCGCTGGCCTCGCCGTCGACCACGGCGGAGATCATCTCGCGCAAAGGCGCATTCAGCTGGCTCAAAATCCACCCCCAAGCGGATACGTGCAACCCTTCGGATACCCGGCAGACAAATTAGTTCCCCTCGATCAGGGGCAGGATTTCATGATCCACGGCTTCGCGCGCCCGGAAGATCCGCGAGCGCACCGTGCCCACCGGACAGCGCATCACCTCGGCGATCTCCTCGTAGCTGAGCCCCTCGAACTCGCGCAGCGTCAACGCCGTGCGCAGATCCTCGGGCAGCGCGCGTATCGCCCTGTCGATCACCGCGCGCAACTGCTCGGTCATCAGCTGGTTCTCCGGACCCGCCAGGTCGCGCAATGCCGCGCCGCTCTCGAGGTGCTCGGCGTCCTCGACATCGACGTCGGCGCCGGGCGGGCGGCGCGCGCGCGACACCAGGTAGTTCTTCGCGGTGTTGATCGCGATGCGGTAGAGCCAGGTGAAGAAGGCGCTCTCGCCGCGGAAACCCGGCAGGGCGCGGTAAGCCTTGATGAACGCCTCCTGCACGACGTCCTGCACCTCGTCGGGATCCCGGATGAAGCGTGTCACCAGCGAATAGATCCGATGCTGGTATTTGAGCACCAGCACATCGAAAGCCCGGTTGTCGCCCTTCTGCACGCGCTCGACCAGTTGCTGATCACCCTCCTCCCCGGAAAACATCGAAGGACTCCGTTCGACCCTGGTTTCAGTCCGTTAGCCACGCGCCACGGCGACCCCGCGATCGGGGGCATCGCGAGGGGCCGTGACGTTCGCGGCGCTCAATATACGTGCTGGCGGGTCCCGTGACAAAGCGGCAATCGTGCCGCGATCCGGCCACTGGAGGGGCCTGTGCTATATTTCGGCCTCACCCCGCCCCGGACCCGCCTGGATGCCGCAACGCTACACCCATGATGTGCTCGTGATCGGCAGCGGGGCCGCCGGCCTGAGCGTCGCGATCCAGGTCGCCGACCGGGCGCGGGTCGCGGTGATCTGCAAGGGCGAGCTCGGCGACGGCTCCACATCCTGGGCCCAGGGCGGCATTGCCGCCGTGCTCGATGACGAGGACACGATCGACTCGCACGTCGCCGACACCCTGCGCGCGGGAGCAGGCCTGTGCCACGAGGACATGGTGCGCTTCACCGTGGAGCACAGCCGCGAGAGCATCCAGTGGCTGGTCGACCTCGGCGTCGGCTTCACGAAGCTTCTCACGCCGGGCGGCGAAAACGAGTTCCACCTCACGATGGAGGGCGGCCACAGTCACCGGCGCATCATCCACGCCGCCGACGCGACCGGGCGCGCGGTGTCGGACACGCTGATCGAGCAGGCCCGGCGCCATGCGAGCATCGAGCTGTTCGAGCGCCACATCGCGGTCAACCTGATCACGACCGCCGGGCGTTGCCGCGGCGCCTACGTGCTGAACAAGGACACGGCCTCGGTCGACCTCTTCAGTGCGCGCTTCGTGGTGCTCGCCACCGGCGGCGCCAGCAAGGCCTACCTCTATACCACCAATCTGGACACCGCGACCGGCGACGGCATCGCGATGGCCTGGCGGGCGGGCTGCCGGGTCGCGAACATGGAATTCAACCAGTTCCATCCGACCTGCCTGTACCACCCGAGCGCGAAATCCTTCCTGATCTCGGAGGCCGTGCGCGGCGAGGGAGGCGTGCTGCTGCTGCCCAACGGCGAGCGCTTCATGCCGCGCTTCCATCCGCAGGCCGAGCTGGCGCCGCGCGACATCGTGGCGCGCGCGATCGACCACGAGATGAAGCGCCTCGGTATCGACTGCGTCTATCTCGACATCAGCCACAAGGGCGAGGACTTCGTGCGCTCGCACTTCCCCACGATCTACAGCCGCTGCCTCGAGCTCGGACTGGACATGGCGCGCGCACCGCTGCCCGTGGTCCCGGCCGCGCACTACACCTGTGGCGGCGTGATGATCGACCGCGCCGGCCAGACCGACCTCCCGGGGCTCTACGCCGTGGGCGAGACATCGTTCACCGGGCTGCACGGCGCCAACCGCCTGGCCAGCAATTCGCTGCTCGAGTGCTTCGTGTTCGCCCGCGCCGCCGCGCAGCACATCCTCGCGCAGGGCGAGAGCATCGCGATCAGCGCCGGCCTGCCCGACTGGGACGCCTCCCAGGTGACCGACTCCGACGAGGATGTGGTGATCTCCCACAACTGGGACGAGCTGCGCCGCTTCATGTGGGACTACGTCGGCATCGTGCGCACCACCAAGCGCCTGCAGCGCGCGCTCAGCCGCGCCCACCTGCTGAAGCAGGAGATCGCCGAGTACTACAGCAATTACCGCATCACCTCGGACCTGGTGGAGCTGCGCAACCTCGCGCTGGTGGCGGAACTGATCATCCGCAGCGCGCTCGGGCGCCACGAGAGCCGCGGCCTGCACTACACCCTGGACCACCCCGGCCTCGCGGCCGAGGCCGGGGACTCCGTCCTAACACCCGGCTGAAGCGGGGCGCGGGCTTCAGCGCGCGCCGCGCAGGCGCAGCAGCACCCGCAGGCGCCGCAGCTCCCCGCGCGGCAGCGAATCCCCGAGCACTATCAGCGAGCGCACCCGCCGCGCCTGCTGCACGCGCAGCACGACCAGGAAAGGCAGCACCGCGCTGTCGGCGCGCAGCCGCACCGGCTGCGGCGCGCCGTCGCCGTGCAACCACCACGCTTCACCGCTAAACTCGAGCCGGGTGCCGCCGCGGCGCTCCAGCGCACCGTGCGCGCGCCAGTGCCGCGCGAGGCTTGCCAGCAACAGGGTGGCCAGCGCCAGCATGAGAGCGGACGGCAGGGCGGTAGCGACGAGCCCGGCGAGGGCCGCCAGGTGCAGCACGCACAGCGCGTACAGGAGGCGCCTAGACGGCGCCAGGTGGAAGCTCTGGCCGGGGCATTCCATTGCCCAGCACCCTCGCAATGATGACTTTCAGTTCAGGATCGTCCGGTTCGCCGCGATGCACGATCCACGCGAACAGGTCGGCATCCTCGCACTCGAGCAGTGCGCGATAGCGACGCTGCATGTCCTCGCCGAGCCCGGGATAAACCTGCTCGGCGAAGGGCATCAGCACGAGGTCGAGTTCGAGCATGCCCCGCCGGCTGTGCCAGTAGACCCGCCTGTTTTCCGCCGCCTCGTCCATCGTGTATCCGCAACCGCTCGTAGCGCGGGCAGTGTGCGTTATTATTCGCCGCCTGTCAGCCACCGGCGCGCGCAGCCCGCGCTGCGCCGCCAGCGCCCAGGAGCGCATGCCGGAACCACGAAGCCATGAACACCGCCGCCATCCGCCTCGACGACTATGCCTTCCTGCAGGTCGAGGGCGCAAAGGCCCTGCCGTTCCTGCAGGGACAACTGACCTGCAACGTGCAGGATGCAGCACCCGCGGGCGTGCTTCCGGGCGCCTACTGCACGCCGAAGGGGCGCGTCATCGCCAGTTTCCTGCTGTGGGCTCGCAGCCCCGACTCCGTGCTGCTGCGCCTGCGTGCCGACATAGCCGACGACACCGCGACCGTGCTCGGCAGGTACGCCGCGCTGTCGCGCGTGCGCGTGGCACGCAGCGACATGGCATGCATCGGACTGCTGGGGACCGGACTGGAGACCGAGTTGCACACGCTGTTCCCGGATTGGCCCGCGCAGCCGCGCGCGCTCGGCGCCGCCGGCGCGTGGCGCCTGCTGCGCCGCGACGGCGAGCCTGCGCAGTTCGAGATCTGGGCGCCGCGCAGCGAGACCGGAGCGCTGTGGGAAAGTCTGGCCTCGCGCCTCCCGGTCGCCAACACGGAGCGTTGGCGCCTGGCACTGGTGCGCGCCGGTGCGGCCGAGATCCAGCACGCCACCGTGGACCAGTTCCTGCCGCAGATGCTCGGCTACGACACCAGCGGCGCCGTGAGTTTCCGCAAGGGCTGCTACACCGGCCAGGAGATCATCGCGCGCACCCATTACAAGGGCAGCGTGAAACGCCGCCTGCATCGCCTCGGCGGCGCCGGCCCGGCGTGCCCCGCGGTCGGCGACGAACTGCGGCACCGCGACGCCGACCGCGTCGTGGGCAGCGTGGTGGAGAGCGCGATGGACGGCGCGTCGCGTTTCGAACTGCTCGCCGTGCTGAGCGACGAAGCGCTCGACGGCGCGAACTGCCTGGCCGTCACTGCCCGTGGCGAAGCGCTCGAAGTGCTGCCGCTCGCCGAGCGCGCAAGCTGAGGCAGGACGGTTCAGTCTCCCGCGCCGTCCGGGCGCGCCACGGCCGCTTGCGCCGCGTCGCGACAGTCCAGCACATCGTCGAGCACCGTGGTCGCGAAGCAGCCCGCGGGAAGCCGGAAGGCGATCGCCAGCGTGGTGTCATCGATCCAGCCCCACGTCAGCTCGCGCGGCATCACGCGCAGCGCACGCCGCTCCTGCTCCAGGCCCGCGCGCTCCAGCCCGGTGGCGAGCTCCGCGTGTTCGGTCGCCACCGCGCGCTCCAGCCCGGCGATGCCAGAGCGCGTGGCGAGTTCTCCCCTGCCCCACAACGCGCCGCTCGGGTGCAGCTCGCCGCGCGCCACCCGCTCGCGCAGCGTTGCGTCGATCTCCCCGGCGACGAAGAAGCTGCCGCGCCCGTCGAGCATCAGCGCGTCGCCCGCGCGTGCCTCGCACCACGAACCGTCCTGAACCCGGCGCGCCAGCAGCGCGTTGAACAGCTGCGAGCGCGCCGCCGAGAGCAGCAGCCCGCGCAGCTTGCGATCATCGACGCGCCGCTCACCGCGCATCCACGCCAGCGCCTGCGCCACGTTGCCGCCGCCGCGGCCGAAGCGCTGCGCGCCGAAGTAGTTCGGCGCCCCGCGCACGGCCGTCTCGCGCAGGCGCTCGTCGAGCAGCGCGGCATCGCCGGCAAACTCGCGCACCAGCAGGCGGAAGCGGTTGCCGCGCAGGCCGCCGACGGCGAGCTTGCGCCGGCGCCGGCGCATCCCGAGGATCTCCACCGAGGGCGGCAGCGCGAAATCCGCCGGATCCGGCCGCCCCGGCAGGTGCAGGCTGAACCACTGCTCGGTCACGGCGTGGCGGTCCTTGCGCCCCGCGTAACCCACCTGCTGCGGGCGTATGCCGGCGGCCTGCGCCAGCAGGCGCGCGACGTGCTCGGTGTTCTCGCCGGTCTTGCGCACGCGCAGCCACAGGTGCTCGCCGCCCTCGTCGAGGTCCATCTCGATCAGCTCCTCGACCGTGAAGTCGGTCGTCTGCTGGCGGATCAGGCCCTGCCCGGCCGGGCGGCCCGCGCGAGGGCGCGCGGCCTCGATGTCCGGCAGCGCGGCGGTGAAGCTCACGGCAGGACCTTCAACGCCGCGTCTTCACTTGCAGCCCCGAGCCGATCGCCGCGAGGAACTCGTTCTCCGCGCGCAGATCCTCCTCCACCAGCGGGTGCTTGCGCAGCCAGCCCGACGGGAGCTCGATGCTCCAGCCCTTGCGCATCGGCGCGAGGCGTATCGAGGGCATGCGCTGGTCGATACGCATGCGGTTGAACAGCGTCGCGAGCCGCAGCACCAGCACCAGCGCCCAGTCGGGCCTGAAACTGTAGCTGCTCACCTCGGGCGCACGCAGTTTGCGGCGGTGGTTGAGCACCAGGAAGCTCAGCATCATCTGCTCGCGCCGCGAGAACCCGGGCATGTCGGCATGCTCCAGCACGTAGGCGCCGTGCTTGTGGTAGCCGCTGTGCGAGACCGCGAGGCCGAGCTCGTGCAAACGCGCCGCCGCAACCAGCACCTGCTGCGCGAAGGCGCGCTCCACGGTCAGCTGCGGCGCGACCTGCGGCAGCAGCGACCTGGCGAGCCGCTCGACGCGCGCGGCCTGGCGGCGGTCGATGTTGAACTGCTTGGTCAGGTAATCCATGGTCTGGCGGCGCGTGTCCTCGTGCTCGCCCCGGTCGGCCAGCTCGTAGAGCACGCCCTCCTTCAGCGCGTAGTCCGAGACGTGCATGCGCTCGATGCCGAGCTCGATGAAGGCCGCGTGCAGTATCGCCAGCCCGCCCGGGAACACCGGCACGCGCTCCGGGCTGAGCCCCAGCGATTGCAGCGCGTCGGGCTTCTTGCTGCGTTTCAGGTGATCGACGACGCGCTCGATACCCTCGCGCGTGATCAGGTGATCGCAGGGCGTCAGACGGTCGATCACGGCCTCGACGTAGCGGATCGTGCCCGAGGTGCCCACCGCCTCGTCCCAGCGCGCGGTGCCGTAACCGTCGGCCAGATGCTGGATCTCCGCGCGCGCCAGCGTCAGCGCGCGCTGGTAGCCCTCGCGCGTGAAGCGGCGCTCGGGAAAGAATCGCTCGCTCATCGACACGCAGCCGATGAACAGGCTCTCGACGCGCTTGGCCTTGCGTCGGCCGACGATGAACTCGGTAGAGCCGCCGCCGATGTCGATGACCAGGCGGCGGATCGCGTTGCTCGCGTGCCCCTTGGCCACCCCGAGGAAGATCAGCCGTCCCTCCTCCTGGCCGCTGATCACGTCGATCGGCACCCCGATGATCTTCTCGGCGCGCTCCAGGAACACGTCGGCGTTGTGAGCCGCGCGCAGCGTGTTGGTCCCGACCACGCGCACGTTGGCGCGCGGGATATTGCGCAGCTGCTGCGAGAACACCGCCAGGCTGTCGAGCGCGCGGGACATGACCGGCTCGCTCAGCTGGCCGTCGCCCTCCAGCCCCTGGGCGAGGCGCACCATGTCCTTGCGCCGGTCGAGCGTCACGAGGCGCCCGCCCGCCAGCCGCCCGATCAGCAGATGGAAGCTGTTGGAGCCCAGGTCGAGGACGGCGCAGACGGGACCGGAAGATTCATTCATGTGCGGTATTTCCGTGGCATCGCGGCGCGCGCTGTAATAAAAATGTCATCCGGGCGCATTAAGAAGTCACGCTGTGCCCGCCGCGATGGGCCGGCAGTTTAATCGCTGCCCGCGCATTTTCAATCACCGACCCACCGGTCACGGATCCCTGCATGCCGACCCGCCACAAGACCCTGCCGCTTTACCCGAAGGAGCTGAGCTGGCTCTCGTTCAACGCGCGCGTGCTGCAGGAAGCCGAGGATCCCGAAGTGCCGCTGATCGAGCGCGTGCGCTTCATGGGCATCTTCTCGAACAACCTCGATGAATTCTACCGCGTGCGCTATGCGGAGGTGCGCCGGCTGGCGGCCTTTGCGAAGGGCCGCGAGAAGGCGCGCTGGGAAAAACTGCTCGACGACATCCGCGACGCGGTCGGCGACCTGCAGATGCGCTTCGACCGCGTCTACCGCACCTGCCTGGCGCAGCTGCGCGAGAACAACATCTACCTCGTCGACGAGCGCCAGCTCGATGCGCAGCAGCGGGAGTTCGCGCGCCAGTACTTCTTCGCCCGCGTGATGCCCGAGCTCGCGCCCATCATCATCTCGGATGCCACCGCCACTCCGCAGCTCGAGGATGGCTCCATCTACTTCGCGGTGCGCATCCAGCTGAGGAACCAGTCGATACGCTACGCCATCGTGAACATCCCCTCGGATCGACTGCCGCGCTTCATCGTGGTGCCCTCGCCGGCGGCGCAGTCGAGCCGCCAGGTGATCGTGGTTCTCGACAATATCATCCGCGCCTGCCTGCCACAGGTGTTCCAGGGCGTTTTCGACATCGAGCGCGCCGAGGCATTCACGTTCAAGATCACGCGCGATGCCGAGCTCGAGCTCGGCGAGGGGATCACGCAGAGCCTGGTCGACGCGCTCTCGAGCAGCCTGAAGAAGCGCAAGCTCGGCGACCCGGTACGCCTGGTCTATGACCGGCGCATGCCCAACGACATGCTCGACATCATGGTGAAACGCTTTCGCCTCGGCAGCTACGACAACGTGCTGCCCGGCGCGCGTTATCACAATTCCAAGGATTTCATGGAATTCCCCAATCTCGGCGCGCGCTCGCTAGAGCACCGGCCGATCGGCCCGCTGATGGTGCCTCGCATCGACCGGCACGCGAACATCTTCGCCGCGATCGCCGAGCGCGACGTACTGCTGAACTACCCCTACCACTCGTTCCGCTATACCGAGCAGCTGATCAGCGCGGCGGCGATAGACCCGGCGGTACGCGCGATCCAGGTCACGCTCTACCGCGTGGCGCGCAACTCGCATATCGGCAATTCGCTGATCTGCGCGGCGCTCAACGGCAAGGAGGTGTTCGCGATCATCGAGTTGCGCGCGCGCTTCGACGAGGCCGCCAACATCGACTGGGCCAAGCGCCTCACCGAGGCCGGCGTGCACGTGGTCTTCGGGATACCGGGCCTGAAAGTGCATTCCAAGCTGATCCTGATCAGCCGCCAGGAGGGGACGCAACTGCGCCGCTACGTGCACATCGGGACCGGCAACTTCAACGAGAAGACCGCGCGCTTCTACACCGATCTCGCGCTGTTCACCGCGAACCAGGAGATCGCCGAGGACGTGCACCACGTCTTCGACTTCATCCGCCACACCTATCGCCGCCACAAGTTCCGCCACCTCGCGGTCTCGCCGCTGACCAACCGCTCCACCTTCCTGCGCCTTATCCACGCCGAGGTGCTCAACGCGCGCGCGGGCAAGCCGGCCACGATCTTCCTCAAGTGCAACAACCTGGTCGACGAGGAACTGATCGACCGGCTCTACGAGGCCAGCCAGGCCGGCGTGAGGATCCGCGTGATCGTGCGCGGCATGTGCTCGCTGCTGGCCGGTGTCGCCGGCGTGAGCGACAACATCGAGATCATCAGCATCGTCGATCGCTTCCTCGAGCACAGCCGCGTCTACGTGTTCGGCAACGGCGGTGAACCGCGCTACTTCATCTCCTCGGCCGACCTGATGACGCGCAACCTCGACCACCGCGTCGAAGTCACCGCGCCGGTCTACGACAAGCTCGCGCAGCGCCGGCTGCAGCGCCTGCTCGAGACGCAATGGGCCGACAACGTGAAGGCGCGCGTGCTCAGCGCGGACCAGGACAACGGTTACCGTGATCGCGGGCACAAGCGCCGGCTTCGCTCGCAGGAAGTTCTGGCGCGCTACTACGCCGACGACCAGCGCCGCGAGACGCTGGCACTGGAGCAGCCCGAAGCGGGAGAGGACGGTCCGGCGAAGGCTCAGTGATCGTGTTTGCCGCCCCCCATGCAGGCGGGTGAATCAGGCGCGTGCGCGGCGCGTTGCGCCCACTCCGCGGGCGTGTAGGTGTGCAGGGCGAGCGCGTGCACGCCACGGGCGAGTTCTTCGGCCAGCACCTTGTAGACCTGCTGGTGGCGCGCGACGCTGCGCTTGCCCTCGAAGGCCGCGCTGACCAGCACGACCTTGAAATGCGTTTCCGAGCCCGGCGGCACGCTGTGCTGGTGGCTCTCGTTGAGCACCTCCAGCTCCCCCGGCGCGAAAGCCTCGGCGAGCTTGCGTTCGATGGTCTGCTGCATGCGCATCCGTACCTTGCCTCCCTAGCGGACTGTCCGTATTTCACTGGCCCGCCCCGGGCCGATCCCGGATAATACGCGCCCTCCCCCCTTATTGCGATGCAGGCTCCAGTCCATGCGCAAGCCCGAATTGCTGTCTCCGGCCGGCACCTACAAGTCCATGCAGTATGCCTTCGCCTATGGCGCGGACGCGGTCTACGCCGGGCAGCCGCGCTACAGCCTGCGCGTGCGCAACAACGACTTCAGCCGCATCGAGCGCCTCGCCGAGGGCGTGGACTACGCGCACCGGCTGGGCAAGCAGTTCTTCATCGCCAGCAACGTCTCGCCGCACAACGACAAGCTCAAGAGCTACCTGCGCGACATGGAACCGGTGATCGCCATGAAACCCGACGCGCTGATCATGGCCGACCCGGGGCTCATCATGATGGTGCGCGAACGCTGGCCCGAGATCCCGGTGCACCTCTCGGTACAGGCCAACGCGGTGAACTGGGCGACGGTGAAGTTCTGGAAGCGCATGGGGCTGACGCGCATCATCCTCTCGCGCGAGCTTTCGCTGGAGGAAGTCGCCGAGATCCGCCAGGAATGCCCCGACATCGAGCTCGAGGTCTTCGTGCACGGCGCGCTCTGCATTGCCTATTCCGGTCGCTGCCTGCTGTCTGGCTACATCACGCACCGTGACTCGAACCAGGGCGCCTGCACCAACACCTGCCGCTGGAAGTACCAGGCGCACGAGGCGGTGCAGACCGAATCGGGCGACGTGGTCGCGATCCACGAACCGGTGCCGCTACAGGCGCCCGAACCCGAGCCTGCGCCCGTGCAGGACCGCATCTACCTGCTGCAGGAGGAAGGCCGGCCCGGCGAATACATGCCCGCCTACGAGGACGAGCACGGCACCTACATCATGAACTCGAAGGATCTGCGCGCGATCCAGCACGTGCGCCAGCTGATCGACATCGGGGTCGACTGCCTGAAGATCGAGGGCCGCACCAAGTCGCACTACTACGTGGCGCGCACCGCGCAGGCCTACCGTCGCGCGATCGACGACGCGCTCGCGGGCCGCGAGTTCGACATGGGGCTGATGGAGGAACTCGAGAAGCTCGCCAGCCGCGGCTACACCGAGGGCTTCTACCGCCGCCATCCGCCGGGCGAGTTCCAGAACTACGAGCGCGGCGTCTCGAAGGGCGATTACCAGCAGTTCGTCGGCGAGGTGCTCGACCTCGACGCCGCCTCCGCCATGCTCACCGTCTCGGTCAACAACCGCTTCGCGCTGGGCGACCGCCTGGAACTGATGACCCCGCAAGGCAACTGCGAATTCACCCTCACCGACATGACCAGCGAAGCCGGCGAGCGCCGCGAGGTGGCACCGGGCTCCGGTCACGTGGTGAAGTTCCCGCTCCCCGAAGCCGCACGCGAGCTGCGCGATGCCGGCTACGCGATGGTGGCGCGGTACATCTGACGAAGGGATCTCCGCGGGCGCGGGCGCGGAGAGAACCGCGAAATTTCGGACCATTTCGAACCTTTGACTTGCTCCGTCGCTGGCCTCGCTGTCCGGCCGCCGCAACGGGGCCCGCGGCAAGTACGTCCCTGTAGGCTCTGGCGCCGCATCCCTGCGGCGCACGGCCCCTTATGCCGCGACCGGACAACGAGGCCGCTCGGCTGACGCACTGCCGCAGCTTGATACGCCAAGTATCGCTACATGTTTGAGTACCTGCAGAAACAACGCAACAGAATGCCTTCGGGGCAAATGCGTGGCCGAGTCCACTCGGCGCTGTGGAACATCGGAATGAGCCGGATCGAAGGAATAGCCAAAGGAGGCACCGCTTCGACCGAGCGGGCTGAGCTGGCCGCCCTTGCCGTGAGGGGGCGTGCGCCGCATGGATGCGGCGCTCGAGCCTACAGGGACGTATTCACGGCGTCCCCAGCACGGCAAGGGCGGGCAGCGCAGCCAGCGACGCGCCGCGCGTGCGGCTCTCGAGCATTACGGCAGCCGCGCGGGCGTGAAAACAGCCGAGCAATTTCCAGGCAACGGCCAGACCTACTCCTCAGTACATCAGCGCAAAGAGCTTGCGCTGGTACTCCGCCGCGAGCGGGTCGCCCTTGCCGAGCGCGCGGATGATGTCGAGGAGCGTCTTGCGCGCCTCGCCGCCACGGAACTCGCGGTCACGGCCCAGGATGCCGATCAGCAGCTCCAGCGCCTCGCGCGAACGGCCCGCCTGGCTGAACTGCACCGCGAGCTGGTAGCCGGTGTCCATGTTGTCGGGATCGCGCGCGTGCGCCTGCAGCAGCGCCTGGATCTCGGGCGTGTCGGCCGCCTGCTTCTTCAGCTGCAGCTCGGACATCAGGCGTTCGAAGTCACCGTCCTGGTCGGCCATCGGGATCGAATCGAGCACCACCTGCGCCTCGTCCACGCGGTTCAACTCGATCAGGATATCGGCGTAGACCTTGGCGATGTCGGCACGCTGGCGCGACTCCTCGTAGGCACTGCGCGCCGGCGCGAGCGCCCCGGCCGCATCGCCCGCCTCGAGCAGTTCCAGCGCCTGGTGCAGCAGGATGTCCCACGGCTTGGGCAGGTGCTTCTCGAGCATCTGGCGCACCGCGGATTCGGGCTGCGCGCCCACGAAGCCGTCGACCGGCTGGCCGTCCTTCATCAGGATCACGGTCGGCAGGCTGCGCACCCCGAACTGCTGCGCGATAGGCTGCAGCTCGTCGCAGTTGACCTTCGCGAGCATCACCTGGCCGGCAGATTCGCGCACCAGCTTGTCGAGGATCGGCATCAGCGCCTTGCACGGCGCGCACCAGTCGGCCCAGAAATCGATCAGCACGGGGCGCGCGTGCGACTCCTCGATCAGCATGCGCTGCGCGTTGTCGCGCGTGATCTCGACCATCAATTCGGCCATGTGCTGCTCCGTCATCCTCGTGTGGGTTGCAGTGGGGAAATCATGGCTCACGGCACCGGGTACCGGGCCGCGAGACGCTCGAAGAATGCGATCAATTCCGGATCACTCATGCGACCTGCCGCGGACAGGCTGCCGTGGTCGGTGTGCAGCAACGTCCCGTCCGGCGCGAGCAGAACCACGGAGGGAATGCCCATGTCGGTCGGATTACCGTATTGCTCCACGATATCGCGATTGCGCTGGCTCCTGCCGACGTCCACGTGCAGCGTGCGGAACTCGCGCTCGAGCACCGCGGCCAGCTCCGGCGTGCGGTAGCGTCGCGCGAGGCTGCGCGAATCCGAACACCAGTTGGCCCCGAAGGTCAGCAGGATGCGCTTGCCGCTGGAGCGGTC
>Ga0138256_10000600_pt1 | contig 39599 bp, 37 predicted proteins | sample KNB2016incub_MG_FD_105486 | JGI IMG/M metagenome (GOLD analysis project Ga0138256, IMG submission 105486) | Active sludge microbial communities from wastewater in Klosterneuburg, Austria - KNB2014incub_MG | ecosystem: Engineered > WWTP > Activated sludge > Unclassified | place: Austria... | reverse complement strand
GGCCGTGAGAAGTACAGCTTCTATTTCGTTCGCTTCAGGACGACGCAGAAGATCTCTTGTCCGCGCCGCTCGCCCCAGCGCTCACCGATGCTCGTGCCCTGCTCGAGCAAGTCGAAGCAGTGCTCGATCTCCTCGCGCAGCAGCGTTGGCGCATCCGGACGGTTGGCGACCCACCAGCGCGCCGCCCGCTCGATCTCTTTGCGCGCGCGACCAGAGACCTCGAGGCGTTTCACCCGATGGCTCGCAGCATCGCGCGCACCGAGGCCCCGTCGACGACGCGGCCCGCTTCGAAGTCATCAAGCGACTCGTCGAGCGCCGCTTCGAGCTCCGCGCGCTCTCCGGCACTCATCTCGTCATCGTCCCCCTGCGCGCTCACCACCACGAAGAGCTTCGTTCCTTCGGCCAGCTCCGCGGGTTCGTCGAGGACGATCTGCCCGTTTTCCACGTGCGCTTTGAGCGCGTTCATGAGGCAGACTCTACCACCGTCGAGCCCTGATTGCCGCCCATCGGCTCTCGCGCAAGGCCGCCCATCGCCGGAGCGGAGCCCGCCGCCCGCGCTCAAGGCTGCGCTCTGGCGCCTGCTTTCGGGCGGGAAGCTCGGCGCGCCCGCCAAGCGGCAGGTCGTGCTCGGCGGCTTTGTCGCCGACTTCGCGGTGCCCGCGGCGCGGCTCGTCATCGAAGTCGACGGGCCTTGCCACGCGCGGCAGCGGGCGCGGGATGCGCGCTCAACTCGCGCGCACATAGGTGCGACGCACGCACACCCCACGAAGTGAAGTGTGTCGGTTTGAAACGCATGGGTCGCGCGCGACCTGGCAGATCGGCCAGTTGTCGGCGCGGGAGAAGTGTGCTGCGCCACCGAGACGGAAGCCGCGTCGCAAGCACGCGGCCCAGGCGCTCACGTTCCGCAGGTGAAACGCTGCGCCCACACCTTGATCTCGCCAGAGCCGCCGTCTTGCTCGGCCCAGGCCACCACGTCGTACTGTGCGACCTGCACGGCCACCGCGCGCAGCACCTTGTTGGTGCCCGTGGCGATGTACACTTCCTGGTTGAAGACGTTCATCTTGCCGGTCGTGCGCGAGGCGTGCAGCACGCGGATGCGCGACTTGGACTGATCCACCCCGGCGGCCACCACGCTGTCGGCGTCGATCGAGCGGCGCTCGAAGGCGGTAATCTCTTTCGACGAGGTCAGCGACCAGACCAGCGGCATGCTGGTCGGGAGAGGCGACGCGCTCAGCTTCTGATAGTCGGCGATGCTGGTCGTGCCGGCCCAGGCATCGCCGGCCATGCCGTCGGTCTTGAAGGCCCCCACCGCCAGAACCGCGCTCGTCACCGGATTCACTCCGGCGAGCGGCGCGGCGTAGAACGGCAGCGAGATTCGCGCCGGATCGTTCAGGGGATCGAGCTGGTGCACGATGGCCAGCTCCGCCGGCGTGGTGCCGAAGCGGTAGTAGCCGTCCTTGAGGAACAAGAGGTGCGTGCCGTTGGTCACCGTGTAGTGCTTCGGCATGTGCTTCTGGAATTCGGCCGGGTTGGTCGTTTCCGCGACCTTGATCGGCGTGGTCGACCCGGTGAAGAACATCCACAGCGACACCGTGCCGCTCTTGTTGCAGGCAAACGCGGGAGACTGACCCCAGCCGGCTTCGGGGTGGTAGGCGAACGCCTCGATCTGGCCACCCTGGCATTCGGTGGGCACGCCGGTGCTCACGTTGTTTCCGGTTGGCGCCACGCCCGACCCGCCCTGGACCGGGAAGGTGAGCCGTGAGAACACGCTGTCGCCCAGCGTTCCCCAGAACGTGACGTTGGTTGCGAGTTGTGACAGCCCGTCGACGTAGCGCGGGCGGCCGGCGTGGGCGAACGAGCCGTAGCTGCCGACCCACGAGAGCGACACGTCGCGGACGCTACGCACGTGGAAGCGATGGTCGCCCGTGCCCTTGCTCACGATGCCCACGTGCCCCATGCCCTGGCTGTGCACGGCGACCAGGTGCTCGGCGTCGACCGTCTCGCCATTGAACTCGGTGCCGGACAAGAGCACCACGGGGCCACCCGCTTCGGGAGTGCACTTGAACACCGGTGGGGAGCCACCCGTGCCGCCGGCCCCGCCGGCCCCACCCGATGCGCCGCCGCTGCCGCCGGCCCCGCCGGCCCCACCCGATGCGCCGCCGCTGCCGCCGGCCCCGCCGGCCCCACCCGATGCGCCGCCGCTGCCGCCGGTGCCGCCCGTCGGGCCGCCGCCGCCGCCGGTTGGGCCGCCGCCGCCACCCACGCTGCCGCCGGCCCCGCCCGACGGCGCCGCGCCACTGCCGGCCTGGCCACCGCTGGCGGGCGCATCTTGGAAATCGTCGAGGCCGAGAATCGAGCTGCAGCCGACGAGTGCGACGGCGATGAGTGGAAGCGCATGGCGCATGATGAACGAGCCCTCCAGAGACGTAAGCTTCGCACTTTACACGAGGGGCTGGGCATTACGCACCTCTGCCGCGAGTCTGCTCGACTTGCCCCGGGCCTTGGGCTAAAGGCCGGCCCCCATGGGTTTTTCCTGCGGCATCGTCGGGCTGCCGAACGTCGGCAAGAGCACGCTCTTCAACTCGCTGTCGAGCGCCAAGGCCGAGGCGGCCAACTTCCCGTTTTGCACCATCGAGCCCAACGTTGGCGTGGTGACGGTGCCGGACCCGCGGCTCGACGCGCTGGCCAAGATCTACGGCCCGCACAAGGTCTCGCCGACTACCATCCGCTTCGTGGACATCGCGGGGCTGGTGAAGGGCGCCAGCAAGGGCGAAGGGCTCGGCAACCAGTTCCTGTCGCACATTCGCGAGGTCGACGCGATCGCGCACGTGGTGCGCTGCTTCACCGACGAGAACGTGACCCACGTGGAAGGGCGCGTGGATCCGGTGGCGGACGTGGCGACCATCGGCACCGAGCTGTGCTTGAAGGATCTGGACACGGTGCAGAAGCGGCTCGACCGTGCGCGCAAGCAGTCGAAGGGCGGCGACGCGGTCGAGAAGCTGGCCGTGACGGTGTGCGAGAAGCTGGCGCCCCACCTGGATGCCGGCAAGCCGGCGCGCAGCTGCCCCTTCGAGGACGACAAAGAGCGCGCCATCGTACGCGACATGCAGCTGCTCACCGACAAGCCCACCTTCTACGTGGCCAACGTCGACGAAGGGTCGCTGGCCAACCTGGGCGACAACCCGCACTATCAGGCGCTGGCAGCGCTGGCGAAGGAAGAAGGCGCGCCGATCGTGCCGATCTGCGCCTCGCTCGAGGAGCAGATCGCCGAGCTCGAGCCGGTCGATCGCCCCGAGTTCTTGGCGAGCGTGGGGCTGAGCGAGCCCGGGCTGAACCAGGTGATCCGCGTCGGCTACCAGATGCTCGGGCTGATCACCTATCTGACCGCGGGCGAGACCGAGTGCCGCGCCTGGACCATCCAGAAGGGCTGGACCGCACCGCAGGCGGCTGGCGTCATCCACACCGACTTCGAGCGCGGCTTCATCAAGGCCGAGGTCATCTGGTGGGAGGACCTGGTGACTCTAGGCAGCGAAGCCAAGTGCCGTGAGGCCGGCAAGCTTCGGGTCGAAGGTCGCGACTACGTGGTGCGCGACGGCGACGTGATGCACTTCCGCTTCAACGTGTGAGCGTCAGCGCCAGCCCGCGTGCGTCTTCACCGGCACCGGGCCGCCGAACGCGCCGAAGAAGCGCGCGCCCCAGACGCCGAGCAACAGCACGAAGGTGACGAGCGCCACCGCGGTGAGCACCTTGCTGAGCCAGGTCGCGGGCAGCTTGGCGATGCCGCCGCGGACGTAGCCCCAGGCAATGCTGCCAATCACGCCGAAGTACATGGGCGTCGCGATGAACACCAGCGGGTGGTAGTGGAGCGCGCCGTGAAAATCGCCGCGCAGCGCCGCGAGCGTGGCGCGGGTGAGCCCGCAGCCAGGGCAGGGGAGGCCGAACATGTAGGCGGTGGGGCAGGCCGGCACGTCGACCAGGGCGACCGCGAACAGCGGCGAGAGCACCAGCGCGACCAACAAAAGGCGCTTGGGCCACCCGGGTTGGAACCCGAGCAGCCCAAGAGGAGCGCCGCTTGCCAGCGACGTGCTCACATTCCCCGGCCGCCGCCGGCGGCCTGCCAGATCTCGTTCAGATCCGCCGTGAGGAAATACGGCCAGAGGAACAGATACAAGATCGGGTGCGGAACCTGTGCGTTGGGCACGCCGGCCATCTGCTTGGCCTCGAGCACCTTCTCGGGCAGACCCCAGACCATGATGATGTTGAGGATCGGCACCAGGAACATGATCGGGTTCAAGTCGTCCTTCTGGCGGAACGCCTTGAGCTCGTTGATCTCCACCCAGAGAACGTAGATCAGGTAGAAGCCGCAGATGCAGCCGATCACCAGCTGCATGATGGGGTTGCGGGTCTGCCCGATGGGGCCGAAGCCACCCATGGGCATGCCGCCGCCCATGCCGCCCATCATCGGGCCAGCGCCAGCGAGCTGCATGGCGCCGCCCGGAGCGGGCGGCGCCCCACCGGGTGCGCCGAAGCCAGGCGGCGCGCCGGGTGCCGGACCGAAGCCGCCCGCGGGGGCCGGCGGCGGACCGTAGGGACTGGCAGGACTGCCCGGAGGCGGGCCGCCGAAACCGGGAGGTGGGCCACCCATCGGGCCGCCCGGAGGCGGGCCACCCATCGGACCGCCCGGAGGCGGGCCGCCGAAGCCCGGAGGCGGACCGCCCATCGGACCGCCGGGAGGCGGGCCGCCGAAGCCCGGAGGCGGACCGCCCATCGGACCGCCGGGAGGCGGACCGCCGAAGCCGGGCGGAGGACCCGCGTCGGGCGGCGGAGCGCCGGGTGGCGGGAAACCAGGCGGGGCACCGCCAGGGGGCGCGACCAGCGTTCCGCCGAGCGGATCGGCCGGACCACCGAAGGCCGGTGCGGGTGCCGGCGCGGGCGCGGCCGGAGCCGGCGCCGGGCCGGGCGGCTGCGGCGCCGAGCCCATTGAAGGCGGCGCCACCCCGAGCATGGTCCCCTTCAGCTGGGGCTTCGGCGTGACCGGTGGCGCCGCTGACGGAGGTGCCCCCGGAGCGGGTGCGCCTGGCCGCGGAGGTGCTGCGGCGCCCCCCGCTTGCGGGTTCACCATCAGCATGGTGCCTTTGAACTTGGGGGCTGCCGCGCCCTTCAAGTTGAACCCGCACTTCGTGCAGGTCGTGGCCGTATCAGGATTCTGCGTCCCACAGTTCGGGCAAAACACGCGTCACCTCCGCGCCTCGACGATTCCCCGCCGAGCGGCGCCAGCCTACACGCCACCGTGGGCGGTTCTCAAGTCAGAAGGATTGAAATTTCGAGGACCCACGCCCGCCTTGACACCGCGCTTTGGCGCTCACTAGGGTTCGCTCGCCCGGGCGCCCCGGGTCGGCACGGCCCACCCCCATCGCCCGGTGCCGTGCCCCCACGGGGCTCGAGGGTTCTCGGCCCATCGGCTCCGCCTGGGCTAGCCCCAACCGGCACCACGGAATCCCGAACATGGCCTTTTCTCTCAGCGCGGAGCAGGAGCGCGAGCTCGGACGGATCCTCTCGCGCTACCCCAACAAGATGGCAGCGACCATTCCGGTCCTGCACCTCTGCCAGGCAGCCAACGAGAACTGGGTCAGCGACGAGGTCATCCAGTTCGTCGCCGACAAGCTCGAGGTGGGCACGGCCCACGTCCAGGGCGTGGTCACCTTCTACACGCTGTTCAACCAGTCCAAGCCCGGCAAGCACCAGGTCTGGGTCTGCCGGACCCTGTCGTGTGCGCTGCGGGGCGCCGAGGGCATCCTGCACCACTGCGAGAAGCGGCTGAAGATCCACGCGGGCGAGACCACCGCCGACGGCAAGGTCACGCTCCGCACCGCCGAGTGCCTCGCGTCGTGCGGCAGCGCGCCGATGATGCAGGTCGACAAGACGTACCACGAGAACCTCACCACGGAGCGGGTCGACGAGATCCTCGATCGCCTCATCGCAGACTGAGCTCCCATGCTTCAGAAGACCACCTTCCTTTCTCACTCGTACGCCAAGCCCGACGGCCACACGCTGGCGGCCTACGAATCCGCCGGCGGCTACAAGAACGCCCGCAAAGCCCTGGGCATGAGCCGCGACGCCGTCGTGGACGAGGTGAAGAAAGCCAAGATCCGCGGGCGCGGCGGGGCCGGTTTCGACTGCGGCACGAAGTGGACCTTCATGCCGAAAGAGAGCAAGAAGCCCTGCTACCTGGTGGTCAACGCCGACGAGGGCGAGCCCGGCACGTTCAAGGACCGGACGATCATGGAGTGGAACCCGCACTCCGTGGTCGAGGGCTGCATCATCGGCTGCTTCGGCATCGGCGCGCACGCCGCCTACATCTACGTGCGCGACGAGCTGCATCTCTCGAAAGAGCGGCTGTGGGCCGCCATCGAAGAGGCGCGGGCCAAGGGCTACCTGGGGCAGAAGCCGTTCGGCCTGGACTACCCGGTCGAGGTCTACGTGCAGACCGGTGCCGGCGCGTACATCTGCGGCGAAGAGACTGCGCTGCTCAACTCGCTCGAGGGTCGGCGCGGCGAGCCGCGTTACAAGCCGCCGTTCCCGGCGCAGGTCGGGGCCTTTGGTTGCCCGACCACGGTCAACAACCTCGAGACCATCGCCATCGTGCCGACGGTGATCGGCATGGGCGGCGAAGCGTTCTGCAAGCTCTCGACCTTGGCCGAGTTCAACGACGGCGGCTCGCGCCTGTTCGGCGTGAGCGGCCACGTCAAGACGCCGGGGGTGTTCGAGTGCAGCGTGGGCCTCACCCTGCGCGAGCTGATCTACGACCTGGGCGGCGGCATCTTGGGCGACAAGCGCCTCTTGGCGGTCATTCCCGGGGGCTCGTCGTGCCCGGTGATGCTGCCCGAAGAGCTGGTGAACGTCCCCGGCGACCCCCGCTTCGAGCCCTACAACGGCAAGAGCGTGCTCGACCTGCCGCTCGGGGTCGAGACCTTCCGAGCCGTGGGCGGCATGCTGGGCACCTGCTGCGCCATCGTGCTCTCGGAAGACGCCGATCCGGTGCTGGCGCTGCACAACCTGATGCGCTTCTACAGGCACGAGTCGTGCGGCCAGTGCACGCCCTGCCGGGAAGGCTGCGGGTGGATCGAGCGCATCTTGGACAAGATCGTCGAGGGTCGCGCGACCCTGGACGAGCTGGATCAGCTCCACCGCATCGCGTCGGACATCACCGGCAACACCATCTGTGCTTTCGGCGATGGCGCGGCCCAACCCGTGCTGTCGTTCGTCAAGAAATTCCGCAAACAGTTCGAGGACTACGTCCTGACGGGCGGCAAGTCCCAGACCAAGAAGCTCGTGGCATGAGCGTCGGATCACTCTTCTTCAGCGTGTGCGCGCTGGTCGCGCTGGTGGGCGCGGTGAGCACGGTCGCAGCCAAGAACCCGATCCGCAGTGCGGTGGGGCTCTTGGCCACGATCGTGGCCATTGCCGCCTTGTTCTTGAAGCTCGCGGCGCAGTTCCTCGCGGCGATTCAGCTGATCGTGTACGCCGGGGCGGTCGTCGTCCTGTTCGTGTTCGTGATCATGCTGCTCGGCCCCGACGCCACCACCGGCGAAAGGCCCGCTCGGCTGCGGCTGTCGCGCTGGGGCGGGGCGGTGCTGCTCGCGGCGATCACCGGGGCCGCGCTGTTCGTGATGCGCAAGGGCTTCGGGCCGCTGGTGCCGCTGGGCCCGGTCCGTGCCGACTTCGGCTCGACCGAGGCGGTTGGCGGGCTGGTGTTTCGCGGCGGCCTGGTGCCCTTCGAGATCGCGACCGCGCTCTTGATCGTGGCCGTGGTGGGCGCCATCGCCGTGGCGCGCAGCAAGCCTCAACCGAAGAAGCCGCGGGCAGAGGGGCACGAGACGCGCCGTCTGTTCGCCGGGCCGCTCCACCCGCGGGACGCCGAGCGCCCCCTGCCGAAGGAGTCCGCGCGATGATGGGTCAACTGGTCCAGCACTACGTGCTGCTCTCGACGGTCATCTTCTTGATCGGCGCCATCGGCTTCTTGGTGCGCCGGAACATCCTGGTTCAGCTGATGAGCATCGAGCTGATGCTCAACGCCGTGAACCTGGCTCTGGTGGCGTTCAACCGCCAGCACCAGGGCAACATGAATGGGCACATGTTCGCCTTCTTCGTCATCGCGGTGGCGGCCGCCGAAGCGGCGGTGGGTCTGGCGATCTTGCTCGCGTTCTACCGACTGAAGGCCAGCGTCAATAGCGACGACGCCGACACTCTGAAGCACTGAGGAAACGACCATGCACGCGCTTCAGAAGCTCTTTCCTCCCACCGAGTTCGCTCTGCTCGCGGTGATCCTGGTTCTGCCGCTGATCGGCGCCATCGTGAACGGCGTCTTCGGCAAGCGCCTGGGCAAAGAGGCGGTCACCACCATGGCGCTCTTTGCCATCGGCGGCTCGTTCCTCGCCAGCCTGGTCTCGTTCTCGCTGCTGGCTAGCGCCCAGGCGGCAGCCCACGCCAAGGGCTCGGAAGAGGCCGTGCGCTTCCTCTGGAAGGGCTGGGAGTGGGTCCGCGTCTCGGGGCGGCACGACATGGCGCAGGTGCCGCTGTCGATCGATTTCTCGGTCGACGCGCTCAGCGGCGTGATGAGCCTGGTGGTCACCGGCGTCGGCTTCCTGATCCACCTGTACTCGACCAAGTACATGGAGAAGGACGCGGGCTACCACCGCTTCTTCGCCTACCTGAACCTGTTCGTCTTCTCGATGCTGGTGCTCATCTTGGGCAACAGCCTGCCGGTGCTGTTCGTCGGCTGGGAAGGCGTGGGCCTGTGCAGCTATCTCTTGATCGGCTTCTGGTTCGACGACGAGAAGAACGCCGCCGCCGGCAAGAAGGCCTTCATCACCAACCGCATCGGCGACTTCGGCCTGATCGTGGCCATGGCGCTGCTCATCTATTACGTCGGGTCGCTGGACTGGGCAGGCATCGAAGGCGGCCGCTCTAACCTGCTGACCCGGGTGCAGATGTGGCCCGTGGGCAACCAGGTCCCGGGCACGAGCCTCTTGCAGAGCAGCATGCCTTCCCTGGTCGAGGCGCTGAACCGGCCGCGCTACGTGTCCGCGGCGTCGCTGGTGGGCATCGCGCTGTTCCTGGGCTGCGCCGGCAAGAGCGCGCAGTTCCCCCTGTATGTCTGGTTGCCCGACGCGATGGCCGGCCCGACCCCGGTCAGCGCGCTGATCCACGCCGCCACCATGGTGACCGCCGGCGTGTACCTGGTCTGCCGTATGGCCGGCGTGTTCGTGCTGTCGCCGGCGGTGATGTTCACCATTGCCCTGGTGGGCGCGGGCACGGCGCTGCTCGCGGCCAGCATCGCGCTCGTCCAGAACGACATCAAGAAGGTGCTGGCGTATTCCACCGTCAGTCAGCTGGGCTACATGTTCCTGGGGGTGGGGGTGGGCGCGTTCAGCGCCGGCTTCTTCCACGTCTTGACCCACGCCTTCTTCAAGGCCTGCCTGTTCCTCGCGGCCGGCTCGGTGATCTACGCAATGCACAAGCGCATCCACGACACGGATGCGTCGCAAGACATGCGGAACATGGGCGGCATGAAGAAGTACATGCCGCACACCTTCGCAGCCTTCGCCATGGCCTGGGTCGCCATCATCGGTGTGCCCGGCACCAGCGGCTTCTTCTCGAAGGACGAGATCCTGTTCAAGGCGTACACCTCGAGCGTGGCGTTCCCGATCCCGGACGGGAAGCTGATCGATCCGCGGTCGGGCAAGGTGGCGCTCGAGCTGTGGGGCTGGCCGAGTTGGGGTCCGACGGTGCTCTACGCCATGGGCGTGCTGGGCGCGATGATGACCGCCTTCTACATGTCGCGGCTGGTGTTCGGCATCTTCTGGGGCGACTTCAAGGGGTGGAAGATCGTGAAGGGCTGGAAAGAGCCCGAGCACGACGAGCACCACGGCCATCACGACGATCACCACGCTGGCCCCGTCGAGGGGCCGAAGCCCCAAGAGAGCCCGTGGCAGATCACGGTGCCGATCTTGATCTTGGGCGCGCTCAGCATCGTCGCGGGCTTCCTCAATGCTCACCCGCTGCACATTGCGCCGCTCGACCACTTCCTGGAGCCGGTGTTCAAGTTCGCGAACGGGGCGAAAGACGTGGTCGCCGCCGGCAGCAAGGGTGCCGGCGTGGTGGAGCACCCGGGCGCGCACGGCTTGATGTGGCCGCTGATGGCGCCGGGCCTGTTGGCGCTGGTGGCGGGCGCCGGCGGCGCCTTCTGGGTCTACCTGCAGCAGGCGGGCGGCCCGGCCAAGGCCCTGGCCGAGAAGCTGCCGGGCCTGCACGCGCTGGTCTACGACAAGTGGCGTGTCGACGAGTTCTACGAAGAGACCATCATCGGCGCGGTGGACTCGCTGGCCGAGTTCGCGGTGGTCTTCGACCGTATCGTGGTCGACGGCATCGTGGCGCGCGTCACGGCCTTCGTCGTCGCCGCCACGGGCACGGGCCTGCGCCGGCTGCAGACCGGACACGTTCAGGCGTATGCCGCGGTGATGGTCGTGGGCGTCGGCGGCCTGGGCTGGTTCTTCGTGGCGCCGCACGCCACGACCACGGTCAAGCCCGACGAGGCGACCGGCAGCTATCAGATCACCGCAGCGCCCGGCCTGGGCTACCAGTACCGCTGGGACAGCGACGGCGACGGCAAGCCCGACTCCGACCAGTTCGGCGCCGAGGCCAGCCTGTCGGTGAGCCTCGAGCGCGGCCAGCAGAAGAAGGTGGGCCTCGAAGTGAAGAACGCCTTCGAGCGCGTCTCGAAGAAGCAGGTCACGCTCTTCCGACCCAAGGTGGACGCCAGCAAGGAAGGCCCCGGGGTGATCCAGATCGAGCAAGGCCCCGACGGTCAGCTGCGGGGCGTGATGCCCGGGCAGAACAAGCCGCTCGAGCTGCGGCGCCCCCCGGCGCCACCGCCCGGGCCCGGCGGGCCGCCGCCCGGCCTGCGCATGGCGCCGCCGCCCACCCGCCCGAACCCCGCTGAGCCCCACCAGCACCAACCTGGAGACGTGCATTGAGCCCCGGACTGAAACTGGTCTTCGAGGCCTGGCCGTACCTTCTGGCGTTCGTCGTCGGGGTGCTGATCCCGCGCCGTCAGGGGCTCTACGAGCGCATCGCCGTCGGCGTCGTCGCCGCGCTGTCGGTGCTGCTGGTGATGGGCCTCTGGCCCAGCAAAGAGGTGGTGGTCGACGCCCCCAAGCCCAAAGAGTGGCCCAACCTGCTGAACGTGATCGTGTTCCTGCCGATCTTCGGCTCGGTCTCGATCCTGTTCTTGCCCCGCCAGTCGCCCAAGCTCTTGCGGCGCTTCACCCTGCTGGTGCTCGGCCTCGACTTCCTGGCGTCGCTCTGGCTGCTCGGGGTGCCGATGACCGCGGGCTGGCACTTCCAGTACATCCGCGAGTGGCTGCCCAGCTTCGGCATCCGGTACCACGTGGCGGTCGACGGCGTCTCGACCTGGCTGGTCTTGCTCAGCACCTTCACCACGCCGATCGCAGCGTATGTCTCGTTCGGCAGCATCAAGGCCCGGACCAAAGACCTGTGCTTCTCGCTGCTCTTGCTGCACGGCGCCATGCTCGGCGCGTTCGTGTCGCTGGATCTGTTCCTGTTCTACGTGTTCTGGGAGCTGATGCTGGTGCCGATGATCATCCTGATCGGCATCTGGGGCGGGGTCGAGAAGATCAAGGCCGCGTACAAGTTCTTCCTCTACACCATGGCGGGCAGCGTGCTGATGCTCGCGGCCATTCTCTACATGGTCTGGACGCACAAGGAGCTCGCGGGCTTCGTCACCTTCGACTACCTGGCGCTGAAGAACCTGGTCTTGCCCAAGACGGCGGCCATGCTGTGTTTCGGCGCATTCCTTCTGGCGTTCATCATCAAGGTGCCGATGTTCCCGCTGCACACCTGGTTGCCCGATGCCCACGTGCAGGCACCCACCGGCGGTTCGATCATCCTGGCAGCGGTGCTGCTCAAGCTGGGAACGTACGGGTACATCCGCTTCTGCATGGGGATGTTCGCGGGGCCGGCCTGGTCCGCCGCCGCGAACCTGGCGGGCTTGGCGGTGGGCGGCGGCGTGCTCTACGGCGCGCTGGTGGCCTGGAAGCAGGACGACGTGAAGCGCCTGGTGGCGTACTCGTCGGTGGCCCACATGGGGTTCGTGATGCTCGGGCTGTTCGCGGCCACGCGAGCCGGCGTCGAGGGTGCGCTGCTCCAGATGGTCAACCACGGCATCTCGACCGGTGCGTTGTTCCTCTTGGTCGGCGTGATCTACGACCGGCGCCACACCCGCGAGGTGCGCGAGTTCGGCGGGCTCGCCAAGGTGATGCCGATCTACGCGGCGGTGTTCGTGCTGGTCACCATGTCGAGCATCGGCGTGCCCGGCACCAACGGCTTCGTCGGCGAGTTCATGGTCATCATGGGCACGTTCGTCTCGCTGCCGCTCGGCTCGCACGGCCAGCTGCAGGCGGTGCTGGCCACCACCGGCGTGATCTTGGCCGCGGTCTACATGCTGTCGCTGGTGCAGAAGATGTTCTTCGGGCCGCTGTCGAACCCCAAGAACGCGAACCTGCCCGATCTGAACGTGCGCGAGACGCTGGCGTTGGCGCCGCTGATCGCGCTGATCTTCGTGCTCGGGTTCTTCCCCAACGTGTTCCTGGACCGCGCGCGCGACTCCGTGGCGACCGTGATCGAGGGCTATCAGGAGGGTCGCAAGGCCTACATGGGGATGGAGCCGGGGGCGGCCGCCAAGCTCCGACCCCGCAAGGGGGGCAACCTGGAGACGGGCTATCCCGAACCGCCCAAACCCGGCGGTGATGCCGCGAAGAAGGACCCGGCGCCCACCGCGCAGCTGGATCCGGCTCGCCCGGCAGGAGGTGCGCCGTGACGTTCTGGTTCGGGCTCTCGCCCATCCTGGTCGTCGGCCTGGGCACCCTGCTCTTGATGCTGGCCGAGGCCTTCGGCAAATCGCCGAACAGCGCGAACCCCTCCGACGCCGGCTCGGGCCGCTCGGGCGAGCTGGCGCTGGGCGCGGCCGTGGTGCTCTTGGTCGGTGCTGCCTTCAGCATCGGCGTGTGGATGGTCGGCCCCGAGAACCTGGAAGGGCTCGAGGCCACTCGTCCCTACCTGGTGATGGACCGCTTCACGGTCTTCTTCTGCTTCGTGCTCTCGCTGGGCGGCGCGTTCGCGGCGCTGCTCGCCGGCGGGTACCTGCCCGAGCACGACATCGACCGGTCAGAGTTCTTCCCGCTGCTCTTGCTCAGCACCGTGGGGGCCATGACCCTGGTCGCGGCCGGGGACATGCTCAGCCTGTTCGTCGCCCTCGAGACCATGTCGCTCGGTGTGTACTGCATGGTCGGCCTCCGGCGCAGCCCACGCGCCGCCGAGGCGGCGCTGAAGTACTTCTTGCTCGGCAGCTTCGCCGCGGCGCTGCTCTTGTTCGGCGCGGTGCTCTTGTACGGCGCCACCGCACACACCGATCTGGTCGGCATCGGTCAGGCCATCAAGACCATCGGCCAGCCCGGCTCCACCGTTCCGGTCGCGCCGGTGCTGCTGGGCCTCACGCTGACGCTGGTGGGGCTCACCTTCAAGATCAGCGCCGTGCCGTTCCACATGTGGACGCCGGACGCCTACGAGGGCGCCCCCACGCCCGCGACCAGCTTCATGGCCGTGGCGGTCAAGGCGGCGGCCTTCGCCATCTTGTTGCGGGTGCTGGTCGTGGCCTTCGGTGACGATCGCTTGACCAGCTGGGGCACCGGCTGGCCGCCGGCGCTGGCCACTCTGGCCGTGCTGTCCATGACCGTGGCCAACGTGGTCGCCGGTCGACAGAGCTCGGTCAAGCGCATGCTGGCGTATTCGTCGATTGCCCACGCGGGCTACGCCCTGGTGGGTGTGGTCGCGACCATGCGCTCGGCGGACGGTCAGGCCAGCGTGCTCTTCTATCTGCTCACCTATACCGTCTCGACCGTCGGCGCGTTCGGCGCGCTGATCTATTGCGGCAGCCGCGGCGCCGAGGCGACCAGCTACGAAGATCTGGCCGGCATCGCCAAGCGTCACCCGGCCGCCGCGCTGGCCTTCAGCCTGTTCTTGCTCTCGCTGGCGGGCCTGCCGCCCACCGCCGGGTTCTTCGGCAAGCTCTACGTGTTCCGCGCCGCCTTCGACGCCGAGCTCTACGTGCTGGCCGTGGTGGGCCTGCTGAACAGCCTGATCGGCGCCTATTACTACCTGCGCGTGATGGTCTTCATGTACATGCGCGAACCGGCCCCCGGCGCCCAGCCTGCGGTTCCCATGAAGTCCGCGTTCGTGTCCAGCGCGCTGGTGCTGGCGGCGGTGCTGGTGTTCGCCCTGGGCATCGCGCCCGGCTGGTCGCTGGACATGGCCGGCGCCGCCAAGATCGTGGTCAGCGCGAAGTAGCCGGCACAAACGAAAACGGGGCGCCTGGTGGGCGCCCCGCGGGGACTCGAGCTCGAGCTCGGTCAGCGACCCAGGTCGAACTTCACTTCCTGCTTCACCGTGCTCACGATGAACGGGTTGTAGGTCAGCTTGAGGTTGCTGGCCTTCTGGGGCACCTCGAAGGTGATCCACCCCTTGGCCTTCTCGCCCTTGTTCACTCGCACGCTCTTCAGCTCGGGGTCGCAGCCACCGAAGGTGCTGGTGTACGAGTACCCGTCGCCGTCGGTGACCTTGGCGTAGAACGGGTTCACCGGCACGTCCTTGTCGGCCGAGCCCTCGATCTGCACCTCGACGCCGAGCTTGATGTTCCCCTTCTTCGCCTTGAAGTAGTAGGGGACCTTGCACTCTTTGACGTTCTCGATGGCCATCGTGAAGTCGGGTGCCTTGGCCGTCTCGCCGACCTTGTAGAGCTTCGACGAATCGAAGCTGGGGGTGGGCGGGGCCGTGGGCGTCACGGTCGGGGTCGGGCCCGCTCCGGTGCCGGTGCCGGGATCGGTCGTCGGCGGAGTCTTCTTCTTGCAAGCCAAGAGCGCCCCGGCAATGAGCGCGGTGGCAGCGAAGACGGTGAACGAGCGGGAACGAGTGTGCATCGACGAGTCCTTGGAAAAATGCCCGGTTTCGCCGGGCGTCGGGACGTTACACAGCTTGCGGCGGGTTCACAAACATCCCGAAAGGTTGCGGCCCCGAGATTGCAGTCGGCCGTGGTACGCACCCCGAGCGGATTTCTTCCTCGCGGCGCCCTTCCGGAGAAAAGTCTTTGAATTCCAATGTTTATCAGGCTACTACCGGTGCACCGGAGAGCCCCATGCGCCTGCCTGCCGCTGCCACCTGGGTTGTCGCCGCCGCCATCTTGGTCGGCGGCTGCGATCGCCCTGCCGGTCCGTCTGCCGATGCCGCGCCGAGCAGCGCGCCGCAGCCCAGCGCGCCGCCCAGCGCTTCGGCCGGGCCGGTCCTGAACGCGACACCGTTCTCGGAGGCCGAGGTCCGCCGGCTGGTGAACCCGAAAGACGAGCAACCGTATCGGGGCCCGACGGGGACCCTGCGCGGCACCGTGACCGTCAAGGGCGACCCGGCACCGGCGCTCCCCGACGTGACCGCGAAGATCCCCGACAAGTGCAAGAACGCGCGGGCCGTCTACGGTCGCGCGTTCCGTGAAGGCATGGTGCGCAGCTTGGCCGACGTGCTCGTCACGGTGACCGAGTACCCCGGTTTCGTGCCGGCCAAGGGCGAAGCGGTGACGCTCGACACCGAGGGGTGTGCGTTTCCCGGCCGAACCATCGCGCTGACCTATGGCCAGCGCCTGGACGTGAAGAGCAAGGACGGCGAGCCCTACGTGCCCAAGCTGATGGGCGGGCAGATGCGCGCCGACATGATCGCGGTGCCGGGCGGGTCGGCGGTGAAGCTGTATCCGCACGTTCCTGGGCGCTACACGTTGATCGACCAGATGCACCTGTTCATGGTCGCGGACGTGTTCGTGCTGAAATACGCCACGTTCGACGTCACGGGCCTCGACGGCAAGTACGAGATCACGGGCATTCCGGTCGGAGAAGTGAGCGTGAACGCGCTTCTGCCGGTCACCATGGCCACGACGCAGAAGAAGGTGAAGATCGAAGAGGGCAAGAGCGTCGAGCTCGACCTCGAGCTCACCTTCGACAAGAAGAAGGACCTGCCGGAGGCGCCGAAGAAGCCCAAGGTCGTGATTCACTGATCCCGAGCGTGGCGCCCTGGGGGCTCAGCGGCCGCGGGCATCGACCGCAGCGTCGAGGCGGTCGGCTGCCGGGGGCAGGGCCCAGGCGTTGCGCCAGGCGTCTGCCGCTGCCGAGCCCGCGCGGCGCGCGAGCAGCTCGCGGAACAAGCGAACGCCCAGCGGGCTGGGGGTGAGCGGCGCCGTGCCCAGCGAGCGCAGCGTGTGATCGAAGGCGGCGTGATCCCCGCTCAGGTTGGCTGCGCACGCGGCGGCGATCAGCGCGTCTGCGTCGTTGGGATCGCCGTCGAGCGCGCGTGCGGCCTCGCGGGTGGCCAGCGCGCTCCACCCGAAGGCGACCGCGCGCAAGGCGAACCCTCCGGAAGAGAGGCCCGCCCCGCGCGCGAGCTGCTTGGCGCGCTCGAGCTCACCGGCCGCCAGCGCCCGGTCCACGTCGGCAAGCGCCGGCCGGCGATCGCCCGGGCGTCGGGCCCCGAGCGCGTCCGGTGGAAGTGCCCGCTCGGGTGGGGAACCGGCGGCGCGGCGCGCGTTGCCGGTCGCCGTGGAGGTGGGGTCTCGAACCCACAGCGCCCAGAGCCAGCGCCGTGCCTCGTCGTGGCGGCCCAGCTTCTCGAGGGCGCGCACCACCGAGAGCGACGCGGCCTCGTCGTCCGGATCGAGCGCCACCGCGCGCTCTGCCAGCGGCAGCGCGCCGCGTGCGTCGCCGCGCGACAGGGCGCAGACCGCGCGCTCGCGCCACAGCGGCGCGAACTCCGCATCCAGGGCCTCGGCCTGGGCGAAGGAAGCGCGGCTGTCCCGCCCCGAGCGGCACTCGACGGCGCCGATCCGCGTCCAGACGTCGGGGCTCGAGTCGCCTTCGGTCAGCACGGCGCGATACTCGCGGAGCGCGTCGCCGAGCTTGCCGCCCTGCTCGTGGGCCACGCCCTGGGCGTAGTGGGCGTACGCCTCGGGCGAGAGATAGGGGCCCTGATGGGTGCGCCCGGAGTACACGCGAGTCACGCTGGTGCCCGTGAGCCCGCACCCGGTGACGCTGGCGACGAGCATCGTCGCGAGGACCCGGCGTGCGGTCACGTCACCTCGCGCAAGGCCTGCAAGAAAGCGTCGTTCTCTTCTCGCGTTCCGACCGTGACACGCAGCTGCGAGCCAAGCCGCCCGCCGCGCGCGTGGAAGCTGCGGACCAGGATCTTCCTTTCGCACAGGGCATCGAAGACCTCGCCGGCAGGTCGTTCGGTCCCGAGCCAGACGAAGTTGGCCTGGCTGGGCGTCAGCGTCACCCGCGGCAGCGCGGCCAGGGCCTCGCACAGGCGAGCGCGCTCTGCCTTGACGGTGGCGGCCAGAGCGTCGATCTCGGCGGACAGCTCGCACAGCACGGTGGCTGCCAGGGTCTGAGAGGTCGTGGGCAGGTTGTAGGGCAGGCGCACCTTGTCGAGCTCTGCGACCAGCTCGGGGCGTGCCACCAGCCACCCCACGCGCAGCGCGGCGAACCCCACCTTCGAGAGCGTGCGCAAGAGCGCCACGTTGTCGTACTTGCGATAGAGGTCCAGGTGGTCGCCCGACGAGTAGTCGACGTAGGCCTCGTCGATGACCACCAGTGCCCCGGCTGCGGCCTGGATCACGTGCTCCAGCCGGCTGGGGCTCATCAGGTTGCCGGTCGGGTTGTTGGGCGTCGCGATGAACACCACGTTCGGCGGAGTCATCTCGATCGCCCTGGCCATCGAGCTCTCGGCCAGATCCCACTCCGCGTCGAGCGGCACCTCCATCACGTTCCAGCCGCGCGCGCGCCCGCTCTGCCGGTACATCACGAAGCTGGGGGTGGTGGTGAGCAGCGTGGGGACGGGGCTCTTGCCCCGGGGGCGGACCAGCACCGTGAGCAGGGTCGCGATCACCTCGTCGCTGCCCACCCCGGCGAACACCTCGCCCGGGCTCACCCCGGTGCGGGTGGCAATGGCCTCGCGCAGCGCTGCCGTGCGCGCGTCGGGGTAGCGCTCCCAGGCCGTGGCGGCGGCCACCGCTGCCAGGCGCGCACGGGCGCCGGCAGACAAGAGGGCCGGCGCCTCGTTGGCGTCGAGCCGGATCGAAAAATCGCCTTCCAGCGGTGCATACACGCCCAGCTCGGCCAGCTCGGGACGGATCAAGTCGGCGACCTTGGACATCAGCGCTCCTCTCTCAGCTTCGCGAGCTGTCGGCCCGCCTCTTCCAGCGTGATGCTGCCGAGCTCGGCGATGGCGGCGGCCACGCGCTCCACTTCGTCGTCCCCGGCGCCGGCGGCTGCCGCCACCGAGCGCGCGTGCAGCGACATGTGCCCGCGCTGGATGCCCTCGGTGGCCAGCGCGCGCAGGGCAGCCAGGTTCGACGCCAACCCGACCGAGGCCGCCACCTCTTGAAGCTCGCCGGCGGTGGTCACCTCGAGCAAACGCAGCGAGAGGCGCGCCGCGGGGTGCACGCGCAAGGTCCCGCCCACGATCCCCAGCGACAGGGGCAGCTCGAGGGTGCCGACCAGATCGGCGCCATCGCGCCGCCAGGTGGCCAGCGGACGGTAGCGCCCGGACGAAGCGGCGTACGCGTGGGCGCCGGCCTCGACCGCGCGGAAGTCGTTGCCGGTGGCGAGCACCACCGCGTCCACGCCGTTCATGATCCCCTTGTTGTGGGTGGCCGCGCGGTACGGGTCGAGCTCGGCAAAACGCGACGCCTCGACGATCAGGTCGACGATCTCGGCGCCGGTGGGGGTGACCCGGGGCGGCTCGGACCCGGGCCCCGGTGCCAGCGTGAGGTCCTTGGCGTGAACCCGGCAGGTGGCGCGGACGCGGCGGCGATCGCACAGGTTGGTCAAGATGCGCAGGCCCAGGGTTCCGCCGCTCAGCTCGGCCACCCGCGGGCCGATGGCCTCGGCGATGGAGTTGACCAGGTTGGCGCCCATGGCATCGCGGCAGTCGACATGAACGTGGACGACGACGCGATCCTGGCCGATGTCACGGACGTCGATCGAGCGCGGCCCGCCGCCGCGCTCGACCAGGTTCGGCACGGCGCGGGTCCCCAGCGCGAGCAGCTCGGCGGCGTGCGACTCGAGGCGCTCGACGGCGCGCGCGGGGTCGCGCACCTCGTACACCTCGACCTGAGTGGTCATCAGCGACTCGACCATCTCGGCGGAGAAGCCCCCGGCCGCCCGCACCATCTTGGCGGCGTTCGAGGCCGCGGCGATCACGCTCGGCTCTTCAACCACCATCGGCACCAGACGATCCCGGCCGTTGATCCGGAAGTTGAGCGCCAGGCCGAACGGCAGAGAGTACGTGCCCAGCACGTTCTCGACCAGCTTGTCGGCCGTGCCGGCGTCGAGCCCCCCGCTGGCCACGGCGGCCAGAATCTCTTGCTCGTCGATGGCCGCGCGGGCCGCGATCTCTTTCCGGCGGCCGGCGATGTCGAGCTTGTAGAAACCGGGGATGCGCGAGCCCGACGCATCGGCGTCGGGGGACGAGTCACGGCTCTGGGTCATCGGGAAAACGCCTCTTACCACGCGTGGACGCCGCGAGCCCCGAGCGAAAGCTCGAGCACCGCGTGCCCCAGCGCCGAGCGGCGGGCGCAGAGCTCTGCCGACGGCGGGCCCCGACCCACGAACAGGGCCACGTCACCGCCGCCGGCGCCGGAGGGCAGCACCACCGCGCCCTCGCGAGCCGCGATCGCGCCGAGCTCGGCGACGTCGGCGGTGACGATCTCGACGCCGGCGGCCTGGCCCAACGCGCCCAGGCCGCGGCGCTGCGCGTCGAGGTGGGTCAGAAGGTCGCCGGCGCGGCCCGCCGAAGCCGCCGCTGCCGCCTCTGCCGCCGCCGTGCAGAGGCTCGCCATGTGGGTCTCGAAGCGCGAGGGCTCGCGCGCGGCGAGCTCTTCGACCTTGGCCACGAAGTGGGCCGTGGACGCCGGCGCACCGCCGGCCCACACCTCCCAAGAGAGCGAGCCGGGCAGCGCGATCCGATCGCTGACCAGCCCCCCGGCGGACCGGCGCGCCACCAGGCTGCCGCCCAGCGCCGAGCAGAGGACGTCCACGCCGCTGCCCCCGCCCTGGGCCACGCGGTGCGCGTCGAGCGCGCGTTCGAGCACGGCGCCGGCGAGCGAAGCGTCGTCCCCGGCGGCTCCGGCGTCGAGCGCCAGCGCCGCCAGGCTGGCCACCAAGATGGCAGCGCTCGAGCCCAGCCCGAGCTTGCCCTTCGGGCCCCGCAGCTCCGAGGCGTCGAACCAGGGCGCGGCCGCCGTGCCGAGGGCCGCGCGCACCTCGGGCGTGACCCGCTCGGCCGGGCGCGCCGTGTCGGCGATCGCGTAGCGGGTCACGGCGGTCACGATGGCCGGCGCGCCGTGGAGCACGGCGTACGCCCCCGAGACCACCAGCTTGCCGGGAGCCCGCGCCCTCACGGAAGGCTCCGGGGATCTTCGTCGGTGAGCGCCGCATCGGGACCGGCGCCGGTGACGATGGTTCGCTCGACCCCGGGCACGCCTTCGACGCAGGCTGTGACGCGAGCGGCATGCTCGGGCAGGGTCAGCACCTTGACGTGGGGTCCGGCGTCCATGGTGTAAAACGCCGGGGTGCCGCGGGCACGCAGCTCGCGCACCGCGGCCATCACCGCCAGCGTGGTGGGGGTGAGGTAGATCACGGCCGGGCTCGCGGCGAGCATCGAGGCGTGCATCATCAGCGCGCTCTGTTCCATGGCCGTGCCCAGGCGCTCGAAATCACGCTCCAGCACGCCGCGCTTCACCTCGTCGAACAGGGCTGGCGAGTGGCTCACCCAGGGCGCGTAGTAGGGGCTGGTGGTCGCGGTGTGCTGCATGCCCTGCGTCGAGCCGATGGCCTTGGGGCCCTTGGCCGTCAGCGTCACCACCATCGACAGCGGGAAGTGATCGCCGGGGGCGACCCGCTCGGCGGTGCGACCGCCGGCGGGCAGCGCCGCGAAGCCGCCGAACAGCGATCGCGCTGCCGAGGCGCTGGAGGCGCGCGCGACGTCGCTCAGCGCCTCGAGTGACAGATCCAGGCCCAGGGCGCGGGCGCCGGCGAGCGCCAGCGCCGCGAACCCCGAGGCGCTCGACGCCAGGCCCGCCGCGGTGGGGAAGTCGTTGCGGCTCACCACTCGGGCAAAGCGCGACGTGCCTGCCCGGGCGCGCAGCCGATCGAGCAGCTGAACCACGCGCTCGAGCGGCCGCCCGGTGAGCTCGACGCCGTCGAGCTGGGCATGATCGCGGCCCAGGGCCGGATCGATCTCGACCTCGGTGATGGTACGGAGCCCGGCGAGGGTCAGCGACAGGCTGGGAGTCGCCGGGAGGTTCTCGGCGACGCTGGCTTTGCCCCAGTACTTGGCGAGCGCGATGTTGGAGCACGCGACGGCGCGGATTCGGGTCATGGCGTGTCTGCCTTTGCTCCGACGCGTGTGCTGAAGCACGTCAGCCCGCCCTGGCGCCAGGCCGCCAGCACGGGCTCAGGGTCGTCGTCGCACAGCGCGATCACCGCGCCCCCACCGCCGGCGCCGGTCAGCTTCGCTCCGAGCGCCCCGGCGGCGCGGGCCAGGCGGCAGGCGGTCTCGATCTCTTCGGTCGAGACCATCAGCCCCGACAAGAGCATCTGGTTCAGATCGAGCAGGCGCCCCAGGCCGGGCAGATCCCCGGCTTCGAGCGCCAAGCGCGCGTTCTTGACCAGCGACTCGATCCCGGCCAGCGACTTGGCGAACACCTCGGGACGACGCTGGCCCAGCTGGGCCACGGACTCGACCATCTGCTTGGTGCTGGCGGCCGGACCTGCCACCGCGACCCCCAGGGTGAGCGGGCGCCCGAGGCCGAGCGGCACCGGCCCGCCCTGGCGCGTGTACCAGATGCACCCGCCGTGGATCGCGGCCGCCGTGTCGATGCCCGACGGGTTTCCGTGGAACACCTGCTCCCACGCCGTGGCGGCGGCCAGAGTGCGCTCTGGCGAAGGGCTCCCCTCGAGGTCTTGCACCGCGCGTGCGACGGCGACCGCCAGCGCCGCCGACGAGCCCAGCCCGCAGCCCACCGGCAGCGCCGAGCTGGCCCGAATGCGCACGCCCGTAACGCCGAGCTCGGCGAGCAGCGCCGACAGCGCGCGACCCAGATCACTGCCGTCGCCCGGGCTGGCCGTCACGGAGTCGATCGAGAGCTCGGTGCTTGCTGCGCGCTCTGCCTGGGCCGTGGCGCCGCGCTCGATGCCCGCGGCAATCGCGGGCACGCCGTGCACCACCGCGTGCTCTCCGAGCAGAATGACTTTGCCGCAGGCGTGCGCCATCAATTTCGCCTGAGCGTCAGCACCCGAGCTGCCCCCTCGAGCAGCTCGATGCCGTCCGGCGGCAGGCGGCCGGCGCGGAGGGCGGACAGCGCAGAGGCCACCAGCTCGTCGATGCGCTCTTCGACCGCCGCGCGGGCGCCACAGCGCTCGATCACCTCGACCGCCAGCCGCAGCTCGGCGTCGGTGGCACGGGCGTTCCCCACCGCGGCCTTGAGCACGCGATGGTCGCGGCCCCGGGCGCGCTTGAGCGCCGTCAGCAGCACCACCGTGTTCTTGCCGGCGCGAAGATCGCTGCCGAACGGCTTGCCGGTGGTCTTTGGATCACCGAACACGCTGAGCAGGTCATCGCGCAGCTGGTAGGCGATGCCGACTGGCAGCGAGAAGCGGTCGAGCGCGGTGAGCAGTCGGCTATTGGCGCCGGCCATCAGCGCGCCCATGCGCAGCGGGCCGCGGATGGTGTAGCTCCCGGTCTTGAGCTCGTACACCTTCTCGATGTCGGCGGCGTTGGCCATCAGATCGAGCTGCTGACCGGTGACCGCCGCCAGCTGCATCTCCGCGAAGCACCCGAGGACACTGCTCGCACGCTTGGGCTCGATCTCGACACGCGAGAGCGCTTCGGCCGCCAGGGCCACGGCGTAGTCGCCGGCCAGGATGGCCGAGGCCTCGCCCTTGTCGCGTGAGCGCAGCCGGCGCGCGAGGGCGGCGTGGACGCTGGGGCCCCCGCGCCGCGTGTCGTCGCGGTCCATCCAGTCGTCGTGCACCAAGAAGTAGGCATGCAAGAGCTCGAGCGAGACCCCTGCGTCGAGGGCTGGCTCGAGGCTCGCCCCGGTGCTGGCCGCCCGGTACCCGGCCACCAAGAGCGCTGCGCGCGCGCGCTTGCCGCCCCGCAACGTCAGGTCGCGCAACGCCGAGACCATCTCGGTCATGCCGGGCCCGAACGCCTTCGCGGCGGCCAGGTGCTCGTCGAGGTAGCCAGCGAGGCGCGCGTCCACGTCGCGGCGCACCGCGGTGAGCAGCGCAGCGAAGGGGTTCTTGGCGATGGCCTTCGCCTTGCCCTTCGGCGGGCGCCGGCCTGGACCGGAAGTCCTCGACCTCTTAGGCATTTTCGGGCTGAGGTTAGGGAGCGCGGCGGGGCGTGTCAATGGTCGGCAGAGGGCCCTCGGGCCTTCTCTTTTGCGCCCACGTGTGGCCCGCTCGGCCCGATGAGCGAGATCGGCAAGCGCAAGGACGACCACCTCGACCTTGCAGCCCGCGGCGACGTCGGGTTTCACCACACCACGACCCTGTTCGAGGCGGTCCGGTTCGTCCATGACGCGCTCCCCGAGCTGTCGCTGGACGAGATCGACACCTCGCAACAGGTTCTGGGCAAGACGCTGCGCGCGCCGATCCTGATCGCCGGCATGACCGGCGGCACCGAACGCGCGGCCGGCATCAACCGCCAGCTTGCGAAGCTGGCGCAGGCGCGCGGGTACGCCTTCGGGCTCGGCAGTCAACGCGCCATGTACAAGGACCCGTCGGTGGCCGAGAGCTATCGGGTTCGCGACGTCGCTCCGGACGTGCTCTTGCTGGGGAACATCGGGCTGGTCCAGGCCGCTCAGATGCAGAGCGACGAGGTCGCGGCGCTGGCGCGCTCGGTTGCCGCCGACGCTCTGTGTCTGCACCTGAACCCGGCACAAGAGGCCGTGCAGGCGGGCGGCGATCGCGACTTCCGCAACGGGCTGTCCACCATCGCGCGCCTGGTGAGCGAGCTGGCCCTGCCGCTGGTGGTCAAAGAGACGGGCTGCGGGATCTCGGGCAGCGTGGCCCGACGACTGCGCGCCGCCGGGGTGCGCCACCTGGACGTCTCGGGCGCCGGCGGCACGAGCTGGGTCGCGGTCGAGACCCAGCGGGCCCAGGCGTCGCGTCGCGGGCTGGGCGAGACCTTCTGGGAGTGGGGGATCCCCACCGCGGCCAGCGTCGCGCTCGCGGCGGGGCACGGGTTCGACACCGTGTTCGCCACCGGCGGGGTGTCGTCGGGGCTCGACGTGGCCAAGGCGATTGCCCTAGGCGCCCACGCCGCCGGGCTCGCTCGGCCCGTGCTTCAGGCGCTCGAGGGCGGCGGCGAGGCCGGCGTCGAGGACTTCTTCGACCGTGTCGAGGCCGAGCTCAGGACGGCCATGCTGCTGGTGGGCGCCCGAGATCTCGCGGCGCTCCGGCGAGCGCAGCGTGTGGTCGGCCCCGAGCTTTCGCTATGGCTGGGTCAGGCCGGGGGCTGAGGCCGTTCACTCGAGCAGGGCCCGCAGCCGTGGCGTGATCTCGGCCACGGCACCCTCGCCCTTGATCGACCCCTCCATCCGGCGCTCGGAGCAGCGGCCGTCCGCTGTCGGCAGGGCGAACAGCGGGATCATGCGCGACAAACAGCCGGCTTTGCGCAGCTCGGCCTCGTCTCGATCCCGATCGAGCTCGAGCAGCCTGAGGTTCGGGAACGCGGCGTCGAGCGAGCCTTGGGCGGCGGCGTCGTGGAAGCGGGTGCAGGGCTCGCACCACGCGGCGCCCACGTAGACCACCAGCTTCTTCTTGTCGGTCTGAGCGCGGGCGGCTTCGCGCGCGATGGCATGGACGCTGTCTTCGCCCGCCGCGAGCTTCACGATCTCCACCCTTCCCGCCGGTTTCGCCGGCTCGGGTCCGGGCTGCGGGCGGTCACTTTCGCAGGCGACGGCGCTGACGACCACGACCAGGGCGAGGGCTCGAATCACGGCCCCGCCAGCCTAACACCGGACCGGTCACGTGTTAGCTTGGCTCGCGATGAGGCGCGGACACCGGCGGCCCTGGCTCGTGCTCTTGGCATTGGCGCTGGTGGCGCCGGGCTGCGACTTCATGTGCGGCAAGGGGAAGCCCGGCGCCGGCGCCGACGCCTCGGCAGGCGACGCACCGGTGGGCATGGAAGTGCTGAGCGCCGGCGGCGAGCCGCGCGCCAAGCTCGAGGTGGGGCGCTGGGCCGGGCTCGAGTACGTGGTCGAGCTCGAGAGCGATGGCTCGTTCGGCCGCACCGGCGATCCCCCCATCCAGGCCCCGACGCTGGTCATGAAGACCCGGGTCGAGGTCCTGCGGGGCACGGCGGATCCGTTGATCCAGGAGCGCGACGGCAAGCCGCTGCGCCTGGTGGAAGAGCGCGCCACGCTCGAGCGCATCGGCGTACGAAGCGCCACGGCCCCCGCGGATTTCATCGGCAAGGTGAACGAAGCTCTCGGGCTCTTGAAGGGCCTGACCACCCGGGCGTTGATCGCCGAGAACGCCGAGATCCTGGAGGTGACCACCGAGCACCTGGGCGGGGTCGTCCCACCCCCCGAGATCAAGGGCTTCCTGGACGAGGCTCTGGGGGCCCAGCGCTCGTTTCCGCTCCGGCTGCCGCCGGTGCCCGTCGGGGTCGGCGCGCGCTGGCGGTTCAGCGTGCCGCTGGAGATCAAAGGGGTGAAGGCGACGCATGTGGCCGACCTGACCCTGGTCGAGCTGACGGCCAGCACCGCGCGCATCGGCATTCGCGCGCGGCAGCAAGCTCCGAACCAAGAGGTTCCGCACCCGACCATTCCCGGCTTGCGCGCGTCGCTGGCGGGGCTGCGCGGTGACTCTGACGGCGAGGTCACGCTCGATCGCCTGACGGCGTGCATCATGGCCGCTCGCTTCAGCTCGACCACCTACCAGACCATGACGTGGCTCGAACCCGACGGCAACGACCGCACCGCGACCTTCATGCACGCCAGCGTGCAGCGAATTCGCGGGCGCGTGGGGAGCGCCGGCGACGCGGGCGACCTGCCCGAAGCCGCCGTGGTCGAGCGTCCGGAGGGTGGCAGCACGGCCCCGCCCGAAGAAGACGAGGGCGAGTGATCAGCCCGCGGGCATCACCACGAACTCTTCGCCCACCTTGGGCATGAATCCACGGCGCATGCGCCCGAACTCCATCAGCAAGAAGACGCGGTTCGGGTCGTCCAAGCTCGAGTCGAATCGATAGCGGACGCGCTTGGGCGCCCAGCCGTCCACCTCGACCACGGTGATTTCCAGGCCTGGCAGCGTGACGCGATCTCCGGGGTGAAACGGCCGGCTCGGCGCCCGGAACAGCTGCGAGGTGGGGTCCTCGAACATGTGGCCGTGGACGACCGAGAGCTCGAGCGTGTCGTCGGCAGTGCGCGTCGCGCGCTGCGCCGAGCGGGCGATGCCCAGCACGCGCCAGCGCTTGGGCATGGGGGCGCCCTGGTGGTTTCTGACCCAAGGCGGGTAGAGCAGCGCCGCGAGATCGCCGGTGGCGTTGATCAGCACCAGCTCTTGTCCGGCCACCTTCCGGTCGTCGATCTCGGCGGCCAGGTGCTTGGCGCGGATCCCACCGACGATCGTCTGCCAGTAGTGGGTGTAGTCGCGGGTCAGCCGTGGCGCGTGGCCCAGGTGCCACAGGGCCAGCGGGGCGGTCACGAGCACGCGCAGCCAGGTCCCGAGGGTGCGCTGCTCGACGAGCCTCGCGCCCGAGTCCCAGATCACGGCCCCGAGCAACGCACTTCCGCCGAAGCTGGCGATCAGCAGCAGCCGCACCGAGGGCACCGTGCCCACCAGCGGCAGCATGGCCAAGAGCATGCCCAGAGCCGCGGCGCCCAGGCGGCGCCGACCTTCGGCGCTGCTGCGCCGCCAGGTGCCGACCGCGAGCCCCAGCACCACCACCGCCGGCATCAGCGAAAGCGCGACCCGCGGCGAGCGCGCGAGCAGCTTGGCGTACACCTCTTCACCCGGCTCGAGCACGAACTCGGTCACGATCATCGACGGCACGCGGAGCAACGCCTCGAAGGCGAACTGAGCCGGGGCATCGAACGGGCCGATGTACACCACCGAGCCCTTGGCGCCGTACCCCAGCCCGACGTGCGCGCTCAGGTAGATGCCCGCCGGGATGGCCGCCAGCGCGAGCCCCCGCAGCCGCTCGGCGAGCGGGTCGCCCTTGCCGAGAAGCTCGTACGCGATCACGTAGCCCAGCGCGCAGATGGCGTATTCCCCCCCGGCGAGCGCCAGGGTGAACGCCGCCGGTGCCAGCCAGAGCCCCGGCTGCCAACGGTCTTGGCGGAAGCGCAGATAGGCCCACAGCCCCAGGGCGCCGAAGCTGGCGCTGATCAACGCGGTGCGGTTGCAGATCCAGGCGATGGGGGCGACCAGGGACGAGTCGAAGGCCAGGATCGCGGTGGCGATCAGCGCGGCGCCCTCGGTCAGCAGCCGGCGCGCCAGCAGGAAGTACGATCCGAGCAGCACCAGGGCCCAGAGCAGGGAATGCACGTGCTGCCCGCGGGGTGATAGGTCGAGCCCCCGCTGATCGAGCCAGAGCAGGGCGCTGGACAGGGGCCGCAGCAGGCTGAGCTTGAGCTCCGGGTGGCTCCACCAAGGCACCACGCCGCCGTCCATCATCGGGGCGAGCTCGCTCTGCCGATGCAGGAAGGCGTACAGGTCGAGGGGCGACCGCGGCACGGGGTAGCGCCCCTCGAGCATCGCCCGGTTCAAGAAGTCGTCGGCGGCCAGACCGGCGTCCAGCGAGGGCAGGTGGAGCCAGACGGCCACCGCCAGGATCAACGTGACGATGACGACGCTCTTCGCCGTCGGGCTCGACATCGGGTGCGATAGTGGCGGGTTTCCAATGCTGCGCAAGGTCCATTAGGATACCCGCGAGGTTTTCTTCCCCCCCGATGTCGAGCGCGCTGCGCATCCTGTTCGACGTGGCTGTCTTCCGCCTCCGTCGGCTCGAGATGGCGAACCTCGCGGGGGCGATCTCGGTGATGATTGCGCTGCGCTTGACCCTGGTCGAGATGGTGGTGCGCACGGGGTTTGCGCTCTTGCTCAACCTGCTCGCTTACCTGACCAACGACTACTGCGATCTGGATCGCGACCTTCAGACCGGTCGCGCCCAGGAAAAGACCCGCTTCTTGGCCGAGCACCGGGGCGCGGCGCTGGGCGCGCAGTGGGCGCTGGTGGCGCTGCTTTCGGCCATCGCGCTGGTCCACAGCCCCGGCCTCTTGCTGGCGCTTTCGCTCGGGGCAGGCCTCTGCTGGCTGTATTCGGCCAAGGTCAAGCGCGTCCCCTTCGCCGACGTGCTGGCGATGGCCATCTGTGGTGGGGCCATGGCCCTGGTGGCGGTGCCCCTCGACCGCGGCCTTGGCTGGCTCTTGGTCGGCCAGCTCGGGCTGTTCTCGGGCGCCTTCGAGCTGATCCAGGTGCTGCGCGATCGGCAAGAGGACGCCGCGGCCGGCGTGGTCACCACCGCCGTGAAGCTGGGTGAGGCACGAACGCTGCTCTTGCTCCGCCTCTGGATGGCGCTGAGCGCCGCCTTCGCCACGCTGACCCTCCATCGTTTCGTCGGGCCGGCGTTGGCGCTCGCCATCTTGCTGCCCTATGGCCAGAGTGGTGCAAAAACCTACTGGAATCGGGTGCGGTTGGTGTTCGGGCTCGCCTGGCTGGCGATGATCGTGGCCACCGTGCTGGGCGGCGGCGGCCATGGCCTGTGGCTCGCGACGGGGGCGGCTCGATGACCGCGCTGCCGACCGCCGGGCAGCTGTTTGCCGGGCGCTATCGGATCGTCGCCCGGTTGGGCCGTGGTGGGCACGGCGCGGTGTTCCGCGCCGTGGACGGCTTCCTCGACACCGAGGTCGCGCTCAAGATCCTCTTGCCCGAGCAGCTGGACGGCGTCGGGCGTGATCGGTTCCGGCGCGAGGCCGAGCTCGGCGAACGGCTGACCTGCCCACACAGCGTGCGCCTGCACGCTCACGGCGAAGACGAGCTGGGCATGCCTTACATCGCGTTCGAGCTCCTGGAAGGCCAGTCCCTCTCGTCGTGGCTGAGCGAGCGCGGCCCGCAGACCCCCGAGTCGACGGCGCGGATCGCGCGCGCCGCGCTCGAGGCGCTGGCCGAGGCGCACGACCTGGGGATGGTCCACCGTGACATCAAGCCTGCGAACATTCACCTTTGCAGCTACGGCGGCCACGCAGATTTCGTCAAGGTGTTGGACTTCGGCATCGCCAAGCGTTCGGCCCGCGACGCCACGCAGCTCACCGCCGCCGACGTGGTCGTCGGCACTGCACGGTACATGGCGCCAGAGCAGCTGCGAGGCGAAGAGATCTCGCCCGCCACCGACCTCTACTCGCTGGGCCTGGTGATGGCCGAGCTGCTCGCGGGCGAGCCGGTCTTCCGCGGCACGACCATCGACGTGTGCATCGAGCAAGTCTCGCCGCGCAGCGTGCCGCTGACCGCCTCGGTTCGAGGCTCGCCCCTCGGTGCGCTGATCGCGCGCGCCACCGACAAGGATCCGGGCCGGCGGTTCCAGTCGGCCCGAGAGCTCTTGGCCGCGCTGCCCGTCCCCGGGCACCGCGCCACGCTCCCCGACGACGAGCCGACCCAGGTCGTGCACGAATCGAGCTTGGAGCACCCGGCCGACGCTTCCGGCGGGGCGCTGGAGGCCCCGCCGAGGCGTGGCGCCACCGTGCTCTACGGGGAGCAGCCCCCGGTCGTCGGACCCAGCGTCGTTCCGCAGTCGTCGGTCGGCAAGACCCTGGCCCTCGGCGAGGTGCCGATCTCCGCCGCGCCCCTGGCCACGCCGCTCCCGGTCGCCACCCCGGTCCCGAGCTCGAACCCGGTGCACGCCGCCGTGCCCACATCCCTCGCGCCGTCGTCGTCGGTGATGCTCTCGGTGCCGCCGTCCCACCCGGTGCACATCTCGCGGACGTCGATCGCGCCCTCGTCGCCGCGCCCGGCGAGCTCGGCGTTGGCCTGGGCGATCGGCATCGGGGCGGCCGTGCTGCTGCTCGGCGCCCTGATCGTGGCGGGCGCCTATCTGGCGGCGACTGAGCCGGCGCCCGAGGCGCCACCGCCCCTGCCGTCAGCGCGGTGAGCCCGCCGAGGCGGTCAGCACGCGCCGCTCACCCGCGCGCGGCACGGTGGTGGGCTCGAAGCGCTGGCCATTCCAGCGAACGAAGCGCAAGCGCTCACTCGCGAGCGGCCAGACGAAGCGGAAGGTCACGTTCACCGCCTCGCCCGCCGGCGTGACCTCGGTGACCAGAGCTTCGATCGTGCCCAGGTAAACCCGGTCACCGGCGCGCATCGGCTGGGCGCGGCTGCGGAAGATCCGATTGAAAGGCGCTTCGAGGTAGCCCCCGGGCACCCGGACCGCTAGCGCGCTGTCGTCGACCCGCTCGACCTCGACCGGTCCGCCGCTCGCGGAAAGGCACATCACTGCGGGCGACGGCCCGCGGCCCGCCCAGTGGCGCAAGCTCCGGAGCTGCGAGCACAAGTAGTAATCCGGGGCGGTCAACGCGATGACCAGGTCGTCGCCGGTGGCGACCGTGGCGTAGGCGCTGGCGCTGGCCTCGAGGCTGAGCGCGTGCAGCCGCGCCATGGTGAGACTGCGCCAGGGCAAGAGCACCGGAGCCGCGAGCACGTGGACCGCCAGTAGCGGAAGCGCCAGTGCCTTGGGCCACCCGCGGGCGCGATCGAGCGCGGCCGCGCCGCCCGCGGCGAGCGCGATGGCCGCGCCGATGCCCGAGAAGAACAAGGTGCGGTCGCTGGGCGAGGTCGCCGCGGCGGGCACGAGCGAGAGCACCATCCCGCCCGCGGCGAAGCGCACCACCCGGGTCAGAGCGGCGTCGGCGAAGTGCGTCGCGATCGCTACGAGGGCCAGGGCGCCCAGCCCGCCGAGGGCCAGCCACCCGTGGGCGCGGTCACCGAGGGCGACCCACGCATCCGCGGGCGGGTAGCCGAGTTGCCCGAGCAGCAAGGCGCCGAGCCGTGACGGCAGCTGCGCCGCGAACTCTGCCGGATGGTGGAGCGGGCTCAGGTAGATCCCCGAGCCGGCGGCGCCGTGCCCCAGGGCTCGGTAGGCCGCCGCCCAGCCCACGCCGACCGAGAGGGCGGGCACGAGCGCGAGCAGGGCGCGCGGTCGGGTGTCGAGGAAGAGGGCGTACATCGCCAGATAGGCCAGCGTGCCCAGGCCCAGCTCGCTGGATCCGAGCGACGCCGCGACGAACAGCGGAGCGAGCAGCGCATGCCGCCGCGCGCCGTCGCGTCGCCAGCGGTCGTACGACAAGAGGGCAGCCACGCCGAACGTGGCGGCCAGCAGCGCGCTGCGGTTTGCCAGCCAGCCCACGGCATGGCCGTGGGCGTCGTCCACGGCGTAGATGAAACCGGCCAGGCCCGCGACCCACGGGACCGCCATCACGCGGCGGGTGAACGAGGTGACCAGGAATGCCAGGAGCGCCAGCAGCAGAATGCTCTCGAGGTGCATCAGCCAGACGGCGTCGCCGAGCACGCGGTAGTCGAAGACCGTCCACGCGCTGGAGAGTGGTCGGAAGAACGACAGCCTGAGCTCAGGCGAGGTCAGCCAGGGCAAGAGCCCTGCAACCTGCCCGCCCCGGACCTGGGCGCCGCTCCGCAGGGTGGCGTACAGGTCGATGCTCGCGCCGCCGGAGCGCGTGGCGAGATCGCGTAGCACGAAGTCCTCGGTGGCCATGCCGCTGCCCAGCGACGGGCTCACGAGCGCCAGCGCGACCAGAGCGATGACCAGGGGCGCGCGCGGACTCGCGAGCCAGCCGCGCACACGCGGCAGCACCGAAGCTCACTCCTCGTCTTTCGGTCGAACCGGCGGCGGAGGGTGAGAGTGCGACACGCTGGACTGGCCGTGCTGGTAGGCGCGGCGCGATGCCTCTTGGTACAGCTCTTTGCCGCCCGGCGCGTCCGGGTGCTGCCGCATCAGCTGAATCAGCTTCTGCATCGCGACCGGCGGTGGCACCGACTCGTCGAGCAGCAAGAGCTTGATCCGCAGCACTTCGATCGCCGGGGTCGACCCGGCCTCGTCGAGCTCGAGCCGAGCCGCGTCGTAGTCGCCCGCTTCCAACATCTCGTCGATCGCGCGCAGGTGCTCGGAGGGTTCTGACATGGGAGCGCTCGGGGTCGCCTCGGGGAGGGCCAGTCAGCAGTCTACGGAAGCTCGGCGACGCGAGCAAAGCTCTTGACCCCCGGCCCTTTTCGGCAGCGCCGGGGGCGTGGTACGGTGGGCCGCGTTCGGGGGCGTCCCGGGCCGTATTCGAACGTGATGTCGAGGTGATGGTGAGCGAGAAGTCAGGACGGCGCGGGTCGAGCGATGCACCGCCGCCCGATCTCAAGCGGGAGCGCGACGAGCTCTTGCACAGCATCTCGAAGGGTGCCCGCATCACCGAAGAGTTCACCCGCGAGCACGAGCGCATGGAGGCGAGGCTGCGCGAGCTCGAGACCGAGAACGCCAGCCTGCGGGCCAAGGTCGAGACCGACTCGGCCGTGCGAGAGCTGCTGGAGAAGATCCAGCTGCTCGAGACCGAGAAGCGCGAGCTCTTGTCGCGCTTTCACGCCGCCGAAGCCGCGTCGACCGAGGTGAGCGCGCGCGTGGAGGAGATCGAGGCCGAGTTCGCCAACCTGGCGAATCTGTTCGTGGCCAGCAACCAGCTCCACGCCAGCCTCTCGCCGCGCGGGGTCATGCGCCGCATCAAAGAGGTGCTGGCGCAGCTGGTGGGTGCCGAGCGTTACTGCCTGTACCTGTCCAGCGCCGACAAGAGCGAGCTGGTGCCGGTTGCCTTCGAAGGCGTGGCCGGCGAGCACATCGCCCCGGTGAGCATCGAGCGGAGCGCCTTCGGCGAGGTCTTCCGCAGCGGCGCCGCCGCCGTGAACGAAGACCGGGACCCGAGCCGGGGCGACTTCGACGCCCCCGCGGCGGTCATCCCGCTCAGCGTGGACGAACAGCGGGTCGGCGTCATCGCCATCTTCAGTACCTTGTCTCAGAAGCAGCGCTTCGACACCATCGACTTCGAGCTGTTCAAGCTCTTGGGCCAGCAGGCGGCGTCGGCGCTGGTCAGCGCGAGCCTGTTCGCCGCCGCCGACCGAAAGCTGCCCGGTCTCGAGTCCTACATCGACCTCAGCGTGTGAAAATGGCCGAATACTCCTGCTTGATTGTCGAAGACTCGCCGATGATGCGGCAGCTTCTGGTGTTCGCTCTCGCCCGGGTGAAGAACCTGCGGGTCACCGAGGCCGACGACGGCGTCGACGGGCTGCGCAAGCTCGCCTCGGCGCGCTACGACATCATCGTCACCGACATCAACATGCCCATCATGGACGGGCTGAAGCTGGTCAAGCGCGTGCGCAGCGATCCGGTCCACAAAGACACGCCGATCGTCATCATCACCACCGAAGGCTCGCACGAGGACCGGCAGCGCGCGCTTCAGCTCGGTGCCAACGCCTACATCACCAAGCCCATCCAGGCGCCGCAGGTGATCGCAACCGTCAAAGAGCTGCTGAAGATCGAGTAGACCGCGTGTGGGTCAAGATCTGCGGCGTCACCCGGCTCGAAGACGCAGAGCTGTGCGTGGCCGTCGGCGCCGACGCCCTGGGGCTGAACTTCGTGCCGGGCTCCCCCCGGCGCGTGGCCCCGAGCTTGGCTCGGGCCATCGCGCAGCACGTGCACGGGCGCATCGAGGTGGTGGGGGTGGTGGCCGATCTCGGGGTCGACCCGGCAGAGCAGCTGCTGGAAGAGACCGGGGTCGACGTGCTGCAGCTCCACGGGGCCGAATCGCCCGCCGAGCTCGCGCGGCTCTTGCCCAGGGCGTTCAAGGCGATCCGGGTCGGCAGCGCGGCCGACGTGGCCCTCGCGGAAGGGTACGCCGGCGATCGGCTGCTGGTGGACGCGCGCGTCGAAGGGGCCCTGGGCGGCACCGGGCAGCGCGTCGACCTCGAGCTGGTCCGCGAGCTGGTGCGCCGGCGCCGGGTCATCCTGGCCGGTGGCCTGCGCCCCGAGACGGTGGGCGAGGCCATTCGGGAGTCGACCCCCTGGGGCGTCGACGTGGCCAGCGGGGTGGAGGAGCCCGGTCGCCCCGGGGTGAAGCTCGAGCCGGCGGTGAGAGCGTTCGTGCATGCGGCGCGCCGGGCGCGGGCGATCTAGGCTACCCACCGATGAAGCGGCTCGGCGGCTGGCTCTGGCTCGCGCTCGCGGGGTGCTCGGCGGCCGAGCTCCGCGGCGCCGAGAGCGTTCCTGCCGGCCGCGAGCCAGCGGCCCGGCCCCTGGCCGCCTATCGCGCGGTGGGTTGCGTCGACGCTGCCGGTGGGGCGCTGCCCCACCCGACCCGAGTGGTTCTGGTCGAGGGGGAAGCCCAGCGTCGCATGCTGATCGTGAGCCGACCGAGCTACGACTCGCTGCTGGTGCAGCGCTCGACCGGCAGCGGGCGCGAGCAGGCCTTCCAGGCGATCGTGAACGCCGAGGGCGGCCCGGAAGTGCTTCACGACTACCGCTTGCCCGTCGGCGGCGGGGGCGGGCGCATGGCCGTGGCCACCGAGTTCACCCAGAGCCCCGCGCCGCCGGGCACGGTGGTGGCCCAGGTGTCGCGGGTCGCGTTCGCCTGTCGGCTCGAGCCCGAGCCAGGTGCCCCGTGAGCGCCGCCGGCTACTATGGGGAGTTCGGCGGGCGGTTCGTCGCCGAGACGCTGGTTCCGGCCCTTGCCGCCCTCGAGCAAGCCGTGCATCGGATCGTGCTGTGCGAGCCGTTCCAGCGCGAGTGGCGGGCGCTGCTCGCGTCGTACGTCGGGCGTCCGACACCGCTCTGGCGCGCCGAGCGCCTGGCGCGGGCCGTGGACCCAACGGGCACGCTGCTGGCTGACCTCTGGCTGAAGCGCGAGGACCTCTGCCACACCGGCGCTCACAAGATAAACAACGCGCTCGGCCAGGTGCTGCTGGCCAAGAAGCTGGGCAAGACCCGGATCATCGCCGAGACGGGCGCGGGGCAGCACGGCGTGGCCACCGCCACCGCCGCCGCGATGATGGGCTTGCCGTGCGAGGTGTACATGGGCGCGCTGGACGTGGCGCGCCAGGCACCGAACGTGGCGCGCATGCAGATCTTGGGGGCGCGCGTGATCCCCGTCGACAGTGGGTCCCGCACGCTCAAAGACGCGATGAACGAAGCGCTGCGCGACTGGGTCACCCACGTCGCCGAGACGCACTACTGCGTCGGCTCTGCCGCGGGGCCTCACCCTTACCCCATGCTGGTGGCCGAGCTGCAGCGGGTGATCGGCGACGAGGCGCGCGCCCAGTGGGCGGAAGGCCCCGGCGGGCTGCCGGACGCGGTGGTGGCCTGCGTGGGTGGCGGTTCGAACGCGATCGGCATGTTCCGGGCCTTCGTCCACGACGACGTGGCGCTGGTCGGCGTCGAAGCCGCCGGCGAGGGGCTGGACACCGAGCGCCACGCCGCGACCCTGACGCGCGGGCGGGTCGGCGTGCTTCACGGCGCGCGCACGCTGGTCCTGTCGGACGACGACGGGCAGATCCTAGAGGCGCACTCGGTGAGCGCCGGGCTGGACTACCCCGGTGTGGGGCCCGAGCATGCCGCGCTGATGCGTTCCGGCCGCGCGAGCTACCTCGCGGTGACCGACGCCGAGGCGCTGGCTGCCGTGCACCTGGTCGCCCGCACCGAGGGGATCTTGGTGGCGCTCGAGACGGCACACGCGTTCGCGGCGCTGCCCGAGATCGCGCGGCTCGAGAGCGCGCGCCAGGGGCGGCCGGTGCGCGTCGCGCTGTGCCTGTCGGGCCGCGGCGACAAGGACCTCGCAACCGTGCTGGGGCACCCGGTATGACCGCCGCGCGGATCGAGCAATGCTTCGCTGCGTGCCGCGCTCAGGGGCGACCGGCGCTGATCATCTACTTGACCGTGGGCGATCCGAGCGTCGACGACTCGCTCGCCTGCGCGCTCGCCGCGCTGGCGGCGGGCGCCGACATCTTGGAGCTGGGGGTTCCGTTCAGTGATCCCAGCGCCGATGGCCCGGTGATCGCCGCCGCGAGTCAGCGCGCCATCCGTTCCGGCGGGTCGCTGCGAAAGGCGCTGGAGGTCGCGGGCCGCATCCGCGAAGAGAGCGCCGCGCCCCTGGTGCTCTTCAGCTACGTGAACCCGCTGATCGCATTCGGTGAAGAGCAGCTGCCGAAGGCGCTGGCGGCGGTCGGGGTCGACGCCGTGCTGGTGGTCGACCTGCCGCCGGAAGAAGGGGCAGAGCTTCGCGCAGGCCTCGCCCGCGAATCCATCGCGGTGATCCCCCTGATCGCACCGACCACCGACCCAGAGCGCGAGGCCCACGTGCTCGGCGGCGCGCAGGGGTTCGTCTACTATGTCTCGTCAACCGGCGTGACCGGGCTGGGGGATGCGCCGCTTGCTGCGGCCGCGGCGCGGGCACGCGCCATCGCCGGTCGCTCGTCGCTGCCGGTGGTCGTGGGCTTCGGGGTGGATGGCCCGGAAAAGGCGCAGATCTTGGCGCGCGCCGGGGTGGACGGGGTGGTGGTCGGCAGCGCGATCGTGAAGGCCATTGCCGCGGCACAGGGCCGCCCCGCCCGCGTGAACGCAGTCACCGCGCTGGTCGCGAGCCTGCGAAACGCGCTGGTGTAGGTCCGGGTGCGCCGACGGTGTGCTTTGCTTCGGGCCGCGCTCTGCGCTGAAATGGCCGACATGAGCCGAGGTGGGTTCTTGCTCGCTTTCGTGGCGGTCGCCGCTGCGGCGCTGGCGCAGGCGGCGTGCGCGGGCAGCACCGAGGACGACTCGGCATCGTCGAGCGGCGGCACGGGCGGGTCCACGGGGGGAACCGGCGGGGCCCTGGGCGGCACCGGCGGAAGTCAGGTGTTCCCGAGTTGCACCGACGGTGCGAAGGGCGACAACGAGACCGACGTCGACTGCGGCGGTACGTGCCCGCCCTGTGCCGACAAGAAGACCTGCAAGGCCATCGAGGACTGCCTGTCGAAGATCTGCACCGACGGCGTGTGCGATGGGTGCAGCGCGACGTCGCCGTGTCCGAATGCCATGGCGTGTGTCGCAGGGATCTGCCAGCCGTGCGCCAGCAACTCCGAGTGCGCCGCGGGTCAGGCGTGCAGCGCGGGCAAGTGTGGTTCGTGTGGTGGCAGCGGCGCCTGCGCGTCGGGGCAAGCGTGCGTGGCGGGCAAGTGCGGGCCTTGTGGCAGCAGCGCCGACTGCGGCGGCGGTCAGGTGTGCGAGAGCGGCGTGTGCAAGCCGTGCGCCAGCGCCGGGCAATGTGCGCCCGGTCAGATCTGTCAGAACGGCGCGTGCGGGGCTTGTGCCAAGACAGGGGACTGCCCCAAGGGCCAGGCCTGCGTCGGCGGGGCGTGTGGCAACTGCACCGGCAACTCCGACTGCGATCCGGGCCAGGCCTGCGTCGGCGGGGTGTGCGGGCCGTGCAGCGGCAATGGTCAGTGCACCACGGGGCAGGCCTGCATTGGCGGCAAATGCGGCGCCTGCACTGCCACGGGGGATTGCCCGAAGGGGCAAGCCTGTGTGTCGGGCGTGTGCGGCGCGTGCACACTGGCGAGCCAGTGCGGCGGAACCGACGCCTGCGTGAACGGCGCCTGCACTGCGTGCTCGGTGACCTCTCAGTGCGGCGGCGGCGGCAAGGTGTGCGACGTGGGGCGCTGCCTGGCCGGCACCGAAGTGCAGATGTATCAGTGCCCGGCTTCGCCCAACCTGGGCGGCGGCGCTTGGGGCTTCTACGGCTGCCAGAATCACGTGGCCAGCACGCCGACCTGCACGGTGATCGAATACCCGGCGACGCAATCGCTCAACTGCACACCGATCGGCAAGTTGGCGGTGGTCACCGCCAGCGCCGCCCCGGCCGCCGGAACCAGCCAGGTGCAGATGTATCAGTGTCCGCCCTCGCAAAGTCTGGGCGGCGGCGCGTGGGGCTTCTATGGGTGCCAGAATCACCTCTCGAGCACGCCCACCTGCACGGTGATCGAAGCTCCCCAGTCGCAGGCCTTCAACTGCACCGCGGTCGGCAAGATCTCGCTGTCGGCCTCGCCGCCCACGGCCCCCCCCGGCGGCAAGGTCATTCCCATGTTCCAGTGCCCCCCGTCACAGAGCTTGGGCGGTGGCGCGTGGGGCTTCTACGGTTGTCAAGGCCAGCTCGCCAGCACCTCGAGCTGCACCATCATCGAGTACCCGACAACGCAGACCTTCAGCTGCACCGCCGCGGGCTCGATGGTGCTCGGCCCCTGACCCTCACTCGGGTTCCATCGGCTCGACAAACGCCGTAGCGTTCCGCCATGGACCCTCGGCAAGCGGATCTCGAAACGAAGCTCGACGCTCTGGAGAAGGCCCTTGCCACCTCCAAGTCGGCACAGTCGCTGTTCGACGCGGCAGAAGCGACGGCGCTGGCCCTCGAGTTCCGCGAGACCGACGCGATGATCGGTCTCGGCGCCCTCTCGCCAGAGCTGATCGAGCGCGCTCACGCGCTGGTCGAGCAGGCTCGGGCTCGGGCTGTGGAGGCCGGCGTGCCCGAAGCATGCTTGCAGGCGGCAGAGGCAATCTGGCTCGCCCGCGACGCGAAGCGCGCGAAGCGCGCCGTGGAGCTCACCGGTCGCGCCGGCGCCGAGCCCCGCGCCCAGCACTTGCTCGGGCTGTTCGCGTTCCACGGTTTCGGTCGGAAGAAGGATCTGGTCGAGAGCCTGGCGCGCCATCGGCAAGCTGCAGAGGGCGGCCACGCCGACGCGATGTTCGAGGTGTACGCGATGATGTCCCAGGGGCTGGGTTGTTCCGCGGATCCGTTGGGTGCCGTGCCCTGGTGCGAGCGGGCGGCCAACGCCGGCAATGTCCGGGCAATGGCCAACCTGGGCGGGTTCTACGCCACGGGCGGCAGCGGGCTTGCCCACGACGAAGCGAAGTCGCGCTTCTGGTACGACGCAGCGGCCCGCGGCGGGCACGGGCGCGCCGCGGCCACGCTGGGCGTGATGTATGCGCTGGGCACGGGCGCGCCGCGTTCGGTGGCCGACGCCACGCGCTACTTCGCGCTGGCCGACGAGATGGGCTTCGACTGGCGAAGCTTCGCGGAATCGGCGGGCGTGGATCTGGGCGACCTCTTGCGAGTCACGCTGGCGCCGCCGCCCCGCGCTTCGGGGGCGGGCAAGCTGCCGCCGATCCCCAAGTTGCCGGGCGCACCTCGGGTACCGAACCTGGGGAACGCGACCGCCATGCCAGCGCTGGCCCCGGCGAAGAAGAAGGCGCCGGCGAAGAAGAAGGCGCCGGCGAAGAAGAAGGCGCCGGCGAAGAAGAAGGCGCCGGCGAAGAAGAAGGCGCCGGCGAAGAAGAAGGCGCCGGCGAAGAAGAAG
>Ga0138256_10000599_pt1 | contig 39663 bp, 61 predicted proteins | sample KNB2016incub_MG_FD_105486 | JGI IMG/M metagenome (GOLD analysis project Ga0138256, IMG submission 105486) | Active sludge microbial communities from wastewater in Klosterneuburg, Austria - KNB2014incub_MG | ecosystem: Engineered > WWTP > Activated sludge > Unclassified | place: Austria... | reverse complement strand
CGCCCCGTGGCTGACGGTTTGGACCACGCCGGACCGGCGTGTCTGTTGGACCGTGGACCCCTCGCGTGCCCCGACCGGCACGACCACCGCGCGTATCTACCTCTCAAGCACGAGGACCTGAATCATGGCGACCTTCACCAAGTTCAACTGTTTCACCCGTGACCTCGGTCTTGGGGTGCATAACCTCGACACCGGCGCGCTCAAGATTTACCTGTCGAACACGGCGCCGGACGCCGCGGCGGACAGCGTCAAGGCGGACCTCGCCGAGATCACCAACCAGAACGGCTACACCGCCCCGGTGGACGTGACGGGCGTGTGGGCGCTCTCCGGCAGCACGGGCCAGTTGAGCGGCACCGATGTCACGATCACCGCGACCGGCGCCGTCGGCCCGTTCCAGTACGTCGTGCTCTACAACGACACGCCGACCTCCCCGGCCGACCCGCTCATCGGGTGGTGGGACTACGGCTCGGCGATCACGATGGCGAACGGCGAGACGTTCGTGACGGACTTCGGCAGCACCATCCTGACCGTCGGTTAAGCCGTGGCCACGGTCACGTGGGACCTGACGGCGCTGCTCAGCCCCGACCCGACCAACTCGGCCCCCTGCTACTGGGGGCCAGCGTCGTTGCTCAACACCAACGACCAGCACGACGGCATCCAGCACCTGTTCTTCCCGAACGGGTCCGCCAAGACGACGGCCTCGCTGGCGATCCGGGTGGCAGAGAACTACGTGGACACGCTGAAGTTCATCGTGCGGTGGAAGTCCACCACGACCAGCGGCGACGTGGTGTGGGACGTGGACTACAACTCGGTGGCCGTCGGCGAGACCGCCGATCCCTCCGGCTATCAGCGGTCCATCACCGTGACCGACACCGTCGCGGGGACCACCAACCTCGAGAGTGAATGCGACCTGACGGGCACCGACGCCGATCTCGCCGTCGGGGACCGCTTGCAGATCAGCCTCTCGCGTGACCTCGCGGACGGGGCCGACACCATGTCGGGGACGGCGGAACTGCTCGGCTTCTATATGCAGTTCTCGGATGTGTAAGTGAGTCTGTTCTTCGATGGCAGCGCAGGCAACGCCTACGTGGACTGCGGCTCCAACGCGGCCCTCGATGACCTCGGGACCGTCACGTTCATCATGTGGATCAAGCCCACTGACCTGACAGTGTTGCAGGGGTTTATCGGCAAGTTCGGGAACGTTGATGAATCGGGATGGCGAGCGCGCATTCGGTCGGGTGGACAGTTCCAGATAGTGCGTGGCCGTGCGACCACGACGATGGTCCATACGACCACGAACGCGGGACTCGTGAACGGGCAATGGAACTGCGTCGCCGGCTGCATGGACATTACCGGGGGCACCGTCAAGGCGTACTCCGGTACCCTGACGGCGCTTGCCACGGAATGCACGGGCACTCAAACGGTCGGCTCGGGCGCAATCCTGTCGGACGCGAGCCACACGCAACTGCTGGGCGCCCGCAACCTCGAAGCGGATGGCGGATGGGACGGGGAGATCGGCCCGGTAGCGATCTTCAACCGCGCCCTGACGCTGGGCGAGATCCAGTCGTGGCAGTTTGACCCGCGCGTGCTGAGCGGGTGCGTCGGCTTCTGGAACCTCGGGGACAACGGCACCGGCACGCAGCCCGACTTCTCCGGCAACGGCAACAGCGGCACAGTCACTGGGGCGACGTGGAGCGACAATCCACCGCTCCGGCGTCGGTGGGGTCGGCAGGCGTTGGTCAGTGGACCCGCCGCCGCGCCCACTGTCTACACGCTGTCGGCCGAGTCCGGGACCTTCACGGTGACGGGCACCGCGGCCACGTTGACGTACAACCAGGTGGCCGACTACACCCTGACCGCTGACTCGGGGACGTTCACGGTCACCGGCACGGCCGCGACCCTGACGCACAACCCGACCGTACTCCTCACCCCGGGCACTGTCTACCAGACGATGCAGGGTTGGGAGGTCACCGCGCAGGCGGGGCAGGACGAAGCGAACGCCAATCTCTGGCTCGACCAGACCATCGAACTAGCCGCGCAGTACGGCGTGGACGCGATCCGCCTTGAGGTCCGGGACGACGATGAGACTTCCGACGGCGTGTATGACTGGACGCTCCTCGCCAGTCAGATCACCAACCTCGCGCTCCCGTTGCAGGCGGCGGTGGCCCGTCACGGTCGCGCCCTCCGGTTTAACCTGTGCTACGTGGCATTCGGCACACACTCCGGCCTGCACAACACCGCCGCCAAGTACGCCGACTTCATGCTCGCGGCGGTGCAGTACCTCGACACGACGCACGGCGTGGACGTGGACACCATCGAGGTCATCCTCGAGCCGGACAACGGTCCCCACCTGAACACCGGGACCGAGATCGGCGACGCCACCAAGGCGCTCGGCGATCTCCTGGCGACGAACGGCTACACGCCGGGGTTCATCGTCCCCTCCGCCATGAACATGGGCACGGCGGCCACGCTGTACGACTCCGCCAAGGCCGTCAGCGGTGCGTCGGCGTACATCACCACGCTCTCCTACCACCGCTACGCCGGGGTGAGTGACCCGAACCTCGCGGCGATCCTGTCGCGGGTGACGGCGGATGGCGTCGAGTCGGCCATGCTGGAATGGATCGCCGCGACCGGGGAAACCCTCTGGGCGGACCTGACCAAGGCGAACGTCTCGATGTGGCAGCAGTACTGCCTCGCCTACCCGACGAGTGACGACGGGGCGCAGCTGTTCCCGATCATCAGCAACGTGCCGACCATCGGCAGCCGCACGCCGGGGCTGGCGCAGTACTACAAGCACGTCCGGCGCGGGGCCACGCGCATCGCGGCCACCAGCGGCACCGCCAATGTGCGCCCGGTCGCCTTCATCAACCCCGACGGCCGCTACGCCGTCGTGCTCCATGCCGACGCGAGCGGGACGTACACGGTCGGCCCGGTCCCGGCGGGGTCGTACTACGTCACCCGCTCGAGCACCACGGCGGCCCGGACCCCGCTCGGCATCGTCACGGTCGGCGGGAGCGGTCGCGCCACGCTGGCGCTCAACTCCGGCGACATCGCCACGCTGGCCCCGATCGAAGGGGTGGCAAGCGGCGCCTTCGAGGTGACCGGCACCGACGCGGCGCTCAAGTACAACCGCCTCCTCTCGGCGGGGTCCGGGTCGTTTGCCGTCACGGGCACGGATGCGAGCCTCAAGATGAATCGGCGGCTCTCGGCCGAGTCGGGATCGTTCGCCGTCACCGGCACCGACGCAAGCCTGGAGCACAACCGCCGCCTGAGCGCCGAGTCCGGCACCTTCACGGTGACTGGCACCGATGCGACCCTGACCTACAACTCGGTCGGGAGCTACACGCTCTCCTGCGAGTCGGGGACCTTCGCGGTCACCGGGTCGGATGCGTCGCTCAAGATGAACCGGCGGCTCGCGGCGGACTCGGGATCGTTCACGGTGACCGGGACCGATGCCGCGCTCAAGTGCGGCCGTCGCCTGTCGGCCGAGTCTGGGAGCTTCACGGTCACGGGGAGCGACGCCACCCTCGTCTACGGCCAGCCGGGGCAGTACACCCTGGTCGCCAACAGCGGGACGCTCACGGTCACCGGTTTCGCGGCGAACCTGCTGGTCGGCCGCCGACTCGCGGCTGACTCCGGGACGTTCGCCGTCACCGGCACGGCGGTCACGCTGCTCGCGCATCGCCGCCTGTCGGCAGGGTCGGGCGCGTTCACGGTGACGGGGACCGCGGCGACGCTGACCTATTCGGCCGCCACCTCCACCGCCTACTCGGTCACCCGCGAGTCGGGTGTCCGCTATCCCATCACCCGCCAGAGCGGGCCACGGTACGACATCACGCGGGAGGGATGATGCAGGAAGTCTATCTCGACAACGACCACAAGTTCCGCTATCGCGTGGTCCGCGACAACAACAGCACCGGCACCCCCGAAGCGGCGGCCTCCCTGACGGGCGTGACCGCGCACTTCGCCCTGACGGATGGCGGGGCGGCGATCTCCGGCACCAGCACGGCACTGGCGGAGTACGCCAGCAAGGCCGGGACCTACTACGGCATCCTGGACAAGACGGCGCTCAACACCGCGCTCGCGGAGTACGCCAACACCGTGGTCTGGGAAGTGTTCGTCGTGAGCGGGGACGCCGAGACCTCGGAACCCGTGCTGGTGAAGGCCGCGCGGCGGCCCACGTGACGTGGTGGCAGTGGGCGCTCGCCGTCTTGGTGCTGGCGGCGGGCCTCGCGTTCGGCGCGTTCCGGCTCGGCGTCACGACCCAGCGGAAGGATGACGCCGACGCGCGACTCCGGCTGGCGGCGCAAGTGGACAGCGCCCAGCAGGCGCACGCGGCGGAAGTGTCGGCCCTGAAACTGGATGTTTCACGTTTCTCAACATTGGCCACCGTCGCCGAGTCCCGCGCGACCGCATCCGACCGCGCCGCACAACGCCTCGCGGATGACGCGCAAACCGCTCAGGATGCCCTCAGAGCGTCGCAAACGACGGCGGACAGCCTCCGGGCCTACCCCGCCGTCGTGGACGCTCTGACACGGCAGGTGGTCGCCCTCGACTCCGCCCGGCTCGGCTACCGGGACGCGCTTGCCGCCAGTCAGGAACGGGCCGGCCTCCTGCTCGCCCGGATCGCCACCGACTCGGTCCTGATTGAACGGCAACGCGACGCGCTCGGGAAAGTGATCCCCCCCCCGCCCCCGTCGAAATCCGGCTGGGGTTGCGTGGCTGGCGTTGGTGCGGTGACGGGTGCCCGGACGGGTCTCGGCGTCGGGGTGACCTGTGGGCGGAAGTTGTGAGTCGCCGCCTCGTGATCGCCGTGGTGTCCGACCTGCACTGCGGGTCCACCGTCGGCCTGCACCCGCCGGAGGAGACGCCGCTCGATGACGGCGGCGCGTACACCCCCTCGAAGGCGCAGGGCTGGCTCTGGTCGCACTGGCTCGCCTACTGGAAGCGGGTCCGCGAAGTCGCGAAAGGGGCCGACCTTCACGTCATCCTGAACGGCGACGCGGTGGACGGGGATCACCACGGCACGGCGCAGATCGTGTCCCGGCACCCTGGCACCCAAGTCGAAATCCTCAAGATGTGCTGGGAGCCGGTCCTCGAGGCGACGCGCGTCAAGAGCTTCGCGGTCGTGCGCGGCACCGAGGTCCATGTCGGGCCGCTCGGCAGTGCCGAGGAATCGTTCGCCCGGTGGCTGGCCGGCCGCGGCATCACGGTGCCGCGGCAACCCGGCACGAAGAACCATTCACACTGGCACTTCAAGGGCGAATACGGCGGGGTCGTGGTGGACGCGACCCACCACGGGAGAATGGGTGGCAGGCCATGGACCAAGCTGTCCGGCGTCGGCACCCTCGCCGCGCAGATCGTGATGGAGTACGCGCAGGATCGCCAGCAGCCCCCCGACCTCGCCCTCCGCTCGCACTACCACCAGATCACCGACACCCACAACGCCTTCCCGACCCGCGTCATCCAGACCCCGGCGTGGCAGCTGGCGACGGCGTTCGTCCATCGGATCGCCCCGGAATCCCTCGCCGACGTGGGCGGGCTGATTGTCTCGATTGCCGGCGGCACCTATGACGTGGAGACCTACGTCGCCCGTCCGGCTCGCACCCCAACATGGAAGGCCGCATGACCGCCGCCGAACTCCTCGACGCCCTCCGCGCCGCCAACGTCAACGCCCGCGCCAATCCCGACGACGGCGAGGGGATCACGGTGACCGAGATGGCCGACTCGGCCAACCTCTCCGCCGATCAGATCCGCCGCCACCTCCGCCCGATGTTGAAGGCCGGGAAGGTCCGGGTCGCGAAGAAGCGAATGGTCGGCATGGACGGCACCTATCGCACCGTCGCGAGCTACGTCCTCATCGAGGACACCGCGGTCAAGAAGGCGAAGCGGTGAAGCCCATCGTCTACCTCTCTGGCCCGATGACCGGGCTGCCGGACTACAACTACCCGGCCTTCCACGCCGCCGCCGCCGCGTGGCGAGCGGCTGGCTATCAGGTGGTCAATCCTGCCGAGAACTTCGAGGGGGTGACGCACCTGCCCCGCGAGGTCTACCTGCAGCGGGACATTCACCAGCTGGTCACGGAAGCAACCGCGATCGCCTTCCTCTCCGGCTGGCAGAAGTCGAAGGGGGCGACGCTCGAACATGCCGTGGCCGCTGGACTGGGCTATCCGATGTTCGACGCCGCCACCTTCCAGCCGCTCGCCGAGACGATCCTCGAGGAGGCGCAGCGGCTGGTCTACGGCGATCGGCAGGCCAGCTACGGCCACCCGATTGACGACTTTCGCCGCACGGCGGCGATGTGGACCGGGATGCTCAGCGATCGCCTCACCGGACCACTGGGGCCGGAGGATGTCGCGCTGATGATGATCCTGGTGAAGGTCAGCCGGGAGTGCCACAAGCCGAAGCGCGACAACGTGACCGACATCGCTGGGTACGCCGCGACGCTGGCGATGGTCCGTGAACGCCAAGCCGCCTGAGCCGCCGCCGCTCCCTCGGGAGACGGCCGGACTCGCGGGGCGCATCCGCGTCCGGCAACTCTGGCGCGTGGACAAAGACGAGCCGACGATCGTCGGCTACTGGCACGCCCGGGATCGGCTGATTGACGTAGACCGCGGCCTGTCCCGGTCGATGAAGTGGCAGCTGCTCGCCCACGAACTGACGCACGCCGCGATTTCGGACGCCGGGATCGAACTCCCGGCGGATCTGGAGGAGCGGATCTGTTGCGCGATCGAAGGCACCTTCGCGTCCGCCCTCGAGGCGTTCCTGCGTTCCCACCAGCCCGGTTGAGCCCCGGGTTATCCCCGCACGGCCCCCTGCCCCGACGCCCTCCCGCCGCGCCCTGGTCCTGACGACGGGGCGTTGGCGATTACCCCCCCCTTGCGGGCTAGCTAGGATGATATAGATTGAACTCGTCCGATGCACGGATACCACTTAACCAAGAGAGCGACCCATGACGGATTCCCCCACCGAGACCGAAGTGAAGCGGCAGATCCTGCTTCGGATCTCCCCCGCCCAGCACGACCGGCTGGTGCAGGAAGCCGCACACTTGACGATCAAGGAAGGCCGCAAGGTGTCGGTCACTGAACTGGTCCGGCGCCGCGCCGTTTTGGGCGTTGAACAGGTGGCCGCGTGATCGCCGCGATGCAGGACCGGATGATCCGGCCGAGGGGCTGCTTTGTCCGCCCCAAGGGGTGCTCGATGGTCGAGCGCGTCAACACGCAACTGCTGGCGGATGTGCTGGAGGCCCGGAAGCGGCTCGTGGAAGCCGCCGAAGCCGAGACGAACGCCGAGGCGGAAGTCACGCCGGCGAAGCCGATCCCCTTTGGCACGAGGACCTGGCTGTGAGAGACGAACTGATTCTCGGCGCCAAGATCCTCGGCGCGATCATCGGCATCGGTCTGGTGGCTATCGGGATCGGCTACAAGCTGGCCCAGATGAACCGGATCGGCGGGGATGACCACGACTTCGGGACGAAGCCGTAGCAAACACGACGCCCCGGCGGGAACCGGGGCGACGCGACAACGGAGGGGGCTTGTGGGCCTCCCTCAATCTCACCACGAATCTCTCGAGGGTCAAGACATGACCGCAGTCGCCACGATTCCCGAACCGACCACCAACGTCACCCGCATCGTCGGGGGCATGACCCGCGAGCAGTTGGACCTCCTCAAGCGGACCATCGCCAAGGGCGCGACGGATGACGAGTTCCAACTGTTCGTCAGCATCGCCCAGCGCACCGGCCTCGACCCCTTCGCGCGGCAGATCTTCTGCGTGAAGCGGTGGGACAGCCAGGAGCGCCGCGAAGTGATGGCCGCGCAGACCAGCGTGGACGGGCTGCGCCTGATTGCCACCCGGACGGGCGACTATGAGGGGCAAGTCGGCCCCCTCTGGTGCGGCGCCGATGGCGAGTGGCGCGACGTATGGCTCGACAAGGAGCCGCCGGCCGCCGCCAAGGTCGGCGTCCTGCGGAAGGGTTTCCGCGAGCCGCTGTTCGCCGTCGCACGGTGGGGTGCCTACGTCCAGACCAAGAAGGATGGGACGGTCACGAGCTTCTGGTCGAAGATGGGCGACCTGATGCTCGGCAAGTGCGCCGAGTCGCTGGCGCTCCGCAAGGCGTTCCCGCACGAGACGAGCGGCCTCTACACCACCGAGGAGATGGGACAGGCGACTGTCGAAGCGGTGGACACGACGCCAGCCGAACCGGAAGTCCTGCGCCTCCCCGGCAAGCCGTCGGCATGGGGTGGTTTTGGCAGCCTCCCGCTTGAGGAGTGCTCGGACAAGGTGCTCACCGCGTTCCTCGCGTGGGCCGACAAGGATGACGAGAAGCGCGAGAAGCTGGCCGACCACATCAGCGCCGCGAGTGGCATCATCGCCCGTCGCGCGACCGAAGAGATCGAAGAGGTGGAAGTCGAGGAGGTGGCATCGTGAGCCGCCGCCTGTACGAAATCACCGGGGATGTGCTCGCCCTGGAATCCCTCCTCCTCGAAACCGGGGGGGAGTGGAATGAGGAGGTCGAGGCGTTGTACCGCGAAGTCGAGGGGTCGTTGGAGTCGAAGGTGGACGGCTACGCCTCGTTGATCCGCGAGTGGGAGTTGGACGCCGAGAAGTGGAAGGCCGAGGAGGAGCGCGTCGCCGCGCACCGCAAGGCGCGCGAGAACGCCGCCAAGCGCCTCAAGACGCGACTGGTGGAAGAGCTCGTCACGATGGGCCGGGAGAAGGTCGAGACCGACCGATTCAAGGTGGCAGTGCAGCGCGCGCCGTCGAGCGTCGAGGTGTTGGTGGACCCGGTCCTCCTGCCCTCGCAGTTCCGCCGCGAGATCCCGGCGACCATCGAGGCCGACAAGACGGCCCTCCGTGCGGCGCTCAAGCTGGCCGACGATCCGGCGGACAACGCCCTCACGATTGATGGCGTGACGCTGGCGCGGCTGAACCCCGGAACGCCCTACTTGAGGGTGCGCTGATGCCCAAGAACCTCACGATCCGTTACAAGGTGTGGCGTTCCGACTCCACCAGCCCGGAGGGGTGGAAGTTCCTCGCCGGTTTGCCAGGAGAACGCGCGAGCCACGCCAGTGACGTAGCGGTGTGGGCGCGGCAACTGGGCCTCGTGTCGCCGACCGACTCGATCAAGGTGTTGACCACGCGCTACAACGACCGAGGCGTCATCCGCAACATCGTCACGACATACGAACCGAAGGCCACGCAGGAGGCGGCATGACGGACGGCTACCAGCGGCTCTATGAGGATCTGTTCGCCGCCCGTCGTGCGGAGGAGAAGGCGGCGGCCGCCAAGGCGCAACTCGCGGGCACGGCGTTCTTCGGGGGCGAGGAGCCGGCGCCCCCGCACAACGGGACGGCCACCAGCAAGGCGGCGGCGGCCCTTGTCGCCCCGTCGTGGGGCGTCCGCAAGATCAAGGTCATGGAGGCCATCGTGGACGCCGAAGAGGGGATGACGCGGCTTGAGTTGGTGGCCGCCACGGGCCTCGCGGAGAACAGCATCAACAGCTGCGTCCGGTCGCTCCTCGACCACGGCGAGCTCGTGGAATCCGGCGAGCGGAACGGTCGCCACATCCTGTTTCACCCCCGCTTTGTTGTCGAGGAGAAGGCCGCGTGAAGAAGTCCGAACAGGCGGCCAGCACCGGCAAGCAGCCGTCCTACCCGTGGTACCCGCGCGACTTCCTTGCCGACGTGCTCGACTTGGAAGACCAGGAGGAGTTGCTGTACCGCCGGCTGCTGGATCGCCAGTGGTTGAAAGGGGAAGTGCCGCGGGACTTCGCCCGGATGGCGAAGGCGGCACGGATGTCGGTCGGGGCCGTGACAGCGTCATGGCCGGCGATCGCCGAGCACTTCCCGTTGGTTGGACCGGATGGCGGGTGGCAGAATCGCCGCCTGGAGCGCATCCGCGAAGAGCAGGCCGCCTACCGGGACCGGCGTTCCAAGGCGGGACAGAAGGGCAACGAGTCACGGTGGAAAGAGGAGGCGACACCCGACGGCTCGGGTATCGCAAACGGATCGCAATGCGATCGCATTGCGATCGCAAACGGATCGCCTGCTTCTGCTTCTGCTTCTGCTTCTGCTTTTACCCCCACCTCCCAGCGCGTGCGCGAGGTGTTGCCGCCGGAGTTCCACGAACCACTGGACCGCCTGCTGCGGTCCAGTGGTAACCCGGAAGGCGTCGTGGACGAGCTCGCCCGGTTGCTGGCCGTGCACCCCACCGTGATTCCGACCGGCGCCGGGATGCGGGGTGAGTCGCCCCTGGTGGTGGGCACCTGCTTGCGCGAGTTGGTGAACGGGAACCGACCGGAGTGGAACGTGGCCTACTTCAAGGGGATGATCCGGCGCGTGAAGCAGCGGGAACCGGAGACCCCAAGCGGCAAGGCGGAGACGCCAGGCGAGAAGGTGTTGCGGCTGGCATCCCAACAGGAGGCGGCGTGACCGATCCCCTGGTGCAGTGCCTCGCGCTGTTGTCGGAGACGTTCCCGCACCCGCCGATGAACGACCAGCGCCTCAAGGCGTACCGGCTGGTGCTGTCGGACCTGACGGCCGACGAGTGCGACCGCGCCTTCCGGGCGCTGATGCTCGAGCCGGGGCGGAAGTTCTTCCCGGCACCAGGGGAAATCTTGGCGGCGGGGCGGCCGGCGCCGACGGTGGCAGACGCCGCCGACCTGTACGACGCGATTGAGGCCGAGCTCCTGTTCCGCCGGGGGACGCTGGCGACGATCGAAGCGAAGTTCTCGCCGGCCGCGCGGAAGGCGGTGCAAGCGGCGGGTGGAGTCAACGAGGTGCGACGGTTCACGGAAGGCCGGGTCTTCACGCTCAAGCGATTCACGGAGGCATACCTCGAATGTCCAGCGACGGAACGGATCGCCCTGCCGGCGTCGGCAGACCAGACGGCCAAGCTGACGGCGACGACGGCGCGGGTGCTGTCGTTTCCGGGGAGCGCGAAGCGGTGATCGCGGAACTGGTGGCGCTGCTTGACAGCCGCGCGGACTCGCTGGCGCGGTGCGGCAACACCCTGGCGTCCTATGAGGCGCGGAACTGTGCGCTCGCGATCTTGAGGGCCGCATGATCGGGATCGATCTGCAACCGACCGCCGAGGCGACGTTGCGTGCGGTGCGTGCCGAGACCGAGTTGTCGCCGTGGGCCGACAAGCTCTGGGAGACGGTGTTGACGCGCGACCCGCTCGAGATGGCCTACGCGCGGCACCTCTGGTGGGAGATGGGGATATTGACCCTGGCGGCCGACCGCCGCCTCCTGACCTACGACCTGCCGACCGCGAAGATGATCGTGCGGTGGGTCCGCTACACGCACGTCGCCGCCCTGTGGGAACACGAGGACCGGGTCGAAGCCGTCGCCAAGCGGATGGGGTACGCGCAGTGGAAGTCGTTCAACCAGCACCTCGATCAGCAGTTCGGGATCGGGGCGACGGCGATGCGCGACACCGTGCCGTACCCGATGGCGCGCGAGCAGCTACTCGACGCGATGGTGCGGCCGTATCGGTTCGATTGGGCGCTGGTCGCCACGGGGCCGTACTTCGAGCGGCCGGCCTCGGTCGCCTTGGAGGCCGCATGAGCGCCCTGCCCACGACCCCGGCGCTCGACGCCGCAGTGGCGGAGCTCGTCACGCGGGTCGCCCCGTTCGTCCGGATCGCGGACGCGCTGACGGCGATCCGCCGGATGCAGGATCACGCCTCCCTCGAAAGCGTGGGCCGCCATTCGGTGACGCTGGCGAAGAACGCCCCGGTGGTGTTCGATCTCGACGCCTTCCGGGCCAGCCGGACGATGGTACAGCACGACGACGACGAACCGGAGGCCGCGTGAAGATCTACTCGTGGACCGGCTACCTCGTCTGCTTGCTCCGGGGCCACAAGTTTGCGGCCATCGTGCTCAACGGCGAGCGGCTAGGCGATCTCTGTATGCGGTGCGGACACCACCCGGAGGCCGCGTGACGCCCCGCCGTGACACGCTGAGCGCATTTCGGGGGTCTGTTCGGGTGGTTGGGCCTCTCGGTGGGTCCGAGGGCTGTACGGGGCGCCTAGGGGCGCGGGGGGTGGTATGACGGAGACGCCAGAGCAGGTCGTGGCGAGGGCGGCGCGGGATGTCGAGGCGTTGCGGCGCCGGGGGTTTGGCGTGGAAGCCGACCGAGACGCGAAGCTGGTCGAGGCGTTCGCCGCCGCGTTGCAGCCGATCCGGCTCGTGTCGGAGGCGACGGCGATGGTCCGCTCGGGCAAGTCGGCCCGGTGGCTCCGGTCGCACCACGCAACGTGGTGCCTTGTCGGGGCGGCGGGGTGGTCGGCCACGGGCGCCCGGATGTACCGGCTCTGTGTGCTGCCGACGGCGCTCGGCGCGACGCAGGGCGCGGCGGATGCCGAAGACTTGCTGGCGGCAATCGGGGAGGCGGCGTGACCGAGAAGCGGATCGCCACGTTCGGCGAGCACGGGCGCAAGGTCCGGGTCTTCAAGGATGGGAGTCGGTTCACCGTCTCCTCCCGGTCACTCGGCGTGACCAAGAGCTACAGCGGCGACGGGGCGAAGGAGAAGGCGCTCGGCTTTGCGCGGCGGCTGTCGGCTGAGGGCGTGGGGCCGAAGGTGTCGGGCCTGACGGTCGGCGACCTGTGGGCGCGATACGCGGGGTCGGGGGATTGGGCCGCGCTCCGGCCTCGGACGCGCGAGCTCTACGCCGACCATTGGGCCTACTTCACGGCGTCGGTGCCGGAGGCGACGCCGGTGGATGAGGTGATCCCGCCGACGATTGACGCCGTCGCGGCCGCGCTGCTCACCACGGCACGGGCCCGTGCGCCGGAAGGGATGGCGCTGTCGTCGGTCCGGCGCATTGTGCGGACCGTGAAGGTGGTCTTCGCCTGGGGGGAGCGGAACATGCTGACCCCCCGGAATCGGATCTACGCTTACCGCCTCAAGGTGTCGCGGGACCAGCAGGAGGCGTCGCCGGCGGAGTACACCGCCGAGGAGACGCAACGCATCCTCGCGGCGCTGTCGTTCGATCGGCTCGACCAGCGGACCGCGTTCGTGGCCCTCACGCTCATCAGCCAGCAGGGGATTCGGGGTAACGCGGCCCTGCACCTCCGATGGGAGGATGTGGACTGGACCGAGGACGTGCTGACGATGCGGCCGGAGTGGGACAAGATGGGCAAGGCGTGGTCGTCGCCGATGCGCGACGCCACGCGTGCGGTGCTCGGTCGTCTGTGGGACGCCAATGACCAGCCGGCGAGCGGATGGGTATTCCCGTCCCGGCATACCCGGACCGAGGGCAAACCCTACACCCTGGTCGGGTTGGAAAAGACACTGGTGGCCGCGGAGCAACGGGCCGGGGTGCCGCACCTCAAGGGGCGCGGGGTCCACGGGTTCCGGCGTGGGGTGGCGGGGGACGTGTACGACCGGACGGGGAGCGCCGAGCAGGCGATGGAAGCGATCGGCGACAGCGTGGGGCAGGCGGTGAAGTACCTGAAGACCCGGAAAGGCCGGGTCGCGGAGTCGCTCAGGAGCCTCGATCGGAAGGAAAAGGCGGGATGATTCTACAGCCAAAATGCAGGATCGGCGCAACGGCCAACGGGGTGGATCGGGAAAGGCAGTCGTGGTGCGGCTTTGCGAGTGCGCCCGGCAGGAGTCGAACCTGCGACCGGCAGGCTCGCGCACGTCCCAAACCGACCCGAATCGCGCTACAGTGGGCATTGTAGCGACTCGATCCCGTCGCGGCAAGGGCCAGAATGACGAAAAACGGTCGGCAATCTGCAGGCAAAATGCAGTCGCGGGAAATGTTTCCACACACCGGAGGGGGGAGAGCATGACCACCAAGGCAGAGCAGGCAGAGGCGGAGCGGAAGGTGATGGCGCGGTTGGAGGCGAGGTTGGCGAAGGCGGAGCGGGACGCCTACTACGCGACCAAGCGGGGTCGCGTCACGAACGGTTCCTCGGATTGGATCACCATCACCTGCGAGGCCAAGGCGAACGAATACCTCCGCATCCTCCGGGCGTCGGCCTCTGCGCTCTTCCCCGGTCGCCAGCAGCGGAAGCACGTCCTCCCCGCGTTGGGGAAGATGGTGACCGCCAGTTGCCGGGTGATTCGGAGAGGTGCCTCGTGAGCCAGGTTGAGCCGATGACGGCGGCGGAGTACGGGGATTGGTGCAACGTCGGCCTCGGGGTAAATACCGAGCGCGTCCTCGCCGCCCTTGAGGAGCGGGAGCGGTTGCTGGGGGAGCGGGCGGTGCTCGTGGACGAACGGGACCGGGCGAAGCACGAGGCGGCGGAAGTGCGGCGACTCTGCGAAACCGACGCGTCCCTCGGGGCGCTGGTGCGGCGGATACGGGAGCATCCGATGCGCAAGAACCATCTGATGGTCACTCTACGCGCTGGCGGGGAGGTATGCACCCGTTACGCCGATGAGTACGGGCTGACTTCCATCCTCTCCCACCTCGACTCCCTGCTGCCGGTGGAACCAAAGGTGGTGACGGGGCCGAGCGGGTGGCAATACAAGCGGTCAGGCAACGGCGACATCATCACGATGATTTCCGAGAAGTCCGGGTGGACTACGGGTAAGGGCATCCCCGTCGAGGACGCCCCCGTGGTGGCCGCGCTGATGGCGAAGGAGAGTGGCAAGTGAGTGACCTGACGGAGCGGCTGGCGGCGAAGCTGGATGGCTGGACGCTGGCGATGATGTATGGCAACCGCGACCGCGATGTGTTGTGGCTCCACAACGTGACCGAATGGCTCCCCCTCCTCCTCTCGGAGCCGGAGCTGGTGGCCGGGTTGCCGGAGGCCACGAAAGCGGCCCTGTTGCGGACGCTGTTGGGGGAGCCGGACCTGCTCTGGCCGGACGACAACGCCGAGTGCGGGATGCCCAGCGTGTCCGAGGCGGCTGACTGGTGCGAGATGGACGCCGGAGATGTGAAGGCGTTCGACGTAGCCAAGACACTCGGCAAGCGATGGATCGCAATGTTGCCGACCGACTTGGAGCGGGACGACGGGTACGCGGATGGCATCGGATGGCTCGACGGGGAGGCCGTGTTGTTCGACTCGTTGGAGGAAGCCGATCAGGCAATGTTCGCCCGGAAGGCGTCCCTCCTCGCGCCGGAGGCCCGATGACCAGGATCGTGCGGAAGGTGTCGCAGGGAATCAGCAACGGCTCGACGTTGGCCGTCTGGCTCAATGCCGACAGCCAGATTCGCGGATGGTGGGAGTTCGACGACAATACGACGGCAGATGACGAAATCGCACGGTACGGGGAGACTGCGGGGTGGCGGGTGGACCCTTACGAAGCGACTGAATGCGGCACCACGCTCGCCGCGTTGCGAGCCGAACTGGAGGGGAGAGGGATGATTGACACGACGGGACAGTGCTCGGCCTGCGGTCAGACGGTGGGCATCGACACGATTCACACCTGCTCCCCGCAAGTGACCGCCCCGACGCCCGAGCGCCGGGTGGGGGAGGCGGAGGCACGCATCTGGTGCAGTTCGCTGGAGCCTGCCGTCCGCGATCTTGCCCGCGACCTACTGGACGAACGCGCCGCCAATGCCTCGCTCACCGCCGAGGTGGAGCGGCTGAGGGGGGCGCTGGTCAAGGTGCGAGCCCATACGGCGCACACCAAGGCCAGCCCGGACGAGCTTCACATCGGGTTGCTCGCATCAATCGAGCGCATCGCTGACGCCGCGCTCTCGCTCCCCACCCCCGCCCCGGAGGCCCGGAAATGAGCGCAATGACTTGCCGACGCTGTGGCCGCAACGCGCACCAGATCGGCGGCTACTTGGAACGGATGAACGCGAAGGGACAACCCGGTGTGTGGGAGTGCCGCCCCGGTTGTTGGTCACAGATGACGCAGGACGAAGCATTGCTCGCCGCCGTTGAAGGGCCTTCCGCGCCCCCCGCCCCGGAGGGAACCGATGGCAAGTGAGCGGATTGAGACACCAGCCGATGCCGTGGCGCGGCTTTGCGCTCTGCAAAAGGAAGTGGTGGATGCGGTGTTCGGGTACGACGCACCGAACGACTGCTTTTGTCGTGACCCCGAGCGTGGTGGGAGCAACTGGTCGCTTGACAGCTTCCGGCATAGCGGCCAATCCATCCGGTTCATCGAGGAGGCCGTGCGCGAGAAGCTGGCGAAGCTGGACCCCGCCGCCACCCCCAAGGGAGGAGCGTGAGATGGGAGAGCGAAAGGTGGTGGAGGTAGAAACGAAGGTGGAGCTTTGCCGCGGTTGCGGGGCCGTGTTGCCGCGCCTCGTGGTCGGCTATCCGGTAGAGGGTACCGAGAGCGCGGCGATGTACCGTCTTGCGGAGGCGGCACGGGCGTATGTGGACGGCTTGGAGTACGGCGGAGACCTCGGTGCGCTGATCGACGCCCGCCTTGCCGTGGAAGCCTTTGAGGCCCCCGATGCCGACTGAGCGGATGGAGGAGGTCGAGGTGGTGTGCCGAACCTGCCAAGGCCAGTGGCCGCAGGTCTGCTCTGGCGGCTGCCGTGGAACCGGAGCCGAGACGATGGGCGTCTTTCCCGGCTCCCTCACGGCGGCCCGTCTCCGGCTGGCCGATGCGGCGGAAGCGTGGGCCGCGAAATGGCTGGCCCCTGTGGCGTGTCGGGACGCCGACGAATGGGACGCGATGCTCGAATCCGCCGTCAAGCTGGCCGCGCTCCGCACCGCGAGGGGGGAAGGGTGATCCGCACCGACATCACGCCCCCCGGGGGCCGCTACCCGGCGAGGCTGGGGCACTGGCTCCCGAAACTGCTCTCGTCCGACGATACCGTGATCGGCGGCGTCGCGTACTTCCGGCTCCGGTTCTACGCGGACGGCACCCTCGCGTCGCCGTCCCCTGGGCATCTGGCCCATGCGTGGACCCATGTCCAACAGCAACGGGTCGCGGGCCTCGACCGCGGCGCCCTCAAGGCGCTCCGCACGCTCTGGTGGTGGCTCCGGCACCACGGCCCAATGGAAGCGGAGGCCGATGCCGTGGCGGAGCGGGACAAGGCGCATCCGGTGTACCTCGCCGAGTGGGATCGGCTCCGCAGTTACGTGAGGCGGGGATGATCCGCCTGTCGCTGCCAGAGCCGCCGTCGGCCAATCGGTATTGGAGACGCGCCGGCTTGCACCTGCATCGGTCCGCCGAGGCCACCGCGTATATCGAGCAGATCAAGCTCCGGGTCCGCTTGACCGGGGTGCGCCAGATCGCGGGCGCCGTGGAACTGCGGTTCGTCTGGTATCGCAAGAAGCGGATCGGCGATCTCTCGAACCGCATCAAGGTCTTGGAGGACGCCCTCCAGTGGGCGGCCTTCGCCGACGACGGCAAGGTCCGCCGCCTCATCTGCGAGATGAGCGACGACCAGCCCACCCGCCCCCGCGTCGAAGTCCTGGTGATCCCGTTCGTCGCGTCCGAGCCGGATGCCCTGCTGGCTGCGTAGATTACCGAAGGCACACCGAACAGGAGGGGGAGATGGCGGAGGACGACGTGGTGCGGATCATCTATGGGCCACCGCCGCCGACAGCCGATCCGGCTGACCGCTTTGTTTCGCTGGATGAGGCGCTCGCGGGACTACCGGAGGCAATGGAGGGGGCGGTACTCAAGGCGCTAGGCGCCGGAGGGGTTATGGCCGAAGAGTGGAGCAAGCCGGTGAAGGGGCCGTATGGGTGGTCGGTTGACCGCGGCGAGACCAGAGTGGGGATTTTCTGGGACGGCGATCTGGTGATCCGCGACGACGACTACGGCAGTCCTACCGCCCCCCGCGACGTGGTCCTGCGCCTCCTCGCCGCCGAGGCCAGCGACCGGCTCGGGTGGGTGTGGGAGGTGAACACCGGGGAGTGGATCGCGAGCAGTGGTAAGTCGATGTGGGGCCGACACGCCGAGACGGGCGAGCCGATCACCTACGACGATCACTTCGGATTCACAGCCGACGAACTCCTCGCCGCGATGCACGGGCGCTTCCTGCTCGAGGACGCGCTCCGGGAGGCGGGACGGTGACCCGACGCACCACCCAGCGCGACTTGGCCCAGCGGGTCTCCGAATGGGAGGCCCGGAAGATCGTCCAAGCCCAGCGAGCGTTCGAGGCCGGGGACAAGCTCCGCGCGGCCCGGATCTTCGAGAAGATCCTGAGCCGCAACAAGCGGTGTTGGCCGGCCGTCTTCTCGCTGGCCGTGATCGCGCACACGATCTGCGACCACGACTACGCCGTGGCGATGCTCCTCTACCTCTGCACGGAGGAGCCGGGATTCGCGGAAGCCTGGTACAACCTCGGGACGATTGAGCAATGCGTGAACCGCTACGCCGACGCCGCCGATCACCTGCGGGAGGCGATCCGGTTGGACCCCGGCATGGTCAACGCGCGGGTCAACCTCGGGAACGCGCTGCTCGGCTTGGGCCGCACCGAGGAGGCGTTCGCGGAGTACGCGGAAGCCCTCAAGCATCGGCCCAACAACGCCGAGGCGACGTGGAACCTGTCCCACTACTACATCCTGACGGGCGACTGGTTGAAGGGGTGGCGAGCGTATGAGGCGCGGTGGTCGATTCCCGGCTTCACGGAGATGAACGCGATCACGGTGGCCGATGGGCCGAACATCCCGACGCCATGGCAGGGCGAGGACTTGACCGGCAAGACGCTGCTCGTTGCCGGCGAGCAAGGGTGGGGCGATGACATCATGTGCCTGCGCTACGCCGATCGGCTCCGCGAGCTCGGTGCCACCGTCACGTGGGCCGTGCGGCCGGCGCTCATCCGGCTGGCCGCCAAGACGGTGGCCCCCGACCGCGTCGTCTCCCTCGAGGAGCCAGTCCCCGCGAGTGACTACATCGTGACCACGATGACCCTCCATCATCGGCTCGCGATCACCACCACGACCGTCCCGCACGCGGACGGCTACCTCAAGGCGGCGTGATGTACGACCCCTACCAGATCGGCGAGGCCGGGACGCGCCGCGCCATGGACCCCAGCGAACGGGCGGCCGGATCGGTCGCCATCGCGCGACTCGAGGCGAGTCTGGGGCGCATCGGCCTCCCGGCCCTCGCGTTCCTCCCGGTGCATCAGCCGGAGCGCGAGCGGGGCGAGAAGGTGTGGCGCCTCACGGCGGTCGGCGGGAAGCTGCGCCGGGGTCTCCTCATCAGCGAGGACACCCTGAACGATCCCGCCGCGCTCGACGCCTTCCTGCGCCAGCACACCGCCGACGACCAGAAGGCCGCATGAAGGTCGGCCTCTGTTGGGAGGGGTCGCCCACCCATAGGAACAATTTTATGCGATCCCTGCCCCGTGCCGCCGTCGCCCCGCTCGCCACCGTCGAGGGCGTCGAGTGGTTCGCACTCGCCAAGGATTCGTGGACGCCGGAGATGGGGGAAGCCGGACTGCCGAACGCCGTCGCCTTGTGCGAGGACTGGTTGGACACGGCCCGCGTCGTGGAAGCCCTCGACCTCGTGATCACCGTGGATACCGCCATCGCCCATATCGCCGGTGGGCTGGGTGTCCCATGCTGGATCATGCTGGCGGCTGTCCCTGACATGCGGTGGATGCTCAACCGCTCCGACTCCCCCTGGTACTCGTCCGTGAAGCTCTACCGCCAGACCATCGCCGGGGAATGGGGGCCAGTGGTCGAACGGGTCGCCCACGATCTCCAGCAACTCGTCTACGCAAACCGTATGCAGGAGGCCGCGTGATCCGCGAAGTACCAGCGTGTAAACAATGTGGAAAGCCGGCGGTCAAGACGGGTATGCGGGGACCATACCCCAAGTATTGCAACCGGAATTGCGGGGAGCGGTATCGCCGCATTCATCACCCGAACGTGCTAGGGCACATCAAGGCATGGCAGGAGAGGAATCGCGACAAGCTCAAGGAGTACGCTCGCAAGCGGCATATCGAGAATGGCGCCGCCGATGGGTTGCGAAAGTACGGCCTGACGGTGGAGGCGTACAACGCGATGCTGGCCCAGCAGGGCGGTGGCTGCGCGATATGCGGTGGAGGCCCCAACTCGCGGGGCCGGCGATTCGCCGTGGACCACTGCCACGGCACTGGGCGAGTGAGAGGGCTCCTTTGTTCGAAGTGCAACACGGCACTCGGCCTTTTGGACGACGATCCACTGCGGTGTGAGGCGGCCGCCGCCTACCTACGGAAACACTCAAATGCGATTCGGGAGGCGGCGTGATTCGAGATCGAGTGGATGCGGCCAAGATCGTTGTGGTGCCAACGCGATATGGGCGGATGATGGTGATGGAGAACGATAGGTACCTCGGGGCCGCTTTTATCCGCCACGGCGAATACAGCGAGTCCGAGGTGGACCTCTGGCGCCAGCTGCTCCCCACGCACGCCATCGTCGCCGATGTGGGGGCGAACATCGGGGCGCACACGGTGGCGCTCGCGACCCTCGTCCCGGACGGTGAGGTCTACGCCTTCGAGCCGCTGCCCTTCCTCTACAAGGTCATGGTGGGGAACGTCGCGCTGAATGGCCTGACCAACGTGAAGCCCGTCCCCGTCGCCGTGGGGGCCGCTCCGGGATCGCTCACAGTGCCGGCCCTCGACTACACGCGGGATGGCAACTATGGGGGCCTGAACCTCGAAGGGCACGCCATCGGCAACCAGGTGCCCGTGATGACGCTGGATGACATCCTCCCGGTCTGCCACTTCATCAAAGCTGACGTGGAGGGCATGGAGCTCGCGGTCCTGCAAGGCGCCCAACGGATCATCCGCGAGTGCCGCCCCGGCCTCTACCTCGAGAACAACCCCGGCGATGGTCAGGACACCCTGATCCGCTATGTGCAGGGGCTGGGGTACGATGTCTGGTGGCACTACGCCCCCCACTACAACCCCAACAACGTGAACGGGGCCGAGGCCGCGGACGATCACGAGCGGAGCGTCGTGTCGTTCAACATCCTGTGCCTCCCCTCGGAGGGGAACAACGTGATCGAGGGCATGGAGTATGTGCCCCCCCTCGAAAATACCCCCCCACCCCCTGTCGAAAATCCCGAGAACGTGGAGGGCGTGTGAGTGATTTCGCGATGAAGGTCGAGGGCGCGGAGGAGATCAACGAACTCCTCGCCAAGTTGCCAGCGAACGCCAAGTACGGGGCGGCGCTGGGCATGAACAGGACGATGGACGAGGCACAGGCCAAGGTGAAGGCGGGGCTGTCGGGCAAGTTCACACTGCGGCGCAAGTCGTTCATCGAGAACACCATCTATCGGAAGCCAGGGCAGGACTTCGCCACGAAGGACAAGCTGGAGGCCCGCATCCAGGTGAACCCCGACCGCGACTTCCTCGCCAAGTTCGAGGAGGGTGGAGACAAGGGGCCAACACGAGGGCGTAAGGCACTCGGTGTCCCCGTCATCGGTGGCGCACGCCCGACCAAGGGGGCCGTGGTCCCTGAGCGCATGAAGCTCAAGACCCTGTTCTTCGGACAGCAGGGCTTGCTGAGTCAGGCGTCTGCGGTGTTCGGGGCCAAGCGGAAGGGAGTACGGAAAGGCCTACTCAAGGCCAGTGCCGCGAACAACGTGGCCGTCATCAACGGCAAGGTGTTCCGCATCGAGGGGACAAAGCGGAACCCCAAGCTCAAGCTGCTCTGGGTGTTCAAGAAGACCGTCAGGGTGCGCCCTGTGCTCAAGTTCGCGGACACGGCACGGGCGGTCATCGCCTCGCGTGCTGCGTTGAACGTCGGAGGGGCGATTGATGTCGAAGTGACACGGGGATTGACGACCAAGAGCGGGCCAACAGTGGGGTGACCCCCCATAGGTTCTTCCGGTTATCCACAAACGCAGGTCCGCGCAGAGGTCGATTCTTCACTAGCTGTAAGTCGTTGAAAGACAACCACATACGCACGACACCCCACGGGGGTATATGTCCAAGCTGTTGAGCCAGAAGGATCTGAGTGAGGCGTTGGGGTTGTCCCTCCGGCAGACGGCGGAGTGGACAGCCCGCCCCGGGGCGCCGAAGAAGAAGGTCGGCGGCGCGTGGAAGTACCTCTGGCCGGACTTCAATCGGTGGTATGTGGAGGAGCGGGTCGGCGCCGCGGTGGAACGGGCGAAGCCGGACAACCTCGAGGAGGCACGGGCGCGGAAGACCTCGGCTGAGGCGGAGCTCGCGGAATTGCAGTTGGCGAAGGAACGGGGCCAGTTGATCACGGTTGAAGACGCCGCGAAGGGGGCAGATGAGGTGTTCGATCGGGTTCGGGCGCGGCTCATTGCGGTGCCCGGAAAGGAGGCGCACCGGTTCGTCGGGCTCAAGAAGTTGCCCGAGGCGGCCAAGGCGTTGGGTGAGGTGGTGGACGTGGCACTCCGGGAGTTGTCCGGCGGCGATCTGGAGGGTGCCGCGTGATCGCCACACACGAAACGGCCGCCCTGGCGTACCGGGACCGATTGGAATCGGGGATGAAGCGCCGGTTGGCGCCGCCCCCCCGGCTGTCGGTGGCGGAGTGGGCCGACCGGTACCGCATGCTCTCGAGTGAGGCGTCGGCGGAGCCGGGGCGCTGGGTGACGGATCGGGCGCCGTACCAACGGGAGCCGATGGACGCGCTGGCGGATCCGACGGTGGAACGGGCCGTCCTGATGTGGTCGTCGCAGTCGGGGAAGACCGAGGTGCTGCTGAACGTCACCGGCTACTGCGCCCACTTGGCGCCGGGGCCGATGATGATGGTCCAACCGACGATCCAGATGGCCGAGGCGTACAGCAAAGACCGGATCGCCCCCATGATCCGGGACTCGTCCAAGTTGACCCACCTCTTTGGCGACCCCACCAGCCGCTCGAGCGGGAACACCCTCCTCCACAAGCCCTTCGCCGGAGGCCACCTGACGCTGGCCGGGTCGAACGCCCCGGCCGCGCTCGCGGGGCGCCCGATCCGGGTGCTCCTGCTGGATGAGGTGGACCGCTACCCGTCCTCGGCCGGCACGGAGGGCGACCCGGTCACGCTCGCGGTGCGCCGGACGGCCACCTTTGCGCTCCGGAAGATCCTGCTGACCAGTACCCCGACGGTGAAGGGCGAGTCGCGGATCGAGGAGGCGTTCCTTGAGTCGGACCAGCGGCGGTATCACGTCCCCTGCCCTGACTGCGACGCCTTGCAGGTGCTCCAGTGGCGGAACCTCAAGTGGAAGGATCTCCCGGCCCCGGTCTACGCCTGTGAGGGATGCGGGTCGCTGATCGGCGAGGAGCACAAGCACCGCATGATCGCGGCCGGGGTGTGGGTGCCGATGAACCCGGGCGCCGCGGTGCGCGGCTACCACCTGAACGCGCTGTATTCGCCGTGGGCGCCGTGGGCCGATCTCGTGGAGGAGTGGGACCAGGCGCAAGGCAACCCGCTCCGGCTCCAGACCTTCGTCAACACCGTGCTGGCCGAGACGTGGGAAGACCGGGGCGAGCGGGTCGGCACTGAGGGGCTGGCGGCGAGGCGCGAGCAGTACCCCGCCGAAGTTCCCGACGCGGTGCGGATCCTGACCGCCGGGATCGACGTACAGGCCGACCGGATCGAGGTGTTCGTGCTGGGCTGGGGCGCCGGCGAGGAGTCGTGGCTGATCGCGCACGAGGTCGTGACGGGCGACATCACGGTCCCGGCTACGTGGGCGGGATTGGACGACGCGGTGTTCCGGCCCCGGGTGCGGAGCGACGGGACGCCGATGGCGGTCCGGGCGGTCGGGATCGACACGGGCTACGCCACCGAGCTCGTCCACCGATGGGCCAAACCGCGCCTCGGTCGCGGCGTCTACGCCCTCAAGGGCGGGTCGGAACCCGGCAAGCCGCTGGTCACCCGGCGCCCGACCGTCAACAACAAGAACGCCACCCGCGTCTGGCTGGTCGGGACCGACACCTCGCAGGATCTCCTGTACGGCCGCCTCCGGCTGGTGCGGCCGGGGCCGGGATACATCCACCTCCCTGAGTGGACCAGCGACGATCTAATCGCGCAGCTGACGGCAGAGTCCAAGAAGACCGTCAAGGTGCCCGGGGGCTACCGGAAGCGGTGGGAACTCCCGCGCGGCGCCCACAACGAGGCGGCCGACTGTTTCCGGTACGCCACCGTCGCCCTGGCGCTCGGCAACTTCACCCCCAGCCGGATCGACCGGATGCCGGACTTCGCCCCGCCGGCGGAGGCCGACACCGGCACCACCCCGCCCGAGATCCCCGAACCCATCCGGGCCGCCCTTGCCAAGCAACGTCCACAACCCCGCCGCGGCGGAGGATGGGTGAAGAAATGGTGAACGAGTCCATGCAGCGGATGACCCGGAAGTGCGTCTGCCGGCGGGACGTGCCGGTCCGGCTGTCCCGGCCGTTGCTCGAGGCGGCCCGGGTCGCCCACCTGCCCCCGTCCACGGTGGTGATGAGCTACCACTGCCGCCAATGCGGGATCGTGTCGTTCCGGCTGGAGGACTTCCCGACCACGATGCTCAGGGCGGCCTAGCGTGTCCGCTTGACACACCGAACAGACCCCGTTAGCTTGGATGGTAGGTAAAACCTAGCGCCCCACGCGCGTAGCCAGCGCCGGCACTTTCGCCCACGGCCCCTTCGAGATCCCCCCGGATCTCGGGGGGCTTTTTCGTTTGCCGGAGGCCGATGGCCCCGATCCTCGCGACGACCGAACCGACGACTGCCACGGCCGGGGCGACTTGGACGTGGACCGTGTCGTCGTCCACCTATCCGGTCTCGGAAGGGTGGACGTTGTCTTATGCGACCCTTGGTGCCGGGAAGCTGTCATGGGACGCGTCATGGGTCACGGAGTCGGGGGAAACCCGGACGATCGTGGTCCCCACGACATCCACCGCGCCACTGGCTGCTGGCCGGTATGAGCGGACCCGGATTTGGACCGGGTCGGGCACCTACGCGGGTCGGGTGGACTTCGAGCCGTGCGACCCGCTGACGGTCGCGGCGAACCCCTCCCTCGCGGCGCCTGGTGATCGGGTCGCCTTCGCCGAGGCCAATCTGGCGGCGGTCGAGAAGGCGGTTTCGGCGCGTCTCGCGGGTGACCAGCCGGAGGAGTACGCGATCGGCGGCCGCTCGGTGCGGAAGATCGAACTCGGCGAACTGATGGCGATCCGCGGCAAGCTGTCGGCGGAACTCTGGCGGCTCCGGAATCCGGGCCGCGCGTTCCGCTCCATGGGTGTCCGCTTCTCGGTGCCGTCGGCGTGAAGGCGCCCCTCCTGCATCGGATCGCCCGACGCTTCGGGCTGGAGCCGATCCGCAAGCGGAACGGCGGCTTCGTCGGCGCGATCCAGTCGCGCCTGACCTCCGATTGGAACCCGATGTCGCTCGGCCCCACCGGGGAGCTCCACGCCTCGATCCGCTTCCTCCGGGATCGGGCGCGTGACCTCGAGAAGAACAACCCGCTCGTCCGGCGCTATCTGCATCTCGTCTCGGAAAACGTCGTGGGGCATCGCGGTATTCGCTTGCAGTGCGCCAATACCCTGCCCAACGGCTCCCCCCATCGTTACGCCAACGCCGAGATCGAGCGGGCCTTTTGCGCGTGGCACCCGCCGGCGTCGTGCGCCATCGACGGCCGCCTGTCGTGGACGGACCTCCAGCGGGAAGTGATCCGCACGGTGGCCCGGGACGGCGAGGCGTTCGTCCGGATGATCTACGGCGGGCCGCAGGGCTTCGCGCTCCAGCACATCGACGCGGCATTGGTCGATGAGGACTTCAACCGCGTCGGCGGCGACGGCGTCAACGCGGTCAAGCTCGGCGTGGAAGTGGACACGTGGGGCCGCCCGCTCTTCTACCACGTCTTCACGGGCCACCTGTCGGACGGCCTCGTCGGCACCAACCGCCGCGAGCGGATCGCGGTGCCGGCCGCCGAGATGCTACACCTGTTCGTGCCACGTCGCCCCGGGGCGACCCGGGGCGAGACGTGGCTCGCGCCGGTGCTCTTGGCGCTCCGGATGCTGGATGGCTACGCCGAGGCGGAGCTCGTCGCCGCGCGGACGGCGGCCGCGAAGATGGGCTTCGTCATCACGGACCCGGAGTCGCCGAGTGCGGCCGATCCGGACGCCCCAGCGCGGACCGAGATGGAAGCGGCCCCCGGCGTGATCGACTTCCTCGACCCGGGCCAGTCGTTCGAGCAGTGGGACCCGACGCACCCGTCGCAGAACTTCGCGCTGTTCGTGACGCAGATCAGCAAGTTCATCGCGGCGGGCCTGAATGTGTCGTTCGCCGGCCTCACGTCGGACCTCCGGGAAACCAACTTCTCGTCGGCCCGCATCGGCCTCGTGCAAGAGCGCGACGGCTGGCGGGCCTTGCAGGACTGGCTGGCCGTCCACTTCCACGAGCCGATCTACCAGGCGTGGCGGGAAGTAGCGTGGACCCGTGGCGACCTCAGCGTGCGGATGCTCCCGGCGATGTACCGGGTGCATGCGTGGCGTCCGCGTGGCTGGGCCTACGTCAACCCGCAACAGGAACTCCAGGCGGACATGCTGGCGGTCGCCGCCGGCTTCACCTCCCCGCAGCGCGTCGTGGCCGACAATGGCGACGACCTCGAAGACATCTACGCCGAACTCGACGCGGCCAAGGCGCTCGCGGACGAGTACGACGTGGACCTGTATGTCCCCAACTCGGTGATCTCGAATGAGCAAGCAGACGCCAACGCAGCCGCCGGCGGAAGTGTTGAGCCGGACGATGACGGTGGATCGGACCGAACTGGCGGTCCGCGCCGAGGGCGACGAGCGGATTCCCGTCTCGCTCTCGTCCGACGCGCCGGTTGACCGCTGGTTCGGGGTGGAAGTCCTCGACCACACGAAGAGCGCCGTGGACATGAGCCGGGCGGCCAACGGGCTGCCCCTGCTCTACAACCACGACACGGACCAGCCCATCGGGCGGCTCGAAGACGTGGCGCTCCGGAAGGACGGGCGGCTCGGCGGGATGATCCGCTTCTCGCGCAACGCGCGGGCGCAGGAAGTCCGGATGGACGTGGAGGATGGGATCCTGACCGACATGAGCGTCGGCTACCGGATCAATGAGTGGGTGGAGGAACGGGCGGCGGGAAGCGACAAGGCGACCTACCGCGCGACGAACTGGACCCCGATGGAGGGGTCGATCGTGCCAGTACCCGCCGACCACACGGTCGGCATCAACCGCGGGGCCGACTTGTCGGCACCCAAAGCCCCGGTGATCCCGGAGGAGCAGCACATGGCGGATGAAGTGACGCCGACCCCGGCCCCGGTGCCGGTGGCGGTCAGCGGCGAGCGCAACGCGATGCCGCGCGAGCTCGAGACGAAGTACATCGCCCAGGTGGCGGACACGTTCGAGATGCAGCGCGAGTTGCCGCGCTGGATCAACAGCGGCATGTCCCTCGAGGACGTGCGGGCCGACGTGGAGAAGATCAAGGTCCGTGCGGCCCAGACGCCCACCCCGGCGGGCGACGTGGACCTGAGCGCCCGCGAGCAGAAGGAGTACAACGTCAGCCGCGCGATTCTCTCGCTGGCCGACACGACCGGCCGGAGCCGGAGCGGGCTGGAGTGGGAGATCTCGGACGAGATCGCGAAGCGCACGGGCCGCACCCCGCAGGGCCTGTTCATGCCGCTCTCGATGCAGCACCGCGCGTCGATCACCGGTAACATCGTCGGCACCTCCTCGCTCGGTGGCGCGGCCGTGCAGACCTCGCTGATGTCGCTGATCGAGATCCTGCGGAACCGCCTCATCGCCTCGCAGGCGGGCGTGACGGTGATGTCGGGCCTCACGGACAGCATCTCGTTCCCGCGCCAGATCACGGCGAACACCTTCACGTGGACGGGGGAAAACCCGACCGCGGCGAACTCGCTGACGGCGCTGACCTTCGACAACGTGACCATGTCGCCGAAGACCGGCATGGCCTCGACGGCCTTCTCGCGTCGGGCGCTCGTCCAGACCTCGCCGGACGTGCAGAACGTCGTGAACAACGACCTGATGCGGATCTGTGCGATCGGCCTCGACTCGGCCGCGTTCAACGGCCTCGGCTCGGCCAACCAGCCGACCGGCATCCGCGCGACCTCCTCGATCGGCAACCGCACCCTCGGTTCGCACGGTGCGGCGCTGGCGTGGGCCGACCTCGTCGGCCTCGAGACGGACGTGGCGACCGCCAACGCGGACGGCGGCACCCTCGCCTACGTCACCAACGCCAAGGTGCGCGGCAAGCTCAAGCAGACCCTCAAGAGCACCACGGCGGGCTCGTCCTACCTGTGGGAGGGCGGCAACGATCCGGGCACCATCAACGGCTACCGGGCGTTCGCCTCGCAGCAGATCCCGTCGAACCTCACCCAGGGCACGTCCACCACGATCTGCTCGTCGATCATCTTCGGCGACTTCGCGCAGGCCCTGCTCGGCATCTGGGGCGACGCGGTGGACCTGATCGTGGACCCGTACACCTCGAAGAACCAGAACATGATCGAGGTCACGGCGGTGCTGATGTGCGACGTGGCCGTGCGTCACCCTGAAGCTTTCTCGAAGTCGGATGCCATCCTGACCTCGTGATGACTTACGCAACCACGCACCGCGCCGGGATCTACGTGATCCGCAACAGTGTCACCGGAGACGCCTACTACGGGTCTGCGGTGAACCTGCGGCGTCGTTCGCAGACGCACGCAAGTGCGCTGCGGAACGGCCGGCACGGCAACGCGCGGTTGCAGCACTCGTGGAACAAGCACGGCGAGGCGGCGTTCACGTTTGCCGTCCTCGCCGTCTTGGAGCGCGACGAACTCCTGGCAACAGAGTCACGGCTGTTGGCCGCTCATGTCGGTCGGCCGGACTGCTACAACGTCGCCAAGGTCGCCGCCGCGCCAATGGCTGGGCGCAAGCACACGCCAGCGAGCAAAGCCCGGATCGTGGAGTACCTGACGGGCCGGACTGCATCCGACGCCACGCGGGCGAAAATGTCGGAGTGGCAGAAGGGTCAGCCTCGCCCCGACGGATGGAAGGCTGTTCAGAAGGGCATCCCGAAGTCAGAGGCGCACCGCGCCGCGATCGCCGCGGCCGCTACGCGCCGCGTCTACACGCCCGAGGGTCGCGCCAAGCGCTCCGCCACCATGCGTGAGCGCTGGGCTGTCCGCCGCGCCCTTCGCCTCTTCGCGGCCAACTTCACGCCGTACATGGCGGCCGCATGATTGTCCGCTTCGTGGGGCGCGATCCGGGTGCCGGTCGGCAGTTCGACGGGGTGACGTATTTCCCCGGCGATACCGCCGATCTGGCGCCGCACTGGGTCGCCGCCCTCGAACGGGCGGGGCTTGCCGTGCGCGTAGCCCCCGAGCCGGTACTGGTCGGGCCGCGCGAGGTGGAAATCGTCCATCGCGACACGTTCGCCCGCGCGAAGAGGAACAAGCGGTGAGCATCGACTCGGATCTCGAAGCGATGCTCGCCGGCTGGGACAGCAAGCCCGTGTCCATCGGGTCGTGGACCGGCACGGGCCTGCTGGACGAGATGGATGTACTGGACGTGGACCGCTCTGGTGATCCGGTACTGGTCCGCAAGTCGGTGCTCAAGGTGCCCCGCGCCGCGTTCGTGGACGCGACGGGCGCCCTGACGGTGGCCCGTGGCGACACGGTGACCATCGACGGCACCGAGTACCTGGTTTCCGACCCGCGCGTTGGCTCCGCCGATGGACAGCGCGGTGGCGAGGAAGTGGATGGGCGCGAGCTCCATCTGGTCGTGAGGAAGACGTGAGGATCGAAGTGGTGCGAGCCGTCACGGCGTGGCTCAAGGATGACACCTACGGCTATGCGGCCAAGCTCGCCGCCCTGCCGCTGGATGGGTCGGACAGCCGACCGACGACCGTGGCCGACGCGTCGATCGTGAATGAGTGCGATGACGCCAACGCGGCGTTCCATCGCTTCGACGGGCTGACCCTGCCCGCGCTGATCGTCTCGGTGGTCGGGGACATCGAACACCTCGAGCCGAACCAGCCGCAAACCGGGGAACGGGCCGACGCCTACGTGACCGTGCAGGTCCGCTACGCGGAGAAGACCGGTGCGAGCGCGACGGCCATCGTGAACGGGACGTATGCGATCCGCGCCGTGATCGCGTCCCTCCGGGAACTGCATGCCAACGCCAACGCGGCGAGTCGGACGCGGAACTCGGTCCGCTTGGTGTCGTGCGAATCGCTGAGCGAGCAAGGGGTCTACGAGGAAGTCGAGGACACCTGGCTGCTCGCGGCGGTGCAACTGAAATACTGGGTTTCCACCCTCTTGCCCTTGGGGGCCTGATGCCGGACTACGTGATCGTGAACGGGGAGCGGATCGCGCTCCCGGTCGAGTGTGAAACCGACATGGCGGCACGCGCCGCCTTCATCGCCAAGGCCGAGAAGGGTGCCAAGGCCGCCCCGCCGCCACCGGCAGAGGAGAAGTAACCGATGGGATACCCTGCCAAGCTGCTGAATACCAAGGCGCTGCTGGCGAAGCTCGAGGCGACCTACGGCACCGCCGTCTCGGTGACCGCGACCGCCGACGGCCAGCTGCTCGCCTTGGGCGACCGCACCGCCGCGATCGTCACGCCCAATTGGGTGTACGACGGCGCCGTCGGTCCCGCCCCCGGCAACCTCGGGATGCTCAAGCGCGTCCCGGCCGTCGGCCGCTCCGCGACGATCACGGTCCCGATGCGGGCGAAGGGTGCCGCCGCGACGTATGCCGCGACCGTACTGCCGAACATCCACACGATGCTCAAGATCTGCGGCATGGATTCCACGCTGAACTCGGGCACGTACACCTACACCCCGACGCCGGATTCCATCACCTACTCGTCGGCCACCATGGAGGCGTACGCTCGCGGCCAGAAGTGGACCTCGCGCGGCGTGATCGGGTCGTTCTCGATCGACGCGCCGAACGCTGGGGCCATCCCGCTCTGGACCTTCGACTGTCGCGGCATCCTCGACACCGCCGTCGCCGACAGCGCCGTCGTCGCGCCGACGTACCCGACGCTCACCACGGCGGAGCCGACCGCGACGGGGATCACCCTGAGCATCGGGTCGTTCGTGGCGCCGGTCGTCAAGTCGTTCTCGTTCCGGATGAACCGGAGTATCGAGAACCCCCGCACCGACATGACGGCGGCGGACATCCACCAGGGCTTCGTCCCGGCCGGCTATGAGCCGGAGTTCCGGGTCACGGTGGACTCGACGGCGCTGACCTACCCGAACAGCACGGCGGGCTTCGACCCGTACAAGGCCCGCCTCAACGGCGAGGCCTTCGCGATCGCGCTGACGGTCGGTGGCACGGCGCTGAACCGCTGGAAGCTGAACATGGCACAGGCGCAGGTGGCCGAGTTCACCGAGAACGGCGAAGGGCCGGTCGCCACGACCGAGCTCGTGTTCCGCCCCTACAACTCCAGCCCGATCGTCCAGACCGACTGCTTCACGGTCGTGTTCGACTGAGTGCGGTGGGCCATGACGCTGGGAGGGGCCGAGTACGTCGGGCGGCCCCTGAGTGCGGAAGCGGTGCGGGTGGCCTTGGCCGAGGTCACCCGGGCCGCGACGGACGCCGAGGGCATGGTGGTGCTGGAGCGATTGCTCCGGAAGGCCTTCCCGCTCCGTTGGCGGTACCTGTGGATCGGTGATCCGGTCCGTCGATGGGCACGGCACCCGGGACGGAATCAGCTACTCAAGGCGTTCCTGACGCTCCCCGCCGAGAAGGTGGAACCAGTGCGGGAGCCGGACGAGTGGGATCGCCTCGAGGCGATGCAGACGGTCCCGGACCCGAGCGGTGGCGGGCAGGTGGTGACGCTGGACACGGTCTGCCGGCTGACGGAATTGACGATGGGCGCGGCGTGGTATTGGAACCCCGCGCGGTGGGATACATGGGACGGCTACGCCCCCTATGACGTGGTCTGGCGGGCGTGGCGGACGATCCAGCAGGAACGGGCCTTTCAGCGATTGAACCTCGTCCGCGCGACGACGATCGCCCAGGCCGGTGAACGAGGACAGACGCACTACGACGCCGACGCCCGGGAGGCACTAGGTGGCTGAACCGAAGGTCTCGATTCTCCTGACACTCGTGGACAAGCTGACCGCCCCCGTGGAGGGGGCGAAAGGCAAGCTCGCGAGTTTCGGAGACGCCGTGACCGGGGTCGGCGCCAAGATCGCCGCGCTGGGTGTGTCGGCCGCGCTGGGCGTGTTCTTCAAGTCGGCCGTGGAAGAGGCGGCCAAGGCGGAGGCTTCGACCATCCGCCTCGGCCACGCGGTGCGGAACGCCGGCGAGGACTTCGATACCTGGGCGCCGCAGATTGACGAGACGATCAACCGGCTCGCCAAGCTGACCACGTTCACCGACGACGACCTCGCGTCGGCGCTCGGCAACCTGATCACCAAGACCGGCGACGTGGCCGGGTCCATGAAGAACATGGGCCTCGTCACCGACCTCGCCGCGAATCGGAACATCTCCCTCGAGGAATCGGCGACACTGGTCGCCAAGGCGCTGAACGGCGGCGGCCGCCTCTTCAAGGAATACGGCATCACGGTCGGCACGGCGGCGGAGAAGACCGAGCAGCTGGCGAACATCCTTGACGGCTCGGCGGCGGCGGCGGCGGATTCATTCGGCGGCCGGCTGTCGAACCTCGGCAAGGCGTGGGGCGAACTCAAGGAAGGCGTCGGGACGGCCATCATCCAAAACGAGGCCGTCGGCGACGCCCTCTCCTCGCTCACGGTCCTGATCGACACGCTCGCCCCCAAGGTGGCGGAGTTCGTCGGTTTCATCGTGACCGACGTGGTGACGAGCATCCAGCGGTTCGTGACCGAGGTCCAGACCTTCGGGGCGAACGCGGCGCTGGCCATCCTCGGCGTCCCCGATCGCTTCAAGTTGGCGTGGGGCGAGTTGATGGTCGCCATCTCCAACAGCATCGCGGACAGTCGGGTGCTGATGACCGTCTTCGGGGACGGCCTCACCAAGATCGCCGACAAGATGGGCGACAACGGCGTCCGGATGGTGCGGGAGTCGCAGGCGAACCTGCGGAACCTCAAGACCGGCTATGAGGAAGTGGTCGCGGGGATCGGCAAGACCGTCGCGAAGGGTGAGGACGACAAGACCGCCGTGACGCGCAAGGGCAACAAGCTCCGCCTGGAAGACACCGAGGCGACCGCCAAGCAGCAGAAGGAAGTGTGGACCGGCTCGTCGAACGTGTTCATCGAGGACGAGAAGCGGCGTGCCGCGGCGGCCAAGGAAGCCGAGGCGGTGATCCGTGCGACGTGGGGCCTCTCCTCGGACTACATCCTCAAGGAGACGGCCAAGGTCGTCACCGCGCACCGCGCCCACGCGGCGGCGCTGGATACGATCATCGACGGGATGGATGGTGTGTACGGCTCGAGCACGGGCGCGGCGCCGGCGGTCAAGGAAGTCGGGAGCGAGATCTACAACGCGGCCCGCGGCGCGATCTCGCTGGCGGAAGAGTTCGGGACCATTGACGCCACCGCGGCTTCGGTCCTCAACAACGTCGTCAACCTCGCCGACTCCCTCAAGGATGGCCTCAAGGGGATCGCCGCCGGGAACCTCATCGGCGCCATCGGCTCCCTCGCCGGGTTGCTCGGGACGATGTTCTCGGACGGGCCGCAGGAGAAGGCCCGGAAGGAACTGATCCTCAAGAACACCCAGCGGTTGCAGGAGCTGAAAGACCGCATGGGTGAATTGCTGAACCTGAGCACCCCCGGCGGGACGATCGCGAAGCTGCGGGACGTGGACACCTCGACGGTTGTCTCGGGCGCGGCGGGGCGTGCGCGTGACCCGCAGAACCGTGGCCGGGTGTCCGTGGCGGGGCTGTCCGCCCAACTCGGCGGCATGGGGCTGACGGTGACCGACATTCGGAAACTGGCCGGCGAGCTCGGCGTCGATCTCGGCGAGCGTGACGGCTACTTCGACGGCACGATGCTCTCCAGCTTCTTGGAGTTCGTCAAGTCGGGGACGTTTTCGGGATTCGATTCCGGGTTGACCGGGCAAGTCGAACGCAACGACTGGATGTCGGAGATCTTCAACGCCGGCCCCGGCGGCACCCTCAAGGGTCTGGCCGACGTGCTGGGCGGCCCCGGTGGGTCCTCGGCACTCGGCGGTCTGTTCTCGGGCGTCAACCTCGCCGACGGCACCGACGGCATGGAGGCGGCGGACATCCGCACCCGGACGCAGGCATTGGCGGCGCGGTTCGCCACGGGCGGCGTCACCGAGGCCGAGATGGGTGGCGCCAGTAACTCGCAGTTCATGTCCGTGATCTCCACGATCATCGGCCTCCTGGACAGCATCGCCAACACGAACGCCACCACGGCCAGCGCCGTAACCTCGGGCGGCATCGGCACCGTCGCCGACACCGACATGGGCGCGTCCATCGACCTCTCAACCGCTGCGGTGGGGGGCTGATGGCATCCGTCCCGACAGTCACGTTCACCGGCACCAACGTCAACACGTTCGGCGTGTACCTGAACGCCGACGTGGAGGGGTGGCTGAGTGCGCCCGGGCAGGACTACGCGACGGCCGCGTTCGTTGGCGGCATCGGGGGCGTCGTCTCCCGGTACCCGACCACGGGGCCGCGTCGCCTCCAGCTGCCGATCCGGCTCTATGCCGACACGATCGCCACGCGCGAGACCTACGAACAGACGCTCAAGGCGTACCTGACCAAGGACGTGACGGTCAAGCTGGACGACGGCACGACCGCCCGCGAGATCACCGGGCGATGCGTCGGCGTGACCCTGATGCCCTACCGCGTCCCGGTCTCCGTGGTGAGCGACGGCGTGGTGGCGTTCGTCTGTGCCGACCCCCTCTGGCGGTCCACGAGCAGCACCAACGAGACGATCAATGGCACCCCGAACACCCTCGACCTCGGCAACGCCCCGGTGTCCGATTGGGTGCTGACGATCACCGCGACCACCAACTCGATCACCGACATCACGATCACGCTCGGGCCGAATACCCTGACGTGGACCGGGACGATCGCGGCGGGGCAAGCCCTGGTGATTGACGCCTCGGACTTCACCGTGGAGAACAATGCGGTGGACGCGCTGGCGACCTACTCCGGCGGCTTCCCGGCGATCAACCCGAACGACGCCCCGGCTGTCTCGGCGACGAAGGCGTCGGGGTCGGGCACGCTCGGCGGGACGCTCACCTACAAGAAGCGGTACTGGTAATGGCGACCACGCTCGGCACCCAGCCGGTCTTCGTCCTCGCCTATGACGACCTCCCGCAGGCGGGTGGGTCGTTGCTCGGCGTGGTCGGCCCGTGGCTGGCCCTGAGCGACACGCGCCGCACCGATGGTGACGATCGCCTCGAGGGGACGATCGCCGCCAACGCGGTGGGCGCCAGCGACATCGCCAAGGGCGTCTGCTTGCAGGTGACAACCCCGGACAGCGTCGTCACCGAGTGGATCGTCATGCAGGTGCGGGACGACCTCGCCACGGATCGCCTGACGATCTCCGCGCTCTCGGCCCGGGTCTGGCTGGCCGAGCAGGTGCTCGTCCGAAGCGGCACCGATACGACCCTGAGCGGCACCGGCACGGTGTCGGAGGTCGTCACCACGCTGCTCGCCACCGACGAGTGGCCGTCGTGGATCATCGCCGGGACCGTCTCGATTGAGCCGACCATTAGCTACACGTGGACGCAGGCCAACGGGCTGGCTGCGGTGCTGGGCATCGCCTCGGCGGCCGACGCCTCCGAAGATGCGGCGCTCGCCGGCGACACCGTCCGCGTCGCCTTCCGGCGGGTCTCGGCGACGCAGTACGCCCTCGACTTCCTGACCAGTGTCGTCTCCGGCTCCCCGGTGCTGGCCCAAGGGAAGAACGTGACCGCGTTCGCCATCCGGGATGACCGGACGCAACAGGCGACGGCGATCTACCCCGTCAACACCGGCGGCGCGACGATCGAAGAGGCGATGTTCGCCGTCCGCACCGTGGCGAGCAACACGTTCGACGTGCGCGATTGGGCCTACCGGGACGACTTCCTCGCCATCGCCTTCGACGACCAGTGGGTCGGCTACTACGCCGTAGCCCCCGACGGGACCACGTCCATCATCACGAGTTCCGACGCCGCGACGCAGCAGATCACCGTGGCCGCCGCGACCGCGTGGGGCGCGGGCAACAACTCCACGGTCCGCTTCTCGGCGGAGTCGGGCGGCACGCCGACGCTGGCCGTGGTGGACACCGCCGCGATCGGCCGCCGCAACCAGGTGCTCTCGGCTGGCGCGTGGTCGGCGAAGATCAACTGGCTCCCGAACTCCCGGATGGACCAGTGGACCTCGGCCACGGTCGCGAAGGATTGGGCGACCACGGGCGGGATGACGACCAACCGCCTCGGCACCGCCGGGAACTATGAGACCGGGACGTACGGCGTCGAGATCGTGACCGGCGGCACCACGGGCGCGTTCACGGTCTCCGAAATCCTGATGCCGGACGAGGTCGTCACCAACAACGGCGGCACGCAGACGTGGCGCGTCGGCCTCCGCTACAAGCGGACGGTCAACACCGGCGCGTCCGTTCTCTTGGAGCGGAGCGTGGACGGCGGCGGGTCGTGGACTTCACTCTTTGGGTTTGGCACCTCGGCCACGTTCGCCACGCTAGAGACGACCTTCACTACCACGGCGGCCATCCTCGCCAACCGCCCGCGACTCCGCGTTTCGAGCAACGCGGTCGCCGGGTCGAAGTACGTCATCGACCGCTTCTGGCTCTTCCGCGATGGCGTGGAGGATGACGACAACACGTACATCGGGAACGGCCCCTCCGTGGGCTTCTACACGGCCCAGCGGGCGCTCCTGCGTGCCCGGACGGCGGGGCGTGCCTATGAGATCGGGATCGCCGACCGCACCCGCGACAACCCCACCGCCTTCCCGAACGACGCGCTCGCGCCGGGGATGACGGCGCGGCTCCTCGTCCCGGCGCGGTCCGTGGACGTGCAACAGACCGTGGCCGAAGTCCGCCGCGACCTATTGCAGCCCCTCGCCACCACCGTCTCGGTCGGCGCGTTGAAGCGCCGCCTCACGAGGATCGTGTCATGAGCACCGTGGAAACCATCGCCAACGCCGCGATCTACGTCGGCGTGGCGATTGGCAGCTACATCGCCAGCCGGAAAGGCGGCAAGGAAGGATCCGCCGGCGCCCTGAATGGGACCGCCGTGGCCGTCCGCGAGATCCGCGACCTCGCCGTGCGGATCGACAGCAAACTCGACGGGCATGTGACGCAGACGGCCGAGAACTTCCGCGAGTTGTCCGACCGGACCAGCAACATCGAAGGGCGACTCGACGCCACGGAACCGCCCAAGCGGGCGATGCGGGCGCCGCGCCGGGAGGCCTCGTGATCATCTGGCGCAAGGACGTGGACCCCACGCTCCTCGAGCCGGTGTTCCGCGCCGATGTCGAGGCGCTGCTCGCCGGGTCGCCCTTCACCTGGCTTGTGACGAGTGGGCACCGGAGTAACGCGGAACAGTCGCGGCTCTGGCAGATCCACCTCGCCGGCGGCCCCAAGGCGGCGCCGCCGGGACGCTCGGCGCACAACTATGGCCTCGCCGTGGACGTGGTACCGGATGGCGACACCGGGAAGCCGGGGATTCAGCCGGACTGGTCGGGCCACAGTGCCGCGTGGAAGTGGCTCGGCGACGCGGTGGACAAGCACCCGCGCCTGCGTCACGGGCGGCACTTCGGGGACTCGCCGCATCTCGAGCGGTTCCGGTGGGCCAAGTACAAGGCGTGGGCCACTCCTACGCCACTGACGCCGCTCCGTGCGGCATAACGGGGAGACCCTATGCGTGACTTGCTGATGTTGCTGATTCCGGTGATCGTGGCGTCCCTCACCACGATCCTGTTCGAGCAGTTCCAGAAGGGCCTGACGCTTCTCGACAAGGCCCCGGCGTGGACCAAGCAGATCCTCGTGACCGTGCTGGCGTTCGGGTTGACGAAGCTCGCCGCGCTCTTGGGCGTCTCGCTCTCGACCACCGGCGTCGTGGACCTCAAGCCGGAAGATTTCTCCGCCCTCCTGTCGAGCGGCCTCGCGTTCCTGTTCCACAACGGCGCCAAGACGAAGGCCCTCGTGGCGCGGGTCGGCGCGGTGGCACTCTTCGTGGGCCTCGCCGCCTGCACCCCGTCGCCCGTCGTGGCGATGCCGGCGCCGTTCGGTGCTCCCCTGGTCATCGTGGCGGACACCGTGCGGATCACCGCCGCGCCGTGCGACGCCGATGAGCCGACGGTCGCCTGTCGCGTCGAGGTGACGGGGACGGTCGGCCAGACGGCGATCACGTTTCCGGCAGTCGCGGATGTCGTGGTGGGCGGTACGGCCACGGTCTCGGCGTCGGTGGTGTGCACCGCCTTGCAGCCCGTGAGCGTGACGGTCACCAGCCGCGGCGTGAATCGGTCGGGGCAGCTGAGTGCCGCCCAGACGGCGACGGCCACGGCGGTCTGCCCCGATGGGGCGCCGAACGTGCCGCGCTCGTTCACGATTCAGATCACGGTCACCCGTCCATGAAGCTCGTCACCGGGTTGGCGTGTGCGTTGGTCGTCGTCGGGGGAGCCTCCCCCCTCTCGGCGTCGGCCAACGCGCCCGTCATCCCGGCTCGCGCCTTTGCCTACGACCCCACCCCGGCCCGCGTAGACTCCCTCGTCGCGCGGGCGCGGCGGGACAGCACTCTGACGGTGACCCGCAACGGGCCGACCGTCGTGATCCTGCTCGGCGAGCGCAAGCGGCTGGCCGACTCCCTCCCTGTCTGGTGCCGCGCGTCGTGCGCGTGGGAGTGGGACGAGCTCGTGAGCGTCCCGACTACTCAGGACGGTGAGCAAAATTACGCAGTGGCCCCGTGGGGCGTGGACGCCATCGGCGCCCCCGCCGCGTGGGCGCTCGGCGCCACCGGGCGCGGCCAGATCGTCACCTCCCTCGACTCCGGGATTGACCCGACGCACCCCGGCTACGTCGTGAGCGGCGGCTACAACGCCGTCACGCGCTCCGCGACCGGGTGGGAAGACAACATCCCCGGCTGCAACGGGCACGGCACGCACGTCGCCGGGACGATGGCCGGCACGACACACGGTGTTGCTCCGGGCGCGACACTCTATGGCGTCAAGGTGTTCGAGCCGATCCCCTGCGGCTCCTACGTCTCGAGTCAGGCGGCCGGCATCCAGTGGGCGGCGGCCAACGGCTCGCGGTGCATCAACATCTCGATTTCCGGCGCCAACAGCTACGGCCTGAACCAACTCATCGGCACGCTCCGGCAGTCCGGCGTGCTGGTGGTCCGCGCCAACGGCAACAGCGGCGTGCAGCCCCCGAACGGCACCCCGAACGAGATCCAGACGGCGAGCCTGAACGGCGCCGGCCGCTCCGGCTTCTCCAACTACGGCGCCGATCCGCATACCGATCTCGCGGCCCCCGGCGAAGGGATCGTGAGCACGATGCCCGGTGGCGGCTATGGTACCAAAAGTGGTACCAGTATGGCGGCCCCGCACGTCTGCGGTGCGGTCGCCCTGGTGCTCTCGGTGCGGCCTGACCTCCACGCCGACAGCGTGGAAGCGCTCCTCAAGCGGACGGCGGACCCGATCGGGACGCCGACCCCCAACATCTATACCGGCTTCGGCCGGGTGCGGCCCGACCTCGCCATTGCGGCACTGGCCCAACAGGGGCCATCGGTCGCGGCCGCACCCCGTACCTACACGACCACGGCGACCGAGTGCGAAGCGGTGAACGGGACGCAGCCGTTCACCGCCACCACCGACGCCCCGTGGCTGACGGTTTGGACCACGCCGGACCGGCGTGTCTGTTGGACCGTGGACCCCTCGCGTGCCCCGACCGGCACGACCACCGCGCGTATCTACCTCTCAAGCACGAGGACCTGAAT
>Ga0138256_10000596_pt1 | contig 39823 bp, 29 predicted proteins | sample KNB2016incub_MG_FD_105486 | JGI IMG/M metagenome (GOLD analysis project Ga0138256, IMG submission 105486) | Active sludge microbial communities from wastewater in Klosterneuburg, Austria - KNB2014incub_MG | ecosystem: Engineered > WWTP > Activated sludge > Unclassified | place: Austria... | reverse complement strand
GACCTCATCCTGGATTGCGTTTCCGCGCAGCACGACGTGAACGACTACCTGCAATTGGTGAAGTTGAACGGTACGCTCACGCTGGTGGGCCTGCCGGAGCATCCTTTTCCCGTGAGGGCCTTCGATCTGGTGGGCCAGCGGCGCAGCCTGGCGGGTTCGGGCATCGGCAGCATCGCGGAGACCCAGGAGATGCTCGACTTCTGCGCGCAGCACGGTATCCTGCCCGAGATCGAGATGATCCCCATGGACCGGATCAACGAGGCGTGGGAACGGATGATCAGGCAGGATGTTCGCTACCGCTTCGTGATCGACATGGCCACGTTGAAGGGGTAGACGACCGTATCCGGGGTTCAGGCCCTCTGGATCCGCACACTGGTCATTGTGAGTGAACCGACTACCGGCGTGTCGTTTATCAGGGTGAGCCGCTCATGCGTGCGCTGCGGCGCGCGGTCGGTCAAGGTCGGTGATCTGTAGTGGTGCTTATCGGCAGCAGGCTGGCGGGCGGAAGAGGTGACTTCTTGCGGTCCTTGGGAGCGATCAGGGTTCCGGTGCCCGAGGTGTTGCGAAGTGTGATCCGCCAGTGGGTGCAGCGGCCAGTTGGCCCCGTGTACCACGCCGTGCATGTGCGCCGGAAGATCCATCCCACGCTCATACCGGCCTGTTGTCTATTTTCGCCGCCCCTCTGGCCTTCCATGTGGTCAAAGGCGCTGAAAGACAAGAACATAACTCTGCGATAAGACACGATGGGAAGTGAACTGATGTACTACATCCCGGTACTGGGCGTACTGGGTCTGGTGGTGATGATCGCCAAAGCGGCCTGGGTGAACAAGCAGGATGCAGGTGATGCCAACATGCAGCAACTGGCGGGCTATATCGCCAAAGGAGCCAGTGCCTTCTTGAAGGCTGAATGGAAGGTGCTGGGCATTTTCGCTGCCATCGCCGCCGTAGTGCTGGCCTGGAGCGGCACCCTGGTGCCCCACAGCAGCTGGGTGATCGCCGTGGCCTTCCTGATCGGGGCCTTCTTCAGCGCCTTCGCAGGCTGGATCGGTATGAACATCGCCACCAAGGCCAACGTGCGCACCACGCAGGCCGCCCGGACCAGCCTTGCGAAAGGTCTGCAGGTGAGCTTCAACGGCGGCACCGTAATGGGCCTTGGGGTGAGCGGCTTGGCGGTGCTGGGTCTGAGCGTGCTGTTCATCGCCTTCTACCGCATGTACGTGAACGGTGCTTCGCCCAATGGCGAGGAGATGATGAAGGCCCTTGAGATCCTCGCCGGTTTCTCGCTCGGCGCTGAATCGATCGCCCTCTTTGCCCGTGTGGGCGGAGGCATCTACACCAAGGCCGCCGATGTGGGCGCCGACCTCGTGGGCAAGGTGGAGGCCGGCATCCCTGAGGATGACGTGCGCAACCCCGCTACCGTGGCCGACAACGTGGGCGACAACGTGGGCGACGTGGCCGGCATGGGCGCCGACCTCTTCGGCAGCTACGTGGCCACGATCCTCAGCACCATGGTGCTCGGACGTGAGGTGGTCAGCCAGGACAATTTCGGCGGCATGGCCCCGATCCTGCTCCCTATGCTCATCGCCGGCCTGGGCATCGTGTTCAGCATCATCGGTACCTTCTTCGTGCGCATCAACAAGGACAGCGACAGCGTGATGGCCGCCCTCAACAAGGGCAACATCGGCAGCATCATCCTTACCGCCATCGCGAGCTACTTCATCATCGGCTGGATGTTCCCGGAGAGCGTGGAATTCGTTCGCGGGGATGTACACCTGGTTGTGGCCAGTATCAACATCTTCTACGCCATCGTGCTCGGCCTCGTGGTGGGCTTCCTGATGAGCTACATCACGGAATACTACACGGCCATGGGTCGCAAACCCGTTGACAGCATCGTGCAGAAGAGCGGCACGGGCCACGCCACCAACGTGATCGGTGGACTGGCCGTGGGCATGGAGAGCACCTTCCTGCCGATCCTGGTTCTGGCCGCCGGCATCTTCGGCGCCTTCAGCCTGGCCGGTCTCTACGGTGTGGCCATCGCTGCTGCCGGCATGATGGCCACCACGGCCATGCAACTCGCCATCGACGCCTTCGGCCCCATCGCTGACAACGCAGGAGGCATCGCTGAGATGAGCGGTCTGCCGAAGGAAGTGCGCGAGCGCACCGATATCCTCGATGCGACGGGCAACACCACCGCCGCCACGGGCAAGGGCTTCGCCATCGCTTCCGCCGCATTGACCGCCCTAGCCCTCTTCGCTGCTTATGTGGGTCTCGCGGGCATCACCGCCATCGACATCTACAAGGCGAACGTGCTCGCCATGTTGTTCGTGGGCGGTATGATCCCCTTCCTCTTCAGCTCCATGGCCATCAGCGCCGTGGGCAAGGCCGCCATGGACATGGTGAAGGAGGTGCGCCGCCAGTTCCGCGAGATCCCCGGCATCATGGAGTACAAGGCCCAGCCCGAGTACGAGAAGTGCGTGGCCATCAGCACCCAGGCCAGCATCCGCGAAATGATCCTGCCCGGCGCCCTTGCGCTGCTCAGCCCCATCATCGTGGGCTTCCTTTTCGGTCCCGAAGCGCTGGGCGGCCTGCTCGCCGGCATCACCGTGAGCGGCGTGCTCATGGGCATCTTCCAGAACAACGCCGGTGGCGCCTGGGACAACGCCAAGAAGAGCTTCGAGAAGGGTGTGCTGATCGACGGCCAGACCTACAAGAAGGGCAGCGATCCCCACAAGGCCGCTGTGACCGGTGACACCGTAGGCGATCCGTTCAAGGATACCTCCGGTCCCTCGATGAACATCCTGATCAAGCTGACCAGCATCGTGGCGCTCATCATCGCCCCGCACATCAATGAGCATGGGCATGGGACCGCCGCTCAACCGGTGGAAGCGGCCTTGGTGGAGGTGGTGGAGACCACCGCCGACGGTGTGGTGAACACCACCATCGAAGTGGTAGAGTTCGTGAAGGCCCTGCCCACCAGCTTCGAGCTGAAAGGGAAGAAGGACGGTATCGAAAGCGGCCTCGTCAACTTCCTGGAGGGCAGTACCCCCGTTGACAAGACCACCTGGTTCAACTTCGACCGCCTCACCTTCGCCACCGGCAGCGCTCAACTCGACATGGAGAAGAGCAATGATCAGCTCACCAACATCGCTGAGATCCTCAAGGCTTTCCCGAAAGCCAAGCTGAAGATCGGTGGCTACACGGACAACGTGGGCGATGCCGCCGCCAATCTGAAACTAAGTGCCGAGCGTGCCGCGAACGTGAAAGCAGCCTTGGTCGCCATGGGTATTGGTGCTGAGCGCCTGGAGAGCGAAGGCTACGGCCAGGATCATCCGGTGGCCGACAATGCTGCGGACGAAGGCCGCGCGCAGAACCGCCGCATCGCGGTGCGTGTGACGGAGAAGTGATCATCGGACCTTGGGTATGGGAGCCCTGCCATTGGCAGGGCTTCTTCGTTCGCGGAACAGCCCGTCTCTTTCGCGCCAACACACCCCGCCCGTCCTGGCGGGACCGACAAGGCGGCAGGGCCCCGCTGCACGCATCTACCTTCGTGCCGACATGGCCATTCTCCTCTTCTTCGTCGCCCACTGGTACCTCTCGCTCTTCGTGCAGACCTTCTACCTGCACCGCTACAGCGCTCACCGCATGTTCACCATGAGCCCGTTCTGGGAGAAGGTGTTCCACGCGCTTACCTGGCTCTTCCAGGGCAGCAGCTACCTGAACCCGGCCGTATACGGCATGATGCACCGCGCGCATCATGTGTATGCGGACACACCGGAGGATCCGCACTCGCCGAAGTACGACGAGAACCCCTTCAAGATGATGTGGAAGACAGCGGGCTGGTACAGCGACCTGCTCACCGGCGACAAGCGGCTGGATGAGCGGTTCACCCGCGATCTTCCGCGCTGGTCCTTCATGGAGCGGTTGGGCGAGAGTTGGGCCAGCCGCATCGCCTGGGGCGTGCTGTACGGACTGTTCTACTGGTTCTTCGCAACGGCGTGGTGGCAGTGGCTGTTCCTGCCGCTGCAGTTCGTGATGGGGCCCTTGCACGGAATGATCATCAACTGGTACGCCCACAAGTACGGCTACGTGAGCTACCCCACCAGTGACACCAGCAAGAACATGTGGCCGGTGGAAGTGGTGATGATGGGCGAGGGCCTGCACAACAACCACCACACGCACGCTTCCAGTGCCAACTTCGCGCAGAAGTGGTGGGAATTCGATCCCACCTGGCCGGTGATCCGTGCATTGCACGCCGTGGGCATCATCCGGCTGCGTACGGCGTTCTGAGGATCGGCTGGGATGACCGCCGCTCCCGGCGTGCCGGGGTGGGGCTGAACTTCTTTCCCGAAAGCGCCTATCCTTGGCCTCTCGATCCCATCCCGAATGACCCTCCTCAGTGTACTTCTCGCCGCGCGCATGGCCGCACCCTTCGAGGCCGCCTCCGTTGAACCCGATACGCTGCCGGCCATGCAGGACAGCACCACCGTGCCTGAGTTCACCTATGCGCACGGCACGGTGGAACTGGAGAACGGTGTGGCTTCATTGGAGCTTCCGCAGAGCTTCAAGTTCCTGGACGCGCCACAGAGCGCCACGGTGATCGTGGACATCTGGGGCAACCCCGACGCCGACGGTGTGCTCGGCATCATCTTCCCCGAGGCCGACGATCCCTTCACGGAAGGATCTTACGCGTACGTGGTTTCATACGACGAGAGTGGGCACGTGGATGACGGCGACGCGGACGACATCGATTATGACGAGATGCTGAAGGGCATGCAAGAGGGCGAGGCGGAGAACAACAAGCTGCGCGCCCAGGCGGGTTATGAGCCCATTCATCTGGTGGGCTGGGCCGCGCCGCCCTTCTACGACGACAAGAACAAGGTGCTGCACTGGGCCAAGGAGCTGAAGTTCGGTGATAGCGCACTGGTGAACACACTCAACTACAACGTGCGCGTGCTGGGGCGCAAGGGTGTACTCGTGCTCAATGCCGTGGCCACCATGGACGACCTGGAACTCGTGAAGGCGCACGTGCCCGATGTGCTCGGCATCGTGAACTTCAACGACGGCCACCGCTACGACCAGTTCGACAGCAGCGTGGACGAGGTGGCGGCCTACGGCATCGGGGGCCTCATCGCCGGCAAGGTGCTCGCCAAGGTGGGCATCCTCGCACTGGCGGGCAAATTCCTGTTGAAGTTCTGGTACATCATCGTCGTGGGTATCGGCGGGCTGTGGAAGTGGATCAGTGGCCGGAAGAAGAAGGACACGGAAGTTGCCCCACCAACGGCCTACAAGCCCTGAGCCCGTAGCCTGGCGAGCATTTCCGCCGCCTCCCGCTGGAGCGTTGCGGATGATGCTCCGGCCATGCGCATGGAACGCAGCGACGACGCGCCTTCGGACTTCGAGAGCTTGCGGCCCCGCTCGTCCGTCAGCAGCGGATGGTGCAGGAAGCGCGCGTTGAGGAAGCCGCCCGCGCAGAGCAGCCCGGCCATGTGCAGCTGGCAGGCCGTGGAAGGCAGCAGGTCAGCCCCGCGCACGATCGTATCGATACCGAAACGGAGGTCATCGGCGAGCGAGACCAATTGGTAGGAAGGCAGGCCGTTGCGCTGGCGCAGCACGGGGTCGGGCATCTCGTTGCCGAGGTCAACGGCTACCGTGCCGCTGAACAGGCCCTTGATGGACACCGGGCAGGGGCGGGGCACGCGCAGCCGCCAAACCGTGTCCGCAACGTCGAAGGGAAGGCCCGCATCCCGGCACGCGCAGGTGGTCAGTTGTTTGCGCGAACAGGTACAGGCAAATAGCGCACCCATCTCGCGCAGTTGCCACAGCATTTCGTGCGCGGGCTCCAGGCGGCCTGCCTGCGACCAATTCGAGCTGAAGTCCACGGGGTCGCGCGGGCCCTCATCCCACGCGATGCCCAGCCAGTGCAGCGAATCGAAGATGTCCTGCACGTACGCCGGCCGCGCTCGTCCGGCGTCCAGGTCGTCGATGCGCAAGAGCACCGTGCCGCCGCTTTCCCGGGCCAGGGTATGGGCCAGCAGGAAGTCCAACGCATTGCCCGCATGCAGGTAGCCGCTGGGCGTGGGCGCTATGCGCGTGCGGAAACCTGCCATCAGTGCCCGGGGCGGGACTTGAACCCGCACGGCCCTTGCGGACCAAGGGATTTTAAGTCCCTCGTGTCTACCATTTCACCACCCGGGCCTTGTCCGCCTCGGTCTCGCTGGCGCAGGAACGACCTGAGGGCGATGTGAAGGCGGGCGGGGCTGAAAATACCGACGCCCCCTTTCGGAGGCGTCTTCTGAGCGAGAAACGGGACTCGAACCCGCGACCCCGACCTTGGCAAGGTCGTGCTCTACCAACTGAGCTACTCTCGCGATAGGCCCGCCTTTGTTTGCCACGCCAGCGAACGAGGGCGCAAATATAGATGCGGGGAACAAAGCCGCAACACGGCGGCCTATTCTTCTTGGACGGGCCGGGGACGGACGCGCACCCGCATGTCCGTGACGAAGAGCGTGTCGGTCTCCTGGTTCCACACGTAAATGCCCAGTTCTTCGCTGGTGTAGCGCAGTTCGCGGAGGTCGTGCGCCACGGTGAAACTGCCGGGCCGCGTGCTCGTACTGTCCGGGGCGATGAAGGGCACGGCCTCATAGTCCGTGCTCTGTCCTTGGTACGTGCGCTGGAAGACCAGCAGGCCTTGGCAGCGTCCGTGCGGGCGGTACCCCACATCCACCAGCAGTGTCCGGCATCCGCCAGCCAGAAGGCTGTCCGTGGGTATGCGGAAGGCCGGTGTCCATTCGCGTTCCGGGCGGGCCACGGCCATGGGCGTTCCGGTGAGTTCGAACTCCGTGACATCACTGGGCGTGGGTGCGAGGTGATCATGCAGCGTGCGCCGGCGTTGCGCGTCGTCGTAGCCGGGCCGGTGGGCCAGTAGCGACCATCCGATCATGCCCGCCAGCAGTGCGGTGCCCGTGAAGGCCGCCGTGCGTGTGTGCCCGTGGAGCCGAGCGGCCAGCAGCAACAACGCCAGGATGAAGGCCGTCATGGAAAAGCCCATGAGCCAGGGGACCAACGGCTTCTCGAAGCGGATATCCACCACATGCTCCCCGGCGGGCAGCAGGGTGCCGAAGGCCGCCACGTTCACGCGCTCCACGTCCACCGGTGTGTGGTCGATGCGGATCGTCCAGCCCGGGAACCACGACTGCTGGACCACGAGGAAGGTGGGCGCCGCGGTGCGCGTGCGCAGATCGATACCGCTGTACCGGAAGCTTGTGTACCACAGGCTGTCGCCCGGTGAACGCCGCAGGCCGGTGGGCGGTGGCTCCTTTACGAAGGCCATGCCCCTGCCAGGCACCATGTTCTGGAGTGAATGCTCTGGCAGCACCGTGTCCACCAGGTAGACCAGCGGCTGACTATCCATGGCCTTCGCCAGGTCCGGATGGTCGTCCAGCAGGCTGTACATATGCGAGGGCCAGAAGGAATTGAAACCTTCACGGGTGCTCTGGCCCAGGAAGGTCTGCGTGTTCAACCAGAGGGGATGGAGCACCGTGCCCGGATCGTGATGCAGACCCAGCGGCAGCCCGTCGGGCATCACCGGACCACGCGGCACTTGCGCGAGCCGCGCATCGATCGCCGCCGGATGCAGGTCACTCACCGCGCTGTTCCAAACGCAAAGCTGCGTATTCCAGCCCATATCCAGCGTCACCAGTGCGAGCAGGGCCGCTGGCGTCAGCCTTCTACGCCACGACAGAACGAACGCCACGATCAGTACCGGGGCCGTCACCGCCCAGCCCCATTGCATGCGTTCCCGGTAGCCCAGCGCGCGGACCCGCTCGAAGATCGACCGCCCGAACAATTGGTCCGGGCCTGCGGGCACACGGTCCGGCGCAAGGAGGACCATGGCCGTGCCAGTGATGAGCACGGCACCGATCCCCACCAACAGGGAGCGCCGCCCGCCCCACCGCCACACCACGCCCTCCTTCATCGTCCCCGCCGCCAGGAGCAGCACGGCGACCAGCGTGAAGTACAGATAGTAGTTCGGAAAGCGGAACACGTTGAGGCCCGGCAGCCAGCGCCACGCGAAGCGGTGGAAGGGCAGGTCCTGGGCGAAGGCGGTGAGCAGGCACCAGAGGCCGAAGAGCGCGAAGGTGTTCTCCGTGGCGGTGCGCTTCCGCAGGAGGGCGATCGCGGCCAACGCGAGCACCAGTGCGCCTGCGTACCCGTTCGTGGCCGCAGCGGGCGTGTCGTCGCTCCAAGGCGCCTTGCCGAACAGGGCGGGGAAGAGGGCTGTGGACAATGTTCCCTTGTTGGCGGGATCCTGGGCGCTCAGGGAGTACGGCAGCCCGTGCGTGCGCCACAGGTAGGGGGATACTTCGTGGAAGGCATAAAATGTGCCACAGGCCAGCAGCGCGGTGGCCCCGGCGAAGAGCATCTGGTGCGCCAGCAGCACCGTTACGCCCCGGCGCCCGCCCGTGCGCCAGGCCCGCACGGCGTGGACGATGGAGAGCGGCAGCAGGAGATAGGCCGCGATGATGGTGAAGGTGTGGTTGCCGCCGGTGAGCAGCAGCATCATGCACACGGCCGCTTCCAAGGCGTGGCGCCAATGCGGCGCACGCATCAGCTTTACTTGCGCGGCCAGGAACCACGGCATCCACGCCGCGCTGATGATGGTGTACATGAACATCTGCCGCGATACGAAGAAGCCGCTGAGCGCATAGGCCAGCCCGGTGACCAGCGCCACGCGGGCATCACCATGCAGGACCCTGCACAGGCGCATGAAGCCGATGCCGCCGAGGACCGTGTACATCAGGAAGAGCGCTTGCAGGGTCCATATCGTGTGGCCCACCGTGCCCCCGATGGCGATGGCTTCGGGATACCAGGCGGGCCCCTGCAGGTCGGCGTAGATGGGGTAGCCCATCTGTTGCAACGGGTTCCACAACGGCAGTTCGCCGTTCTTCAGCGCCAACGTGATGAAATGCCGCCAGGGAAGCCAGCAGTTGAACATGTCACCACCGTCGGTGCTGTACATGAACGTACTCAATGGCCAGTATACCACCAGCACGGAGGCGGCGATGAGGCACCAGCCCCAGCGCTGCGCGCGCTCCTCGGTGTACCACGGGCCGGCCGGTCGTGGCACCATCCGGCTCAGGCTTTCTTGAGCTTCACCGGCCGCACCCCCGCCATCCGCTTGATCTCGTTCAGCTTCAGCAGCGCCTCTACGGGCGTCAAGGTATCGATGTCGATGCGCTCCAGCTGCGCGCGTATGCCCTCCAGCGCGGGATCGTCCAGTTGGAAGATGCTCAGCTGCGGCTCGCGGCCCAGTGCGGCGGTATCGGCTCTGGCCACCTTGCGGGGGCCATCACCCGAGGGGAGGTCCACGGGCGGCGTACCGTCCGCTTCGCCGAGGTCGCCCGCGTGCGATCTCTCCAGATGGTGAAGTACTTTCTGTGCCCGGTCGATCACCGGCGCGGGCATGCCCGCCATGCGGGCCACGTGGATGCCGAAGCTGCGGTCCGTGCCGCCCGGTACCAATTTGCGCAGGAAGAGCACCTTGCCGTCCACCTCGCGCACGGCCACGTTGGCGTTGTGAATGCGCGGGAAGCGCCCGGCCATCTCGTTCAGCTCGTGGTAATGCGTGGCGAAGAGCGTCCGGGGACGGCCCGGGTGCTCGTGCAGGTATTCCGCGATGGCCCACGCGATGCTGATGCCGTCATAGGTGCTGGTGCCGCGCCCGATCTCGTCCAGCAGCACCAGGCTGCGGTCCGTGAGGTTGTGCAGGATGCTCGCCGTCTCGTTCATCTCCACCATGAAGGTGCTTTCGCCGGTGCTCAGGTCGTCCGATGCGCCCACGCGGGTGAACACGCGGTCGGTGATGCCGATGCTGGCGCTCCTCGCGGGGATGAAGCTGCCGCACTGGGCCATCAACACGTGCAGCGCGGTCTGGCGCAGCAGGGCGCTCTTGCCACTCATGTTCGGGCCGGTGACCACCACGAGCTGGCGATCATCGGGATCGAGGATCAGATCGTTGGCCACGTAATGCTCCCCGGGCGGCAGTTGCTGCTCGATCACCGGGTGCCGGCCCTCGCGCACCTCCAGCCGTGCGCCGTCGGTGAGCACGGGCCGTGCGTAACGCCAGGCCGCGGCGTTCTCGGCGAAGCCCGCCAGCGTGTCCAGGGCGGCCAGCGCGGCGGCCGTGGCCTGCAGGTGCGGCGTGGCCGCGCGCACCTCCTCCACCAGACGCGCGAAGAGCCGCTGCTCCACCGCCCCGATACGCTCCTCGGCACTCAGTATCCGCTCCTCCAGATCCTTCAGTTCGGCGGTGATGTAGCGTTCGGCGCCGGTGAGGGTCTGCTTGCGCGTCCAGTCGCCGGGCACCTTGTCGCGGTGCGTATGGCGCACCTCCAGGTAGTAGCCGAAGACGTTGTTGTAACCCACCTTCAGCGAGCCGATGCCCGTGCGCTCCGCCTCGCGCTGCTGGATGGCCAGCAGCAGCTCCTTGGCGTGCGAGGTGATGTGCCGCAGCTCGTCCAGTTCGCTGTCCACGCCGGGCTTCAGCACGCCGCCCTTGGCGATGTTCACCGGGGCGTTCGGCTCGATCCGCGTATGGACCAGCCCGGCCAGGTCCAGGGGCGGTTGCCAGTCGTTCGCCATCAAGGCAAGGCGCGCATCGGCGGTGAGAAGGTCCTGGCGGGCACGCTCGGCGGCTTCGATGGAACGGCCCAGATGCAGCAGTTCGCGCGGGTGGATGCGCCCTGCGGCCGCCTTGCCCGCAAGCCGTTCCAGGTCGCCGATGTCGGCCAGGGTCTCGCGCAGTTTTTCACGCAATGCCGGGGCCTCTACCAGGGCCTGCACCCGGTCGTGCCGTTGTTCGATCGCTGTTCGGTCCAGCAGGGGGAAGAGCAGCCAGCGCTTCAGCAGGCGCGCTCCCATGGGGGTGCGGGTGCGGTCCATGCAGGCCAGCAGCGTGCGGGCGCCCTCATGCAGCGGGGCAACGAGCTCCAGGTTGCGCACGGTGAAGCGGTCCAGCGCCAGGTGGGTGCCCGCCTCCAGCCGGTTGATGCGCGTGATGTGGCCCAGCCGGTCGTGGCGCGTTTCGCCGAGGTAATGCAGGATGGCGCCGGCCGCTCGCTGGGCCAGCGGCAGGTCCTCGATGCCGAAGCCCTTGAGGTTGCTGGTGCCGAAGGCGCCCAGCAGGCGCTCGCGCGCGAAGTCGGCGGTGAAGGCCCAGTCCTCCAGCGCGAAGGCATGGAACCGCGCCGTGGCACCCGCCGTGACGGGATCTTTTTCGCCGCGGGCGTGCAGCAGCTCGGCGGGCGCGTGGCCGTCCAGGTATTTTTCGGTGGCCGCCGCGTCCCCCTCCCCGGCATGGAACTCGCCCGTGGTCACGTCCAGGAAGGCCGTGCCGTAGCGGCCCTTCCCCGAGCAGATGGCGGCCAGCCAGTTGTGGCCGCGCGGGTCTGTAACGCGGTCATTGAAGGCCACACCGGGCGTCACCACCTCGGTAACGCCGCGCTCCACAACGGTCTTGGCCTGCTTGGGGTCCTCCAGCTGGTCGCACACGGCCACCCGGTGGCCCGCCCGCACCAGGCGAGGCAAATAGTTTTCCAGGGAGTGGTGCGGGAAGCCCGCCAGGTCCTGCGAAGCGGCCGCGCCGTTGTTGCGCTTGGTGAGGGTGATGCCCAGCACGCGGCTGGCGATGCGGGCGTCCTCATCGAAGGTCTCGTAGAAATCGCCGATCCGGAACAGCAGGATGGCGTCGGGGAACTGCCCCTTGATGCGGGTGTATTGGCGCATCAGCGGGGTTTCGGCCCCCTGGCCGCTCTTGGCGGCGCGGTTCTTCATCACGGCTACTATTGCGGGCGGCTGCACCGTCCCTCGCGCCGAAAGTACCCCACCCGCCCCGGGCGCGGCCCATCCACTTTTCCACAACCTGTCAGCATGGACCGCAAGCTCACGATGGACGAACTCGGCCGGGTGGACGCGGTGGTCTACCGCGCCATGGCCAAGCAGCCCACCACCGTGGTGCTCGATGATGTGCGCAGCCGCCACAACGTGGGCTCCCTCTTCCGCACGGCCGACGCCTTCGGGCTGGAGCGGCTGGTGCTGGGCGGCTTCACGCCGTGCCCGCCGCACCGGGAGATCGAGAAAACGGCCCTCGGTGCCACGCTCTCGGTGCCGTGGGAGCATGCGGCCACAGCGCTGGAAGCCGTGGAACGCCTGAAACGCGCGGGCTACCGGGTGGTGAGCGTGGAGCAGACCGTGCGGGCCGTTCCTTTGGACGCATGGCGGCCGGGGCCCTGGGAGAAGCTGGCCGTGGTCTTCGGCAATGAGCTGTCCGGGGTGTCCGATCCGGTGATCGCTGCGAGTGACGCCTGCGTGGTGGTGCCCCAGACCGGGACCAAGCACTCCTTGAACGTGTCGGTGTGCGCGGGCATCGTGCTGTGGCACATTGTCCAAGGCCGGAACCACCTGTGAAAACAGGCAACCCGGTGGCAGAAGGGCCGTCCAAGACTGAAACCGTAACGGAACCATTGGCCGTAAAAAGGCGGCTCTTCTATATTTGGCACCCTACCGAACGCCCCCCGTGCATCTGAAGGAACGCTTGCCCCTCTTTTTCCTGCTTGCTCTGGGGCTCTTGGCGCTTCCTGCCAGCGGGCAGTACTTCCGCAACAGCGGTTACTGGAAAACCCACCGGGGCGAGGTGATGGCTGGCCTCGGCATCTCGAATTTCCTGGGTGAACTGGGCGGCCGCAACCAGATCGGCTCCCCCTTCGTATGGGACTTGGAGTTGAGCCAGACCAAGCCCGCAGTGAGCTTGGGCTACCGTTACCATACGGCCGAGAAGCAGGCCTTACGGGCCCAGTTGACCTACGGCATCCTCGCAGGCAATGACAACCTGACGACCGAACCCTTCCGTCAGGACCGCAACCTGAACTTCAAATCGGACCTCTTCGAGTTCCAATTGGGTTACGAGTTCCATTTCTACAAAGAGGAACTCGGTCACGTCTACACGCTGCGCGGGGTGAAGGGCAAGAAGAGTTCGCGGGTTGGTTTCTACGTCTTCGCCGGGGTCGGTGGCTTCTACTTCAACCCCAAAACCCAGTTCAACAACTCGTGGGTGGCGCTGAAGCCCTTGGGAACCGAGGGGCAGGGCCTGCCCGATGGTGCCGCGGAGTACTCGCTCTTCCAGTTCTGCATACCCATGGGCATAGGCATCCGCAAGGCCATCAGCAAGCAATGGAGCGGCGGGCTGGAATTGCAGTACACCAAGACCTTCACGGACTACATCGATGACGTGAGCGGTAGCTATTACGACAACGAAGCATTGCGTGAGGCCCATGGCGATGAGGCCGCTTACCTGGCCGATCCCAACCTCGGCGCGTTCTCGGGCGGCAATCCCCGTCCCATGGGCGATCAGCGTGGCGATTCCAAGGATCTGGACGCTTACCTCTTCCTGAAGGCGCAATTCCACTACAAGCTGTACAAGTACAAGGTGCAGGGCGGCCACAAGTACCGCACCCGCATCCGCAGGCAGAAGATCGTCTTCTGATGCCGCGTCCGGGACCCGTATTGAAGACCCCGCGCGCGTGCGGGGTCTTTTCATTGGAAGGGACGGGGCTCTCATCTCCATGACTGGGGAGGGCCATCCCTGTTCCGGATAGCAAGAGGTGCCGTACGCCGTGAATGCAGCATCCAGCAACCGGGCTGTGGGGACATGCGTCATGGGCCCCTTTGCGACCCTTGGGGCCTGCTCGGTGTCACCTGCTTCGGGCCGGTTTGTACCAAGCCGTTGCCAGGAGAGCACTCCATCCCGGTGGAATGTGGATACCGGCCTCTTTCATCAGCCGCGCCTGAGCATGTCACGCTCCGCCCCGCGCGCAGGGTGCTCCGCGTGACAGTTCTTGCGCACAATAGACCTCTTTCGCATTTCAAAGGACGCGATAAAAGCAGTGTCACGGTGAGCCCGTCGAACCATCGGCGGGCTCACCGTGATACTCTCGGGGAATCAGGAAAGAGGTTTTTTGAAGGAGGTCGCGCGGAAAGGCGTGTGCACCTCAGGGGCACTGGCCGGTACGAAAAAGCCCCCGGCTTTCGCCGAGGGCTTCCGATGATCGTTCCCGTAGTGGATCAGAGGCCGAGATTGTCCTTGCAACCACGGAACTCCAGGTCTTTCTTCGCCTTGTCCGCCAGCGCAGCGTCCTTGGCCACGGCGGCGGCCAGTTCGGTGCGCACCAGGTCGCAGTTGTTCTGGCGGGCGGCGATGATCGCCATCACATAATGGCCGATGGCCGTGTCCTTGTCGGGGGCCTGTTGCAGGATGCTCTGGGCACCGGCGGCATCGCCACCGAGCACTTTGGCCAGTGCGGCGTTCACGCTGTTGGTACCGGAGAAATTGCCGCTCGCGCTGCCATAGTCCCCGTTCTGCACGTCGATGAGGCCCAGGTTGTATTTCACCTCAGGACCGGCGCTCAGGCTCTTCTTCAGCAGTTCCTGGGCCTTCTTGCGGTCGCCTTTCTGGCGGGTTACGGCGGCCAGGTTGTTGGTGCTGATGGGGTTGTCCGTGATGCTGTTGGCCTTCTGGAACTGGGCCTCGGCCTCGGTCATCTTGTTCTGCGTGTAATAGATGGCGCCGATGTTGTTGCTGGCGCGGTAATCGCCGGGATGCACGCGCTCGCACTCCTTGTAGATGCGCAACTGCTCGTTCGCGTCGGCGCTGGCGTTGGCGGCGGCCTTCAGCAACTCCTCCACGTTCAGGCTGTCGGGCGAGGTGCGGCTCAACTGCGCCAGTTCCTCATCGGTGTAGCCGGTCACTTCATAATTCACCACGACCTCCGAGCGCCGCAATTGGGGAAGGATGTTCTCCCGGAGTTCGTTGTACGTGGCGGCCATGTTCTTGATCTCGCTCTCGCGCTTCTCCACGTCGGGGTACATTTCCAGCACGCGCAACACCAGGTCCTTGTCCTTGAAGTCGCTGGCCTGCGTGGCGCTGCGGAAGCCTTCCCAGTCCTCGCCGCGCGGGGTGAGGGTGTAAAGCGAATCGTTCTTCGCCTTGGGGTGCTTGTTCTTGACAAGTTCGCCCTGCAGCCACTTCTTGGCGGTGGCGGCGCGCTTGTCCGCCAGGCCCTCGTTCATGTGGATCTCCCCTTCAGGCGAGGCGAAGGCGTCCACCGTGGTGCCGGTGATGGCCACTTTCGGGTTGCCCGCGTTGGCCTTCAGGAAGGCCGCGAGATCCTTGATATCCTGATCCTTCAATTCCGTGGGACGCACCGTTTCCGAAGCCACCAGGTAGTTGATCTTGGCGTTAGCGCTGTGGCTGGTCACGCGCTGGAAGTTGTCCTTCGCGAAGATCACCTTGTCGTCGTTCTGCAGCAGGTAAGGTGTCGTGATCACCCCATCGGCCAGTTTCACCGGCGGGAAGGCCTTTTCCTTCTTGCCCTGTTTGCCGAGGGTGCGCAGCATGAGGGCGCTGTGCTCCATCGCGGGGGTATAGGCCACCTTGTCGGAATAGCTGAAGCTCTTGCCGGTCTCGTACGGGATCACGGTGTAGTTGCCGGTGGCTTTTTCGCCCTGGAACCCCGCCATCTTCAGGGCGGTGGAACTGGCCGGGACGTAGGTATCGGGCACCTTGTTCTCCGGGGTGGCCAGCAACATCTGGTCGCCGATGCCCTCGATGGTGGGGGTCAGCTCCGCTTGGGCCTTCTTGGCGAAATACTTCCCCGGGAAGTTCCCGTTGATGTTCACGTGTACCGTATCACCCTTAACGATCAGGGGGTTGGGGTCCACCGTGTGGGTGATGGTCGATGCGTATTTGGCCATCTTGCCCAGGCCGTTGCAACCGCTGACCACGGCGGCCGCCGCGAGCATCAGTGCACCGGTCTTGAGATGCTTGTTTTCCATGCGTTTTGGGGTTCTGGCGGCGAATGTAGCCGTCTGCTTACCAAGGCCACCTTCGTCCCGACGAACACTTGTCCACAACCGACGTGGGGATCATAACCGCTCGACGGAGAACCCGGTGGGGCGGTCCGTGGCCATCAGTCCCAGGAGCTGTTCGTACGCCACGGTGTCGCGCAGCAGGTCATGGCCACCGATGTCCACTGCCAGTACCCGCTGTCCGGTGGATTTCTGCAGATGGTCCAGGTAGGTCTCCTGCAACCGCTCCAGGTACGCCTCGGGGATGGCCTGTTCATAACTCCGGCCCCGTGCGCGGATCCGCTCGCGCACACGCTCCAGCGGCAGGTGCAGGTACACCAGCAGGTCGGGCCTTGGCAGGCCGCCGTACATGATGGCATAAAGATCGGTGAAGAGCGCCCGCTCATCGGGCGGTAGCGTCACGCTGGCGAACACGAGCGATTTGCCGATGGAGTAATCGGCCACCGTGACCGGCTCGAAGAGGCTCCGCTCGCCCACCCGTTTGAGCTGGTGGTACCGCTGGGCCAGGAAGGACAATTCCACGGAGAAGGCATAGCGCTGCTGGTCCTCATAGAAGCGTGGCAGGAAGGGGTTGTCCTCGAATTCCTCCAGCACGGTACGGCCACCCCAGCGCTCGGCCAGGCGTTTGGCCAGGGTGGTCTTGCCCGCGCCGATAAGCCCCTCGATGGCGATGTATCCATAGCGGGTTGGCGTTTGGCCGGGTGCGGTGCCGGCCGGGTGGGCGGTCATTTCGGCCATGGTTCCCGGGCTCATGCAGGCAGCGCGCGCTGCCTGATATCATTCAAGAGGTCGATCAGCGTGCGGTGCAAGCGGGGGTGTTCCAACAGCGGGGCCACGTCGGCCGCAGGGGCCAGAGCGAAGGCCCGCTCGTGCAGGCGCGGGTGCGGCACGCTGAGCCCCGGTCCATCAAGCACCTGGTCCTCGATGAGAAGGATGTCGATGTCAAGGGTGCGTGCCGCGTAGCGCGTGGTGTGGCCGCGCGTGCGGCCGAGTTCCTGCTCAATGGCCAAACACCCCCTCAACAGATCGAGAGGTTCACGTTCCGTGTCGAGCAACAGCGCACGGTTCAGGAAGAGGCGGTCATCGGTGAAGCCGTGCGGTTCCGTCCAATGGTCACGGCTGCGCGCCAGCACACGGCCCGCGCGTTCAGCCAGCATCGCTTCGGCCCGGCCGAGCGTGGCCAACGGATCGCCCATGCTGCCTCCGAGCAGAAGTAACGCCTCCATCGCGCGGCGAAGCTACCCGCCCTGAGGTTCCGCTTCTGGTGCCTTGCTCCATGGGTGCACGGCCCCTTCGGCCCGCGCATCCACCGTCCATGTAGATCGCCACCCCTGCCCGGGCAAGGGGTCTACTTTCGGCCCATCAACAAAACGACACGCACGCCATGGGCCAGTTCTTCAAGTTCATGTTCGCCTCGATGTTCGGCTTCATCCTGGGCTCCCTCCTCATCGGCCTCATTTTCGCCGTGCTCATCTTCGGCGCCATCGGCGCGGCGGCGGGCAGTCTCAACTTCGAGGGAAAGCCCGTGACGGTGAAGGACAACTCGGTGCTGCACATCGAGCTGACGCAGGAGATCATGGATCGGGGCAGCAAGGACGAGCTCATGCTCGACTTTGGCCCCTTCAAGCAGGCCGCCACCCTCGGCCTCAATGACATCCTGGCCGACCTGGAGAAGGCCAAGACCGATGACCGCATCAAGGGCCTGTTCCTGGACCTCGGCTTCACGGTGAACGCCCGCATGGCCACCGTGCAGGAGATCCGCGACAAGATCCTCGAATTCAAGAAGGAGAGCGGCAAGCCCGTGATCGCCTACGCCGAACTGTACACCCAGGGCACCTACTACTTGGCCAGCGCGGCCGATGAAGTGTACCTGACGCCGCAGGGCGACCTGGACTTCCGGGGCCTCCACGCCGAAATGATGTTCCTGAAGGGCCTGTTCGACAAGCTGGGCATCGACATCCAGTTCATCCGCGGCAGCAACAACCGCTTCAAAAGCTACGGGGAGACGTTCGTCAACAAGGAGATGAGCCCGGACAACGAGCGCCAGGTAAGCGAGCTGATCGGCGGGCTGTGGGACCATTACCTCACCGTGGTGGGCGCCTCGCGCAACATCGACAAGGCGCGCTTGAACGAGGTGGCCGAGAAGCTCATCATCCGCGAGGCGAAGGATGCCGTGGACGCCGGCATGATCGACGGTCTCAAATACCGCGATGAAACGATCGCTCTGGTGAAGGAGAAAATGGGGCTTGACGCGGACAAGGACCTGCGCCTGTTGGGCCTCGCCAAGTACGCCCGCGCCGCGAAGCCGTTGAAGGACGGGGAGAAGCCCCTCAGCACCTTCAAGCAGCCCAAACTGGCCGTGGTGTACGCGCAGGGCGATATCGGCAGCGGCGAGAGCGGGGACGGCAGCATCGGCAGCACCACCATCGCCGGGGCCATCCGCGAGGCGCGCGAGGACAGCACCGTGAAGGCCATCGTGCTCCGCGTGAACAGCCCCGGCGGCAGCGGCCTGGCGAGTGACGTGATCTGGCGAGAGGTGTCCCTGGCCAAGGCCGCCAAGCCCGTGGTGGTGAGCATGGGCGACCTGGCGGCCAGTGGCGGCTACTACATCAGCTGCGCGGCCGACCGCATCTACGCCCAGCCCAACACCATCACCGGCAGCATCGGCGTCTTCGGTATCATTCCGAACATGCAGGGCTTCTTCAACGACAAGCTCGGCATCACCTTCGACGGCGTGAAGACCAACACCTACGCCGACATGCTCACCACCTCGCGGCCGTTGAACGCCGATGAGAAGGCCCTCTTCCAGGGCTACGTGGACCGGTTCTACGACAACTTCAAGACCCGCGTGGCCGAGGGCCGCAAGCTTACGGTGGCGCATGTGGACAGCATCGGGCAGGGCCGCGTGTGGACGGGCGCCCGCGCCAAGGAGATCGGCCTGGTGGACGAGATCGGCGGGCTGGAGGACGCCATCGCCGACGCTGCCCAGCGCGCGGGCCTCACCGAAGGCGGGTATCGCACGGTGGACTATCCCGAGCAGGAGCCGCTCTTCAAGCAGATCATGGAAAGCCTGGATGGCAGCGCGAAGTCCTGGGTGCGCCAGGAGGCCTTCGGCGATGACGCCGAACTGCTGCGCCAGTTCGAGGCGGTGCGCAAGGCCCGCAACATGGCCGGTGTGCAGGCGCGCATGCCCTTCGACGTGGACGTGCGTTGAGCAGTGCGAAAGTGGAAGGGTGCGAGAGTGGTCCGCTCTCGCACCCTTCCACTTTCGCACCCTCGCACCCGTATCAGAACGTCCTCGCGCGGCTCGTCCTGAAAGCAGTAAGGGCCCCGGTTTCCCGAGGCCCTTCCCTGACCCTTACGATCCTGGTCCACTGAACCAAAACCTGCCTGTACAACGGCGGTGCTTGGTGCAGGGTTACGGTGCTACTCCACTTCCACGTGATACCCGCTGTGGTTGCGCACATTGAGCACGCGCCCGTCCGCCCACAGCAGGTACTGGCCCTTGATGCCGTGCAGCTTGCCGCTCACTTCGGGCAGCTTGTCGAATGAGACGCTGGTGACCTTGGGCAAGGAGCCGGGCAGCGGGTAGTTCAGCGTGCGGGGCGCCTCGGCGGGGAGCATCCATTGCTGCAGGTCCGGGGCCACCCCGCGCACGGCGGCATCACGGCCGGCGAGCAGGGCGGCGGGGTCGGGCAGCACCTGTTGCAGCATCCGCCGCCAGTCCGTCTTGTCGGCCAGGGTGCGTTTCAGGTCCACCTCGATGGCCCCGGCCAGCTGGCGGTAGGGCGTACGGGCGATGAGCACGGCGAGCACCGCGCCCTGGTCGATCCAGCGCACGGGCACCTGCGTGGACCGGGTAACGCCCACTTTGATACCGCCGGTTTGGGATAGGTAGACGAAGTGCTCCGTGTTGTGGTGCGCCTCTTCCCAAGCGGGATCGCGCCCTTCGCCGAGGTGCGCGCGGCAGAGCTCGGGCCGAACGATGCACTCGCTCGCCTCGGGCGCGTTCTTCAGGCACGGGAAACACAGCCCCTGCCCGTAGAATTTCTTCACGCGCTTGCCGCACGCCATGCACGTGCGCGCGCCCGTGAAACGGATGGTGAAGGGCCCGCCGATGCGCTCGTTCAGCGGTAACGTTGAAGCGCCGAGGCGCAGCGCGTAGGTCACGCCGTCGCCGTCCAGCCCGGCCAGCATCTTGTGCAGCGGTTCCCCGTCCATGGCGCGAACCTACACCAGTCCGGAAGAGCTACTGCCCGCTGCCCGCCGCCCGTTTTCGTCAGGACCGCCCGCATCCGTAATTTCCCGCCGCTGAACGTGCCCATGCCCGTCAACGCCCTCTTCTCCTTCCTCATCAAGAAGCGGTTGCAGCAGATCGAGCTGTTCCGCAACAACCCGCATGAGGCGCAGCTGGAGGTCTTCCACAAGCTCATCGGGCACGCGCGCTACACCGAGTGGGGGCGTAAGCACGGCTACGCGGACATCCGCACGCCGGACCAGTTCCGCGAGCGGGTGCCCCTGCAGGACTACACGGGCCTGAAGCCCTGGGTGGACCGCCTGCGCGCGGGCGAGCAGAACCTGTTGTGGCCCACGGACATCAAGTGGTTCGCCAAGAGCAGCGGCACCACCAACGCCGCCAGCAAATTCATCCCTGTGAGCCGGGAGGCCCTGGAGGATTGCCATTACAAGGGCGGCAAGGACCTCATCGCCCTGCATTACGCGCACCGGCCCGACAGCCGCCTGTACCAGGGCATGAACATGGTGGTGGGCGGCAGCAGCACCATTGAGCAGCTGCGCGCCGACGCCTACACCGGCGACCTCAGCGCCATCATCATCCGCAACCTGCCCGTGTGGGTGGAGATCCGCCGCACGCCGGTGATCGAGACGGCCTTGATGGAGAACTGGGAGGAGAAGATCGAGCGCATGGCCCGCGAGACCATGCGCGAGGACGTGCGCAGCATCGCGGGCGTGCCGTCGTGGACGCTGGTGATCCTGCGGCGCATCCTCGAACTCACCGGCAAGGCGCACGTCCACGAGGTGTGGCCCCACCTGGAGCTCTTCATGCACGGCGGCGTCAGTTTCGGCCCATACCGCGAGCAGTTCGCCAAGTTGTTCCCCGCCGCCGGGATGAATTACCTCGAGAGCTACAACGCCAGCGAGGGCTTCTTCGGCATCACGGACGAGAAGGGGTCGGCGGACCTGCTGCTGATGCTCGACTACGGCATCTTCTTCGAATTCATACCCGTGGAGGAACTGCACCGCGAGCAGCCGCCCACCCGATGGCTGCACGAGGTGGAGCCTGACCGCCAGTACGCCATCGTCATCAGCACCAACGCGGGGCTGTGGCGCTATATGCCGGGCGATACCATCCGCTTCAGCGGCGTGAAGCCCTACCGGTTCCGGGTGAGCGGCCGCACGCGCAGCTTCATCAACGCCTTCGGGGAGGAGCTCATCGTGGAGAACGCCGAACGCGGTATCGAAGCCGCCTGCGCGGCTACGGGCGCGGTGGTGAACGAGTTCACTGCCGGTCCGGTATATATGGGCGGCGCCGCCCGCGGCGGGCATGAATGGGTGATCGAGTTCGAGCGGCCGCCCGATGACATCCGTGCGTTCACCGAAGCGCTGGACCGCCGTATGCGCGAGCTCAACAGCGATTATGACGCCAAGCGCCGTGGCGACATGGCCCTCGTGGCACCCCGCGTGCATGCGGTGCGGCAGGGCACCTTCTTCCGGTGGATGAAAGAACGCGGCAAGCTGGGCGGGCAGAACAAGGTGCCCCGCCTGTGCAACGACCGCCAATGGTTGGACCAGTTGTTGCCCACGGTGGACGCATGAAGCGCTTCCTCCTCCCTGGCTTGGCCGCCCTGTGCATGGGCGCGCGCGCGCAGGACCCGGCGGGCGCCGTCATGATCAAAGGCGCGTTCGACCGCTTCACCACTGACGAGCTGGGCAACGTGTACACCCTCCAGGGCGATGAGATCGCCCTTTGGAACGCCCAGGGCAAGCGGCTCCTGCGCAACAGCCTCAAGACCTTCGGCGCCATCACCGCCATCGACGCGTTCAGCTCCCTGAAACCGATGATCTTCTCCGGCCCGCAGGGCATGCTGGCCGAACTGGACAACACCCTCGCCATCCAGGCCGACCCCATCGACCTCAACCGCAGCGGCTTTCCCCAGGTGACGCTGGCCTGCATGAGCGTGCAGAACATGTTCTGGTTCTTCGACGAGCGGCTGCTCACGCTCACGCGCGTGGACCACCAGCTGAGGACCGTGGCCGCCACCGGCCGCCTGGACCAGATGCTGGACCTGAGCCCCCACCCGGTCTTCATGACGGAGGCGGACAGCTGGCTCTATGTGCTCGATCCCGAGCTCGGCGTGCTCGTCTTCGACATCTTCGGCGGCTACGCGAAGACGATCGCCATCGTGGGCGCGCTATCGCTCGAGGTGCGCGACGGCCGCATTCTCTACCTGAAGGACGGTGTGCTGCACAGCTATGACCTCAAGAGCCACACCATCGATCTGCCGGTGACCTGGCTTTCATCCGCCAGGGAGAAGGGCCTGCGCGACGCGCGCATCGAGCGTGGCCTGCTCTACGCGCTGTATCCCGATCGCGTCGTCATCGCCCCGGCGGTGCCATGAACGGTCAGGTGTCGTGAGGACCGTTCCCCCGATCGAGCGCATGGTATCCGTTGGCGCAACGCATGAGCGTGTGCGTCGCCCGGCAGGTCGCGGTACGCCAAGGGTGCGACGACTTTTCCACATACCGGAAGATGCTCCGGCCACGCGGGTAAATTCGCCGCCCTTCACGCACACGGAACATGCACATCGCTATCGCAGGCAACATCGGCGCGGGCAAGACAACGCTTACCCAACTGCTGGCCAAGCACTACAAGTGGGACATGCTGCAGGAGGCGGTGGATAATAATCCCTACCTCTTCGATTTCTACAAGGACATGCAGCGCTGGAGCTTCAACCTCCAGATCTTCTTCCTCAACAGCCGCTTCGAGCAGTTGCTGGAGATCCGAAGCAGCGGGCGCAACGTGATCCAGGACCGCACCATCTACGAGGACGCGAACATCTTCGCCCCCAACCTGCACGCCATGGGGCTGATGACCACGCGCGACTTCGAGAACTACACGCGCCTGTTCAACAACATGGACGCCTCCATCGTGCCGCCCGATCTGATGATCTACCTGCGGGCGCGGGTGGAGAACCTCGTGGACCAGATCGCCGAGCGCGGGCGTGACTACGAGGCCAGCATCAGCATCGACTATCTCAAGCGCTTGAACGAGCGTTACGAGGCCTGGATCGATACCTACGACAAGGGCAAACTGCTCATCGTGGACATCGACGACAACCGCTTCCACAAGGAACCCGAGGACCTCGGCACCATCATCCACGCCATCGATGCGGAGATCCATGGCCTCTTCCCCAGCGAGAACGGCAAGGGTACCAAGCCCGGGGTGGTACGCAAAAAACGGTAGAGCGGCCGCTCAGTTCCCGAACATCTCCTTCACGCGCTCGAAGAAGCCCTTGTCCTTGGCGGTGGGCCGGGGCTGGAAACCGGGGCTGTTGCGCAATTTCTCCAGGGCACCGCGCTCCTCCTTGCTCAGGTTGCTGGGCGTCCATACCATCAGGTGGACGAAGAGGTCGCCCGTGCCGTGCTGCTGCACGCTGGGAAGGCCCTTGCCCTTGAGGCGCAGGGTGTGGTTGCTTTGGGTGCCGGGCTCCACCTTCACCTTGGCCTTGCCTTTCACGAGGGGTACTTCGATGCTGGCGCCCAGCGCCGCGTCCACCAGGTTGATGAAGGCCTCGTAGTGCAGGTCGTTGCCGTCGCGCTTCAGGTCGGGGTGCGTCTCTTCCTCGACCACCACGAGCAGGTCGCCCGGCACGCCGCCGGCCGGGGCTTCGTTGCCCATGCCGCTGATGTTGAGCTGCATGCCCTCTTCCACGCCGGCGGGGATCTTTACGGTGACCACGGCCTCTTCGCGCACCAGGCCGTTCTCGTCGCTGCCGGGGGCGCGTTTGCTCACCGACTGCCCCACACCGCCGCAGGTGGGGCAGGTGCTCACCGTCTGCATGTGGCCGATGAAGGTGCTCTGCACGCGGGTCACCTGGCCGGTGCCGTTGCAGGTCCGGCAGGTGCCGTACTCGCTGCCCTTGCCGCGCACCAACTTGTTCAATTTCAGCTGCTTCTCGGTGCCTTCGGCGATCTCGGCCAGGGTAAGCTTGAGGCGCACGCGCAGGTTGCTGCCCTTCACCACGCGGCGGCCGCCGCCACGCTGGTTGAAACCGCCGAAACCGCCGCCGCTGAACGCCCCCCCGAAAATGTCGCCGAACTGGGAGAAGATGTCCTCCATGTTCATGCCGCCGCCCTGGAAGCCGCCCCCCCCGCCGAAGCCGCCGGGCGCGTTGTGTCCGAAGCGGTCGTACTTCGCTTTTTTCTCCGGGTCGCTCAGGATCTCATAGGCGGTGGCCGCTTCCTTGAAGCGTTCCTCGGCCGCCTTGTCGCCCGGGTTCTTGTCCGGGTGGTATTTGATCGCCATCTGGCGGTACGCCTTCTTGATCTCGTCCGCGCTGGCACCGCGGGCGACGCCAAGGACGTCATAGGGGTCTTTTTTGCTCATTGTACGGGCCGGCCCGTGGGCCGACGCTGCGGTTACGCGCCCACCACCACCTTGGCGTAGCGGATCACCTTGTCGTGCAGGGTATAGCCATTCTCCACCACGTCGATCACTTTGCCCTTCAGGTCGTCGCTGGGGGCGGGGGCGTTGGTGATGGCCTCGTGGCGGTCGGTATCAAAGGGTTGACCCTTCACGCCGTCCATGGGTTTCACGCCCTGCGCGCCGAGGATGCCCAACAACTTGGCATGGATCAGGGAAAACCCCTGCTTCACGGTATCGATATCAGTGGCGCTGGCGTTGATGGCGATGGCCCGCTCCATGTCGTCCAGCACGGGCAGCATGTTCTTCAGGGCGTTCTCCCCGGCGAACTGGAGCAGGTCGGTGCGTTCCTTGGCGGTGCGCTTGCGGAAGTTGTCGAACTCGGCATAGAGGCGCAGGTGCTGGTCATTGGCGGCGGCCATTTCGGTACGCAGGCGCTCGGCCTCGACGGCCAGGGCGTTGTCCGGGTTCTCCACGGTATGCTCGGCGGCGGCTTCGCTGGCGTGTTGGAGCTCGCTGGCGTCGGGGCTGGGCACAGCGGTTTCAGAAGCGCTGTCCTTCACCTCTTCGGGGGCGGATGTCGGTTCCGTCATGGGTTTTTTCTTGCCGAACGGGTTCCAAGTGCTCACGGTCCGGTCTTTTTGCAGCGGCGCGAAGATCGATCATCGTGCCATGCGATCGGCGGTGACGGATCGGCAGCCCCACCATGCCGTTCGGCAGGCAAGCTCCGGCCCTCCCCGGTGCGGGGACGGGGCGATCCGTCAGTGTGTCAGAAGACGCGAAGGGCCCCGGTTCGCGGAGCCCTTCGGTGTGCCGGAACGGGCCGGTCAGAAGCTCTTCACGTGCTTGTCCAGTTCCATGTCGAGGGCCTGGCCACGCAGGCTCTTGGCCACGATGATGCCGTTGGGGTCCACAAGGAAGCTAGCCGGGATGGAATGCACGCCATAGAGGGCCGCCGCGCGCGATTCCCAGCCGGCCAGGTCGCTTACGTGGTCGGGCCAGGCGAGCTTGTCCTTCTCGATGGCCTTGATCCACGGATCCTTGGCCTTGTCCAGGCTCACGCTGTAGATGGCGAAGCCCTTGCCGGTCTTGAACTTGGCCTTGCTGTACTTGTCGTAGACCTTCACCACGTTCGGGTTCTCCATGCGGCAGGGCCCGCACCAACTCGCCCAGAAGTCGATGAGCACATACTTGCCGCGCAGGTCGGAGAGTTTCAGCGTTTTGCCTTCGGCGTTGGGAAAGGCCAGTTCGGGGGCCTTGTCGCCGATGTTGATGCCTACCTTCGGATCGCCCGGAGGCGGATCTACCGGCGTGATGGCCTCGGCGTTGAGGACGACGGTGAAGGCGAGGAGAGAAGCGAGGAGTTTCATCAGGAGTTTGCGTTCAGGTGCGAAAGTAGGGAGGAGGCGGTCTGCGCGCTGAGCGAACATCGTGCCGTAACCGGACGTCTAGCGTTTCCTCTTCTTCCCGTGTTTCTCCAGTTTCATGGGATCCTTTTCCAGCAGGGCGTTCAGCGCCTGCGTGAGGTCCTCGCCGTGCAGGTCTTTGGCGATGATCCGGCCCGTGCCGTCCACCAGTGCATTGGTGGGGATGAAACGGGCGCCATACTCCTGCGCGGCGGCATTCTCCGGCTCGTTCACCGCGCCCACGTGCCATTTCCAGTCCAGGCTGTCCTTGGCGATGGCTCCTTTCCATGCCTCCAGCGCACCCTGGCGGTCCAGGCTCACGCTGAAGACCGCGAAGCCGTCGCCAGTGGTGAACAGCCGGTCTTTGTAGGTGTGGTAGGTATGCCGCACATGAGGGCTCTCCATGCGGCAGGGGCGGCACCAGCTGGCCCAGAAATCCACCAGCACCAATTTGCCCTTCAACTGTGACAGACGCAACACCTCCCCGCTGGGGCTGGCCATCACGATCTCGGGAGCTACCTGGCCCACCTGCACGTTCAGGAGGCGTTCTTGCTGGCCGTAAGTGAGCAATGCCGGTGCACTGGCGAGAAGGGTGAGCAGGTGGCGCATCATGTGGCGAAGATCGGTGGTCGCGGGCCTTGCCCCCACCATGCGGCGGGGCTACGCGAAGGCGAGGCAAGGATCGGGCCGTGTTCTTGAGCAGGCAGCGGGCAGCAAGCAGTCGGCAGCGGACCCTCGAAAGTCCCTTGAACAGTGTGCTGCCTGCTGCTTGCTGCCCGCTGCCCGCTCTACCTATTCCACTACACTTATCCGTGCGCCGATAGCGTTCAGCCTTCCTTCGATGTCCTGATAGCCCCGCCGGATCTGCTCGATGTTGTCGATAGTACTGGTGCCTTCGGCGCCGAGGGCGGCGATGAGCAGCGACACCCCCGCGCGGATGTCGGGGCTGGTCATGCGGATGGCGCGCAGGGGTTTTTCGAAGTCCTTGCCGATCACCAGCGCGCGGTGGGGATCGCAGAGCGTGATCTGGGCACCCATCTCGATCAGTTTGTCGGTGAAGAATAGGCGGCTCTCGAACATTTTCTGGTGGATGAGCACGTGGCCCCGCGCCTGCGTGGCGGTCACCAGCACGATGCTCAGCAGGTCGGGCGTGAAGCCGGGCCACGGGTGGTCACTGATCACGCGGTTGCTGCCGTCCAGGAAGGGCTCGATGGCGTAATGCTCGTGCGCGGGCACGTGGATGTCGTCCCCGCGCCGCTCCACGGTGATGCCGAGTTTGCGGAACACGTCGGGAATGATCCCGAGGTGCTCGTAACCGGTGTCCTTGATGGTGATCTCGCTGCGCGTCATGGCGGCCAGGCCGATGAAGGAACCGATCTCGATCATGTCGGGCAGCATGCGGTGCTCGGTGCCGCCAAGCTCCTTCACCCCGTCGATGACGAGCAGGTTGCTGCCGATCCCCTGGATCTTCGCGCCCATGCGCACCAGCATGGCGCAGAGCTGCTGCAGGTAGGGCTCGCAGGCGGCGTTGAAGATGGTGGTGCGGCCGTCGGCCAGGGTGGCGGCCATCACGATGTTGGCCGTGCCGGTCACGCTGGCCTCATCGAGCAGCATGTAGCAGCCCTTCAGCCGCTTGGCCTCGGCCTTGAAGAAGCCCTCGCCGCTGTCGTAGTTGATGGTGGCGCCCAGGCGCTCGAAGCCGATGAAGTGCGTGTCCATACGGCGGCGGCCGATCTTGTCGCCGCCGGGGCTCGGGATGTATCCGCGGCCGAAGCGCGCCAGGGCGGGGCCGGCGACCATCACGCTGCCGCGCAAACTGCCGCCCATGCGTTTGTACTCCGGTTCAAGGAAGAATTCCGGGTTCACGGTCTTCGCGGTGAAGCGGTAGCTGCCGGGCCCCAGCTTCTCCACGGTCGTGCCCATCGCCCCCAGCAGGTCGATCAGCTTGTTCACATCCACGATGTCCGGCACGTTGTGGATGGTGACGGGCTCGGTGGTGAGCAGCACGGCGCAGAGGATCTGCAGCGCCTCGTTCTTGGCACCCTGTGGCACCAGTTCACCCTTCAAACGGTGGCCGCCTTCGATCTTGAAACTTCCCATGCCGCGAAGCAAGGACGCGCACGCGCGGATCCGTGCCGGGCACGGGTGCCAGTGCTAACAACCGGATGTGGCGGAAGCCGTGGAGCGGCCTAGTACCGTTTCTTCTTCCGGTTGCGGTGCCGCTTCTTGCCACCACCGCCCTGGTGGTTCTGATCGGCGTAGCGCTGCTTGCGGAAGTCCACTTCGTTGCGCGGGCCCTGGCGCTGGGTGTGCAGCAGCGCGTCGGTGTTGGCCAGTTGCTGACCGGGCTCCAGGCGCAGGCGGCCCTTGCTCAGCTCGGCCAGGTCCTTGATGATCACACCGTCGCCCACGCTGTCGCGGTTCCAGGCCAGGAACTGGCGCTTCATCAGGTTGGCCACCTGTACCGTGGCGGCCTCTTTCTCGGGGCCTTCGGGCAGGGCGCAGCAGGTCTCGATGGTGCGCTCCACCAGCTTGCCATAGTGCCCGTATCGGATCTCGCGTTTCGGGTAGGGTACGCGCGCCGGTTTCGTGTGCAGCTCCTCGGGCGTGGGCTTGGGGTAGGGGCCGTCCACCTCGAGCTTGAACCCGCTCATGATGTACAGGTGGTCCCACAGCGTGCGGTCCATGTTCTCGTTGCTGCGCAACTGCGGGTTCAGCCGACCGATCACCTGGATGATGGCGTGGGCGCTACGCGTGCGGGACTCGCGGTCATCGATGCCCATCACGTGTTCCACCATGCGCTGCACGTTGCGGCCGTACTCGGGAACGATCAGGCGCGGGCGCTGGGTGTTGTAGTCGAAGGGGGCTTCGGGGGAAGGCATGTCGATCGGATGGTCGGATCACCGGCCGGGCAGAAGTGGGGTACTGACGGGCTTTTGCGGGCGGCGTGCGCCGGGTGAGGGCGCCAAATGTAGGCGGTGGTGGGCTCAGTCGCGCACCAGGAAGCGGGCGGTGCGGTGCTCGCCGTCCACGATCGCGTGCAGGAAGAACAGCCCTCCGGTCCCGGGCAGTTCGTCGCGGCGCAGGATCATGCTATGTCGCCCTGCCGGTTGCCGTTGGTCCACGAGGGTGCGCACCCTGCGGCCCGTGGCGTCCAGCACATCCACGCGCACGGGGGTGTCCCCCAACTCGGTATCGTAAGCGATGAAGAGATGGTCCGCCATGGGGTTCGGTGCTACACGCAAGGACAGGTCCTCCTTCATGTAGTCGCTGATCGGATGCGTGAGGCCCACCATGTATTGGAAGTCGTCCAGCATCCAGCCCTCCCGTTGGGTGGCCGCACTATCGGTGTAGCAGGTGAAGCGCAGGCGCACGGTGTCGGGCAGCGGTATCCCGGTCTGCACCCAACAGAACGACGACCAGACCCACCGGGGCTGTACGGCCGAGCTTCCGCTCAGGCCGGTGAAGCCTACCTCTCCGTTGGAGAGCGTATCCGGCAGCACTTGGTCCCATTGTTCATCGAAGAACTGCGTCACCGGCGGGTTCACCCAGTCGTCGAACACGTTCATCCACGTGGCGCCGGTGTCGTAGCTGACCTCGATGAAGGCGCCGGCATGCTGCGCGTCCAGGTCGTATTTCTGCTGGAAATTGAGGAAGAACTCCGGCCACATGTCCCAAGGGTCGGTAGGCATCAGTATGGTGAAGCGCGAAATGTTGCCGGGCGGTACGGGTGCGATGGTATCGGTCACCAGAGCGTTCACCGGGCTGTATGAGGAGGCGAAGAACGGCTTTTGGGGCGGGCCTGTCTGCCAGGTGTTCGCGGCGGCGGTATCGATGGAGATGGGCAACTCTTCCCAGCCCTGGCTACCATCGAAGTCGTTCATCAGGAACTGGGCGGGGGCGGGGGATGCGAGCAACGCGAGGGCGAGGGGTAGCGGTATACGCATGCGGCCGGTTTTCCTGTCGGACACAGCGACCGCCCCGGACGCTGCCTGTGTGGAAAAAGACCTAGCCCGCCACCACCCGCAGCTTCGCGAAGCGGAGCAGCAGGCTCTTCTGCCCCGAGCTGGGGAAGAAGATGGTAGCCTTCAGGTCGGGTTCCCGGCCTTCCACCTTGAGCACTTTACCCCGGCCGAAGCGCTCATGCTCTACGGTGACGCCCTCGGCGATGTCGGCGGGGGCAGCGTGTCCCAGCGAACGGGTGGCCTCCAGGGGCGCGCCGGTGCTGCTTACGCGCTTCAGTTTCTTCAGCTTTTCGGGATCGATGGACGGCGCGTTGCCCGGGCCGGGGAGGGGCGCATTGCCACGCTGTACCGGCGAATGCGAAGGTTTAGGCGTCGGAGCGGCCTTCTTCGGTTCACGGCCGAACACGGTGCCGCCCGCCACGGGACGGGTCGAGGTGTTCCCTGGCCGCACCCACGACGAGGCGAAGCTGTCGCGGTCCATCGCCGGGGCCTCGCGGCGCTTGGGCTGTACCAGGTATTTTGGATCGATCTCGTCGATGAAACGGCTCTGCTCCCCGGCCGTGAGCTGCCCCCATTTGTAGCGGCTCATCGCCCAGCTCAGCGTGGCGCGCTTCTCGGCGCGGGTAAGCGCCACATAGAACAGGCGGCGCTCCTCCTCCAGGTCCGCGCGGCTGTGTACGCTCATGGCGTTGGGGAAGAGTTCCTCCTCCAGGCCCACGATGTACACGTACGGGAACTCCAGCCCCTTGGCGCTGTGTATGGTCATCAGCACCACGCGGTCGTTGTCGTTGGGGTCGTCCTTGTCGGCATCGGTCAGCAGCGCCACGTCGATGAGGAAATCGCTGAGGGTGCGCGGCGTTGGCGGTGCCTGGGCTTCTCCTTCTTCGGCGGGCGCCTCCGAGAATTCGCGCATGCCGTTGAGCAGTTCCTGGATGTTCTCGTAGCGGCTCACGCCCTCGGGCGTCTTGTCGTTGAAGAGGTCCTGCAACAGGCCGGTGGTGCGGGCGATGTACTCGCCCAGGGCATGGGCGCTCTGGGTGTCCAGCATCGTCTGGAAGCTGCGCACCATCATGACGAATTCGGCCAGCCGCTTGCGCAGGCCCTCGTGCAGGCCCAGTTCGCCGAGGTGTTGCGTGATGGTGTCCCAGATACTCTTCTCGCGTTCCCCGGCGGCCACCGTCAGCTTGTCCACCGTCGTCTGGCCTATCCCGCGCGCCGGGTAGTTGATCACGCGCTTCAGCGCCTCCTCGTCGTTGGGGTTGCACGTGAGGCGGAAGTAGGCGATCAGGTCCTTGATCTCCTTGCGCTGGTAGAAGCTGAGGCCCCCGTGGATGCGGTAGGGGATGTTCAGCTTGCGCAGCGCCTCCTCCATGCTGCGGCTCTGGGCGTTGGTGCGGTACAGGATGGCGAAGGCCTTGTTGGCGGCCTGCGCCCGCATGCGCGTCTCGAAGATGTCGTGCGCCACGAAGAAACCCTCCTCGTTGTCGCTCGCGGTGCGCTGCACGCGGATGGGCTCGCCGTCGGCGTTGTCAGTCCACACTTCCTTCTCGATCCGGTCCTTGTTCTTGTCGATCAGGCTGTTCGCCGCGGCCACCAGCGTCTTCGTGCTGCGGTAGTTCTGCTCCAGCTTCATCAGCCGCTGGTCGGGGTAGTCGCGCCGGAAGTTGAGGATGTTCTGGATGTTCGCTCCGCGGAAGCCGTAGATGCTCTGGCTGTCGTCGCCTACCACGGTGATGTTCTCGTGCCGCGCGGCCAGTGTGCGCACGATGTTGTACTGCGCCAGGTTGGTGTCCTGGTACTCGTCCACCAGGATGTACTGGAAACGATTCTGGTACTTCAGCATCGTTTCCGGGTGGTCGCGGAAGAGGATGTTGGTGTTGTACAGCAGGTCGTCGAAGTCCATGGCACCGGCGCGGAAGCAGCGCTGGGCGTAGGCCTTGTACAACTCGCCCATCCGGGGGCGCAGCGCCGCGGCGTCGGCGGCCATCACCTCGGCGTCGCGCAGGTACTCCTCCGGCCCCACCAGGTTGTTCTTGCTGATGCTGATGCGCGCGTGCACGTTGCTGGGCTTGTACAGCTTGTCGTCCAGCTGCAGCTCCTTCACGATGGTCCTGATCAACGAACGGCTGTCGTCGGTATCATAAATGGTGAAGTCCTTCGGGTAGCCGATCTTCTCGGCCTCGGCGCGCAGGATGCGGGCGAAGACACTGTGGAAGGTGCCCATCCACAGGTTGCGCGCCTCGGCGTGCAGGCCGGGCACCGAACGCAGGAGCTTCTCGACGCGCTCCTTCATCTCGCGCGCGGCCTTGTTGGTGAAGGTGAGCGCGAGGATGCGGAAGGGGTCCACCCCCTTGGCGGCCATCAGGTGGGCGATGCGCACGGTGAGCACGCGCGTTTTGCCGCTGCCCGCCCCGGCGATCACCATGTTGGGGCCGTCCGTATGCTGCACCGCCGCCAGTTGCGCGGCGTTGAGGCCTTTCAGGTAGTCCATTGTGAGCGGCCGAAGGTACTTGGGCGGAAAGGGGAGGCCGGGATGGGTTATGAACAAGCGTCCGTTCCCTGCCTCGTTGTGCCGGTGCCCGGCCTTCACTGGCCATTGCTCGTCCCCCGTATCCCTTGTCACCGGTGGATCCCCTCCTTCGTGTACCCGGAAACATGAACCCGAAGCCATGAGAACACCTCTCCTCCTCGCGCTGCTCGTGCCCATGGTGGCCAACGCCCAACGCCTCGTTCCGTCCGATGTGCGCATGTCGGGTACCATATGTGCGCTCGCCGAGTTCGATGGCAAGCTCATCCTTGGTGGGCAGTTCTACGAAGTGAATGATCAGCCCGTCACGAGCATCGTGGCTTGGGACGGTGGCACAGGCTTCGATGATCTGGGCGCGCCCATGCCGAACGGGAAGGTGCATGCGGTGATACCCTTTGCGAACGGGGTGGTGTTCGGCGGTGTTGGTCCGAGCAGCTTCCGCCGGGTGTTCTATTGGTCCGGCGATACGACCACGATGTTGGGGACGCTCGGCTCTGGTAGCATCAACTGCTTGGCCGAATTCAATGGTGACCTGATCGTGGGTGGCACCTTCACGACCATGGACGGGGTAGCCGTGAACAGGATCGCGCGTTGGGATGGGAGCACGTGGTCATCCATGGGAGCTGGGTTCAACAATGAGGTCCGGAGCGTGGTGGTCCATCAAGGGCAGCTATACGTGGCCGGTAGTTTCACTGCCACCGGGGACGGCGTTACGGAATTGGCCTACCTGGCGCGGTGGAACGGGAGTGCGTTCCAACCCGTTGGCAACGGGTTGAGCGGTAAGGCCCAGGACCTGCTCTCCATGCCCGATGGGCTCTGGATGGCGGGCTCCTTCAGATACACAGCGGACAGTACCGTGGCTTTGAACCAGTTCGCGGTCTTCGACGGCAACGGTTTCGCACCGTTGATTCCGGACTTCACGGGTTCGTGGCCTGTCGGTGACGCGTCCGAACATCTCCTGGTCCCGGTCGGTGCGGCCGGTATCCTGGCACGAACCGGTCACCTGTACAGGGACGGGGTGTGGAAGAACATAGGGCTCTATGGCGTGAGGTGCGCGCGCGCGTTCCAAGGAGAGGTGTTCGCCGGTAACCGTGCGAGTTTGGACGATATGCCCTGTGGAAGTACCGCATTGCAGGAATTGGTTTCCGGCAGCGGGTCCTGCGCGATCGATGTGGCAGGCATCGACACGTGGGTCCAGTATGACGGGGGGCTGTTCTATGACTCCGGGATGAACCGGGGCTCGTTCGTCCCGGAAACGGAGGGTGGCGCCTCGGCGATCTTTGCCAGTGGGCAGTACGTCGTTGGTTACGTTGGCGATTCCGCGTACACCTCCTCGTTCTCGCCCTACGGGAACACTGATTGCGACGGAGCAGGCTATAGCGCCGGACCGCGATGCGCTGAGCGCGATCTGGCTTACCGGGAACGGTATTACCGCACCTGGCCCATCGACATGGGCCTGCTGTGGGCGCATGCGGCGCACTGGAACGATCCCGGATACACCGTACCGGAAGTGCTGGCGAGCTGGCCCGCCCACGGCGATCCCGGCAACGGGGAGCCCGCGCAACTCGTGCCCTTCCAGGACCAGGACGGCGATGGCCTCTACGAACCGGATCAGGGCGAACTGCCCGTGATCCGGGGCGACAGGGCCGTGCTCGCCGTGGTGAGCGACCAGAACGCCGACACCATGCCCGGCATGCGGCCTTCCATGTTCGATACCCGGATCCTCGTGCATGGATTCGACAGCGGGCCTGAAGCACTGTACCAGACCGTCCTCGTCAACTACGCCTTCACCAACCGTTCGGACCGCACCTACGACTCGGTGGTGGTGGCGATCAGCACCGACCCCAACCTCGGATGCTCGGAGGACGATCTGCTTGGATGCGACCCGGGGCTGGACATGTTCTACGTATACAATGCGCTCGAAAGTGACGCCGAGTGCAACGAGCAGCCGGGTTTCGGCCTTCATCCGCCGGCCGTTGGCATGGTGGGACTGAGCGCGCCGATGCGGGCCTTCGTTTCCTATACCCGTTCGGGGTCTGCATGTTGCAGCGATCCAGGGACCTGGTGGGATGCCGTCCGGTATACCGAAGGCATATTGATGTACGATATGCCAATGCTCAACCCCGTTACCAATGATACCACACGTTTCATGTTCTCGGATTATCCCGACGTCCCCGGCGGATATTACGACGAGCTTTTTGTGAACGACGACGCCCGCGGCATGGGTTCCTTCGGCCCCTTCTTCAATGTGGCGCCCGGGGAGACCATCTGCTTCGACATGGCCTTCGTGTACGCGCGCGACAGCACGCAGGACAACATCCAGAATACGCGGGTGCTCCAGCAGAAGGTGATCGCGCTGAAGGAATGGTACGCGCAGCAGCCCTTCGGCTGTGGTGAATACCCAGCTGTTGGGATCGAGGCGCCCGAGGAGGACGGCGCAGGGCTCACCTTGTACCCGAACCCCGCACAGGGCCATGTGACCGCCGGCCGCACGGATGCCCGCGAGGCCTGGCACATGAGCGTGCGCTCGATCACCGGGCAACTGGTGTATCAGGCGCTGTGGCCGGCGGGCGCGGGTACGTGGGGCTTCTCTACCGATGCGCTGGCCGATGGCGTGTACCTCGTGCAGACCAGGAGCGCATCCGGACAGATGACGCGGCGGCTGGTGGTGGCGCACTGAAGCGCGTTCGGGTTTATCACCCCACCGGCCGGTACCGCGCCACTCGACCCGTTCCTGCGATGGCGATGAGGCCCCCACGCACGGCCTGCGCCAGGTCGCGGCTGGTAGTGGCGGTACTGAGTTCGGGGTACATGCGGCGGTAGTCCTTCCGCGTGAAGGTGGGCAGGCGCTTTTCCTCCAGGAAGAGCGGGACGCGCTCGGCGGCACTGAGCACGGGCCGCTGGGCCAGGAGCAGTTCGGTGAGGGCCTCATCAATGCGCTCCATCATGTAGGTGATGAAGCCGCCACAATCGCCTTGGCGGTCGGCGTACTCCAGCGCTGCATGGTAGGCGGGTGCCGTGCGCAGCATGAAGGCCTCCACGGGCAGGAAGGCGAACACGGGCCAGTGGGCCATGAGGGCGCGGCGCTGCCACAGGCGGGCCATGCGCGCGTTGCCGGCGCTGAAGGGGCGCAGGTATACGATACCGTAGTGCAGCACGCAGCTGGTGATGAGCATGGGCGCCTCGTCGTTCTCGGTGAAGTGCAGCAACTCCTCCACCTGGCTCGCCAGGTTGTCCGCCGGTGCCTGGCGGCTGGCGTAGTGCTCGCCGTACATCACTTCCACGGGACCGGTACGATATGTGCCCGCGTCCAACGCCAGGTTGTGCATCAGCTCGCCGTGTGCGCGGCGAAAGTCCTGGGCCAGGAGGGGGTCGAAGCCGGGCAGCAGGTCCAGCACGTGGTTGGTGTTGGCCACTTCAAGGGCATCGGGTCGGGGTGCGTGCGGGTGGCCCGTGAGCAGGTCGGCCACGGGGCGCGGGTCCAGCGGGTTGCCGTCCAGGGCAACCGTGGCATGCACCGCACTCACGCGGTACGCGCGCTGGAGCAGGGGCGAGGGGCGTTCCAGGTGCGCGGCCTTCACCTCGCCCAGCTTGTGCGAGATCGAGGAGAGCAATAGCAGGACGCGGTTGTGAAGGGAGTAGGTGGTGGGGAGCATGGGGAACCGCGGAACCGCGGAACATGGAATGAAGAACCGCAGAAGTGCGCCGGTGCGCCACCACTTCTACAATTTGCGGTTCAACGTTCTCCGATCCCGTGGTTCAATCCGATCTCGTGATGATGTCAAATGATGCCATCAAAAGTAATCCATGGCGCCATGCCCCACTCGTTCGTGGCCTGTGCAACAAGGCGTTCCGGCACGACATCCGTGTTCGTTTTGAGGCGTTTTAAATCCTTGATATGCAAGTTGTTGCATGTTCAAAATAACCTCCGTTCAGCACCTTTCCACGTGTTCTTCACCGCCCCTGCTCGAAATTTTCCACCGGCAAACGTTCACCGTTGGGGCTAACCGGCTACATTTGCGCCCCCTTTCGCCACCCCTGTGTGGCAAAGCCACTGAACAACAGGACGAAACGCTCACGATGCCAACCATCCAACAGCTGATCCGCAAGGGCCGCATCGCGCCGACCTACAAGAGCAAGTCGGTCGCGCTTACCGAGTGCCCGCAGCGTCGCGGTGTGTGTACCAAGGTGTACACCACCACGCCGAAGAAGCCGAACTCGGCCCTCCGCAAGGTGGCCAAGGTGCGCCTCACCAACAAGTACGAGGTGATCGCTTACATCGGCGGCGAGGGCCACAACCTGCAGGAGCACAGCATCGTGCTGGTGCGGGGCGGCCGGGTGAAGGATCTCCCCGGTGTGAAGTACCACATCGTGCGGGGTGTTCTGGACACCGCCGGTGTGGAAGGCCGTGGCCAGCGCCGCAGCAAGTACGGCACCAAGAAGAAGAAGGCCGCCGCCAAGAAATAAGTACGGCGCCATCCAACGATAGTCCGACAGCAAGACAACGAACGAGCAATGCGCAAGAAGGCAGTCAAGCACACCACGCTCCCCGACCCCCGGTTCGGTGACACGCAGGTGACCAAGTTCGTGAACAACCTGATGTACGACGGCAAGAAGAGCAAGTCGTTCGACATCTTCTACGACGCCATCGACATCGTGAGCGAGAAGACGGGCGAAGAAGGCCTGGAGATCTTCCGCAAGGCGATCGTCAATGTGACGCCGCAGGTGGAGGTGCGCAGCCGCCGCGTAGGTGGTGCGAACTTCCAGATCCCGCAGCCGGTACGCGAAGGCCGCAAGCTGAGCCTGGCCATGAAGTGGCTGATCGGTTACAGCCGCGGCCGCAACGAACGCAGCATGGCCCAGAAGCTCGCCAACGAGATCATGGCCGCCGCCAAGGAAGAGGGCGCCGCCTTCAAGAAGAAAGAAGAAGTCCACAAAATGGCCGAAGCGAACAAGGCCTTCAGCCACTTCCGCTTCTAACCTCAGCCAACGAGAGCACGCCACATGGCACGCGACCTCAAATACACGCGCAACATCGGCATCATGGCGCACATCGATGCCGGCAAGACCACCACGTCCGAGCGCATCCTGTACTACACCGGCCTTGTACACAAGATCGGTGAGGTGCATGACGGTGCCGCCACCATGGACTGGATGGAGCAGGAGCAGGAGCGCGGTATCACGATCACCAGCGCCGCTACGACCACCAGCTGGAAGTACCGCAACGACCTGTACAAGATCAACCTGATCGACACGCCGGGCCACGTTGACTTCACCGTGGAGGTGGAGCGCAGCCTGCGCGTGCTCGACGGCGCCGTGGCACTCTTCTGCGCCGTGGGCGGCGTGGAGCCCCAGAGCGAAACGGTGTGGCGCCAGGCCAACAAGTACAAGGTGCCACGCATCGGCTTCGTGAACAAGATGGACCGCAGCGGTGCGGACTTCTTCAACGTGGTCAAGCAGATCAAGGAGCGCCTGGGCGCGAACCCGGTCCCCCTGCAGGTGCCCATCGGTGCCGAGGCGAACTTCAAGGGTGTTGTCGATCTGATCAATAACCGGGGCATGGTATGGAACGAATCCGACCAGGGCATGACCTGGAACGAAGTGCCCATTCCCGATGACCTGAAGGAAACGGTGGAGGAGTGGCGCGGCAAGCTGATCGAAGCGGTGGCCGAGAGCGACGACACCTTGATGGAGAAGTACTTCAATGACCCCAACTCGCTCACCGAGGCGGAGATCATGAACGCCATCCGCAAGAGCACGATCAGCATGAGCATCACGCCGATCCTCTGCGGCAGCGCCTTCAAGAACAAGGGCGTGCAGACGATGCTGGACGCGGTGATGGCCTACCTGCCCAGCCCCATCGACATCGATGCGGTGGTGGGTACCGACCCCGACAGCGGTGAGGAGATCGCGCGCAAGCCGAACGTGAACGAGCCGATGGCCTCGCTCGCCTTCAAGATCGCCACCGACCCCTATGTGGGCCGTCTCGCCTTCTTCCGTTGCTACAGCGGCATCGTGCCCGCCGGCAGCTACGTGAAGAACATGCGCACGGGCAACAAGGAGCGCATCAGCCGCATCTTCCAGATGCACTCCAACAAGCAGAACCCGGTGGAATCCATCGAAGCCGGTGATATCGGCGCGGCGGTGGGCTTCAAGGACATCCGCACCGGCGATACGCTCTGCGCCGAGGACAAGCCCATCGTGTTGGAGAGCATGAGCTTCCCCGAGCCGGTCATCGGTATCGCCGTGGAGCCCAAGACCCAGGCCGATCTGGACAAGATGGGCCAGGCCCTGTACAAGCTCGCCGAAGAGGATCCCACCTTCAAGGTACACACCGACGACGAGACCGGCCAGACCGTGATCAGCGGCATGGGCGAACTGCACCTGGAGATCATCGTGGACCGCATGCGCCGCGAGTTCAAGGTGGAGTGCAACCAGGGCGCCCCGCAGGTGAAGTACAAGGAGGCCATCACCGCCAGCATCAACCACCGCGAGGTGTACAAAAAGCAGACGGGTGGCCGCGGGAAATTCGCCGATATCCATGTGACGATCGAGCCCCAGCTGGACCTCACCAAGGAGGGCCTGGAGTTCATCGACCTCATCAAGGGCGGGTCCATCCCCAAGGAGTTCATTCCTCCGGTGGAGAAGGGCTTCAAGGCCAGCCTGCAGAACGGTGTGCTCGCCGGCTTCCCGATGGAGCGCCTGAAGGTGACCCTCACCGACGGCAGCTTCCACAATGTGGACTCCGACGCGCTCAGCTTCGAGATCTGCGCCAAGAGCGCCTTCCGCGAGGCCGTGCCGAAATGCAAACCTGTCCTGCTCGAGCCGATCATGAAGATCGAGGTGATCACGCCCGAAGAGAACATGGGTGACATCGTGGGCGACCTCAACCGCCGCCGCGGTCAGATCCAGGGCATGGAGGACCGCAGCGGGGCCAAGGCCATCAAGGGCATCGTGCCCCTGAGCGAGATGTTCGGCTACGTGACCAGCTTGCGTACCCTGAGCTCGGGCCGCGCCAGCAGCACCATGGAGTTCAGCCACTACGAGAACGCCCCCAACAACATCACCGAGGCGGTGCTCGCCAAGGTGAAAGGAAAAGTGACGGCCAAAGCCTGATAACCCGATGACCCAGAAGATCCGGATCAAGTTGCGGTCTTACGATCACAACCTCGTCGACAAGAGCGCCGAGAAGATCGTGAAGACGGTGAAGAGCACGGGTGCTGTCGTGAGCGGACCCATTCCCCTGCCCACGCACAAGCGCATTTTCACCGTGCTCCGCTCTCCGCACGTGAACAAGAAAGCACGCGAGCAGTTCCAACTGTGCAGCTACAAGCGCCTGATG
>Ga0138256_10000595_pt1 | contig 39827 bp, 33 predicted proteins | sample KNB2016incub_MG_FD_105486 | JGI IMG/M metagenome (GOLD analysis project Ga0138256, IMG submission 105486) | Active sludge microbial communities from wastewater in Klosterneuburg, Austria - KNB2014incub_MG | ecosystem: Engineered > WWTP > Activated sludge > Unclassified | place: Austria... | reverse complement strand
TCCTATTGCAAACAACAGTAAAAATATAGCCACAATGCCTTCAATCATAAAAATGATTGATTGGTCAATTTTCTTGCCCTCAGAAGCAAGTGTTATCAACCCGGATATGCCATCTCCTTGATAGTTTCCAAATCCTAATGCATATGGAATGGCTATGGCATAGATAAATAAAGTGCCAACACCAAATAAAATTGCTTTCAAGTATTGTTTATTTAGAATCTGACCCAAACCTGGTAAGAAAAATGTTGTCCATGCAAATAATGTTTTAGTTTTTAAAACTTCTGAAGGTATTTTACGTCTAGAGTCCGATATGTTGGATTTTAAAACATTCATATCACGACGAATACCTTTCGTTAAAACAAATTTTTTATTACGAATGATTTCTTTGGTCGATTTGATTTCTGATTCATAACTCTTGAGAACAAATGCTTCTTTGCGCTTGTTTTTAAGTTCTAGAATGCCATTTTTAAGCGCTTTTTCGGAAATTTGTTTGTCTTTGCACTTCTCGATAAGTTTGGATTTTGCTTCTTTAAATAGAATCTCTTGTTCATTTTTATAAGCTTTTAAACGGGCTTTAACAAGCGCTTCTTTGCTCGCATCAATTTTAGTTAAATTTACTTTTGCATGATTCAAAGCTTCAATTGTCGTTTTATACTTTTCTATAATTTCAGGTAATTGCTCTTCAATGATACGGTTGCGGGCATATTCTAGCTCAGCGTCATATGAAAGTGACACATAGCGCTTATAAAAACGCACCATTTCTTTGCTTCTAAACAAATCAGTTTCAAATCGTCTTAGTTTAGAATCAAGCGCCGGATCGAGTTCACTTGAATAGAGTTTAACTTTTGCATTTAATGTCGTTAAAAAATTATGCATATCTTTTTTATAATCTGATAACGCAATATTATAAGGATGATTTTTCTTGTTTTTAACAAGCACACTCATGGCTTTAACGACTTTATCTTTTTCGGATGCACTTACAGATTTCAACGTGTTTTGATACCTAGCTAGTTCAAGTAAATACTGGTTTTTTCTTACATATTCGTTGCCTATATCATCATATAAAAACGCATTATAATTTCCCAAGACAGTCCCACCTTTACTTAGATTTATATGCTTGAATTTGATCAATTAGAGAAAATAAAGTCAGTAACATGACACAATAGCCTAATAGTGTTACATAAAAGAACACTGAACCAACTTGCCATTCAACAACCGTATAGGCGAGCCCGCCTATATTAAGAACCATCCACATAAATACGTATAACGGATTAATTCTGATTTTTACATAAGCGAAGTATGTGTAAATACCAAATGATATAGGTATTATAATTTTAGTTGTAAATGCACTTAAACAAACGCTAATATAATCTCCTAGTAGCAAACTTGAATCACCGGTTAAATTGTTTTCCAATAACCATTGGTTAAACATGGATAAATCCTTAACTCGAAACATGACCTCAAGGGATGCCGAAACAATGATAAGGGCACATGAAATTAAAAGAATATATAATTTTTTAATTGGCATAGGGGTATTCGTATTCATAATCGGCCCTTTCTAACGTCAAATAATAATGCATTTTCAAAAAAATAAGAGAAGAAAGGCTAACCCCTCTTCTCTTAAACTTGAGTTTCTAGAAGTTAAGCATCATAGCTTTGAATGAAGCTTGAACTTCAGCATAAGCCGCTTCAACGGTTGCTGGTTTTACAGCAGACCAAGATAGTAAACCATTTTGCCATGTGTCCCAAACTGCGCCCCATTCAGTGAATAAAGGTCTAGCTGGTGCACTTGCATAAGATTCAATAACTGCAGCTACAACAGATTTGTCGACATCTGAAAGATCCGATGATGCATAAACTGCTGGTTCTACATTTTCCATAATTTTACCAGTTGCTTTGAAGAAATCAACGGCGAAATCGGTATTGACAATTTCTTCGATCATTGCTTGAGCAAGCTTCATTTGAGCTTCGTTGCCTTCAACTCTTGCATTGATACCTAAGCCCCAGCCACCTTGCCAATGTGTAAGCGGTGTGCCGTTTAAAGTTACCTGACCAATTGGAAGAATTGCTAAATCAGCGCCTGCGTTAGCAAGATTTGATAATGAACCTGTTGACCATGGACCTTCAAGTCTGATAGCTGTTTTGCCACCTGAAGTGAACGCTGTATCCATATAGCCCCATGCTGCTGTACTATCCCATAAAGAAGTGCCAGCATCATTGTGAGCTTTCCAGTAAGTGAATAATGCTGTAAACGCCGCTTGCTTTTCAGCAGGAAGGTTTGCCCAATCTTCAGTTAAATCAGAATATAATGTGCCATCTTCTTTCATGCCCAACATTTCGATTTCAGCAGCATTTGTAAGTGCTACACCAAACCAAGCGTTGAAAACAGGAACGAGCATTGTTTCAGGTGATAAAGTAGTGAATTCAATCGGTTGTGTTAAATCAACGCCTGCTGCTGTTGCGTTTGCAGTATTGGCAAAGTTGATTAATGTTTCAATATTCATAGGAAATGCTAAATACTCGTCTTCGATCATAAAGTTTCCACCAAGACCAGCATCATAATCAGCAAAACCGCCAACGTTAGCTGACATAGACTTTGCATCCATACCTGCTAAAGCTTGGTTCTGAGCTAAGCCGTAAATTCTATCTGCTGGAAGTGCAAATACGTCAGCAACGTCAACATTAGTGATGTCTGTTTTGTCAATTGTATCTAAGTGATCAAATGACGCTACTTCAATCATTTCAATGACTGCACTTGGATATTTTGCTTTAACTCTCTCAGCTGCTGCATTGTAATACTCTAGCCACGATGTTTCAACTTGAACGGAAATAGTAGCATCTAAATCCATCATCGCTTCTGTTGGTGCTTCAGTAGCAACACCAGTTGTTTCTTCAACAACATCTTTCGTCCCACATGCCACTAATGAAAACATCAATACCATAATTAGCAATAAACTCATTACCTTTTTCATATTAAATCCTCCTACACATTCCATTTAAGTACACGGATTTGCATGCGATTTGCATCAAATCTTTTCTTTGTGAAGTAATTTTCTTAACAATTTGAGCATTCAATGCAAAAGTTATGCATGCGTTTGCACATAATCAATAAAAAAACACTTCAATTACGCTCATTATACCTCTTAAGTTTAATTTTAGCAACATTTTGTTCATACATTTGTAAATTTATTGTGATTTTCTATGCAACCGATAGCACAGTTGTTTTGTCATCAAACCACTGTCTATGACATTATTACCCTATATAATGTGCTTTAATCTATTCTACGGGACAAAAAAAGATGCAACATCATAATTGCATCTTTAAATCGTAATCATATCCGTTTTTTGTTAACTCGCTAATTCATGTTCAAATTGGCTATTGTATAAATCCGCATAGAATCCATTTTTACTTAATAATTCAAGATGTGTCCCCTGCTCTACGATGTCACCATGATTCATTACCAATATTAGATCCGCATCTCTGATGGTTGATAAACGGTGGGCGATAATAAAGCTCGTTCTATTTTCCATAAGACGTTGCATCGCCGTTTGGATTTGAACTTCTGTGCGCGTATCAACTGAGCTTGTGGCTTCATCAAGTATCAAAAGTTTTGGATCAGAAAGGAATGCCCGTGCAATTGTAATTAACTGCTTTTGACCTTGTGAGACATTGGAGGCTTCTTCGTTTAAAAGCATATCATACCCGTTTGGAAGCATGTGAACAAAACTATCAACATGAGCAGCTACAGCTGCTGCAATAACTTCTTCATCGGTTGCATCATGCTTGCCATATTTGATATTATCTTTGATTGAAGCATTATAGAGCCATGCATCTTGTAAAACCATTCCGAATTGATCTCTTAGATCAAAACGACTATATTTTTGAATGTTTATGCCATCAACAAGTATTTCACCTGATTGAATGTCATAAAACCTCATTAAGAGTTTAACCATCGTTGTTTTTCCCGCTCCGGTTGGTCCAACAATTGCAACCTTTTGGCCTTTTTCAACTTTAACTGAAAAATTATTGATAACGGGTTGCGTCTCACTGTAGCCAAAATGAACATTTCTAAACTCGACAACACCTTGAACATCGCTTGCATCAACTGGATTCACCGTTTCAACGACTTCTTCATTTTCATCTAAAAATTCAAAAACGCGTTCGGCAGCAGCTGCTGTTTGTTGTAAAACGTTTGAAATATTAGCCAATTGCATAAGTGGCTGAGTGAAGTTTCTCACGTATTGAATAAACGCCTGAATATCGCCAACTTCAATTGCATTTTTGGCAGCAAGTGATCCACCAAGTACACAAACTGCAACATATCCAATGTTTCCTACGATTGTCATCATTGGCATCATCATAGAAGATAAAAATTGTGATTTCCATGAGGATTTATATAATGCGTCATTAAATGCATCAAATCGCTCAATACTTTTTTCTTCACCATTAAATGCCTTAATGATCACATGTCCACTAAACATCTCTTCAATGTGTCCATTAACATGGCCTAATTGTTTTTGTTGTTCTTTAAAATATTTTTGTGATTGCTTAACTATAAGTAGCACAAGGCCCATTGAAATTGGGATGATTGCAAGTGCTACAAGTGTCATAACAACACTGATGCTGAGCATCATGGCAAGAACACCAATAACTGTGGTGAATGACGTTATTATTTGAGACATACTTTGGTTCAAAGTCTGACTAACTGTGTCAACATCATTCGTAATTCTTGATAAAACTTCACCATGGTTTGTTGTATCAAAATATTTTAACGGAATACGATTTATTTTTTCACTGATCTCTTTTCTCATATTATAACTGATTTTCATAGACACACCCGTCATGATAAAGCCTTGAATATATGACAATAGAGCACTCATTCCATAAAGGCCAATTAATGTTAAGATAATGCCACCAATATAACCGAAATCGATACCTGTGCCACTGCCTGTCATTTTACCCATGATGCCTTCAAAGACACTCGTCGTTACTTTACCCAGTAATCGGGGTCCAACGATTCCAAATGCGGCACTACCAATTGCGAAGAAAATAACAAGAATAATTCTCGCTTTGTATTCATTTAAATAATCAAGGAGTCTTTTAATGGTGCCTTTAAAGTTTTTAGCTTTAGTACCACCACCCATCATACCCATAGGACCGCCCATTCCTGGACCTTGACCTCTGCCTCTTGGCTGCTGTGATTTATTATTTACGTTATTTTCACTCATGACAATTCCTCCATGCTTAATTGCGACAATGCAATTTCTTGATACGTAATACAGTTTGCCATCAGTTCAGTGTGTGTGCCAGTACCAACTATTTTGCCTGCCTCAAGTACAAGAATTTGATCTGCATTTTTAATGGTAGAGATACGTTGCGCAACGAGTAATACAGTGGCATTATCCGTTTTAGTTTTAAGTTCAGCTCTTAATGCAGCATCTGTTTTATAATCCAGTGCTGAGAAAGAATCATCGAATATATAGACTTTAGGCCTTTTTATGAGTGCCCTTGCAATTGATAATCTTTGCTTTTGTCCTCCAGAAACGTTAGAGCCACTTTGTGAAATGGGTGCTTTAAGACCTTCCAGTTTTTCATTGACAATTTCTGTTGCTTGAGCCGTATGAATCGCTTCAAGGACTTGCGATTCATTTGCCTTTTCATTACCAAATAGCAAGTTGCTCTCAATCGTCCCACTAAAAAGCGTCGCCGTTTGTGGCGCGTAGCCTATAATACTTCTTAAATCAGCTTGTTTAAGTGATTTTATTGAAATGCCATCGATTTTTATATCACCTTCTGTTGCATCGTAAAATCTTGGAAGTAAATTCACGAGTGTGGTTTTACCAGAACCTGTAGCGCCGATAATTGCGGTTACTTTTCCTGCTTCAGCTGTAAAGCTAATGTTTTTTAGCATTGCCTCATCTGCGCCAGGATATTTAAATGAAACGTTTTCATACTTGACAATACCTTTTCCGTTTGAGTTTAGCATAACCGGCGCCACAGGGTCTAGAATGGTTTCTTTCGTTTCCAAAACTTCTGATATACGCCCGGCACTTACTGAAGCTCTTGGGATCATAATGAACATCATTGAAAGCATTAAGAAAGACATAATAATTTGAATTGCATACTGCATAAATGCCATCATATCACCGACTTGCATTGATGAATTAGCAATTTCATGTGCACCCACCCAAACGATAAGTAACGTCGTTCCATTCATGATCAACATCATTACTGGCATAACAAATACCATGACTCTATTTACAAATAAATTTGTATCCGTTAGATTTTTATTGGCAATATCAAATCTATTTTCTTCGAATTTTTGAGTATTAAAAGCTCTAACGACCATCAATCCAGTTAAGTTTTCTCTCACGACTAAATTTAATTTATCAATTAATTTTTGAACGGCTTTAAATTTTGGTAGTGCAATTGTAAAGACAACAGCAATTAATATGAGTAACAAAACGACCGCAAGCGCAATTATCCATGACATTTGATTGCTTTTTTCAAGAGCCTTCAAAACGCCACCGACACCCAAAATAGGTGCATAAATAATCATACGAATCATCATAACCATTAAGGTTTGAATTTGAGTGATGTCATTTGTACTACGTGTAATCAGTGAAGCTGTTGAAAATTTGTCAAATTCAGCATTTGAAAAACCTTCTACTTTTTTGAAAACGGCTTTTCTCAAATTTCTACCTAAGCCTGCAGCGACTCTCGCTGCTATTAATCCAACTAAAACTGAGGCAATTGCGCCAAGTAGTGAAATCCATAACATGATACCGCCCATTTTTAGAATATAACTTTTTTGAATTTCTGCAACATCAACACCTAAAGTTTCAACATAAGCACTCACTGCTTTAGATCCCATTTGTATAATAAAAGAATCTTCAAAAGTACTAATATCAATCGGATTACCAGATTTCAATCCCATAACAGTGATTAGATTTTTTGAAATAATAATTTCTAACTTCGATAGATCATCATTTGATAAACTTTTCAATTCATAGATGGGTTCATTTGTAAGTGATGTATAGGTTTTCTTTAATTTTGCATAATCTGATGCATTGGCTTCAATTGTCACAAGTTGATAACGTTGCTCTACAAATAATTTGTCTTCAGTTGTCATCATTTGTTTGATGCCATCGAGGTCACTGACTTTAAAAACTTCAGGAATCGCTCGATCTATGCCATTATTCTGAATACCTACATTTACTATGTTCGACATGTATTCAGGCAATGCAAGATCCGTCTGGGCTTGACCATATAACAATAGTACGGATAGTAAAAGCAAAAATGAAAAAGGCTTTAAAAATTTTATTAGTTTTATCATTTAATTCTCCTTAATAGTCGTCTTGTTTAAAGCAAACTTATTCTTTCGTTTCTATAAGCAATTTTTCCAAAATTTCTAGACCGTTTATAATCGCCTCGAATTCTTCTTCATTAGCCAAGTTGAGCTTTTCACTCCAATTTTCTTCTATGCATTTGAATTTAACCGCTGAATTTTGTCTAAATGATGCTGTTAATGTCACGAGAATAACGCGCCCGTCCTCTTCACTTTTCACCCTCGTAATAATCTCAGAACGCTCAAGTCGATCTAAAATACCTGAAACAGTACTCATAGATAATTCCATCTGCGCTGCAATTTCACCGATTTTCAGTGATCCAGCTCTGAACAATATACCAACAACCATACCTTGTGGACCCGTCAATTTCATTTCTTTGAAATCTTTTTCTATGTTGCCGTGCAACCCTTCTTTCAACCTTTTAATGCGCTTGATTATCTCGTAACCTTTTTCTAATCCAATCATATTTTCTCCATTTCATTTAAATCGTCACTTCATATGAGTTCATTACTATTAACCGAAAATGAATAAAGCATTTATTTGACCCTAATATTTTCCAATTATGTTTCGTGTACGATGTTTCGTGTACGAAGTATATTTTATCGCTTTCTCATCACCCTGTAAAGACAATTGGTAACGATCATTCTTAATATATTGTAAACATTTCATGAACATGATTCATATTGCATCATAATCGCTACTAGATCGCAAAAAAAGCCGCACAAGGATGGTTTACATCATCTTGTGCGGCCTTTATATAACTACTTCTGAATAAAATAATCCAGAATTGAATTTACCAGTGTCTCTGCAAATTTGTCTTGTGCTTTAGGATCACTCAACCATTCAAATTCATTTGGATTTGGCATAAAACCTGTTTCAAGTAAAATAGACGGCGTCCATGACCCTCTTACGACATAAAAATTCATCACTTTTGCCCCTCTATCTTTTCGTCCGAGTGTCTGAACAACACGACTTCTCACATTTTCTGCAAAAGATTTCGCGAGACTGTCTTTATAGAAGACAGAAAAACCGCTTACTTTGTTTAAATCAGCTGTATCACTTAAACTGTCTGCATGAATGGATATAAATAAATCGGGTAGTATTTTTCGCGACATTGCTAAACGATCATTTAAACTGACATAGGCATCACTAGACCGCGTCATGACAACATTAGCACCTAGGCTCTCTAGCTTCAATTTGAGTCGTGTTGCATCGTCAAGTGTAATTGCCTTTTCTGGTTTTAATGTCCCAAGTAGCCCAATTGCACCTGAATCTGAACCACCATGGCCTGGATCGAGCATAATTGTAACCCCTTTAAGAGGCTCTTCCGCATTCTGACTTTCTGAAAAAGCGACAAATTTCTTTCTCAAAACAAGTTTAATACCACCTGTCATATCTTCTAAATAGTAACCAGATAATTGAGACGGGTCATTTAAAACAAATTCATACGTCGATGTATTACCAACAACTGTAGCGGTCGAACTTTTTAAAAGATGTACTGACGGCAATGTTAAAGAGGGTGCACTACCCGTTTGATTTAATGTGACTTTGAGTTTCATACCATCATATGACACCGTTGTTATCACTTTTTCATTCATATAAAATTGAATTTCATCGGCTTTATTTGCTTGAACATACCCAACTTTTCTAAGTACATTGCTTTTAATACTACCCACTTCAACCGTTGCATTCTCTTTTTTTATCCAAAGACCTGAAGCCAATCGTATGAAATCGCCATACTCCCCAGTAACAAAGTCTCTCATGCCTTTATGCAGGATATAATAAGCACCGTTTGAAGTCGTTGCGGTTTGGTAACTGTCAACAAAATCATTATGGATTGTTGCAATATAAGGTGCACCTTCGAGGGCAACTTTAACACTTCCTACTGCAGTTTCTGAATAAACGCTACCTTTATAGGTCATCTTATAAACGGTTTTACCTAAATCAACAATTCTTGGCTTACCAGATAAAGGCCCTATTTTAGTTTTGAACGTATAAGTTGTTGCATAAGGTTTTGTTGATGTGGTTGTTTTAACGGCTGGTACAAGTGTATACGTTTTTCCATACAAAGTTGCGGTTACGTTTGCACCAATGGGTGCTTTGCAATAAAATGAAATTTCTTCATCATTTTTAATCATGCGTGTACTTTGTGGCCATACTGTTGATTTAATGATTTCTACTTTAGCCATTGGAGGCGCTAATGCGGGTACATAGCGCGTTATGACACGTGTAACACTCTGTCCATTTTGTTTAATGACAAATGTATTCTTGCCCTTAATCAGAGGGACATAGACCCCAAAATAACCTTGTGTTGTCTTGATGGTAATTTCTTTGCCATTGAGTGTAACAGGAAATCTAGAATCAGAAGCACCACCTATAAAATAAAAGGCACTGGTCGTCTGTGTATCTTGCGTTGGTCTTCCAATGACAAGTTTCTCTTGAATGGCTGTTTGAACAGGAGGCAATGTGACACCATTATAAAAATTTGTTACCAACGTTTTCAAATCTTCGTTCGTTTTAAAGAAGCCATATCTAAAGAAGATGCTTCCCTTTATATTGTCATAATTTTGATTGAGTTTGAGTTGTTTATAAATTTCATTGACGCCATACCAAGGACTTGAACGATCTTGATTGCCGACTCTATAGGCTGCATGACCAATATACAGATTAACAGTTGATTGCTTAGCCACATCACTCCACCAGCTAACGAGTTTGCTATAATCTGCAATTGAGTATCCAATGTTCCAATAAAGCTGCGGTGCAATATAATCAAGCATATTGTTTTGAACCCATTTTTTTGTATCTGCATATTGGCTGAAATATGATTCAAAGCCGTTTGTTTGGCTACCTGTCGCAATATTTTTAGAATTCGCCCAGATACCAAAAGGACTAACACCAAATTGAATCGTTGCATCTTTAGCTTTTATCACTTTATAGACGCCATCAATCAACTGATCGACATTATTACGCCTCCAGTCAGCTAATGAGGCAAATGTACTGCCATATTTAGCATAGGTTGCTGCATCATTAAATGTCGTTCCTGGGTAAAAATAATCGTCAAAATGAATGCCATCAACATCATAATTATCTATAATTTCAACAATACTCTCTTCAATGTGTTTGCGAACTTCTGGCAATCCTGGATTGAAATAAAGATTGCCATCCGAGTGTTCAACAACCCATTCTGGGTGCAATATTGCGGGATGTGTTGGCGATAATGCGGCATAATTAAGTGCGGGTTCACTTGCTGTTTTTTTAGTAATTCTATATGGATTAATCCATGCGTGGATTGAAATACCACGTTTATGGGCTTCTTCAATCCAAAACGCAAGTGGATCAAAACCATCGGTTGGGGCTAGGCCCTGTTTCCCGGTTAAATATTTTGACCACGGATAGATATCTGATTGATAAAAAGCATCTGCAGAGGGTCTTACTTGAAGAACAATAGCGTTTAATCCCATGGCTTTTGCATCTTCAATGATCAAAAGGGCTTCTTTTTTAAGGGTTTCGCTATTCGGCGTTGCTTTGAGTGGATAATCGAGATTGAGTACGGTTGCAACCCAAAGACCTTTAAAATCTTTATTGATTTCAGCTTTTTTAGCATCCGTCAACGGTTCTGCATAGCTTAAAGATAAACTATTTGAAAATAGAGCAAAAGCGATACATAAGATGATAGTTAATGTTGCTTTATTTTTCATTTGGTTTCCCCCTCTTTCTTAACACACTTATTGTGACTTGACTCATACTTTTAGTGTACATGATTTGTTAAGAAATTGTGTGTAAGACATCATTTCTTAACAGGTTTGTAATATAAAAATAAAAACTTCTTTGACGGGTCAGTCCGTCAAAGAAGCTTTTATCAAAATTCCCATCGCTTTATATTATGTGTTTTCGTGCATATTGCGTCAAACAAAATACCTCTATCTTTGCAAATTGCTTTATAAGATTCAATCTCCCAGTCACGTCCTTGAAGTTCAGGTGATACGAGGCAGAGTTTATATCCCATGGCCCTCAGCGCATCATAGTCACTTTTTTCAAGTGGAAACTGATTAAAACAATCAACCCAAACCCAGTCAACACGTCCCGCCATATTTCGAAGTGTATCCATCCCCTCAAATTCTGAAAAGCGCAAAGCGATATTAGATTCGCCCTTATGAGATAACAGAAAAATCATTGGAAAAGACGAATCTAAAAAGAAGTAAGATTTAACATCCGATTTTTGTATCAATTCCAGCACTCTATGTTCAATGCGTTCGCTCTTAATGTTTAAAATCATCGTACCATGATGATAATGTTTCAAATAGTCTTCAAACAACTCGCCACCGATAAAAGGGTCATGAGAGATGACAATATCTTCCCCTCTATCGCGAAGGTCTAATTCAACCCCATAAATTTCAGGCAATTCAATTAGAGCAGCAATTGTATTGATTCTATGGCTTATAAATTCCATTTTTTACCCCTTTACTAAATGCAATTGTTCGTTTGATGAACTTTTGTTTTGCTTTAAATGTCTGATCATTCCATTTGGATTGTCCGTGAATCCTTTCTGTAAATAAAACATCAAATCTTTTCAGCTTTAACGCATAGACACGCGCCATGTAATACATGAAAAGGTCCAGTGAAAAATCATCTGGAAAGTTTTTTAAATTGTCAAAAAAAGATTTGGGAAATAGATTCGGTTGGGCATTTATGTCCCAAAGCGGCGTTCCAAGATAGAGCGTTTCGTACAAACTCATGCCAACCGTGAAAAACTGATCGATTAACGGTCTCCTTTTACGTCTGCCTTTTATAAAGACGTTTAAATCATCACCATTTATCAATAAATCATAGGCACGCGCAACATCATTTGGATCCGTCTGCATATCAGCATGTGTCCATCCTATAAATTCACCACTTGCCTGTTTAAGACCAGATACAATGCCATATCCGTAGCCTTTATTAATAGGAACCGTCACCAATTGAGCAAAGGGATACTTAGGTACTAACGCTTCAAAAACAGCCGCACTGCCATCTGTCGAGCCATTATCAACGAGCAACACTTCGATTGACCGATCGCCGATAACTTGCTCAAATCTTTTCAATATAAGTGGAATATTCTCTTTTTCATTGTAGCAAGGTACAACAATTGAAAGTGTCATTGCATTTAACATGATTTTTTATTCCCCTTTAAACACCCAAAATTTTTGCCCAATATAGTTCAATAAAATACTCGTTGCAGTCGCAAGTACAAAACCAATGACTGCTATAAAACCAAGCCATAAAGTAAAGGCATTAATGCACACATTTAAAGTAAAAGTAGTTGCGTAAAGGACTGCAAACCTCAGAAATGCTTCATGTGTTTTACGATTAGAATCAAAAGTCCAAAGTTTATTGATTGCAAAGGCAAAAAGAGCGCCTAAAACATAAGAGATGCCTTTTGATAATGATTGATTCAAGTTAAGCGGTCCAATCATTGCCATATACGTTATGAAATCAATAAAAACCGCACCACCACCTACACAAAAATACCTCACGAGTTCATGTTTAAAAAAACCACGGGTACCCATTAGCGATGCTCTTGTTTAAAGGATTTTGCGCGTTCAATCCAAATGGCGCGTTGATCTTCAGGAAACATAGGGTCCATTTTAATCGAATAAGGATGAAAGGCAGCTTTATGAAAAAAGCTTTGCCAATAAACATATGTTTTATAATCGTTTGGTGTCCCCCAGCTCTCATAATCACATTCAAAAACACAGCCTTTAAGATGGAGTGCATCTAATATCCCTATAATTGAATCAATATAGAATTCCCCATTAATGCGACATTCATTTTCCTTCAAATAGGCAACCCCCGCCATAAAGGCGCGTGCTTTTTTAAAATAAAAAGCACCGACGATTGCGTGATCATTCATAGGCTTTTCTGAGATAGGCTCCTTCACAGATACCCCCAATATGGTATTATCTAAACCTATTTTTACATAGCCATAGCCCTTAGGGTTAGCGCCAACTGTGGGATTATTTCTAAACGTTAAACACACAACATCAACGTCGCTCTCAGTTAAACATTTTGTATAAGCTTCACCATCAATGAGAAGCCCATTGTCACAAGCTGCGATAAGAAGCGGTTTGTCTAGATCCTCTTCAGCCACACCGAGCGAAGCTGTAATCGCTTGACCTTCTGTTACATAATCAAGTTTTATCACATTACAACCAGGGTATGCATCTCTTAAAATAGTATCAATGCCAAAAGTGCGGCAATGGCTATCAAGGACGATAAAATGTGCTTTATCTGGCACTGGATAAGCGTCAAAGGCTTGTACAATCATTTTTTTACCCGAGACTTCGATGAGCGGTTTTGGCATTTCATACCCTTCGTTTTTAAATCTTGACCCCTCACCCGCAAGCGGTATTAAATTTATCGTACCAGGAACAGGTGCTAAAATATTTTTGTGAGACATGAGTTTTTTAAAATAATTTGAATGATAATTGTAATCGGCTAAATCTTCAGGAGTACCCCATTGAAGCATGTGCTGAATTTCATAAATTGAAACGCTGAGACCCTCTTCGACAAGTAAGTTATAAACCACTGAAACATAAAACTCACCATTTACGTCTAGATGCTTATCCATGGTCAAATCTAAATAGGTTTTCAAAATAGCACCGGTTTTAAAATAATAAGTACCCGATGACGCATATTCATTCATACGGTTATTGGTAAATGGCTTTTTTTCTTGAATTTCCAACATCCATTGTTCATTTTCGCGCATAAACGCATAATTGGTCGTCCCAAGCATATGCGGGTGAAAACCTCTGTAGGCAGGAATTGCACCATCGGCATTGCGAAGACGCGTGTGTTTTAGAAAATCCGAATAATCCCAATAAGAACCAAAATCACAATAATTGATGATCACTTCTTCTGTATCTTCGATCAAATGAAAAGCTTGCTTCACAGCATATATCGGCCCAAATTTATGAGGCTCAATTTCAACAATTTCAACATTTGGTGCTAATCCCATTAATGTTTGACGCATATTGGTCACACTTAAATGGTCTTTAGCACATATAAATATAAACGTATCTTCTTGAGAAAACATATCAACGACATGTGCAATGATTGGTTTGCCATCGACAATAATCATAGGTTTAGGGACAGTATAACCCGCATTAATAAATCTCTGCCCTCTTCCAGACATAGGTATGACGATTTTCATAGTTACCTCACAATTTATAGATTTTTTCTATAGGACTCAGCTTCCCAATTAAGAAGCGTGTAGGCTTGTTCTTGTGTCAACGTTACGAGTGTATCGCCAAGTTCGCGTCTTAAGATGCCTTGAATTTTTAGTACATCTTGAACTTCAAGACACTTTTTAATACTTTCTCCACAGAAAAAAAGATGCGCATTCAATTGAATGACTTTAGGATAATCACCATACTTTTCTACATATTGTTTCACACCATCAATTACTAAATTAAATGACTCTCGTGTGTTTTCTTCCGTAACGGTTTGAATGACAAGCGGTTCAAGCCCACAAAAAACAAGCGCATCTGGGAAGCTTGGCATGCCCTCTCGATAATTGATGAGATCTCTATCTTCATTTGCGCGTACAAAAATGCGTGTTTTCTTGACAACATCGTTGATTGCTTTCTTAATCAACCTTTGATCTGAATACACTTTACCAAATGATTTTGGGAGGTCCATATGGGCTTTAATAGCCACTTCAATCTCAGAAATTAGACTCAGTAATTTATCTGGGTCTTCTGACGCAACAATAAGACCGTGATTTTGAAGGATGATAATGTCAGGTTCAACACCATTTATAATTTTATATTGGTCAATGCCATTTAGCATGGCCATCGCCAAATGAATTCCCGGTTTTTCGTAAGGAACATAAAGGGTTTTGATGCCTAAAGCGTTTACAGTCCATTGATTGGCCATATCGTCTAAAAACTTTATTGATGAAGCGTATACCAGTGTCGTTAAGGCATGCACATGCAAAATATATTTCTGTGTCATTATGGCATGTAAAAAGGTTTCAATTGAGGGGCGGAATTTACCAATATTGGCCTCAGCTATTCTTAGATTAATTGCTACGTCATCATCTATTGACAAATTGCCAGCGTTGACATCTAAAAGAATATTTTGAACTTTATCAAGTTGAATTTGGGTATAGCCTTTTTCAGCGTCTACTTCAGACATTAGAAAACCTGAAGCTTTAATTAGCATCATCACTTGGCCATCTTTTTCAAATTTTGCGGAGGCGTTACCACCACCCGCTTGAATCATGTCAACTGAATCGCTTACAAGGTCACACACTGCTACAAATGCATGAATGACATCATTAAATGGTGTCGCCATAGTGCTTGCCTCCTATTCTAACCAATGTAAAATATCGTGAAAATTTGATAAAACATATATGCCTTTACTTACATCTTGTTTTTCAACATCACCTTTAAAGTAAATACTATCAATGCCCATGGCTTGAGCGCCAAGGCAATCCTTTTTATAAGAATCGCCAATCATGATACATTCTTCAGGTTTTAAACCGAGTTTGTTTAGGGCAAGCGTAAAAATAAATGGATGGGGCTTTTCAACACCTGCTTCTTCTGACGTTACCAAGTGATCAATCCATGGATCCATTTCAAGTTTGATTATCTTTTTGTATTGTGCTTCTGCCGTAAAATCTGTCACAATACATTTCGGCACATGTAGTTCTTTTAAGAATGCCATGACATTAGGTTCAGGCTTAATATGCGCCATAAAAAAGTCCCAATAATAGGCATTAAGGTCTAAACAATCGTTAAAATCAAAAGCACCGATGAGCTCAAGCATCTTTTGAAAATAAAAGAGTCTATGATGGGATGCGGCTGTAAGCGCCAATTGCCGATGATTGATTTGCTTAGCACGCGCATATAATGAAGCGACGTCAGTATTTAATAAGCTAAATTTTTTTGCAAATTTATCAAGGGTTGCAGAGAGTGCCTGTTCATGTGGCGTATCATAATCATATAGGGTATTGTCAAGATCTATTAAAATACCTTTATAAGTCATAGTCTTCTCCTTTTTTCATGTTATGACTGAGAAGCGCAAGTGTCAAAAGTTGAATCATACCGTGATAACCACTTGCCCATTTTATAGCATGTCCATTAACAAGTTCATCGATATGTTCAATGTAACGCTGCGCAATATTGATTAGTGTCTCTTGGTCAATGGGCTCATTAACTGTAATATGTTGGTAAATCATATCGGCATCATACACATGTTCTATTGTGTAGCTTTGTGCTTCTAATGCTTCAATGATATGTTCTAGTTCAATATCTAACTTCAACATGACTTTTAGCTTCAATTTTGGCTCGATTGAAAGATCCCCAGCGACATAATCATCATCAGAGAAAAATCTGATTACAAGATCCGCATAATGCATCTGCGGGTGAATATATTTTTCTGCATCTGATTCGCGCAGGTTAATTTGATCCATAATTTTATCAAGAGTGTAACCCCGTTGTGACACATCGCGTTTGATTTTCCAGTGTCGCCTCAATTTTTCTTGTGTATCCAGATATATTTTTACATCAATGAGTTTACGTGTTTGTGGTAGATAAAAGGGATGTAGACCCGCAACTAAAATAAAATCATTGGCATACACCTTTTTAGGTGCAGAAAGTTGGCCAGTATGGTGGTCATATTCAACACGTTCAATATTTGAGCCATTTTTCAGTGCTTTCAAATACTGCGCTTGGCGATATAGATAATTTGCCTTAGGATTAAGATGTGTAATGGTTTCCCAACTCTGGTCGCCGCGGCCCCATTTGTGATCGCCATCGGACTCAATAGGAACAATATTCTGTTCACCAAGCAAATCCACTAAAGAATTCGTTAAAGTACTTTTACCAACCCCTGAATCACCGCCAATGCCAATAATGGTTGCGTGCTCTTTCTTTTTATAAACACGATTCGATTTGATGCCATATTTATAAAGCACATATACAATGCACATTAAAAGACCTTCAAACGTTGTAAAAACGAGATTTACGAGTGACTCACTCGCTAGATAAGGGGTTACTAAAAACGTCGTTATATAAAGGACAGAAAAAAGAGTGCTTAATGCATAAGCAATTTTGTGTTGATCCAGAAGACTAATGAAGAGTACGGCACACAGCACATAACTCCATACATACCAATTTTCAGAGGGTGGTACAAGAATAACAAATACCGAGTATATGACCGCTAGAAAATTATGAAATAAATCTTTATTTAGTTTTTCATACATAAGAAATCGGGCGTAAATGACGAGAATGCCAAGATACGCCACATAGAGCTTGTAAGAACCCATTGGTAGTACAAGGTCGTATAGAAGACTTTGTTGAGGGTTCAGATATACCATCTGGATGTAACTTGATTGAAAGATAAAAGGCGCAGCAAGAAAAGCGACAATCGCAATAAAAGCACCCATGAATTGTGTGATAACCTGAATCTTGTCACGTTGAACGTTTCGATACAGATAGATAATGGCCAATGGTAATGCAAACAACATGGGTAATTTCACGCTAAAGCCAAGTCCAAGACTCACTGCCATTAATAGATAGTTTCGTTTTTGAAGATAATACAAGGCGAGCAACATAAAAAATAATGCGATTAGATCAAGATGTCCTAAATAAAAAGTCGCATAGACCACAACGGGTGATAAAAAATAAAAATAAAGGATTTTAAAAGATTTGTTTGGAAACATACGATTTAAAATCAATAAACACCCTAAGTCAGCAGCTATAAGCGGCAAAATATAGAGCGCATTTTTCACAACACTTGGTAAATCTCCCATTAGAGCAATTGGTAATTGAACAAACTTATAGAGATACAGCATAAGGGCTGGATATGGAAAGGCACTCAAATCGCCATTTTCAAAATATACAGTCCATGGCGATGTCGTAAGTGTAAATTTACCGACAAAATCAAAAATAGCATCGACCTGTCCTCGATCAACCCAAATGATACCAATGAAGCCTTTAATAAGAATTGCTATGACTATAAGACTTCTCATGGTCATTTTATTATTAAGTTTTTTTATAATTTTATTATTATTGGACTGTGTCATGTGTTTTTTTCACCCGATTGATTGAGACTTCAAATATTAAACAGACTGCAGCATAGTAAGACCACAGCAATGGTTCTACCATGTATCTCGCTTGAATTTCAAAAATACTGTGCAACAGTAGAAAAGAAAAATAAATTGCAAATGGTGCGATGGCAAAGGGGATCTTTAAGCGACGCCACAATAGAAGGGTTAAAGCAACCATTACATAAACGAGATTTTTGAAACGGTTTACCCATGTTTCTTCTATTTTTTCGTAAGCTCTAACTATCTCTAGATCCGCGTCCGTATAAGCTCTATGTTTTACGCCAAAAGCTAAAAGTTCTCGATAGGCAAATTCATCATATTTTAAAACATGGTCAATTTTGCAGCCTATGATTTCCAAAATATAACGTTTACTTTTAACACTCAGGTGTCTCTCTATCACTTCAAGTAATGGCACATCAATTTCTTCAAGTGTTTTTTCAAAAGCTGCCTTTGTCCACCTGCCACACATTGACCCCGTTTCTGTATAAAGAAGTCCTGTATAGAGTTGAAGCCTTCCCTGTCTCGCAACATCTAGCTTGCTGTCCGATTGACTGCGTAAAAGTATTTCACTGACCGCGGCAAACCCAACAGAAAGACAAATTACCAGTATCACCCATTGTGCCACACGTTCTTTTTTAATTGTTCCAAAATGAAAGAGACCGATTATGAAGACGATTATGCCAAGTGCTAAACCTGTTTTTACTCTAAGGGCTACAGCAAAAAAAAGCATAAATCCTGCGAAAATTAACCATCCTTTTTTTTTGTTTGCTCCAAAAAGACTAAACCCTCGCGTCGCGACTATAAGTAGCGCTACATTTGGAAAATCTGCATTAACCAACCCCGAATACGCTGCATTCCATAAACCAAACATGGCTAAACCAGCGGTCATTAATAATTGACCCATGATGCCAACAGGGTGTCTAAACTTTTTAAAAGTGAGCCACGTTGAGAGATAGACGAGCCCCAAAAAAAAGCTATTGACTATAAACGCTGACCAGTATGGGGCTATACCAAACGCTTTAAAAGGTGCATAAATAAAGCCAATGATGCCGCCTTTATGATAAATAGACAAATCACTGGCCAAGTTCCAATAATAAATAAAATCACTGGTTGGCAATGGTTTCACAGTACGCACGACTTGGAAACTTAAAATCGCAAAATAAACGCATACAGCTGTATGTACAATAAACAATATACGATTAATTAAGGTTTCATAAGTAAACCCTTTGTGTTGCTTCATCTGTTTGCGTTCCACAATTCACCTTCAACTTATCATCCTTTTTTTAACACTTAATTATACCACATAACCATGCTTCCTGTAGTGCTAATAAGTCAATACACGATAAAAAAAGCATCCATGTCGGTTAATCACATGTGATGCGTTCATAAGTGTTATTTATTTAATTTCAAATACTTTGATAAATATTTAATGACCATCAATGCAAGAATCCCCCCTATTAAGGCCGTATACAATTGAGGTAACGAAAATGCTGTGATCATTTTTGCAGGGACCTTCTCTATAAAGTAAATGACAAAATAACGAATTGAAACGGCTAGAAATATAAATTTTAAAAAGGCTGCAACGATGATGCCAACACTTTCTCCAAATTTAGGAAGCGATTTTCGAACCAGATTAAAGCTTAGAATTAAAAGGGCATTGCCAACCATAATAAACGGTACAAGTGGTAACAATGGCATGATGCCAAGTATAAAAGCCATAAGGGGTGTCAAGCAACCAATAATGATTGCGGGAATTGAACCTACAACAACAGCTGCAATGATTAGCGTCATATTAACCAATGGTCCTACTGTTGGTTGTGCAAACTGCGTAAATCCAATTTGAAAGACCAAAGCAAGTGCTAAAAGAACCCCCGTTCTCGTAATTGTATTCATTGTCATTTTATGATTGTTTGTCCGCATGTTACCCTCCATGTGTGATTTATTCTGCGATATGCACCAATCCTTGACCGATGATTTGCTTGACATGATCGTCATCTAGTGAATAATAGACCACTTTACCTTCTTTTCTATTTTTCACAAGACGTGCCTGTTTCAAAACTCTAAGTTGATGCGAAATTGCACTTTGAGACATATTTAGTAAATAAGCAATATCACAGACGCACATTTCGGATTCTGCAAGTGACGATAAGATTTTAAGGCGTGTCGGGTCACTAAAAACTTTGAAAAAGTCGGCTAACAACGACAGTCTATCGGGATTTGGCAAGACACCCCTGACTCTATCAATTAAATCTTCATGGATAATATTACAATCACACCGTTCATCATTTGGTTTCATGCGCTTCCACCTTCTTAAGTTTACTTCGTTTCAAAATAGCGTACTGTGAATATGAAAAAAAGCCGAGCCCAATCCATATCAGTGCAAATGCAATAAATGTACCCATATCAAAAGTTTCTTTGAAGACGAAAATAGCGAGTAACAAAGCAATGGTCGGCGAAAGATACTGTAAAAAGCCTACAACATTAAGTGGTAGCCGCTTCGTACATTCAGCGTATAGCAGTAAAGGTGTCGCTGTGACAATGCCACTAAAAGAAATCATTAACCAATATAAACCAGATAAATTACCTGTTATGCCTTGTCCATTTACTTCGACGAACATGATAAAAATCAATGATGGCATACCAATAAGCATCGTTTCAAAGGCCAGTCCCGACAATGAATCCAGAGCGGATTTCTTTTTATAAAAACCATACATCGCAAAGCTGAATGCTAAAATAAGTGATACAATAGGAAGTCTTCCATATAAGATTGTTTTAAACACAACACCTATTGTGGCTAAACTAATTCCGATTTTTTGATAGCCACTCAACCGTTCTTTATAAAAAATCCTTCCTAACAGTGTCAAAATTAATGGCGTAATATAGTAGCCTAGACTCGTTTCAATAATAAAATTGTTATTCACAGCCCAAATATAAAGCATCCAGTTGATAGAAATAAAAAAAGCAGGCGGCAAAATTTTCTTTAACTGTTCAAAATTTGTAATAATTTTAATGAAATGCTTGTAATTCTTTTTAAATACCAAAAGAACCATAATAAATAGGAATGACCAAACGACGCGCTGTGCAAATATTTGATAAGGTGAAATTGCACTAACTAATTTCCAATAGAGCGGAAGCAATCCCCAAATAAAGTATGCAAGTGACCCATAGATCAAACCTTCAATATACTTTTTTCTATCCAACTGCCCCTCCTGAGTCAAATTATCTCTTTAATAAATACATGGCATAATACGCATCATACGTTAATCCAGATTTTTTTAATTGTGTTGCCATTTCAACGCCTAAATATCTATAATGCCAAGGTTCATACATATAACCAGTGACGTTTTCCATACCATTGGGGTATCTTAAAACATAACCAAATTTATAGGCATTGTCACTCAACCAAGTAAATTCTTGTGTATTCTCGAAGGCTTGAGCTACGTCGTTTATATCGATTGCTAACCCTGTTTCGTGTTCAGAATGACCAGGTCTTGCTGAAAATCTATCTGCGGCTGTTTGACCGTTATTATTTTTGTATTTTTGATATAGGTTTGCTTGATAACTATTAGATCGATATGCAGAGATGATGCGCAGTGACAAACCGTCTTTTTTCGCGGTGTCTGCCATAGCAATAAAAGCCTCTAAAGCATTTTGCTTTAGAGAATAGGCCTTGCCATCGGCAACATAATAACCATCTGGTACACTTACAAGATGTTCAGGTGTAAAATCACTGGGTAATTGATAGTATTTATTGCAAATAACCGTTAAGGCATTGGGGTCATCCACTTTTTCAATTTGGCCATAAAAATCAAAATCTAAATTCATATTTACATTTTTTACAATCTCCATGGCCGACTTTTCTTTATTTGCGCCATAATAGGACTGATAACGCGTTTCTAGTGATTGTATATAATAAGTTACACCTGTGAAATCCATGCTTATGTTCTCCTTAGTCGTTTCTGCGGTCATTTTTTCAGTCGTTTTTTCAGTTGTTTTTTCAGTTGTCACAACACTGCTTGATTCTTCCGTGCTTGACTCTGTCAAAGGTATTTGTTCTGAAGCACTTAATGGTTCTGATGGTTCTGATGGTTCTGATGTTTCTGATGTTTCTGATGTTTCTGAACTTTCTGTACTATTTGATAATGATTGCGTATTCTCGGTCTGTTCAATTAATGACGGGGTATTATTTAACCCCTTACTAACCAATAAAATTAACAACCATATAATGAGAAGAAAGACCGATACAATCGAGATTCTTCGAAGTAAATATTTTGACTTCTTAAGTTTTCGCATTTGTTTAACCTCTGCAATATAATAGTCAGCATAAAAGGTGCTGATATTGTCTGTTTTTATTATAGCCCATTCTCGACATTATAAAAACAAATTTTATCTAATTTCAAGCTACTTTGACATAATCTTTCGGGTATGGTAATATTTTTATGAAATCCATCCAATGAACTGAAGGAGCCTCAATGAAACGTCTGATTCTCTACCTTAAACCTTATTTGCCAAAGATGACCCTTGGTCTAATTATAAAATTTGTTGGGACTATTATGGACCTATTGATTCCATGGATTTTGGCATACATGATCGATACAGTGGTACCCACAAAAATCATTCAAAACATCGTTTTATGGGGTGGCGTGATGATTTTATGCGCGGTTGTTGCCGTCATTGCAAATATCGTAGCAAATCGCATGGCAAGTCGCGTAGCCGCTGAAACGACTAGACATATCAGGCATGATCTATTTTCAAAAATTACTTATTTATCCTGTGGACAAATAGATACCTTTACCATCCCTTCGCTGGTTTCGCGTTTGACCTCAGACACTTACCACGTTCATCATATGGTTGGTATGATGCAGCGTTTAGGGGTTAGAGCACCCATCCTTTTGCTTGGCGGTATTATTGTGACCGTGTCACTAGATCCAGCTTTGTCACTGGTTTTGATAAGCGTTCAGCCACTGATATTTTTAACGGTTTACCTCGTCTCTAAGCGCGGTATTCCACTTTATAGCAAATTACAGCTGGCAATTGACGACATGGTGCGTTCAATTCGTGAAAATATCACTGGCATTCGTATCATCAAAGCACTTTCAAAAACAGATTATGAGAAACAACGTTTTTCAGACGTTAGTCAAGAAGTGGTTAATCGTGAAAAGCGCGTTGGAATGACGATGTCTATTACAAATCCTATCATGAGCTTATTTTTGAATGTGGGTTTGACCGTGGTTATATTAGTAGGCGCTTACCGTGTCAATGCAGGTCTCTCACAACCTGGTGTCATCATCGCCTTTTTAACTTACTTTACAATTATATTAAATGCTATGTTATCTATCAGTAGAATCTTCATTCTAACTTCAAAAGGCTTGGCTTCATTTGATCGCATCGCAGCGATCATTGATGCACCAGAGGATCTTCTGATTGAAGACACAACTTGTGAAGACAACGCTTCATTGGATCAAAACTTTCACATCGCATTTGATAACGTTACATTTTCTTATCATAAAAATCAAGCGAATTTAAGCAACCTCTCATTTAAACTAAAACAAGGCCAAACACTTGGCATCATAGGACCCACCGGAAGTGGTAAATCAAGTATCGTTAAACTGCTCCTTCGATTTTATGACACTGATGAAGGTGTTATTCGAATTGGTGGCCGAAATGTTAAGTCGATTCCAAGAGAAGAACTTCACAAAATGTTTGGAATCGTTTTCCAAAACGACATACTTTTTGCGGATACCATTGCAGAAAACATTGATTTTGGACGCGGATTGCCGATTGAAAAAATCATGTTTTCATCTGACTTAGCACAGGCTGGTGAGTTTATTGATTCCCTCTCCCAAGGCTGGAATTATCCTTTAACCATTAAAGGGGCAAATCTAAGTGGTGGACAAAAGCAGCGCATACTCATCTCACGTGCACTGGCCGCTAATCCACAAATATTGATTCTTGACGATTCATCAAGCGCACTCGATTATCGTACAGATGCACGATTAAGAAGCAACTTAAACCAACACTTTCAGGAAACAACAACACTCATTATTGCACAGCGTATCAGTTCCATCATGTATGCGGATCACATTATCGTTTTGGATGATGGCAACATTATAGGAAGTGGCAATCATGAAACCCTTATGAAAACTTGTGAGAGTTATCAGGAGATTGCAAAATCTCAAATGGGGGGTGATATCAATGCATAAAATTCAAAAGCAAGGCGATATCCCACCTAAGAATCGAAAAAAAGTTATCTTACGACTTTGGCGCTATTTATATCAATATAAACTATATTTAGTGGGTGCCTTATTGCTCACCTTTGGTTCGAATATTCTCTCTCTCATTGGTCCTTCCCTTGCAGGCTATGCCATTGATGCATTTGGAACCACAAAAGGTCAAGTGCATTTTGATAGCGTTTTCTTCTTTATTTCTTGGATGCTCATTCTTTATTTCTTTTCTTCCATTTTTGCCTATCTTCTCGCAATGCTTATGATATCCCTCAGTCAAAAGGTTGTCTATAAAATGAGAAAAGATGTCTTTGAACGTCTTGTAGATTTACCTGTGGGTTATTTTGATCGCAATCAAACGGGCGATATAATCAGCAGGCTCACCTACGATATCGACACGATTAATACTTCTCTCTCAAACGATGTCATCCAAATTTTCACGAGCGTTATCACAGTACTTGGATCACTTGTTATGATGCTTATTTTATCGCCTGTATTGGTCCTTGTTTTTGCAGTTACCATTCCAATTTCAATCGTCATCACAAAATTTATGACAGGTAAAACACGTCCACTATTTAGAAAGCGATCTGCCAAGCTCGGAGAACTCAATGGATTTGTTGAGGAAATTATTTCTGGTCAAAAAGTCATTAAAGCCTATCATCAAGAAGATGTTATGATTGAACGTTTTGATGAGAAAAATAATGCGGCCGTTGAAGCTTTCTTTAATGCGGAATACTATAGCAGTATGGTTGGTCCCTCTGTAAATTTTGTCAATAATCTTTCATTAACTTTAGTCAGTGTATTTGGTGCCATACTCTATTTACTTGGAAACTTATCCATTGGTAATGTTTCATCATTCGTCCTCTACTCTCGCAAGTTTTCTGGCCCTATTAATGAACTTGCCAATATATCAAGTGAGCTACAATCAGCACTTGCTGCTGCTGAAAGGGTTTTCAGAGTCATTGATGAGCCCACAGAACCAAAAGATGATTTAGATGCGATTGAACTTACTGAAATGGCCATTAAAGGCGACGTGACGATGACGGATTTGAAATTTGGGTATTCACCTGAGAAAATCATTATAAAAGATTTAAATTTATCGGCTAAAAGTGGCGATCTTATCGCCATTGTCGGTCCAACCGGTGCTGGGAAAACAACTTTAATTAACCTGCTCATGCGCTTTTATGACCCACAAGGTGGTGGTATTACCATAGATGGCATCGATATTTCGCACCTTACGAGAAAGAGTCTCAGAAAAGCTTTTGCTATGGTTCTTCAAGATACTTGGTTGTTTCAAGGGACGATTTTTGAAAACATCGCCTATGGTAAAAAAGATGCGACGCTTGAAGAAGTGATCGAAGTTGCCAAAGCAGCTAAAATTCATTCGTATATAATGCACCTGCCCGATGGCTATGATACCATCCTAAATGAAGACGGTATTAACATTTCACAGGGACAAAAGCAGCTTCTCACCATTGCACGCGCCATGCTGCTCGATGCAAAAATGCTTATCTTAGATGAAGCCACTTCAAATGTAGATACCCGTACCGAACTTGAAATTCAAGATGCCATGCGCAATTTAATGAAAGGCAAAACCTGTTTTGTTATTGCCCATCGCCTCTCAACCATTCAAAATGCTGACACGATCTTAGTCGTCGACGGTGGCAACATCGTTGAACAAGGCCTCCATCAAGCACTTCTGGATAAAAAAGGCTTATATGCCGAAATGTATTATAGTCAATTTCAAGACCAATTATAGCAAACCTATGTTGGAACATTAAAAGCACCAGTCTTTGCTTAATAGCATTGACTTGGTGCTTTTTAAATTGCTTTTTAATATGCTTCTCAAATTATTTTAACCTTCACTATTAATTTTATCAAATTGTAACGTGACTTTGAATAAATCACCGTCGACATTAAGTAGAAAATCGCCACCACAAACCTGTGTAAAACTCTCTGCGATTGAAAGCCCTAACCCATTGCCCTCTGTTGTCCGCGATGTATCTCCTCTAGAAAACCTTTGCAGAATTTCATCCGCATTAAAGTCCATTTCATAGCCCGCAGTATTTTTAATCGAGACAGTGGCTTTATTGCCGGTGCTTTCAAGATCTATAAAAACCCTTGTGCCCTGCATTGCATATTTTAGTGTGTTATCAATTAGATTTTGAAAGACCCTGTACATTTTTTTACCATCTGATAAGACCATCACAGGTGCCTCAGGCAATTTCACCTTGAACTGAAGCGTTGATTTCTCAATTTCATCCCCCATATCTGCTAGTGTCTGTTCGATAAGCTTTTTTAAATCGATATTTTCAAATTCAAGCTGTATGTCTCCTGATGTGCTTTTTGCAAGATCAAACAAATCTGCCACAATATTTTTTAAACGATTGGACTTATCAATTAAGATATTCACATAATCTCTAGAAGATTCAGTCAATGTCTCATCTTTTGAAAGTAAGTCTGCGTAACTGATAATTGACGTTAGTGGCGTCTTCAAATCGTGAGAGACATTTGTTACAAGTTGAATCTTCATGCGCTCTGCTTTCATTTGTTCTTCAAGACTTGCATTAAAGCCAAGATCAATAGCTTTATACGTTTTATTGTTGCCTTTTACATACCAATAAATAATAAATAATTCAGCAATCGGCGGCAAAAAGAATAATGGTGTTGAAAAAAATAAAGCATATGTCATAAGAACAAGAATGAAACTTATAATAATAAATGATACTTGTCTTTTAAACAACTGGACCGTAAGTTGGTTACTCTTAAATGACCTACCATCAAATAGGCTTTTAAAAAAGTCATAAATGCCATAAAAAAACTTATAGAGTAGACTTCCTTTAACCAATTGTTTGCCTTTAATACGACGTACCAAAGACAGATAGAAAAATCCTGATACGACAATAAATAGAAATGAAATTGTCCCTACTGCAATCTTAGATGCTACAAATTGACTCGTGATAAACAAACTCAAGTTGTAGAATGAATTCATGCCAACAACCCACAAACCACCTAATAACATATATATCAATAGAAAAATATCGGTTGGAATTTGGTCTAAAGTGGTAAGCACCAAAGGTCCTTTTTTATGTGTCCGGCCAATCGTTACCGTTAGATAAATGAGTAACACAAGTATTCCGATCAGAGTACCCACTAGAGAAACCAAAAAAGGTAGTGTTTGAGCCCGTTGCAATGTCCAGTTTTTCTGAGCATTATTTAGATATTCCGTTTTAAAAGCAATATAACCAATGCCATTTAAATCTAAATTGCTCTCACGTACAAGATAATTTTCTTTTTTATTGTACAGCCAGTGCCCTTCTTTAAAAGTAAATCGTTCGCCTTTGTATGTGTCAAAAAAGCTGACATCTTCAGATGCCAAGTTGGTAATGACTTTTTCACCATCTGTATAATAATAGTAATAATCATTGCTAGTATTTACAGAAATACCTTGAATTACATTTGAAACACCCAAAATAGCATTTCTTGCATCGCCTTCTAAAAATGCAGTACTTTCAACATATTGACTCGTCAATGCTGTTTCTGGGTCTAAGTCCGAAAAATCAAAATATAAAACTTTTAATACCACCATCGTTAAAGCGATTGAGATGACTAAAAATGCCATGACTCTAAAAAAATAGACATAACTAAACCTTTTCAATTTTGTATCCAATGCCCCACACCACCTTCAAATAATTTGGCTCTTTTGGATTGATTTCGATTTTTTCACGTATACGACGAATGTGAACCATCACTGTATTTTCAACCGCGTATGGTGCTTCATTCCAAACATTTTCGTATATTTTATCCGCAGAAAAAACAATGCCGATGTGGCTCATCAAAAATTCAAGGATTTTCAGTTCCTTAGCGGTAAGTTTGACAGGTTCACCATCTACAGTAAGCTGCATTGCATCAAGATCAAGCTTCAGTCCACCACTTACAAGTGTTCTCTCTTTGTTCGTGGTGCCACTGTCGCCAAGCTGCATATACCGCCTAAGCTGACTTTTCACGCGAGCCACCAGCTCTTGTGAGCTAAAAGGCTTTGTAACATAATCATCTGCACCCATTGATAAACCAAGCACCTTGTCAGAATCTTCAGATTTAGCGGATAAAATAATAATTGGAATGTTCTTTTTTTCGCGAATTTTAAGTGTTGTGGATAAGCCGTCTAACTTTGGCATCATCACATCTAATATAATCAAATGCACCTGTTCCTTAGTTAAAATATCTAACGCTTCATAGCCATTATAAGCTTTGATGACCTCATAACCCTCAAGTGTCAAAAGTTTGTCAATTGCACGAGCGATTTCAATATCATCATCGACAACTAATATACGTGCTTGTTCCATCGAATAACCATCCTTTCAAGTCCTGTATACAAATTACCTCATAGGTCTTAATTAATACTCTATAAAATTCTTACGACTTTCTTACTTTTAAGTCGATTCACGCTTTCAAAAATGACTATGTACTTGGATAGAGCCATTTTAAACATGCAAATCGTCTGACATTAATATATAATGTTAAGACAGGCACGCGTGAATTAAAACGAATCAACTATTTTTAAAGGGGGATTTTTATGACGCTTACACGCATTGAAAACACTTTTGATATTTATGAAAAACGCAAAAATACAGATTCCATTAAATTTGACTTTAATTCAAAAATGGGAAAACCCGAAGGTCTCATACCACTATGGGTTGCAGATATGGATTTTATGTCGCCAATAGAAGTGAGACAAGCGTTGCAAGAACGCATAGAACACGGTATTTTTGGATACAGTGACACCAACGATACTTATTTAGATCTAGTGAAGCAATGGTTTTATGATGCATTCAATTATAAAGTTGAACGCGAATGGATTGTCGAAACACCTGGTATTGTTTTTGCACTTTCAACCGCGATTAAGGCATTCACTGAAAATGGTGATGCGATTTTAATTCAACCACCGGTTTACCCGCCCTTTTCAGAATGTATTTCTAAAAACGAAAGACGTATTGTCGTCAACCCTCTTAAGTATGATAATGGCAAATATACCATCGACTACACAGACTTTGAACATAAGATCATCAATGAATCTGTTAAAATGTTTATACTTTGTAGCCCGCATAATCCTGTCGGGCGTGTCTGGACCATCGAAGAGCTTAATAAAATGGCTGATATCTGTGCAAAACATCACGTACTCATTCTTTCGGATGAAATCCATGCTGATTTTGTATATCCACCTTTAAAGCATCACATGTTGGCTTCAGTCGCACCTCAGATGCAAGAGCATATCATCACTTGTACTTCCCCTTCAAAAACATTTAATCTTGCTGGACTCCAAATATCAAACGTTTTTATCTCAAATCCTAAATTGAAGGCGCGCTTTGAAGCTGAACTTGAAAAAACTGGGTTCCATACAGTTGGCATCATGGGTATTATTGCTTGTAAGGCGGCCTATTCGCACGGACGACCATGGCTTAATGATTTACTGATTGTTATAAAAGAAAATATCGATTATGTACGCACTGAACTCGCAGTTAAATGTCCAAAGATTATCATTACAGATATAGAAGGCACATATCTATTGTGGTTAGATTTCAATGCTTATAACTTGCCCCCTTCTGAGCTAGAGCGCATCATTCAACAAGACGCAAAACTCTGGCTCAATTCAGGGACCACTTTTGGATTTGGTGGTGAAGGTTTTCAACGCCTTAATGTTGCCACACAACGTTACGTATTGGAACAAGCTGTTGCTCAATTGGTAGAGGCATTCAAAGACCTTTAAATATAGCTTTGTTACATCTTTCGTTTTGTACCGGATTTTGTGTTTGTTTTATTCGTCACATAATAATTGATTAAAAAGCCCAGTAATAAAGCAATCAAAAATGCTGGTACGAAATTTAATATGAATCCTTTGAAATAATATGAGACAAATTTATCGATAAATGTGGCATCTACTGCCCATTCAGTGCGCACAAATAAAGCATTACGCACATACCCTACAATAAAATATGCCACCAACAAAATACTCCAAAATGATCTAACAATCATTTTTTGACTCATATGCGCCTCCTAATTTTCGTATTATTATCATAATAGCATAAATATGTCCTAGTTTTAAATGTAATTTCTGATGACAAGTCAAAATAAATTTTTGCGGAGGGTTTATGAAATTAGATATTAGAAAAACATTTTTACTCGGTTTAGGTTTTTTTGCAGTAAGTCTTGTTTGGCCACTCTACAATATTTATGTCCCCATTTTTTTAAGAGACTTTCTCGATAGTCAATTTCAGATTAATGCGGTTATGACACTTGATAATATACTAGCTGTTAGCATGATCCCATTTATCGCCTCGCTGAGTGATCGAACGCATACGCGTTTCGGTAGACGCATGCCTTTTTTAATGATTGGTATCCCACTTGCAGCTATCGCGTTTGTATTTTTGCCAAACTATACAAGTTTTCTCACGTTTATACTTATAATAACGGTCTTAAATTTTTCCATGGCGATTTTTAGAGCGCCTACAGTTGCTTTGATGCCCGATATAACCCCTGCACCTCTTAGAAGCAAAGCAAATGGTATCATCAATTTCATGGGTGGTCTCGCTTCTGTTTTTGTACTTATTGGTGGGGCAGTTCTTTATAAACGCAATCCAAACTACCCTTTTATCTTTACCGCAATTATGATGTTTTTTGCACTTTTCATACTCATGAAATTCATCAAAGAACCACCAATTGGTGAAATATCCGCAGAAAAACGCATCAGTTTAAGAACTTCTATCAAAGAAATTTGGAACGATAATGATCGTACAACTTTGTATATATTATTTGCCATATTCTTTTGGTTCGTTGGTTATCAGGGTGTTGAAGCCACTTTTAGCAATTATTGTGTACAGTTTCTTGGGCTTGAAGTTTCAGATGCATCGCTTATTTTAGGCTTCTTTGCATTATCTTTCTTAGTGTTTTCAATACCCGCTGGCTTTATTGGCGCAAGATTTGGAAAAAGAAGAACCATTCTTGTTGGACTTGCTGGTGATGCCTTTGTTTTTATTTTTTTAGCTTCAATTGGTACTTTGGTACCTTTTAACCAACCTTTGATGATGGGTCTCATGCTAATCGGTGGCTTTTTCTGGGCACTCATTAATATCAACTCATACCCTTTGGTTGTTGAACGAACCAGTGACGCAAAAATTGGTACATTCACAGGGTTATATTATTTTTCATCATCACTTGCCGCAATTTCTGGTCCCTTGTTTTTAGGCGGTCTTATCGATTTAACGAGTTTTGTTGCCACCTTCTTATTTACTGCATCCTCTTATTGTGTTGCTTTTGTATTCATTTCTAAGACTAAATAAAACAAAATATAAAAAAATTAAAGCGACCAAATGTTAACGGTCGCTTTTTTATTATCGGTTCATTAATCAATTGGACCAATTTGCCCTTCGCCGATTGGGTCTACGTGGATGACAATATCGATACCTAATTCTGCAAGGATCAATTTTTCAAGACCATCAATAATCGTATGGGCTTTAACGATATCCGTTTGATCGGAGAGCTCCGTATGAATAGATGCAATGGTTCTGCCTGGCCCATAATCATGTACCTTGAGATCATGAGACCCGACAATATAAACATTAGAATCGATGATTTCATGGATCCTTGTAACCAGTTCTAAACTAGGTGACATACCAAGCAGAATATTGACTGTGTCTTTTGCAATACCAAATCCTGTATACATAATGAGCATAGAGACGATCACACCAGCAATACCGTCAAGCGGAAAATCAATAACTTGTCCTAAGAGTGTTGTAATCACAACAGCACTGGTTGCGATGACATCATTTAAACTATCTGCTGCATTGGCTTTATTGACACTAGAATTGATGATTGAACCGATATAGCGGTTATATGAATACATCCAAACTTTTACGAAAATTGATAAAATAAGAACCACCATGAGTATTAAATTAAAACTGAGTTTTTCAGGATGTAAGATCTTATCAAATGCACTTTTTAAAAGTTCAAACCCAACGAGCATAATAATGAACGAGATAATCAATGAAGCAATATACTCAAAACGACCATGTCCAAATGGGTGTTCTTGATCGGCATCTATCCCGCTAAGTTTAGCGCCGACAATTGCAACAAGAGATGATCCTGTATCCGAAAGATTGTTGAACGCATCTGATATGATCGCAATACTATTCATCATAAAACCGATCGTCAATTTGGTGGCAAAAAGAAAAATATTACACAGAACGCCTATGACCCCTGCCAGGATGCTGTATGATTCTCTGACTGAGCTGTCTTCCACTTTTTCATAATTCTTTACAAATCTTTTGATGATTTTTTTTATCATTATTTCTCCCATTTACGATTTGATAACAATTTGATCAATAAAAACAACCGCCTCATAGGGCATCAAAATCCCATTAAAATAGGATTTGTCATAATTAGATAAAATGATTTTGCCTGTTTTATTGACAGTATGTGTACGCGTTCCAAAATTCAGAATGACCGTTGCAAGGCTTTCTTGCAACTTACGCTGATAAATAAAAACGTTGCCTGACGTTCGTAATGCTTTAAAACTTCCATAAATCAAAACGTCATTTTCTTTACGTATTTTAATCGCTTTTTTATAAAAATTCAAAATAGACTTTGATTGCTCTTTTTGAGACAAATAATTAATTTTTACATAGTTTTTATTAACATTAATCCATGGAGTTCCTGTGGTAAATCCAGCATTTCTTTCAAGGTTCCACTGGTACGGGGTACGCGCATTGTCACGAGATGTTGAACGCATCATTTTAAGGCGTATCTTCTTCGGAATGAACATTTTCTTTGCCATTTTATCAATATTAAACGATTCAATGTCTCTCAGTTCATCCATTGAATTAAAATCAAAATTTGTCATGCCAATTTCTTGCCCCTGGTATAGGAATGGTGTGCCGCGTAGTGTCAATAAGAGCGTTGCTAACATTTTAGCCGATTCCGACCAATAATGCTTAACATCGCCAAATCTTGAAACGCTTCTAGGTTGATCATGGTTCTCTAAATAATTCGCATGCCACTCTAAAGCATTTTGCCAACGCGCAATCGTCCTTACAAAACGTTCTGCACTAAATGCGCGTTTAAACCACTTGACTATAAATTGATCTGTTTCCATATGTTCAAATGAAAAAATCATATCGAGTTCTTCACGAGATTCATCACATAGCGCACGTCCCATTTCAGGGGTTACAAAGACAGTTTCACCGACTGTGAAACAATCGAAGCCATTTAATACATCACGCCTAAGCGAGCGCAGAATCGCATGTGTCCCTTCTTGCGATATATAATGCTCACTACCTGTTAAAATCATTTTTTTCTTTCCATTTTCGAGTGACGTTTTATAAATAATGTTTATGACATCACATCTGAATCCACCAATGCCTTTATTTAACCAAAATCGCATAATTTCTTTGATTTCTTCAAGTACTTTTGGATTATGATAATTTAAATCTGGTTGTTTTTTTGCGAATAGATGTAAATAATATGCATTACTTTGTGCATCGAATTCCCAACATTCTTCTGCAAAAAAACTCGTCCAGTTATTAGGTGCTTTCCCATTAATACCTTCTCTCCAATAATAATAAGAACGATAGGGGCTTTCAGGGTCACGACTCGCACGAAACCAAGGGTGCTCATCAGAGGTATGATTGATAACCAAATCCATAATTATTTTAATATGTCGTTTAGAGGCTTCTTCAATGAGTTGATCCATATCTGCCATCGTACCAAAATCAGGATGAATGCCCCGGTAATCACTGATATCATAGCCATTATCAATATTAGGCGACTTATAAACTGGACTGATCCAAATGGTACCAATACCAAGATCTAAAAGATCATCTAGATGTGCAATAATACCTTGTAGGTCACCGATACCATCCCCATTCGTATCTTGGAAACTTCTAGGATAAATCTGATAGACGACGCCTTCTTTCCACCATTTTTTATTGTTTTCCATGCATGCCTCCAAAATCGTTAAAACCCATTTTGGTATTATACCCCTAAAGCATCCATTCACAAACAATTAGTTATTCTATAATACGTACTTAGTTAAAAAAACCAAAATAAACTAAAACCAAGATTCCTAAGACAATTCGATACCATCCGAAAATTTTAAAATCATTTTTTTGTATATATCCAATCAAAAATTTAATAGCAAAGATAGATACGGCAAATGCTGAGATGAGCCCACTCGTAAGAATACCAATTTCATCCGCAGAAAAATCCAGTCCAAATTTAACGATTTTTAGAAGACTTGCACCAAACATAACTGGTACTGCTAAGAAAAATGTAAATTCGGCAGCGACCGTTCGCGATAATGATAACATTAGGCCGCCCAATATCGTTGCGCCTGATCGTGATGTGCCTGGAAAAATGGCAGCAACAAGTTGAAAAAGGCCAATCAAAAATGCCGTTTTAAATGTAATCGCATCAATCGAATTAATTTTAGCTATTTTGCCTTTGTGTTTTTTTTCTATGCCAATAAATAAGAGTCCAAATACAATCAATGCAATTGCGACGGTTTGATAGTTGTAAAACAATTGATCGATGACATCTTCCCATATCAACCCAACAATAGCAGCAGGAATACATGCAACAATAATTTTTAGCCACATAATCATTATATTCTTTTTAATAAAATATTTTTCATGCGTTGTAAACGGAAATAATTTCTTCCAATATAAAACGACAACTGCCAATATTGCACCTAATTGAATTACCACTAGGAACATTTCCAAGAATTCGGCAGAAACGTTTAATTTTATAAACGCATCTAATAAAATCATATGACCCGTACTACTAATGGGTAACCATTCTGTTATACCTTCTACAATGCCAAAAAAAATTGCCTTTAAAATTTCTATAAAATTCACGCTACACCTCTTTAACACATGATAAAGGCGTCATTGAGACGCCCTTTTATTTACAATAGCACTATTAATTTTAACTTTCAAGTCAATTGACCGTTACACCTATTAAAATATGGTTATATATGAACTAGTAACCTTGTCACAAACCAAAATTCAAAAAAATAAAGTTCAGAAAGGATTCTATATGAAATATCTAGCAACTTTAAACGAAACTGTAGAAATAGAAATGCTAAGAGAACTATTAGAAGCCAATAATATCCTACTCATGACGCAACACCGTGAAACCGGTGAATTTCTTGAAATCTATGCTGGAATTACTCTTTTCGGCGCAGATTTATTTGTCGCAGAAACGCAATATGACGCTGCATTTGAACTATATCAAGCTTTTTTCTCTGGACATTCAAAGATTGATGCTGAAACACTTGAAGAGGAAGCACTCAATGCAGAAAATCCAGAAGAACTTGCTTATGATGAAACCAATGAGATTGATGAGATTGAAGAGATTAAGTAATGTATTTGCTTTTTCTTTTTAATTTTTACAACATATTGATAACGATTTGGCTGGAATGATGGGCTGCAATCACTGCAAACGCATCATAATTGACATGTGCAGAACCATCTGCTTTATCAGACATTGCGCGTATTATAACAAATGGCACCTGATTTAGAAATGCAACATGCGCAATTGCCGCGCCTTCCATCTCCGTTGTATAGGCATCAAACTGTTCCAATAGAAAATCTTTGCGCTCTTTTGAAGATATAAATTGATCGCCTGAAACGATTCGGCCTTTCATAATCTTGTGATCTGATATTTCTTTCTGACTTGCAAGCATCGCACGATCTATTAGCGTCGCATCTGCCTCAAAAACAGACGTTGCCATCCTAGGAATTATACCCGGTTGATACCCAAATCCAGTGACATCGACATCATGTTCCATACAATCGGTTGAAATAACGATGTCGCCCACTTCAAGATCTTTATGAATCGCGCCGGATACCCCAGTATTGATTAATTGGTCTACGCCAAAATACGTAATTAAAATTTGAGCACATGATGCTGCATTTACTTTTCCCACACCGCTTGTAACAACAACCGCTTCAACCTCTTTTAATAGGCCAGAATAAAAAGTCATTCCTGCGATCTTCGTTTCTGTTGCATGCTGCATTGCTTCTATTAATAACTTCGTTTCTAAATCCATAGCACCAATAATGCCATATTTCATTGTAAGCTCCTTCTGTTGCTCATTATTCATCATAAAGATACGCCATGATATCAACTTGACATTTCAATGGGTAAAAATATACTATATTGTTAAATTATAAATGATGGCGGTGATTCCATGCAAGATATATTACTTATAACGCATACCGATACTAGTGAAAATTTCATCAAAGAGTTATTGATGAGCACCTCTTATGGTAAACTCTATAACGCTTATGATCTGTCAGAGGGTACACACTTACTCGATGTACACAATTTTGATCTGGTGCTTATAAATGCGCCCATGCGTTACGAATTGGGAGATCGACTTGCTCGATATGCCGCACAGCGTACGACATGTAGTATCATGTTTGTCGCAAGAGAGACTTCTTATCAACAGACAAAAGACGTGTTAACCAAATTCGGAATCTTATGTGTGAAAAAACCTGTACAAGTGAAACCCTTTCAACAACTCATGAAATGTATCGATTTGACACGTTCACAACTTTTAAAAATGACAGCGAATGGCATCGATATCAAATCAATCATCGACGAAATAAGACTGATTGATACCGCTAAATGGCATTTGATTCAAACTTTTAACATCAGCGAAATACAAGCATCACGGCTATATGAATCCTTTGTATCAGAAAACAATTTAGAACGCTATGAAGCTGCAGAGAGAATATTAGAAGGTGCCATTCAGGTTTAAAACAGGGTCATTAATAATTGTCAAATGACCAGTTACTCAAACAATCAAGTCTTGCATTTTCAGCGCAATCAGGACCATCACAATTATCAATGGTATTGATTCTGCAAATTTGTTGAGACTGACAATATTGATCAATTGTTTCAGCGACCACTTTAGCATGTGCAATGGCTTCTACAACTGTTTTAGCGCCTGTAACGACATCGCCGGATGCAAATGTCCCACGCTTTGTCGTACGACCTTCATTATCTGTTATGAGTAACCCTTTGCCAGACGTGTTTAACTCAGTTGTATTATTGACAATATTATTGCGCGGGTTTTGGCTAATGGCGATGATGGTAGAATCCGCTTTGAAGAGTGTTTTTGAATTATTTTTTTGAATATAACCATCTATAACACCCTCGACATCACTTTTGATGCGTTCAATATCACCGAGTAGAACACCATTTTCTTTAATTTCAATGGGATATTTATAGAGTTCAAAGTTTATACCATCATCAAGGGCTTCTCTAATTTCCATTTGAGTGGCTGGCATCTCTTCAAATCCTTTCCGATAAATGATTGTCACCACGCTTGCGCCATTTCTGATTGCACTTCTAGCAGCGTCTAGAGCAACATTTCCTGCACCAATGACCGCGACGCTATCACCAAGATGGTAAGTCTCTGGTGATTTTAGAAAGTCAATGGCATAATGGACATTACCAAGTGTCTCTCCTTTTATTATAAGTGGTTTTGGATTCCATACACCTGTTCCAATAAATGCAGCGTGATACCCGTCTTCAAAGAGTCTATCTAAAGTAATTACGGGACCTATCAATGTATTCGGTCGAATCTTTACGCCACTTTCAATGAGTTTGTCTTCAACTAAATCGACGACTTTATTGGATAATCGATATTCTGGAATGCCATATCTGAGGACGCCACCTATTTTACTATTTGCTTCAAATATTGTAACACTATATCCTTTATGAGCGAGTATAAAGGCAATTGAAATACCCGCTGGACCACCACCAACGATCGCAATTCGGTTTCCATTATTGACCGTTTGTTTAAAAGATGTCGTTTCAAGAAATACTTTTGATAGTTCTTCTTCGATTTTATGAAAAGCAATGGGTGCATTCTTTGCATTTAAAATACAATGCCCTAAACACTGTTCTTCGTGGATACAAACAGTTGCACAAACGATAGAAAGTGGGTTGTTCTCAAATAAAAGTTTGCCAGCTTCATGGAATTTCCCTTGCTTATAGAGTGCTATGACTTCAGGGATTGGTGTGTTAATTGGACAAAATGACTGACATTTCGGTTTTTTACATAATAGACAGCGCTCTGCTTCATCTTGAAATATTGGAAACATTTATTTTCCTCCAACGTTATATTTATTAAAATTAAGAGCTTGAGACGTTCCTCAAGCTCTATTTTTTATGATGTTCTTTTTTTGATAAATAATCAATCATGTTTAGGATATGACGACATGCCACCTTTGACATTAACTAAATTTTTGTACCCGGCCTTACTTAGAATCTGAGCCGCTTTCATACTTCTCGCGCCAGATGCACACATGAGGACCACAGGCATTTCAGAGTCAATTTCTTTTAATCGCTTTGATAAAACACCAAGAGGAATATTTTTAAACCCTTTTACTTTACGCGTATTAAATTCATTTTCATTTCTAACATCAATAAATTGTCGTTTTACACTTTTATCCTTAATCATATCATCTAATTGATTGCCTTTGACTGTAGTAACTTTAGGTCCAGTAATCTTTTGAAAAAGGATAAGTACCAGATAAGCTGTGGTAAGTCCTAATAAAATTTCCATTATGCCTCCATGCCCCTATGCTAGGGGGTATTCTATGATTTTAGCACAGCCTTTAAATTGTTACAAGCGCTTATTACGAATGATAGGGTTCTGGATGTGTTATATTGTAAATTAACGGAATGACAATCAATGTAAGTAATGTAGAGACCATAAGACCACCCATAAGTGCCATTGCCATTGGTGAGAAGAACGAACTACCGGATAATGCCATTGGAACGAGTCCAATAACCGTTGTTGTTGTCGTCAGCATAATAGGCCTAAAGCGCCTAACGACTGAATTTATACAAGCATCATAAACACTATTTCCAAGTCTGCGTTCCCTATTAATATGTTCAATGAGTAAAATGGCATTGTTAACGACGACACCGATGAGACTGGCAACACCGAGTCCAACCGTGAATGTAACATTCTGCTTAAATATGAGCAGTATCACCACGGAACCAATAATTGAAAGTGGAACGGTTAATAAAATGATAAACGGTTGAAGCATTGAGTTAAATTGTATGAGTAAAATAATATATATCAATAC
>Ga0138256_10000594_pt1 | contig 39831 bp, 35 predicted proteins | sample KNB2016incub_MG_FD_105486 | JGI IMG/M metagenome (GOLD analysis project Ga0138256, IMG submission 105486) | Active sludge microbial communities from wastewater in Klosterneuburg, Austria - KNB2014incub_MG | ecosystem: Engineered > WWTP > Activated sludge > Unclassified | place: Austria... | reverse complement strand
TAAAGTTGGCTTCATTTTGATAAGGGTTTAAATTTACGTTACCAGTTTTGGCAATTGCACCCCTTATTTTAAAGAAGTTTAAAACATTATTAGATTTTAAACCGGGAATAATTTCATGCATCAAAATTGAAGCACTGGCTCCGGGATAAAAGAAGGTAATATCTTTTGGATTGAAAATACCATTGGCGGGCACCAGGCGGCTATCCCTGTCAATACTTGCAGTACCTTCTAAGAACAACCATTTGTTTACATCAAATGATACCCGGCCAAAGAAACGTTGCAACCTGGATAAGCTATTGTCAATACCTACTGTGGGTTCACCCAGGCGAGTGGCAATACTTAAGAATTGCGATTTACCCAGGTTATTACTACCATTTTGCAGGTATTTGCTGCGAGATTCACGGAATGAATGACCTAAAGTAGCTGAAATTCCAATTGACTTCACCTTGGTATTAAAGTTGGCAAAAAACTCTGAAGTTAAACGGTTACTGTAGTTATTTGCATTGCTTACACCTGCAGTAGTACCAGATTGCTCAGAGGCATCAGGACGTGTAAAATAATAATCATCGAAACTAAATGCTTCTTTCGTGTTTTTTGAAATAGAATTATCAATAGATAAACCAACACGGTAAACAAAGTTTAACCAACTGTTTGCTTTATAGTTTAATTCTACGTTACCAAATATATCATCTGATTTACCGGTACCCCGGTTGATATCTTTTGTAAAGTAAGGCGTATATTCCTGGTTTGACAGGTATAAGGTATAATAACCATTAGGGCTTGAGAAAAGGTCATTTCTCCAATCGGAGAATTTGCTTAATGGAACTTGCCCGGGAGCGCTGGTTACACCATAGTAAACAAGCGTATTAGAGGTAGTAACATCATATTTACCCTGGGTATATCTTACATTAACAATCGCTTTAAATTTATTGTACTCTTTTTCGCTTCTAAAAGTTAATGTACGGCGGTTATTTTTGTCGCCTGGCATGGTACCTTTTATATCTACATTTTGAGCGCTGATGTAAAAATCACCGGTTGAAAAAGATACGTCTGTTTGATTGGTAGTACCTACATCAAAAAAGCGTTTTCTTTCACCAGGCAGATATGAATATTTTTGATAATTAATTTCTCCATTGGGTCCGGGATCTCCTAATTGACGAATGGAACCATCAAATTCATCGCCCCAGCTTTGTTGTTCATGGGGTTCGTAAACACCGGTACCTGCGGCATTTTGAGAATAACCAGAGCCCCAGCGGGTTTGAAATTTAGGCATATAAGAGATAGACTCAAATTGTACAGAGTGACTTAAAGTAATCGTAGGATTTGACCTTGATCCTTTTTTAGTAGTAATAACGATCGCACCATTTACACCATCAGGACCATAAATAGCAGTAGAACCTGCTGATTTCAAGATATCAACTGAGGCGATGTCATTTGGATTGATAGAAGACAAATAACCCAAAGAAATGGGCACCCCATCTAATATCAACATCGGTTGGTTATTCCCAGTTAATGAACGAATACCACGTAATGTAATACGGGTATCCTGAAATACACCACTATTTGTTTGTAAGAAAGTAGCACCAGAAACTTTACCGGTAAGCCCCTGAGCAATATTAGTTGCTTTTGCCTGAGTTAACTCAGTAGCTTTAATAGTTGCTGTAGAGAAACCAAGTGAAGCCTTTTGCCGAACCTGGCCTAAAGCAGTAGTTACTACTACTTCCTGAAGGTTTGTACTGGTAGCTTTTAGGGCAACTCCAATAAAAGATTGGCCTTCAGTACTTACTGTTTGGCTGGCATAGCCTGCAGATGATACAACTAACTTATCTGCACCACTAACTTTGATAGAAAAACTTCCATCAGAATCAGTAGAAGTACCTTGGTTAGAGTTAGCGATTTTAACGGTAGCAAACGGGATCCCCGATCCGGTTTCATTCACAACCTTTCCGGTCACCACCCGGCTTTGTGCAAATGCCAATACTCCTGAAAGCATTAGCACTGTAAACAGTGATAAAAATCTTCTCATGTGCGGTTTTAATTAATAGTTAAATTTATTTGTAAAAATAAGGTTAAATATTTTAACACAAAAAAAATGTTAAAATGAAATAATAACGAACCCTAAAAATGGATAGACAGCAGCCATGCCTGAAATGCTGCATGTTTTCTTAATTCTTTCCAAAAAGATAACGGAGCTGCAGTTTTACTTCAGATTTTTTATTGCCCTTTATTTCATCTAAACCGGTTCCAATAGATTGTTTTCCGGGCAAAATGGATTGGCTAAACCGGAACCAAACAGTCATCCGGCGGCTCACATCATAATTTGCATTAATATACCAACGGTATCCTTTATCATAAAACACTGGTATAGAATAGCTATAGAGTACATCATTTTCATAAGCGTACAAGCGGCTATTATATCCGTCTGTTTCAAAGTATTGTAAACGAATGCTTCCCGCCAATGGGTTCATTAATGGCTTATATAACAAATCGGCATACATAAGAAAGCCATTTTCTGCCGCAGGCCCTTTTTTATCATACCAGAGCATTTCTGTACGGGTTCTAAATGTAAAAGTAGGATTGATTTTATAACTTAATTGGGCACGCCAGTTTTGCCGGGGTTGTGGCACCACCGGATTGAGCGTTAGGCCATCGGGGTTATAGTTAATAGATTTTGTTTCGGACCTTAAGCGGGTATATATTTCCAGTACCCGGTTTGGTTTATAAGTAACCTGAACCATATATTCAGAACCGGTAGTAGGTGCATTTACCCGGTATTTTAACCAGGGGAACTTATAGAAATCCATATATGCATCAATTCTCCATGCCATGTCTGGCTTTATACTAATACCTGCAAAAAGCCCTTTTTCATTATTAGGATAGGTGCTTTCTGTAAAAGCGCTCGTGTATAATGCCTGGTACCCGGGAGAAATATTTCGATACAGCAGGCTCATATCCACGGTATGAGAAAGGCTTATCATTAACCCTTGCACCATGGCCTTATATTGCTTATCAGTTGTGGCAAATTCACCAAACAAGTGCATATTCCGGTAAGTATAGCCATAGTCAAAACTGTAATTTCCAAAGCTTGTTCCTGTTAATGCATATAAATTATATGGATCTGCAGCTTTTACCAGTGGCAGTTTAAAGTCATAATGAATTCCATTGATACCCAGGTGTAAGCCATTTTTAAACCGGTAACTAATATTACCACCAAAAGCAATTTGTCGTTGAATTTTTTTATCTGCCAGCTCTGAATTGGTTCGATGGTACCCCGAAGTTTGAAATGAGGAAACCAAATCATCTATTTGTAAAGTAGTATCAGCGGGTACAAAATTGGCATCTATCTTTTTATAGGAACCAAATACAGTTACTTCCCATTTATTTTTTGCCAGTGTGATGGCTGCACCCCGGTGAAAATTTATTTCGCCGGCAGAATTATAAGGCCTGATGGTAGCCGATTGTCTTTTTATAGAAGAAATATCCGGTCCCTTTTTAAAAGCTAAACTCATCCATTGGGTAAGACCCTGTCCTAAATTTACGGTATAATCTCCCAATGCCAATGTTTTGATGATGCCAATATCCCGTGCATAAAAATGAAAGGAATAATAATCGAATCCTTGTTTTTGAGAACCTTTAAAAAATTCTTCACCTGGGTCTTTTTCGGCTACAAAGCCGTATTGTAGCAGGTTTTTATAGTTGTATTTATACCTTATAAATAATCTTTGCGGTGACCCGGGATAATAATTATTGGCAGTCGTAGAATCTAATATATAACCTTTTGATTTTTCTAAAACCTGGGTAGCCCTTAACAACAATGTGGACTCGCCGTTACGCAACCGGGAAATAATAGATGTGCCTACCCTGGTAACCTGGCTTACGGTAATGTATGGCTTCAGTTTTTCTAATGTAGCTACATCCCATCCGGGTATTGCCTGGGCTTCGTAAACGCTCAACAGGTTACCAAATAACTGCCGGTACTGTACCAATGAATGTACCTGCATGGGGGTAAGGATATGTAATGCATTCAAGTCTTCTGTAGAAATTCTATTGAGATTAATCGGGTTCTCCAGGAACTGTACCATTTGCTGTAAAAATGCATCGTCTTCGGTTTCGGCATCCTCATTATTTTCTGTGATCATTTCCAGTTGTTCCTCATTCTCCGGATTGGTTTCCGGGGTAGGCGGAGGTGTAACCTGTGCCTGTACACAACTACAAAGCCATACCAGGGCTATCAATAAAAATCCCCTCATAATTTTTCCTGCTTAAAATGATAAATAAGCATAAGGCCTGGTGAAAATCCCAACTGGGGGTGATAACCGGTAGCAATATCCAGCCTCAAATTCTTCCAGGCCACTCCGGCACCCGCATAACCACTGCCCGTAGCACTTACCATACCCGCACGGGCAAAAAATTGTTTTGCAAACTGATATTGAATGCCGGCATTTACACTCACTGCTTTATCTTCTTCTTTTACAATTTCAGCACTACAATAAAAATTTTCAGAAGCATCATAACCCAGGCCAAAGCTATAAACAGAAGCTAACTGCTCATCTGACTGTTTTCCTAATTTCACAGGAACGGGGTTGCTAACCTGTACGCCAGCATTTAGTTTGTCTGTTACATGCAATATGGCACCCAGTTCTGCATTGATAGAAGAAGCGCCTGCATACGTAGGAATCCGGTAACTATAATAATTAAACTGTATGCCAATATCAACGGCTTTACCCAAAGACCGGCCATAAGCCAATGCCAGTTTGTTTTCATTAAAATCAGAAAACCCGGCATAGTTTGCCTGGATGCCGATATTACCCAAAGAAGTAGGCAATGCAATAGCAAGGGCATAAGCACTGTTTTCATTTAGCATAAACCGCCTTTCGCCATAAACACCTACACTGGCATAAGAAACCCTTGCCAGGGCTGCCTGGTTTTGGGTAAAGGAAAAAGGATCGGTTTGCTGGTTAGAATAAGCGCTCATACTGGTATAAGGCATACTTATATGATAGCGCAGAGTTTGTGCATCACCGAAATGCGTTATCAAACTTAGGAATAGCAAACAGCAAAGAAATGGTAAAATTTTACTCATAATTTAATTTCATCTCTGCCCAAGTTAATTAAAAAATAAGAATGAGACTTATAAAAATATTCTTGAAAGAGATTCACTTTAAATAATTTTGCGCCATGCAAGTGTTAGATGGTAAAACTGTTGCCCATGCAGTAAAACAGGAAATAAAAGAAAAATTAATAAATTTTAAAAAAAATGGGGGTAAAACGCCTCACCTCGCTGCTGTATTGGTGGGCAACGATGGAGCCAGTGAAACCTATGTTGCCAGTAAAATTAAAAATTGTGAAGAAATAGGTTTTAAAAGTACTTTAATCCGTTTTGAAGAAAATGTGGGAGAAGATGAATTATTGCATACTATAACGGTACTAAATGAGAATGTAGATATTGATGGCATCCTGGTTCAACTGCCTTTACCCAAACATATTAAAGAAGAAAAGGTTATTAATCTGATAAATCCGGATAAAGATGTGGATGGTTTTCATCCATCAAACGTAGGCAGGTTAGTACAAGGTCTGCCTGCATTTATTGCAGCTACGCCTTATGGCATTATGTTAATGCTAAAGCACTACCAAATTGAAACTACAGGAAAACATGCCGTAGTTATAGGCAGGAGTAATATTGTAGGCCGGCCAATGAGTATTTTACTAAGCCAAAATATGCCTTATGGAAACTGTACCGTTACACTATGCCATAGCAAAACAAAAAACCTGAAAGCAATGTGCCTGCAAGCAGATATCATTGTTGCAGCATTAGGAAAACCTGAATTTCTTACCGGGGATATGGTAAAAGAAAACGCTATCGTTATTGATGTAGGCATCAACCGGGTAAAAGATGATAGTAAGAAAAAAGGATACCATTTAGTAGGAGATGTGAAATATGATGAAGTGGCTCCAAAATGTTCCTACATCAGCCCGGTACCGGGTGGTGTAGGCTTAATGACCATTGCGGCATTGTTGTTGAATACTTTTAATGCCAGTGTACGAAATAGAAAATTAATTGACTAAACACATTTTAAATAAAGCATCCACGTTACCCGTGATGGAACATTTTTACACCCTGCAGGGCGAAGGCTTCCACCAGGGCAAGGCAGCTTATTTTATCAGGTTAGGTGGCTGCGATGTAGGTTGTACCTGGTGTGATGTAAAAGAAAGCTGGAATGCCTCGGCCCATCCACAAATGAAAATAGAGGCATTGGTGGAAGCTGTAAGCAAAACAAATACTCGCATGGCAGTAATTACCGGGGGCGAACCTTTGATGCATAACCTGGATAGCCTTTGCGAAGCTTTACTTAATGCCGGATACGAAACAAATATTGAGACTTCAGGATCTTCACCCTTAAGTGGCACCTGGAACTGGATTTGTGTCTCACCAAAAAAGTTCAAGGCAGCCTTACCCGAAGTGATTCATCATGCCAATGAGCTTAAAATAATTATTTATAATAAATCAGACTTTGCCTGGGCAGAACAATATGCGGCACAGGTTCCTGCTGATTGTAAACTTTATTTGCAGCCCGAATGGAGCAAAGCGGATGCGATGACTCCCCTCATTGTGGATTATATAAAACAACACCCTCAATGGGAGCTTTCCTTACAAATTCATAAATACATTCATGTTCCATAGGTATTTAACAATTTCGCATTTAGATTTCACCGTTTTCGATTTATCTTCATTCCCTAATATTCGTGAATGAAAATCTCTTTTACCACTCGCATTATTATTTTTAGTTTTTTATTAATCTTAGGTTGCCAACTCAGGAGTATGGGGCAATGGTATGATCCTGATAAGGTAAATAAAAAAGCAGGCGACGTATATGCCCAGGCTTATGAAGAAGCCAGGGATGGAAAACTAACAGATGCCATTACACATTTGAATGAAGCCCTTCGTTATGAACCTAATTTTGTTGATGTGTACCTTTCCCGTGCCGGTATTTATGCTAACCTCAGAAATTACCAGGCCTCTGTAGCCGATTTTGAAAAAGCCATGCAAATGGATAGCATTTATTCAAAAGTATATTATCTCCCCTATTCTATTTCACTGGCAGGAGTAGGGCAATTTGATAAGGCACTACAAATAGTGAACTTGTTTTTAGATAACCCACGGTTAAATGAACAAAGCAGAAAGGCAGGCGAATACAGGAAAAGCACTTACGAATTTGCACTGCAATATGAAAAAGACCATCCTACAAAAGGATATGTGTTTACACCCAAAAATATGGGAGATAGCATAAATACCACCTGGCTGGAATATTTTCCATCCTTAACCATTGATGGTAAGAAAATGATCTTTACAAGACGAGTGAATAATGATGAAGACTTCTATGAAACTGACTTCATAAATGGCCATTGGGTTAAAGCAAAGCCCATTTCTGGAAAAATTAATACCAACCTGAATGAAGGAGCCCAAACAATTGCGCAGGATGGAAGTATTTTAATTTTTACCGGTTGCAATTATCCCGAAGGGAAAGGCAGTTGTGACCTATATATTGCCTATCAAACAAAAAATGGCGGCTGGACGGAACCTGAAAATTTACCCGGCATCATCAATACTGAATTCTGGGAGTCTTCTCCCTCTTTATCACCCGACAAAAAGGATTTATATTTTAGCAGCAACCGGCTGGGTGGTTTGGGTGGGAAAGATATATGGGTAAGCAGCAAAAAAGATAATGGGCAATGGGGTGAACCCAAAAACCTGGGTCCTGCCATTAATACCAGCGCCGATGAAGGATGCCCCTTTATACATGCCGATAACCAAACTTTATATTTTAATAGCAATGGATTAACAGGTTACGGAAATACTGACCTGTTTGTAAGTAAAAAAACAGCGGATAATACCTGGGGTACACCCCTAAACCTGGGCTACCCCATTAATACCATTGATGACGAAGGTTCGCTTATTGTTTCCAGCGATGGTAAAACTTCATATTATGCAAGTGATGGCGCCGATACACGTGGAGGACTTGACCTTTACTCCTTTACATTAAGAGATGATATCAGTGCACTAAGAACACTTTGGGTAAAGGGCCGGGTTTACGATAAAAATACAAAACAAGGCTTACCATCATCAGTAGAAGTTTCAGAAATTGGTGGTGTAAACACTTCAAAATTACAGACCGATGAAGTTGGAAATTACTTAGTAACCTTACCAGCAGGAAAAGATTATGCATTTAATGTAAACAGGAAAGGATACTTATTTTATTCAGATAACTTTTCGTTGTTAAAAGGAAATATAGATACTGCCATGGTAGTAGATATTCCGCTGCAACCCCTGGAAGCAGGCGCCTCTGTAGTATTAAAAAATATCTTTTTTGACAGTAAAGAAACAGCATTAAAACCCCAATCGGAACAAGAGCTTGACCGGGTGGTGCAATTATTGAAAGACAACCCGGCAACCAATATAGAAATTAGCGGCCATACCGATAATGTAGGCAAGCCGGCCGATAATCTTTTACTTTCTATGAACCGTTCAAAATCGGTTGTATTGTATTTAACCCAAAATGGGATAGCAGCTAACAGGCTAAAAACAAAAGGGTTTGGCGAAACCAAACCGATTGCGAATAACGATACAGAAGAAGGCCGTGCCCAAAACCGCCGTACCGAGCTAAAGATTATTTCAAACTAAAATTTTGTAATATTGTTCATACGTATGTTATGAACAAAGACCTGCTATATCAACTAGCCCTAACACTGGTACCTAAAATAGGCTTGGTTCGGGCTAAGATCTTAATGCAATATTTCTCCACTGCTGAAGAAATATTTAAAACGCCCGCAAGACAATTGGCACAGATAGAATCTATTGGGAGCCATGCTGCGCAGGAAATTGCGTCGTTCTCTGATTTTAAAACCTGTGAAAATGAAATTTCATTTATTGAAAAACATAATATTAAGGTTTTTTCAATAAATGATCCCGATTATCCAAAACGATTACTGCATTGCTATGACGCCCCTGCACTTTTATTTTTTAAAGGCAATGCCAATTTGAATGCCGCTAAAGTAATTTCAATTGTGGGTACCAGGCAAAACAGTGAATATGGAAAAGAATTTTGTGAACGCCTGCTATCAGATTTACAGGATTCCGGTATCCTTGTCGTAAGCGGCCTGGCATTTGGCATGGATACTATCGCACATAAAAATGCAATAAAACAACAGCTTGCCACAGTTGCAGTAGTAGCGCACGGTTTAGACCGAATTTATCCTGCCGAAAATAAAGGGCTTGCCCAACAAATGGTGAAGCATGGTGGCATCCTCACCGATTTTATTACAGACACAAGACCAGATAAACAAAACTTTCCAAAAAGAAACCGCATTGTAGCAGGTATTTGTGATGCACTCCTTGTAATTGAAAGTGGAATAAAGGGAGGCTCACTGATTACCGCAGAATTGGCCAATAGTTATAATAAAGATGTATTTGCATTGCCCGGGCGAACCATTGATGCCAGGAGCGAAGGTTGTAATTATCTTATTAAAACAAATAAAGCACAACTCATAAGCAATGCGAAAGATTTATTAAATGCGATGAACTGGAATGAAAATACGCAACCCATAAAAAAACAAAGAACCCTGTTTTTAGACCTCCCGCATGATCAAAAAATTATTTTTGACATTTTACAACAGCAAGAGAAAATACATATTGACGATCTCTATTTAAAAACCAGCTTAAGTAGCAGTAATGTAGCGCAGGCCTTGCTCATGCTGGAAATGGAAGGAGTGGTAAAAAGTCTGCCGGGGAAAATGTATCAATCTATCTAAGTACCCGGCAAAAAATTATGAATTAGTTGCTTCATTTTATTTTTGGACTTGCTACCTTTGCACATGGCAATAAAAAAATCTTCCCTCAGCAATCATTCATCAGCCAAGTTTACCGACGGGCTCACATTTGACGACGTATTGTTAATACCTGCATATTCTCACATCCTTCCCAGAGATGTGGACATTAGCAGTAACCTCACAAAATCAATAGTACTTAATATCCCTATGCTGAGTGCAGCTATGGATACCGTAACAGATGCCAGTTTAGCGATTGCACTTGCCCGGGAAGGAGGGTTGGGAATTTTACACAAAAATATGAGCATCGAACAGCAGGCAGAGCAGGTTCGCAAAGTAAAACGAAGCGAAAATGGTCTTATCCTGGATCCTGTTACGCTAAGCCCGGATGCCCCTATTGGAGAAGCTTACAAGCTTATGAAAGAAAATAAGATTGGTGGAATTCCCATCGTTGATAAAAACCATAAGTTGGTTGGCATCCTTACGAACAGGGACCTTCGCTTTGAAACCAATTTTAAAATCCCCGTAAGCCAGATCATGACCAGCGAGAATTTAATTACCGCACCCGAAGGCACAGATTTAAAAAAAGCAGAACAAATCTTTAAAAAAGTAAAAATAGAAAAGCTGCCTGTTGTAAATAAACAGGGGCGCCTTACCGGCCTCATAACCTTTAGTGATATTTTTAAAATTAAGAATCATCCCCATGCAATTAAAGATGAGTTTGGCAGATTATTAGTGGGTGCAGGGGTAGGTATTACAAATGATATCATGGCAAGAGTAGAAGCATTATATAAAGCAGGGGTAGATGTAATTTGCTTAGATAGCGCCCATGGCCATACCAAGGGTGTGATGGATAAATTAAAAGCGATAAAAAAACAATATAAACAGTTGCAGGTAATTGCAGGGAATGTGGCTACCGGCGATGGTGCAAAAGCATTAGCTGACGCTGGGGCAGATGCGGTAAAAGTTGGCATTGGCCCCGGTTCAATTTGTACTACCCGGGTAGTAACGGGTACCGGTGTGCCGCAGATAACTGCTGTAATAGAAGTAAGCCATGCACTTAAAGGAAAATCAGTTGGCATCATAAGCGATGGAGGAATAAGATATACCGGGGATATGGTAAAGGCACTGGCTGCGGGTGCCCATTGTGTAATGATGGGAAATGTATTTGCAGGAACCGAAGAAAGCCCTGGTGAAGCAATTATATACGAAGGCCGAAAATTTAAACAATACCGTGGCATGGGTTCATTAGGCGCCATGGCACAAGGCAGCAGCGATCGGTATTTCCAGGATGTGGAAGAAGATATCAAAAAATTTGTTCCCGAAGGTATTGAAGGCAGGGTGCCATATAAAGGAAACCTGAGTGAAGTAGTACACCAGTTTACGGGTGGGCTAAGGGCCGGTATGGGCTACTGTGGTGCACCTGATATTAAAACTTTGCAAAAAGCAAAATTTGTAAAAATTACCAATGCCGGTATGCATGAAAGCCATGCCCATGATATTGCCATTACTAAAGAAGCCCCCAATTACAGCAGATAAAAATTGCCGGCTCTTTATAAATGATTCGGTATAACTTGAATGTACATGAAAAAAATATTTTTCATTTTCCTGGTTTCACTCATATCTTTTCACGCAACAGCACAAGACAGTTCACGGTTGCGCATATCACTTATTACCTGTACACCTGGCGAAGAACTCTATGCAACATTTGGCCATAGCGCTTTACGTGTAATTGATAGCAATGCAGTAACTGACATCATTTATAATTATGGCACTTTTGATTTTAATGATCCGGAATTTTATTCAAAATTTATAAAAGGCAAACTTTTATACTGCCTGAGCATTGAATCCATAGATGATTTTTTATATAGCTACCAATTGGAAGACCGGGGCGTAAGAGAACAAGTATTAAACCTTACCGGCGCTGAAAAACAAGCGATCCGGCAGGCATTACTCGAAAACTTAAAAGAAGAAAACCGCTGGTATAAATATGACTTTGTATTAGATAATTGCACTACCAGGCTCCGTGATATTATTTTAAAATATAAACATCCTGTTACACATTTACCAGCCGTAATGCCTGTGAATTACACGTTCAGAAATGCGATTCATTTTTACTTAGATAAAAATAAAAAATATTGGAGTAAACTGGGGATAGACCTGTTACTGGGATCTGGTATGGATAAACAAATGACTGTATCTCAACAAGAGTTTTTACCCGATAATCTCATGATTGCCTTTGACAGTGCCGGGTCAGAAAAAATGGTACAGTACAGCAGGATATTATACACACAACAGCAACCTATAGCCGGCAAGGCTGGCATTACACCCCTTTTATGTTTTACCCTGCTTCTTTTGTTATTTATTTTATTCCAATTTTTAAAATTGAGAAAAGTATTAAGAGTTGCAGACTTTACCTTGTTCTTTGTAGTAGGCCTGTTGGGCATGTTACTCGTTTTCATGTGGTGGGGTACCGATCACATTATGACAAAAGCAAATTATAATTTATTATGGGCATTGCCTATGCATACATTTTTTGCTTTTACAATTTGCAAACAACAATGCTGGATTAAAATTTATTTTTTATTGGTGGCGATTTTAATGTGCCTGGTTTTATTAAGTTGGAATATTATGCCACAGCAACTCAATATGGCTTTAATACCCATTGTAATCTTACTGGCATACCGAAGTATTGCCATTTACAAAAATTTCGGATATGGAAAACAAGATGATTAATTACCAGGGAAGTGATATTGTATATACCCTCACCGGAAAAGGAAAGCCGGTTATGTTGTTACATGGCTTTGGAGAAGATTCAAGCATTTGGCAACATTTGGTAAATGAATTACAAAATGATTATCTGCTTATTACACCCAACTTACCGGGCAGCGGGGATTCATCATATTTAGATAAAGAAGCGGTGACGCTGGAAGATTATGCAGATATTTTACATGAAATTTTAAAAAAAGAAAATATCATCAGCATCATATTGATGGGCCATAGCATGGGTGGGTATATTACAATGGCGATGGTAGAAAAATACCCCGGAGATCTTGATGCGATTGGCTTAATACATAGCAGTTCTTATGCCGATGATGAAGAAAAGAAAAATATTCGTAAAAAAGGAATCCAATTTATACAACAATACGGCGCTCCGGCGTTTATAAAAACTACCATACCGGCTTTGTTTATGGATATTGAAAAAAGTAAGAATGATATACAATGGCTTATTGAAAAAACGCTTCATTTTAAAGATGCACCTGTTATTCAATATTATGAAGCTATGATGAACAGGCCCGACCGCAGTTATTTATTATCTACTTTTGATAAGCCCGTATTATTTGTGCTGGGCCAATATGATAAAGTGGTACCCATAAATGCCGGCATTGAACAAGCACAATTGCCTGTATTGAGTTTTGTGCATATTCTACAAAATTCGGCACACATGGGAATACTTGAAGAAAAAGAAAAAACTTATCAAATCGTTAAATCTTTTTTAGATACAACAATTCAAAGCGAAAAGTACTCTAATAAAAATGAATGAAGTAATATTACCTTGCATACATAATCTTCCTTCCACATAAATGCCGATACTTAAAAAAGAAAATTTTATTATACCCGAATGAAGAAAATTTTACTGATACTATCTTTTTTCTTTATTTCATTATTCTGTTATGCAAAGCATATTACAGGGGGGGAGATGATTTATAAATATTTGGGGCCGGGTACAGCGCCCAATACTAAAAATTATGCTGTCACTTTATTATTATTCAGAGATGAGAATGCAGTAGGCGCCGCTGCAATGCCAGCCACTGTTTCGCTGGGTATTTTTAATTCTGCCACAGGTATCATTTATCAAAATTACTTTAATGTGGATTTGTCAACTATTGAAAGTGTTCCTCTAAATACTGTACCTCCCTGTATTATTAATTCGCCCAATTTATCTTATACCGTAGGGTATTATAATTTTAATGTAACACTACCGGAAAATGGGGTAGGTTATACAATTACTTATCAAACCTGTTGCCGGGTAAGTGGCATTGCCAATGTACCCGATATGTCTGGCGCTACCTACAGCACGGTAATTCCCGGAAATAATGTATTGGGATCATTGGGTATTGATAATTCTGCTGTTTTCTCAAAAGGGATTTCAGTTATTTGTTACAACAGGCCATTTACTTTAGATTTTAGTGCTACTGATGCTGATTTTGACAGTCTCATTTATCGTATGTGCGATGCCTATAATGGTGGCAGGGCAACTGATGCGGGTTTTGCACAACCAGATGGTCCTCCTTACGGAAGTGTAACTTATATTAATGGATTTAGTGGTATAGTGCCTTTAGGCCCACTGGCAAACATTAATCCGCAGACAGGTATTATTTCGGGCATTGCCCCCAATGAAGGTAAATATGTAGTATCTGTATGTGTAGATTCTTATAATAAAATTACCGGCCAATATAAAGCTACACATCGAAAAGATTTTATCATCACCGTAGCGCCATGTGATTTCGCTTTCTCCAGTATCCCTGCCATTAGTTCTTTGTGTGATGGATTTACTAAGAGTTTTGCAAATGGAGTTAACTCAGTACAAAACCATAGTTTCTTTTGGGATTTTGGTGATGGCAATACATCTACCAATGAATTTCCAGTGCATACCTACGCTGATACGGGTAGCTACCAGGTAACACTTATTGTAAATCCCGGGGATGTTTGTGCTGATTCTTCTTCAGGTATCTTAAAAGTATATCCCGGTTTCTTTGCCGGAATTTTACAAAATTCACCCATGTGTAAAGGCTTACCTGTTCAGTTTAACGACTCTACCGTAGTAACTTATGGCCAAACAAATAACTGGTCCTGGAATTTTGGAGATATAAGCACGCTATCAGACAGCAGCCATATTAAAAACCCGCAATACACGTATGCACAACCAGGCACTTATACCGCTACTTTGATTGTAAAAAGCAATAAGGGTTGTATTGATACGGTAAAAAGGGTAGTTACTATTTTAGATAAACCACAATTTAATTTAGGCAACGATACATTGATCTGTAAAATAGATACCTTAAAATTAGTGGCCCAATCTTCGGTTCCCGGCACCATTCTTTGGAGCCCGAATTATATGATAAGTAATATAAATAGTTTTACCCCGTTGGTGAGTCCCGATGTAACCCAAACTTACACCGCTGTATTTTCTGATCATTATGGATGTACTGCAAAAGATTCTATTGTTGTGAATGTAATTGGAAATGTAAATTTGAGTGCCATAGCAGATACTACAATTTGCCGGGGTGATAGTATTACACTGCGTGTGCAAAGCGATGGACTTACATACACCTGGACCCCAGCCGCTACATTGAATAATCCAAATTTACAAAGTCCCATTGCTACTCCTGTTGCAGCTATTACATCTTACCAGGTAACGGCAAGTGTAGGAAATTGTTCAAGCAAAGAAACTATCGTAGTAAAAACAAGCCCTTATCCTATTGCCAATGCAGGGCAGGATACACTTATCTGTAAAGGAACACAGGCATTTTTGCATGCATCCGGTGGCAGCTCTTATACCTGGATCCCCAATATTTATTTAAACAATAATTTAATTCAGAACCCGGTAGCTACTCCAGAAGAACCGGTAAGATATATTGTGCAGGTAAGAGATACATTGGGTTGCCCCAAGCCTGTAAATGATACCGTATTTGTTCAGGTTGACAATATTATTGCCAATGCCGGGCCAAGGGACACTTCTGTTGTATTGAATGAACCTTTACAATTAAATGCAACCGGCAGCACCGTATTTGAATGGATGCCCACCACCTGGCTAAGTAACCCCAATATTGGCGATCCTGTTTCTTTGCCTTTGCAGGATATCCGATATATTGTAAAAGTAAGTAACCCGGCAGGTTGCTTTGCGTATGATACCATTTCTGTTCATGTATTTACAGTACCCGCAGGCATCTATGTCCCAAATGTATTTACACCCGGATCGGATGGTGTGAATGATATCTTTAAACCCATTACATTAGGAATCCGAAGTATGGATTATTTTAAAGTTTTTGACCGCTGGGGGAAAATGGTTTTTTCAACCAGCCAAATTGGTGATGGCTGGGATGGAAAATATAAAAGTACAGAACAACCCATCGGCACTTATGTATGGTATACAAAAGTAACAGACTATCAGGGCAAGGTGATCAATAAAAAAGGAACCGTTATTTTAGTTAGATAGCAAAATATTTTTATCAATTAACTGCATTTATATTTAATTCATTTTCTTAAGCAAGTAAAATTTCGCTTTTTTTAAACAGATTTAATCGTAAAATTTCTATTGGGGATCAGTATTTATACTTTTTTATTAAACTTTTTGTTTTAATACTTTGATGCTATGCAGCCAATCCCTATTATTGTATAAGCATCAAGCTGAAAAAATCCATAATGAAAAACATCATTTCCTCATTTTTAATATTGAGCATCTTATTGATCAGTATTCCCTCCTGGAGCCAGGATCGGATTGTACAAAAAAGTTGTGCTGATGTTTTAATATCTCACCAGGCTGATAGTTTAAAAGCATTATTTGCTGCTAAAGGATATATCGTAGTAAGGGAAGCTTCTATTACCATGGAAAGTGAATATGAAATGCCGGTGGTGGTACCTTTAAAAGAAGGTGATTGGTATCAATTTGTATTTATTGGGGACATTACCTCAAGGCTTTACGAAGTAAGGATGTTTGATTGGAGTGAAAAGGAAGTAGTGTATCAAAAGAAAATGTGGGGAGATGTAGATGGCAATATCATTAGTTATGGATATATCCCTAAATTCACCCAGTACCACATGATAAAACCTGTACAGGTAAATAAAAAGAAAAAGAAAAATCTCTGCGGCTATGTGATGCTGCTCAAAAAAGTAAAATAATTTCTCTTTGCATTCTGTTTATTCATATTAAAGATCCTGCTTAACCGCAGGATCTTCCAATTTATACTGGGTTTTACCTGCGGCTATCTATCTTTGCCGATTATCATTACTAAATAAATATGCTACAGCAAATAGCGCCCTGGCTGGGATACCTAGCCTCACTTTCACTGATCATTGCCCTGTTGGTAAAAACGGAACAAAATTTTCGTTGGTTTAATATTATCGGCAATATTTGTTTTATTACTTATGCGCTGGTATTAAATGCCATTCCTGTATTTTTAACCAATATCATCCTGTTGTTCATAAACAGTTATTATTTGTATAAGTTATTTACGCTGCAGGAAGATTTTGATCTTATTGAATTTAAAGGAGAAGAAAAATTAGTTGATAAATTCTTGCACTTTTATCAACATGATATTCAAAATTATTTTCCTGAATTTAAAAAGAGGCAAATAGAGGCTGGTTTAAACTTTGTAATATTAAGAAACCTGGTAATTGCCAATATTTTCAGTGCAAGGCTTCACCCGAATGGAGATGCCGAAGTAAATATCAATTATACCCTGGCCAAATACAGGGATTATAAAATTGGTACTTTTATTTTTGAAAAAGAAAGGGATCTTTTAATATCAAAAGGTGTGAAACGAATTATTTATACAAATCCAACACATAAAAAACATCAACATTTTTTAAAAGTGATGGGTTTTACAGTTAAACCCGGTGAGAATGGCAAGGTTTATATAAAAAATCTGTAAACTTTCTATATTTTACAAGAAACCTAACAGAATATATACATATAAAAAAAACAAGAATCGTATCTTTGTTACTCTTGAATGGAACCCTTTTTAAACGATTTTTATGAACAAAAAACAACAACAACGATTATTGATAGTAGGCATTACCGCATTTGCGGCCGGACTGGCAACTGCTGAATTATTAAAACAAAAAGGCATTAGAACAAAACTGAGCAGGATTGCTGAAGAAGGCTATGAGACAGCCCACGACATTTTATTTCCTAATAAACATATTCCTGAAAAGAAACTACATTTTGGGCCTGTTTTACCTGATCTATAATTGGGATATAAGGTAATTGAAAATAATTGGTAACCTTTTTATTTAAGCTGTCTATTTTTTAGGTAGCTTTTTTATTTATCCTATTTCAAAAAGATAAAAGCTAAATATCTCTTTTCTGAAAAATTTTAACAGATAGCCATAGTGGAATCAGGAACCAGGCACACATACTTAATACACAAATTAAGATACCCAGGCCACGGCCAAAGAATATTTTGAATACAGCGCCTGTATATCCAATAATTGCAGCAGCATCTATTTGCAATAGAAGTTGAATACGGCTCAGATCAATAGGGTTTAAAAAGCTTAAAACAATCATAGCTCCTTCTAAAGGGTAATCCTGAAATTGAAAGAGTATAAAGAGCACCAGGATATCGTAAAATATGGCAAAAAACAACCAGCTTACAATGGCTATTGCAATTCCTTTAGTTTTATCTCTGGATGAGCCGGCAATCAATAAAGCAATGCTTACAAATACCCAGGTAAGAAATAAACCAACAACTAAAATCATCAGACCTTTGGCATTGGGGAAATAATATAAAGCAGGCAAACCTATCCCAATAATGTAGGCCAATGATAAAGAAAGTACCAACCCAAAATAAAGGCTATACCAAATGGTTTTTCGCTTTATAGGTTGGCTAACCAGCAGTTCTATAAACTCACTACTGTTGTAAATATAAATTGTAGAAAATATAATACAGGTAAGTGGAACTATTAATAATATAATATTGAGCAGGCTCAAAATACCTTTTGAGGTATTGGTTTCAATATTAAAAACACTTAACGATATTACAAAAAGCAGGATGGTATATACCAATACCATTTTATTTCGTATAATATCCCCCAACACATACTTTATAATCTTTCGCATCATTTTACACCGCTTTGCAAAATACTGGCTATCGCTTTCGATAATTTTATTTCGCCTGTTTCATCCTGCAAAGTCTTAATTTTTTTATGAAATATTATTTTACCCTCTTGCATATAAATTACTTCAGTAACCAGGTCGTCCAGTTCGCTGAGGATGTGTGATGTTATTATCACCAGTTTTCCTTTATCATTCTCTGCTTTAATTTTTGCTTTTAGCTTTTCAGATGATAAAGGGTCGAGGCCTGCGGTGGGTTCGTCCAATATGAGAATATCCGGGTTAAACATAAAAGCAAGTACGGCGCTTACTTTCTGAGTGGTGCCACCAGATAAATTTCCCATTTTCTTCTGGTTCAGTGCAGGCAAATCAAAAGCCGAGGCCAATTCTTCATTCAGCTCTCCATTTTGCCTGATATCTTTCATCATATTAATTACATCTGCAATTTTCATGTTACTGGGGTAACGCCCAATTTGTGGCATGTATCCAATATGCCTGCGGTATTGCCAATTTGATTTTTTTACGATTTCATTTTTTACCATTACTTCGCCGCTATCTGCTACCACCATGCCCAATACGGTTTTTAATAAAGTAGTTTTTCCGCAGCCGTTGGGGCCCAGTATGGCAATACATTCACCTGCATTCATTTGTACCGATACATCATCGAGCGCTTTTAACCGGCCAAATTTTTTTGTTATATGTTTTGCCTGTATCATAAATCAAAAGGTTTCATGTGAGGGAAATGATCTACTAAACTTTCAGGGGTAATGATGGGCATCAACTTCTCACTTTTATCTAATAAGGTTACCATAAAACTTCTAAAAAGCATAAGGGCCGCAGGATTGTGGGCAATGATCATTGAGTAAAGGCTTACCGGGTGAAAGGAAATATCGCCAATTTTATTTCTATCTAAATCGTAACCCTCATACTTATCCCAATAATTTCCATCAAAAGTATTTAATACCAGGGTCCCATTGGTTGCAATATCAAAGGTATTGGCAATAAAATTATTGGAAGTAAAAGCGTTATCATCGCAACTTGCCTGGATCTTTAAAGCAAATCCATTGTTTATAAATTTATTTTTAAAAATCATGATCCGGCTACATCCTTCCATTTGTAATGCAATGGTATTTTGCACAAATGAATTTCCTGAAATATGACTATCTGTAATTTCTTTCAATAATATGCCGTAAGTGGCATCTCCCCAGTTGTCATAAAAGTAATTATTATACATTTGAATTTTGCTACTGAACATTACAGCTACGCCTGCCTCGTTTTTTTCAAATATATTTCCAATATAAGTATTGTTGTTGCTAAACATGAAATGAATACCATAGCGTACATTTTGAGTGCTTACATTTCTCCAGATCAATGAATTTTTTACAAACTCAAAATACAAACCATCCCGATGGCCGGAAATGGTATTCCCGATAATAATAAGGCTGTCTGCCTTCCAGCCATGAATGCCATTGCCACTTAATACTTCGTCTTTATTAAAAGCTTTTATATGATTATCTTTTATTGTACAGCACTTACTGTTTTGCACGGAAATCCCAAAATTCGCATCTTCTATCTGGTTGTTTAAAACAGTAATTGCGTAACTATCATAAATCATTACGGCTCCAATTTCTTTGAGGTCAGATCGCCCCGTATGTTGTAATTTAAACCCTTGCAGCCAAACATTGCGGCTGCGAATAAAAAATATCTCTCCTTTATTTTGTGCATCAATAACTGGCCATCCTTTGCCAATGAGTGTTATTGATTTTTCTATAATCAATTTAGATTCGTGATAAACCCCAGCTTGCACATAAACGGTATCACCATTTTTGGCTTGTGAAATACCTTGCTGAACCGTTTGAATGGCCTGGCTTTTATCTACAATAATAACGCCTGCATAAGAAGGTGATATACCAATGCATAAAATGAGTGAGATTGAAAGGGAATACCGGGAGCCCTTAAGTTTGTCGCTAAATTTAAAAAGATAGTTAAGTATAATATTCGGAATGAAAGTGATTTTAAACATAATAATTCAATACCAGGTGTGACCAATAGCTAAAAAAGCAAATGCTTATTTTATCTGCAGCAGGCTTTTTCCGGAAATGATGGTTACAGAATCCGGAACTGTATGCTGCATTTTATTGGCAGACTCCATATTGGGAAAGGCAGCATAATTTCCCCCCATGGGTGAGCGAAATGCTTCGCTATGCATGAGTATTGCATCCTGGAACGGGATCCAGTTTTGTGATTCGTTATAATTAGCAACCCAAATTTTTTGCTGATCTATTTTATCTTTATTTTCTGCCATAAATTTTTGCAAACAATGCACATCATCAAATATAAACAACTTTCCATTTGAATTCATGCCTTCTATAGCATACCGTGTATCAGTGATTGACATTTGACAAAAATGACAGGCATCTTTTCCTACCCGTATGGGTACGGGACCCGATTTACAGGCTGCCAATACCATCAGCATACTAAGTGCAATAAAAAAATATTTAAACTTGAACATGTTTTTTACTGGAAAATGTGGGCAATAACATTGCCATTAATAATAATATCCCTGACCCTATAAATATCCATCCACCTTTATCGGGAATGGAATAAGCCCCAAAGTTTAATAACTTTTTATAACCAATTAAGGGTGGTTGGTAACTCATACCGGGAACTTGTATGGCTGCGTTGGGATTTAAGTTATGACCGTAGGCATAATTCCAACGATAAAAATCTACCATCGCAATAATTCCAAACAAGATAAACCCAATTACCAACCACCTCAAATATTTTTGCCTGTTTGTCAATGCTACCAGGATACAACAGGCGATAAAGAACCCAATAATATAAGGCAATACTGAAAATTCTAAGAAGTCAGGGGTATGTAATGTTTTCATTCCTATGTAATGGTTTAGCCCGTTGATGATATCTACATCACCTGCCAGCTTATGCGGATACATAGTAAGTACCAATCCTTCGGGGTATTGCGGTGCTGCTAATTCTATTCTCCATAAAGGAAGAATTAAAACAAACACTAAACCGATTGCAGAAAGCAGTAAGAGTAATTTTTGAGCTACGCTTAGCTTTCCCTGACTTATATTGTATTTCATAAAATCCTATTTGTTCTTTATTCGCCTTTTGTTCTTATCTAGCCTAATACAAACATCTTTTACTTGGTAAGTATAGAATCTGCTTCTGATGAATTCTTACCTAAACTAAATGTAAGGGGTGTGTTTGATCCTGCCGGTGAAACCCTTACATATCCCTGCATTTCCTGGTGCAAGGCACTACAGAAATCAGTACAGTAAATTGGGAAAATACCGGGTTTTTCTGGTACCCATTTCAATGTTTGAGTTTCGCCGGGCATTACAAGTAATTCTGCATTTTTTGCTCCTTTTACGGCAAAACCATGTGGTACATCCCAATCTTGTTCCAGGTTTGTAATATGGAAATACACTTCATCGCCTACCCTTACGCCTTCAATATTATCGGGTGAAAAATGCGAACGGATGGCAGTAGCATATACATGCACTTTATTGCCTTCCCGCACTACTTTACTTTCTTTTTCACCTAAGGTTACAAAAGGATGCTTGTTATTTTCCAGCTTAAATATTTTAAGTGAATTTTTAGAGATCAATGAAGCAGGTACTGCTTGTGCATAGTGAGGTTCACCAATGCTTGGATAATCTGCTAATAATTTCATTTTATCTCCACTGATATCAAATAGCTGGGCACTTTGTGCCAGTTCGGGGCCAGTAGGCAGATACCTGTCTTTGGTAATTTTATTATATGCAATAAGGTATTTGCCATAAGGTTTTTTGGTATCGCCACCAGGAATCACTAAGTGACCAGGAGAATAAAAAGTAGGTTGACGATCTAAGATTTGTAAATCTTTCAGTCTCCATTTTACAATTTCTGAAGAGATAAAGAAGGTTGTGTAAGCATTTCCCTTTTCATCAAACTCTGTATGTAATGGGCCAAGGCCTGGTTTCTTTACTTCGCCATGCAATGCAGATTCATATTTAATTACCGGGATACCACCATAATCACCATCAAAATCTTTTTTATCAATAGCTTGTTGAATTTTGGCAAAAGAAAATACCGGAATTAATGCAGCTAGTTTTCCGCTACCAATAATGTATTCACCACTTGGATCTACATCACAACCATGTGGAGATTTAGGACAAGGTATCATATAAACCAAACCGGGAACATCTTTTGCATCAATAATTGTTGTTTCATTAATCATATTAGAAGTGGCAGAATGTGTTTCATCGCTATACACATTATGTGCATATTTTACAGGCACTTTTTTTCCTTTTCCTGATTTAAAATATTCTTCTGCTTTTTTCCAGTTTACGGCCAGGATATAATCTTTATCTCTTTTTGAAGCATTTACTTCTAAAAGTGTATGCGCTTGTTCTGAATTATAAGTACTAAAGAAGAACCAACCAGAGCTTGGGCCTTTACCGCTATGACTCAGGTCGAAGTTCATACCCGGCAATAACAACTGAAAAGAAAGCGACATTTCGCCAGTGGTAGGTGCTACACTAATAAAGCTAAGTGTACCTTTGAAATTCTTTTTATAAGAATCAATGGGTACATCACCATTTTCGTAATCCATTGGTACACTAAAACGAGTACCGGCCACTACATACTCTGTATTTTCTGTAATGAAAGGTGAAGAGTGATTACCTGCGCTGTTTGGGATCTCAATAATTTCAGCAGTTCTGAAAGTTTTTAAATCAATCCGTGCTACACGGGGGGTGTTATTTTCATTGGCAAATAACCAACGGCCATCTATTTCTCCATTTGTTTGAGACAGGTCAAGGTGATGCTGATCTCCCCAGGGTATTTCACCATGAGATGTATTTAACATCGGTTTTGTTTCTTCGCTATAACCCCAGCCTTTTTCGGGATCTACTGAAAAAACCGGAATTACCCTGAGCAAGCGCCCTGAAGGAATTCCATATACACTTACCTGGCCGCTAAAGCCACCAGAAACAAAATTGTATATTTCATCATATTGCCCTGGTTGTACATATACTTTACTGGCTGCTTCCTTGCCTACTACATCACCCGAACTTTTGGGCTTACAGCTAATAACAAAGAGCATCAAGCCGGTAAATAAGGCACAATACGCTAGTTTTTGGTTTACTTTTTTCATAAAAATTAAAATTTATTATTTTTTTTATTTTTTTATAGGCACACAGAGAACCTATATCAGTGGGATACTAATTTTTTTAAATTAAGAGGAATGAAAAATTATTTTACTCCGTCGTTCTTACGCATGAACTCAAGAATGGCATGTGCCTCATCGTCTGATAAACTTTGATTTGGCATTCTTACCAAACAAATTTCAAGCATTGCCTGAGCTTTAGGATCTTTATCAATCATCGCATCTGTATTGGTGATAAAGTTTAAAATCCATTCTGGTTTATGCCTTGTAGTTACTCCTTTCCAACCTGGCCCTACCAGTCTTTCATCAGAAAGTTTATGACATGATTCACATTTTAATCCTGCGATTTTTTCGCCTTTTTCTGCCAATGGCGCATCCAGTTTATCACTTAGTACTACGTCATGAAACTTACCTTCGCCACGATGTGGATCATATTCCGCAGTAGTAGCTGCAGATTCTCCTTCGGTAGCAGGAGTTTCTGAAGTTGTTGCTTCGGTTGACTTGTTTTTATCTCCTCCGCAAGAGAGCAGGAAGATTACTGAGAAAGATGCCAGGATGGCTAAAAAAAATATTTTCTTCATATGAAACTTGTTTTACGAAGGCAAATTTACGAATATGAGCAGAATTCTCTATGATAAGACTCATATCTTTGTAAAATAGGCAATGATTTTGATCATGTTTCACTTAAATCAATCTGACTTTTGAAATATTCAGTGCTATTTATTTAAATTAAACAAGCTGTTTATATATATGAGTAATTCAATTTCTACACGTAAATGGTTCCAGTTTTCTATTTTCAATTTTAGCCTCTTAGCTTTATTTGGTGTTATCCTAAGGTACAAGATCAGTTTTCCATTACCGGAAGTAAACCAAAAATATTTATTAAATGCACATTCTAATTTTGCTTTTTCCGGATGGGTATCTCTTAGCCTTATGATATTTCTTATTTATTATCTGCAGCATAATAATATTTTCAGGCATCATAAAATTTATAAGCTCGTTTTATTTGGATTTAGTTTCTCAGCTTATGGTATGTTGATTTCTTTCATTTTACTGGGATATAGTATTATTCCCATTACACTGATGGTTTTGTCAATCCTGTTTTCTTATATCTTTATTGTTTGTTGCTGGAGAGATTTAAGCCTGGTGAAAAATACACCTCACATTAGTAGTTGGTTTAAAACAGGTTTAATTTTATGGGGCATCTCCTCTATCGGTACATTTGCACTTGCCTATTTAATGTATGTAAAATACCCTGTAAAAGATTTTTATCTATCTGCCATGTATTTTTTCTTACACTTTCAATATAACGGCTGGTTCATCTTTGTATGTATGGGTGTTTTGTTTTACTTAATCGGCATGACCGCTTCTCCTGCCTCAATGGCCAGGTTAATAAAAATAAGCCGTGCCACATATTTACCTTTGGCGATCAGCGTAGCACCTACTTTTTTATTATCTATTATCTGGATGGACTTGCCGGTGTATTTAGATATTATTGCATGGATATTTGCCAGCATTCAACTTATCGCAATCCTCCCTTTATTCAAAGTATTAAAAGCATTTTATAAGCACGATAATTCAATTTTACCCTATCTTGTTAAGCTCCTATTTATACTTAGCACCGCTACGCTCACCTTAAAAATAACTTTACAATTTTTATCTCTGGTACCATATTTATCTCATATTGCATTTGGCTCCCGGGACATCATCATCGGTTATCTTCATTTATCTTTTGTAGGGATTATCAGTTTTTTCCTGCTCGGGTTTATTCAAATGAGTACAAAAATAAATTTTCCACGCTTTGCGATTTACAGTTTTATCTTTGGTTTTGTTTTGCAAGAGCTTATTTTATTAGACCAGGGTTTACAAGGGGTGGGCCTCTTTGCTATACCACATCACAATGAAATTTTATTTATATGTGCAATTATTATGTGGATTTCGCTTGTAATTATTACGATCAGCTTTGTACATAAATCTAAAATAAGAACGGCAACAGAATCTGCAGAGGCATTGGCGTCAGAAGAAATTAGTATGCCATAAAAAATAATAATATTATTTATCACATTCATCTTTTTTAATTTATCCATGCCTCATACAGGTTGCTTAATTCATTAACTTTTAATAACGCCAACTGCTAATTAACCAATATGCATTAAGAACACATGCGAACAAAACTCCATATTTTTAAAGAAGCTGCTTATTATTTAAGTTTTACAAAAGCGGCAGAAAAATTATTTATTTCCCAACCTGCCGTTTCTAAAGTAATTGCTGAGCTAGAAACCATTTACAAGTGCAATTTTTTTATTCGTAAAAGAAATAATATAGAACTCACTCCCCAAGGAATCATTTTCTTGCAGTATGTAGACAAAATATTGGCATTATATGCAGAAATGGAAGACCGGTTTCTTAATCCTGAAAAGGAAACTCCTACGCATTTAAATTTTGGGGCCAGCACCACGGTAGCAAATTATATAGTTCCTAAAATAATGGCTGCATACAAATTAAAATACCCATTAACCCACTTTACGGTTAAAAGTGGTAATTCTGAAGAAATAGAAGAGTTAATCTTAAATCAACAATTGGATTTTGGTATTACTGAAGGAAAAAATACAAACAGGAAATTACAGTTTAAGAATTTTATAAAAGATGAAATAGTATTAGTAACACGGTACGGTAATACCATGGTAAAGCAAGGTGCTGTCTCCAAAAAACAGTTTATCGAATTTCCAGTAATTGAAAGAGAAGGTGGCTCAGGCACCAGGAAAATTATTTATAAAACTTTAAAAAAAGATGGCATTGATAAATTAAATGTGACTATGCATTTAAACAGCACTGAAGCCATAAAAAACTATTTATACCATACAAATAGCTTTGCGCTTCTTTCCCGTTATGCCATCCAGGAAGACTTACAGTATCATAAACTAAAAACTGTACCTATCAAAGACCTGGTATTTGAAAGATGGTTTTATTTTGTTTGTCGTACCGGTTTCCAGTCAAAAACAATGGACCAGTTTCAGCGCTTTTTCCTGCATAATCATAACTTATAGTTATTTCAAATAGCAATTCGTATTGCTAATGGTTATATTCTATGATTACCTTTATATCCTAAAAAAGCATACAATGATTGACAAAATAAGGATCCCGATTTTTTTCTTGCTCATGTTAATTGCGTTATTAGGCATTGTAAATAGCCCCCTGGCATTGCTCTCGGGATTTCTATTTACACTGATCTTTAAAAATCCATTTAAGAAACAAAGCCAGAAAGCAATTCATTATTTATTAAAAATTGCCGTGGTTGGCCTTGGTTTTGGTATGTTTATAAAAGAGACTTTGCAAACCAGTAAAGATGGGCTTAGCTTAACTTTTTATTCTATTGTATTAACGGTAAGCCTGGGTATTTTACTCACTCGCTTTTTAAAAGTAGATAAGCAATTGGGCCATCTTGTTACTTCGGGAACTTCTATTTGTGGTGGTAGTGCCATTGCAGCAATAGCGCCGGTGATAAAAGCAAATAGTGAATCTATTAGCATTGCACTTGGTATTGTATTCTTGCTAAATTCAATTGCATTATTTATTTTTCCGGGTATTGGCCATCTTTTTCATTTAAGTCAGCATCAATTTGGATTATGGGCAGCAATCGCCATACATGATACCAGTTCGGTAGTTGGCGCTGCGTTGGAATATGGTGAAGAAGCTTTGCGCATTGCAACTACCGTGAAGCTTTCAAGAACTTTATGGATCATCCCGCTTTCCATATTCTCTATGTTTTTATTTAGGACCAAAGGAGAAAAAATAAAAATCCCATATTTTATTGGACTATTTATAGTAGCTATTTTTATCAACAGCTATCATTTTTTACCTACAAATATTACGGGTGGAATTGTATTTATTTCAAAGAGGCTTTTATTGCTTACCTTATTTTTAGTAGGCACCAGCATTTCCATTTCAGATTTAAAAGAAACAGGATTAAGACCAGTGTTACTGGCAGTTTTGTTATGGGTATTTATAAGCGTATTTACATTGGTTTATATCATGCACTAATAAACTGCCTGTGTATTTTACGGTTAATAATCATACACCCGTCTTGCCATATTTACCCTTATGCCGGCGCTTAACATGGTATTAGATGGCGATTTAATTCCCTGCACACTATAGGTTCGGTATTGAGCGGAAATATCAAAAAACAGGTTTTCTTTAAACTCAAATGTAGCTGAAGCCATTGCATTGATACACCGTGCTTTTACACCACCCCCTACAGAAAACTCTGAACCACTTCTGGTGGTATAAGGTTTAAATATATCACCTCCAAAATTACTATTCAAAGAATCTAGCCCTTTATCATAAGCAATCACAGTGGCATTCAGCATCCAACGAGGTGCCGGTTGATATCGAACCACAGCTATAAACTCTGTAAAGTTAGCGCCTAACGGATGTGCCAGGGGTTGGTTATAATGAGTATAATTTGCGGTTGTATCATAATGAGAGTAGGTGAATGGGCGCACCCTGTTACATTCTACCTGCAAGTCTAAATTTTTTATCATGAATGCATCAATATATTTTGCACCGGCTTGTATCCCAAATTTGTTAACCCAACTCTTTGGGGTTTTACGCAGTTCGTTAATCCTAAATTCATCGAGCAGGAATTGTCCATAAAACTGAAACTGTTTGGCCACATTGGCTTTAAAATCAAAACCTGCAATGGCATTATCGGGGCTGCCCACGGTGCCCTCAATATGACGATAAAAAATGATGGGATTCAGGTATTGAAAATCAAAACGATTGCGCCGTCCAAAAACTACAGCTTCAAACAAACCCAGGTTAAGCCATTTGGTAACATTGATACTCAAATGATGCACGGCTGCATATTTACGATCCAGCAGGGTATCACTTTTTTTAGTGAACTGCGGCATGAGTTCCATATAAAGGTTCTGGTAATTAAACTTCCAAATACGAGTATTAATTTTTACAAACAGGTAACTATTTCCCACATCACTTAAAAACAGGCTGCGATATCCATTGCCTATAAAATTTTTATCGTATCCCATTTGAAAATCAATAAACTTGGCAGCATTAAAGGTAAAATAACCACGGGCATCAAAATAATCGAACCCTCCCGATTTTTTAAATGGTTTATAGAACCCTACTCCCGGCACCGCACGGGTATTGTTTACCATACTTTGAAAATAGGAAGGGCCCCGCTCCTGGTTATCGGTAACCATTGTATAAAATCCTACTTTTTTAGAAATACTACCCCGCACGCTGATACCCCGGCTATTCAGAAAAACCAGGTTTCCATTATTTTGTTCTTTTGCAAAATTGAGTTGGAAAACAGGATTAATTGCGAGAAAAAAATTGGGTTGATCAACCTCATAAAAATTTGCCTTGCTTTTATAGAATGCCTTAAGAAAAGGGTGCTTGCTGGCAAAATCTTCTTTGGAACCGGTTACCCATTCACTATTGTTCATGAGTAAGGTCTTTAAATTATAGTCATCAATGGGATTTAGCCTCAGGTCAGTCCATTCTTTGTAATGATCTATATGGTTACTATCTACATATCCCATCCTGGCACTATCCAAAAATTCTGCTTCTTGTACTATAAAACGGCGATTATATGGTTTTAATGTAGAAAAATTAAGGTCAGTATTTTTTTGTTGCTTAATTTCAAGCCTGTCAATAAAATGATATTCTTCTGAGCCCAGGGGTAAATAAGTAGATTGTGTAAAGGCAATTATCGGTGTAATCAAAAGGAACGAGCAGGCCAGTTTTTTTATCATTCGCATAAACTTAGTTTGGTAATATAAACAAATTAAAAAATCGTTACATGCAAAAATACCTTTTTAAAGATATATCTATTGTAAATGAAGGCAAAATAAAACAAGGGGATTTATTGGTATCTCAACATCGGATTGAAAAAATAGGCCCTTCCTTGTCAGTGAAAGAAGCAGTAAAGGAAATTAGGGGAAATGGACGCTATTTATTTCCCGGTACAATAGACGACCAGGTTCATTTCAGGGAACCAGGGCTTACCCATAAGGCCGATATATTTACGGAAAGTCGTGCTGCAGTAGCCGGGGGTGTTACCAGTTTTATGGAAATGCCCAATACAATCCCCAATGCTCTAACACTACCATTACTCCAGGATAAATATAACAGGGCTGCTGAAGTATCAGTTGCTAACTATTCTTTTTATATGGGTGTAAGCAATGATAATGCTGCAGAAGCATTAAAAGTTAATCAACATAAAAATGATATTTGCGGAATAAAAATTTTCTTAGGTAGCAGTACGGGCAATATGCTTGTAGATAATTACAATACGCTCCATAAATTATTTAGTGAAAGTGAAATATTAATTGCAACACATTGCGAAGATGAGCACATCATTAAAAATAATTATGAACGCATAAAAAAGATAAGACCCGAATTACAAGCCCGGGACCATCCTCTTATAAGGGATGAAGAAGCCTGTTATGCATCATCGCTAATGGCAATACAATTAGCCCAAAGAAATAATACACGCTTACACATCTTACACATCAGTACCCAAAAAGAATTGGCGCTTTTCGGCAACCTGGCACCCCTTACTGAAAAAAGAATTACGGCAGAAGTGTGTGTACACCATCTTCATTTTACTGCTGATGATTATGAAAGACTGGGTTATAAAATTAAATGTAACCCCTCCATTAAAAGCCCGGAGAATAAAGAAGCTTTATGGAAAGCCTTACTCAACGATCAATTAGATGTAATTGCTACAGACCACGCCCCACACCTGTTAAGTGAAAAGCAACCCCCTTATGAAAAAGCAAATGCCGGCTTGCCCCTGGTACAGCATCCATTATTATTGATGTTATATTATTATCAGCAACAAAAAATATCACTCACACAAATTGCACAAAAGATGAGCCATGCCGTAGCTGATTGTTTTAATATTGCTGATAGGGGATATATCCGGGAAGGCTATTATGCCGATCTGGTATTGGTTGAACTGGATACGCCATATATCGTTTCGCCGGGTAATATTTTATATAAATGCGGGTGGAGCCCTTTTGAAAATTTTAAATTCCCGCATACTATAAGTGCAACATTTGTAAATGGGCAACCCGTTTATGAAAATGGTAAGGTAAATGACTCTCATATTGGGAAAAGGCTCACTTTTAACCGGCAATAACATGGAGATAGATAAAACTACCTTACAAGACCTGATGGTGATACAGCACGAAGATGAATTTTCAATCTTTGGAAAACTCAATGAAACTCTTACGGTTCGTGGTAGGGAGCAATTTCTTAAAAACCTGATGCACCCATTTTCTGATGCGGCATCAATCATTGAAGTACAACTAATTTTAAAACTCGTTTTACAAAAAAAATACGGCTGGACAAAATGCATTAGCAATGGTACCCTCATGGTAGTAGAACGGTTTTATGATGCCCAAATAAATACCATTCCCTCGCACCCCGGTAAAACGAGCGCTTATAGTTATAAAATTTTTTCGTCACAGGACTTTTCATTGGTAAGGTATTCCATCAGCCATTGCCTTGATTTTTTACGTGGCATGCAACAGCTTTATGTTTTGTTATGGAATGAAGAGATTCCCCCGCTATTAAAAAAAATATTAAGTGAAGTTTCTCATTTGCTTTCTGCAGAACCTATTAAAGTTATAGAGAAATATAATAAAACATCTGAAATGCCCATTGGCAAGATGTTGCAATTTGCCCATTTTATTCGCTACCGGTATAAACATAATATGCATACTTTATTACAATTGTTTGCACACATAGATGCCTGGTATGGCATGGCAAAATCTGTAGAATTATATAAATTGGTTTTTCCTGAAATTATTGAATCTTCCGAACCACTTATAGAAGCTGATGGATTGTATCACCTGTTATTACCCAACCCGGTACCGTATTCCATAAAAATCAATAAGGAAAATAATTTTATATTTTTAACCGGTGCCAACATGGCCGGTAAAAGTACATTTATAAAAGCGGTAGGGGCCGCTGTTTTTCTGGCTCATTGCGGTATGGGTGTACCGGCAAAAAACATGCGGCTGAGTTCATTTGATGGCCTGCTTAGCAACATCAATATTGTAGATAATTTGGCAAAAGGAGAGAGCTATTTCTATAATGAAGTACAACGAATAAAGGCAACTGTAAACATGGTAAAAGATGGAAGGAAATGGTTGATTCTGATTGATGAACTTTTTAAAGGTACCAATGTGCAAGATGCTATGAAATGCAGTACAACTGTTATTGAGGGGCTCATCCGAATTAAAAATTCGGCATTTATTTTAAGTACCCATTTGTATGAAATTGGCAATGCATTACGCCAATATCCCAATATCAGTTTTCAATATTTTGAAACAGAAATAAAAGATGATCAGCTTACCTTTAGTTATTTATTAAAAGAAGGTATTAGTAGCGACAGGCTGGGATATTATATCTTAAAAAAAGAAGGAGTGGTCCATCTGCTGGAAAATTTATAGTTTCCTGAAGATAGGCCACCCCCTCATTAAAAAATATTTTTACCTGGCCCCCGGCGGGCAATTTTTACGTAAAAAATTGGTATATAATGTTTGTAAATGCAAAAAAGTGCCCTGACCTTCGCTAATGCTATGGGTGCGGTTTGGATAAGCCATAAACTCAAATTGTTTATTATATTTTATTAATTCATTAAGCAAAAGTTCAGCATTGCTATAATGTACATTGTCGTCCCCTGTGCCATGTATGTACAGCAATTTCCCTTTAAGCCCCTGCACATGCGAAATAGGCGAACCATTAATAAAATCTTGTTTATTTTCTTGTGGCAATCCCATATATCTTTCCTGGTAAATATTATCGTAAAAAAGTTGATTGGTTACCGCAGCGATGGCGATACCCGTTTGAAAAATTTCAGGATAATTAAATAAAAGGTTAAGCGTAGAGCTACCACCACCACTCCATCCCCAAACGGCTATCCGGTCTTTATCCATATAGGGTTTCTCCAATATTTTTTTAGCACCCAATGCCATATCCCGGATATTGATTAAACCAATTTTTTTATAAATAGATTTGCGCCAGCCTGCTCCTTTTAAGGAAGGGGTGCCCCGGTTATCAATTCCCACCTGGATGTATCCATCCCGGCTCATATCCCCACCATATAAAAAATTAAAATGTGCGCCGTAACTGTCATTTACAACAGAAGCTGCAGGTTCACCATATACATAAAATACTACCGGGTATTTTTTAGTAGCATCAAAATCTTTGGGTTTATTGATCCAGGCATCCAATACAATATTATCATCCGTGGTTACCTGTAAGTATTCAATATTAATATCAGGGTTTAATTTTATTTTTTTAGCAATGTTATTTGTATTATTTAAGGGTTTACCATCCGGTAGGCTCACAAATTCTGAAACAGGAGCCGTATTATGATTGCTAAACCGATGCCTGGCTATATGGCCATTGGGAGAGATTGTATAATCATGCATTCCTTCTTGCGTTGCAGCACTCACTAATTCAGGATTGTCTTTAGGATTATTTATTTTTACCCGGTAAAGATAAAGTTGTGTTGCATTGGTGGGCGAAGCACTAAAGTAAACATAGTTATTAGCTTCGTCAATGGCTAATAGGTCTTGTATATCATACTGGCCTTTTGTAAGTAAACTGACATCTTTACCATCCCGGCTAATTTTATAAATATGCCGCCAGCCATCTTTTTCACTTATCCATAAAAAATCCTGGCCTTTGTTTATCCAGTTCCATCCAACGGGATTGTCAGTATTCATATCAACCCATGCATTGTCATTTTCGGCCCAAAAAGTATAACTGTTCCCATCTTCGGGATTGGCATAAATCAAACGGCTTTCCTGTTGTTTGCGATCAAGTTGCTGAATTATCAATTGGTTGTTTCCATTCCATTCCATCCGGGTAAGATAATGCTCACTGGGGTCACCATCAATCTTCATCCATTTTATTACACCCCCATTGGCAGCCAACACACCAATACGTGCAGGTGATGGTTTCTCTCCCACTTTGGGATATTCTACTGGTATGGGCCGGCTATAATTTGAATCTGTGGTATTTAGCATATAGTAATCTTTTGTTTGTGTAGCATCTACCTGCCAAAAAGCAATAGCCCTGCTATCGGGGCTCCACCTAAAGCCATCCCGACATCCAAATTCTTCTTCATATACCCAATCAAATGTACCATTGATCATTTTATGAGTACCGTCCATCGTCATTTTACGTACAATATTACCAGCCAGGTCCTCAATATAAATATTATGGCCACTTACATAAGCCACCAACTTACCATTGGGCGAAAATTTAGCAAACATCAGCGATTGAGCCGGCAATCCCTTGCCCAATTGCACTAATTTATTGTCTTGTACATTCAACACCCAATAATCGCCACGGGTATTGTACCGCCATACTTTAGCAGTATTTGCAAATAATAATATCTTTTGGTTATCATTACTTACATCAAAACTCTGCACTTTTAAACTTTTTGATAAACCAGCTGGTGTAAGCTGTTGGGCACTTATCCAAACGGTTTCATTATCGTTCCGGGGATCCACTTTTACAATTCCCCCTTCTTTGAATTTGAAATAATTATTTCCATCGGGGGTCCAGTTAATTTTACTGAACTGTGCATTTGCAAAATTTACAAGGCATACACAGGTTAATACGAAAAGAACATATTTTATTTTTACCATAACTTTTATTTGATGCTTAAAAATAAGGAAATACAAACAGATGAGTTTACCATTGATGTAAAAAAGAAAACTACTTTTGCAATATGGAGAAAGAAAAACTGAGGCTGGATAAATATCTTTGGTGCATCAGGCTATTTAAAACCAGGAGCCAGGCTGCAGAAGCATGTGCTAAAGGAAAAGTAAAATATAATGAAAAAGCAGCAAAAGCAGGTAAAACCGTAATGCTGCAAGATGTGTATGAAGTAAAAACAGAAGCAAAGAAATGGTTAATTCAAGTAACAGGTTTATTGCATAACCGGGTTGCCCATAGTGAAGCAATACAGAATTATATTGACATCACCCCGGCAGAAGAGATAGAAAGGATCAAGTTTCAGGCGACGGCTTTTCATACCGGTAAACGCATGAGTAAGATTGGCCGGCCAACAAAAAAACAACAAAGAGACCTGGATGATTTTTTGAATATTCCTTAAATTTTAAAAAACAAAATGTGCAAATAGATATTATTACCGTTTTGCCCGATTTATTGGTTTCCCCTTTTTCTCACTCTATCATTAAAAGAGCGAAAGACAAAGGGCTACTTTCCATAAACCTGGTAAACCTGAGAGATTATACTCCTTACGCAAGGGCACAGATAGATGATTATTCATTTGGTGGAGGCGCCGGTATGGTACTGATGGCAGAACCTTTAGTGAACGCCATTGAAAGCCTGCAAAAAAAAATTACTTACGATGATATTATTTATTTAACGCCAGATGGAAAAACACTGAACCAGCAAGTAGCCAATAACTTATCATTAAAGAAAAATTTATTAATGATTTGCGGACATTATAAAGGAATAGACCAACGGGTTAGGGATCATTTTGTTACCTGTGAAATTTCAATTGGTGATTACGTATTGAGTGGTGGTGAACTTGCTGCCGCTGTTCTTACAGATGCTATCGGAAGGCTATTGCCCGGCGTTTTGAATGATGAAAGTTCGGCATTAACAGATTCATTCCAGGATCATTTATTAGCGCCTCCGGTTTACACCCGGCCCGAAAATTTTAGAGGATGGAAGGTCCCACCTGTTTTATTGAGTGGAAACCATAAACTAATAGAAGATTGGAGGGAGGAGCAATCTGTACAAAGAACACAACAGCTAAGGCCAGATTTATTAAAAAATAAACCTTGAATTTATAATTCCACAATACCATGCTTTACTGCATACAATGCCAGCCCTACCCGGCTTTTTACATTCAATTTTGCAAATAAATTATTTCGGTAATGATCTACAGTTTTAGGGCTTAAGCACATGTGAACAGCAATATCAGCATAGGTAAGATCAGTACAACAGAAGCTTAACATCATTGTTTCTTTTTCATTAAGGTCTATTTCCTCATAAGCAGAATCGTTTACGGCAACACTGTGTACCAGCCTTCCCGTAATAAAATCGGTATAATAGAAACCCTTGCTGCTAATGGCAATCAGGGCATCTCTCAGTTCTTCGGGTTCTACATCTTTGGTGAGGTAACCTTTTATACCCAACTTCAGCATCTTAATAACAGTTTCTTCCTTTTCTACCATGGATACCACGAGCACTTTAACTTGAGGATAGTTTTTTTTAAGCCATTTTACCGATTCAAAACCATCCATTTTTGGCATATGAATGTCCATAAGGATAATATCGGGTAAATTTTCCGGATTTAGTTTTTGCTGAAGGTCAATTCCATTATCGGCTTCAAATAATATACGGGTACCCAGGTCGGTCATTTCAATAAGGCTGATGAGGCCTTTTCTGAATAGATTATGATCATCTACCAGTGCAAGAGATATGGTATTCCCGGTAAGCATATTTGGTCTTATAAGGTAATATTGATTAGCGTTTTGCTGCCATTACCCGGGGAACTTATAAATTCAACTTTACCATTTATAACTTTTGCCCGGCTTTGCAAATTTACCAAACCATTTCCTGATTTCTCATGATTTGCCAATATTTCTGCCAGATTAAATCCTATACCATCGTCTTCTATAGACAAATAAAAAGTATCATTTTTAAAATGGGAACTTATGATAATGTTTTTTGCTTCACTATGTTTCATTGAATTATTCAAAATTTCCTGGCACATCCTGAAGATGATAATGGCATTATTATTTTTAATCTCAGGTGTATTATCGGCTTGCTCTAACCGGACATTAAATATTTGCAGCTTATTTATTTTTTCTACTTCGGCTTGTAAGGCGCTCATAAGGCCCCTTTGCAAAATTTTATCGGTATTTAAACTGGTAGAAAGTAATTTTAAATCTGTAATTAATTGTTTTACTAATTCTTTTGTATTTTTTATTTTTTCAGAAGTTTGTTCAATATCCTGTACTTTAATAGTATTTAAATTGATTTTTATAATCGAAGCTACCTGTCCCAGGTTATCATGAATTTCTCTTGAAATGAATTGAAGGGTTTGTTCTTGTATTTCAAGTTGAGAACGCATTACCTGTTCATCAAATTTCTCTTTTAATTGTTCATGCTCCCGCTTTTTACGCCGATACCGGATACCGATGGTTAATACAACTATAAAAACAAGGAAAAAAAAAGCGACACCTATAAAAAATAAAACTATAAAATTACCATCTACCGGTATCATGGGTCAGTATTTTTTAATGCAAAAAAGGAAGCTACAACATAAATTCCATAATAAATATAGTTTGATATATACAATGGGATATAAAACAAATAGTTGATTATCTTATTTTGAATAAGGTGATGATTAATGATAAAAAATGCAAAACTGGTAAGGCTGAACCAGATAACCGTTAGCGCAGACAGGAAAATGGGATTTGTAAAAATATTTTGAGTAGATGGTAAATCCAGGCATTGAATAAATAAAATGATACTGAATATAAGTGACAGGAATGCAGAAAATAAAATAAAATAGGTAGGAGGTAGCTTAATGGTTTGAATAAAAAAAGTATTTATGATTCCAAAAATGATAAGGGCTATCCACGAATAAAATATGATTTTTTTTATATTCCGGTTCTGGATATTAAAATAAAAGAAATAGAAGAGGATACTACTCTCTATGGGGTTCGAAATGTGATAAAGCCATAAATTATAATGATAAATTTTGGCGATAATGAAGCCCATTAATTCTAACAGGAATGTTACACCCAATAAAATCACGATGGGCTGGTAGGCTTTGTATTTATTAAATGAAAAACACCCTATAACACACCCAGTTACCAATATTACTGAATAAATAATAAAAAGTAAAGTTACATTCATCTTCAAGCTTTTTTAAAGAATAGTTTCAGGGGCAAGTTGCAGGACAAGGTTCTAAATTATCAAAATTGGTAAATATTTCGGCTTCAAATTGTTTCTGTAAAGAATCCTTTGCAATTACCTCATTTATGATTTTTCCATTTGCATCAGTACCTAAAAGCATAATGGTATAGCTTAAGTCAGGCTTTTGCCCAAGTCTCAGGTACAATCCTTTTATACTGGCTTCTTGCTTAATCATATTCCAACCGCCGGCATCAATACTAAAACCCTGGTAAAATTCTCCTTTGGGAGATTTTAATTTTGGGTCTTTATCATAACGTTGTTCATAATCGAGAACTGTTGCCCAATCAATGGATGTTATTTGGATAGCTTTTGTTGTATCGTTAGCAGGTAATGGTGGACAAACTTCTGATGGGTATAGTTTTGCTACTGATTGTGCAAACACTAAAGAATCTTGCTTATTAGCAAAGGCTGATGATTGTGGAGTTTGGCAGCTTTCTATACAAATAAACAAATAAAAAATACAAACTGATAGTAAAAATTTCATTGTGTGCATGGCTTGGAATTAAAAGGTTTTTAATAAAATGGGAAAGTACTACAATCTGATATCTAAAATATGGGGGAAAACCCCCAAAAAAAATAGGAAAAATCCCCATAAAATTTTGTGGGGAAACCATTTTTGAGTTAAAGGGTTAGATATGGCTAAATTAATCCAGGCTTTTTTACGAATTTGCAACTCATTACTTCTTTACCAACTTTAAGCTTAAAGTAATATTGGTTGATTCATCTACTTTTTGGAATTAACAGCTTTAAGGATTTTATGGACTCTCCTTATTCAACTTTTTGTTTGTAATGATGCTACTGAAATTCTATAAATCTTGCTTGCATATGCCTCATCTTTTAATGATACCGGTTTTTCAGCAAAATGATAACTTATCCTGGTTGAATTCGTCAATACACTGGTAATCCCAAAGGGATGATATTGGTATCCCCCAATATTTTAAATTACCGAAGGGCTGATTTTATTAATCCAACCAATCAAATAAATATTTTTCATTGTATTCAATTTCAAATTTTTGAAGAAAATCAAGGTATTCCTCTTTAAATGTTTTCTTACGATGATGTTCTTCCTGGTTTTTAATGTATTGATAAACATTGTCAATTTGCGAATGTGCATAGGAGAAAGCACCATATCCTTCTTGCCAGGAAAACTTTCTTTTGAGGAATTTTTGTTCATTGATAAAATTGGAAGAATTATTTTTGATGTCTCTCACCAAATCAGATATACTCATTGCTGGTTTTAAGCCTACAAATATATGAACATGATCTGCAACACCATTAACAATAATCGGTTTTTGATTTTTGCCTTTAATGATACCTGAGATATATTTAAAAACCTCATCACGCCATGATTTTTGTAACAGGTTTTCCCTGCCCTTTACTGCAAAAACATACTGGATGTAAATTTGTGAAAATGTGCCTGCCATAAATTATAAACTTTTCATCCCTTCGGGATTTTGTTGTTCTATAATATTTTCATCCCTTCGGGATTTTGTTGGTTATTTATTATTGTTAACCCCGAAGGGGTGCAAGGTTTATAAAACCCGGTTGAATATGTCCTGTGCAAACCCCATAGGGGTGACCACTATTTCTAAATTTAATGATTGTTTATTTATCAATAAATACATTTCGATAATATTTTCATCCCTTCGGGATTTTGTTGGTTTCCTATTTTATCATTTATAATATTTTCATCCCTTCGGGATTTTGTTGGTTATTTATTATTGTTAACCCCGAAGGGGTGCAAGGTTTATAAAACCCGGTTGAATATGTCCTGTGCAAACCCCATAGGGGTGATACTATTTCTAAATTTAATGATTGTTTATTTATCAATAAATACATTTCGATAATATTTTCATCCCTTCGGGATTTTGTTGTTCTATAATATTTTCATCCCTTCGGGATTTTGTTGGTTTCCTATTTTATCATTTATAATATTTTCATCCCTTCGGGATTTTGTTGGTTATTTATTATTGTTAACCCCGAAGGGGTG
>Ga0138256_10000593_pt1 | contig 39848 bp, 37 predicted proteins | sample KNB2016incub_MG_FD_105486 | JGI IMG/M metagenome (GOLD analysis project Ga0138256, IMG submission 105486) | Active sludge microbial communities from wastewater in Klosterneuburg, Austria - KNB2014incub_MG | ecosystem: Engineered > WWTP > Activated sludge > Unclassified | place: Austria... | reverse complement strand
GATGCGGTCGAACGGCGGACGGCGCGCGAGGAGGCGAAGCGCAAGAAAGCGGAGGAAGAGGAGCGCAAGAAGGCGGAGGCGGCGAAGGCGGAGGTCGTTGTGAATTCGGAGAATGCGGATGATGGGAGAGAAGTGTTGTGATGAGTTAGGACGAACCATTGCGAGCGATGACGTTGGCGGGTTGACGAGGAAGCTGCGCTGATCAGGCTTGCGTTGGCGCCAGCCGAGACGTATGCTCGTGATGTGCCAGAGAAACGCGAGAGCGAGGAGAATGAATCCGTGGCCATCGTGATCAACGTTGGAAAGCAGTCTGACGGGTGCGTTTATGAATTGCATCCGCTCAGCCGCAGGGACATTCGCCAAAAATATCCTTCCGTACGAGCCGCCCCCTCGGTATTTATCGGGTATGGCACGAAATCTGAGTTCGAGGAATTGCATCGCAGCATGTGGAAGCAAGTGGCAATGATGCTCACGGGGCTTACGCCAAGACAGATAGAATCACTGGGGGGTGCACAGATTTACGATCCCGTGGCCAAACTTGAAATTGCCAAGGTATGATCAATGTCAAAACAAAATTCGTACACCGGCCGCGGCGGGCAATTCGCCGTCATGGCTGAGTTTGTTGTGCGTGGCTATAACGTTGCGATTCCCGAAATAGACGTCGGCGACGACATATTCGTCGTAAAGGATTCTAATGGTGATCTGAGCCGCGTGCAAGTCAAGACCGCGAGTGGCAAATCGCTCAGCAGAACAGGTTGTTACGGCGCAACCTTTTCAATCCCCTACAGTCAACTCGAAAAGGCGCGGAAACCTGACATCACATACGTATTTGTTGTGCGGCTGGAGCTTCGCTGGGCCGATTTCATCGTGATACCAAGGCAACAGCTATACGATTTGCGTGAGACAACGGGCGTTGGTTCTTTGCAAAAAAGGAGAGGCAAAGGGGAAGCAGAAGGGGAAGAAATTCTCACTCTTTATATATCGTTTTCATCCGACGACGTGGTTTGCAAGAAGCAAAGCTTTCAAAAGTACCGTAACTGCTGGGATGCATGGCCAGAAATTGATCACGGCAGTCCATCTTCGACGTGACCGTGCCAGACATCATCTACGCCCCGCGGTGGTTGATCCAACAGAAGCCTTTTTTGCCGCGCTCTTTGCGCTCTTCAGATTCGCAAGGGATGCCTGATACGCTTCGACATACTGTTTGGCGGGTACGCGTTTGATCGCCTCACCTACGACGTCGAGCGGCACGTCGCTGAGTTTCTTGAAGCGCACACACGCTTTGCCCATATCGAGTTTCTTGCCCGTCTTGGCCCAGGCATCTCGAAACCACGTGTCGTGTTCCGTGGAGCCGTAGACGCACATCAAGTATAAACCGATATGGTTTTTCTGCGATGCGATGCCCGCGAACGGCAGGGGTTGCTTCGGGTCACAATGATAGCCAGCGGGGAAAACCCGATGCGGCACATAATAACCGATCATGCCGTATTGAATGCCCTCTTCGTAATCCCGGTCGAGGTTTGCAAGGATGACGTTGCGCACCGCCTCGATGACTTGACGGCGGTCCGAATGTAGATTTGCAAGGTATTCGGCGACGGTCGTGGCAGGCATGACAAGCACCGTACACGACCAACGAGGCGATGTGAAGAGGTACTTCACAAGAGCAGCGGTCCAGCTACCCCGCCGCGGCCCATACGCCAAACGCATTTCGCACATGCGGGCGAGAAAGATACCCGATGATCAATGCGGCCATCAAAATCGCAATCCACGCCGGCCATGCTCGGGGAACCGAAATCACCGTAATGATACCAAAGAGACCATTCACTGCCTGAATGCCTAGCGTCACGATGTAGGCCCACGCGCGCAATGTGAAGAGCCCCCACGCGACGACCAGCATTGCAATGCCAAGAGCGATGTTGAGCCCAATCGCCCAGCCCGCCAGCCCGGCGGGCGCAAGCGGCGGAACGATCGATGCAATCGTGAGCGCCCCGCTCCAGCCCATCAAAATCGCTACCACCACCACGCCGGCCGGCCGGCTCTTCGCTTGGTCCATGAACCGAACGACATGCAGGTAACACGCCGACGCCTGCACCCAGGAACCATGCGCGCTCATGCCACTCGAATCACGAGACTCGGCAAAACACGCACACGTGCTACGCCTCTCCGACGCGCCGTTCAAACGCGTCCGTTTGGTCCTTGTGCCCATGCTGAAACAAAACGCGAATATCGCCGTCGTCGCTCCCGCCGGCATCCCGAACCTCGACGGCGTCGAAGCTGGCATCGCTCTCGTCGAAAGCTGGGGTTACCGCATCGTGCGTGGAGCGCACATTGCGGACAAACACCATTTCACGGCCGGTACGACAAACGCCCGCACGAGCGATCTCGTGTGGGCGCTTTGCTCCGAAGGCATTGATGCCGTGTGGCTCGCCCGAGGCGGATATGGCTGCATGCAATGTTTGCCGCACCTGCCAGCGCATCCGCCCGACAGTCGTGCCGTGATCGGTTGTTCAGATGCAACGGCACTGTTTGCGTACCTTGACAAACACCGCACCGGGCCGCTCGTTCACGGCCCGATGCTCGAGACGATCGCCACGCGCGTGGATGATGCGACGCGATGTCGTATGCGACGAATGCTTGCAGGTGAAACGAATTCACCCATGCCCACCAAGCACTTCGTCGGGCCGACTCATTCCGTGCGGGGAAAGGTTGTTGGCGGAAATCTGTGCGTCCTCGCGAGTCTCGCGGGAACACCCTGGGCCCTCGAAAGCACAGGAGCGATCGTCATACTCGAAGACGTGACCGAAACGCCGTATCGCATCGATCGGCTGATCATGCAGCTTCGGCAAAGCGGCGCGTTCGATGGGGCCGTTGCAATCGCTCTCGGCGATTTCGTCAAGTGCGACCCTCCAGCAGATGCCGGCTACACGCTGCTAGACGTTTTGCGTGAAGCGCTCGAGCCACTGGACGTGCCCGTATGGTTTGGCCTGCCCATCGGGCACGGCTCGACAAACCTCGCCTGGCGCGTGGGTGCGCCCGCCGAAATCGGTCCTGGTGGGTTTGTTCAAGACAACCCGATCGCTGCGGTGTGACGATTTCGGGCTACAAAACGCAGAATGTGGAGACAGCGACTACGGCTGTCTCCACGCTCCGCTGGTTGCGGGGGCAGGATTTGAACCTACGACCTTCGGGTTATGAGCCCGACGAGCTACCAGACTGCTCCACCCCGCGTCACGTTTCGCTTGATAAGCGGCGAAGGCGAGCGGGAAGCTACTCCCAACCGTGTAGGAGTCAAGAAGGTCTTACACGTCCGATGAAGAATCCTCATCCGAGGCGGATTTCACGGGGATTTTGGGGGTGACGCGCGGAGCCAGCGGGCCGCTGCCGTTTTACTCGCCAAGCAGCCAGGTCGGGACGAGCGTCGAGGGTTTGCCCGTGGACACGACCCACAACTGATGCGCTGCGCGCGTTGCTCCAATGTGCAGCAAGTGCCGCGACTCATCGTCCTCGGGATACGTCGATGCGTTGACATCCACGAGCACGACGTAGTCGTACTCCAAGCCCTTCACTTGCCGAATCTCGGTGACTTCGACACCCGGCCGAAACGCAAACTCGTACGCGCGAATGCGCCGAAGGTTCGGGATCTCCGCCATCACGAGCGCTTCGTAATACGCGTCCGCTTGCTCGGGATGCCGCGCCAAAATAGCAACCGTCGCGCGCGGCTCTCGCGAAAGCAGTGGACGCAGCGCTTCGGCCAGAAACGCTACCGCCGCACCTTGGCTCGGAAACGGATGATGCTCGACGGGCGCACCCGTGCGCGGCGCGACCGGCGGCGTGGGATCCGCAAGCGGGCCAAGTACGTACCGGGCAAACTGAAGCACCTCGCGCGTCGAACGATACGCGATGCGAAGCGGTTCGACGTTCACCGAGGACAAACCCAGGTCGCTCAGCACGCAACTCCAGTCTCGAAAGCCCGATTCCATGAAGAGACGCTGCGCCGTGTCACCCGCGAGCGTCACGGACTTGCGCTCGGAAACGACCCCCAAGAGCACGGCCAGATCGATCGGCGCCAAGTCCTGCGCCTCGTCCACGAAGAGATGTTCGTACACGAGCGGCGCTTTGCCCTTCTTGAGCTCGCCTTTGATGATTTGGTATGCCCTCAAAAGAAGTGCATCGTCCTCCGGGTCGAGCATCGCACGCTCGTCGTCATCGATCGGGCGATCGTCCGCCCCCAAAAGATCCCCATCACGCTCGATGTCGATGGGTTCGTCCGCCATCGCCGCCTTGCGCTCGGTCCGATCACCAGGATCACGTTCGAGCACAGCGGGGCATCGTTCTGCACACCAGCGCCATGCTCGACGCGCCTTGTCGACCCCGAACTCGGGATCGTTTGCTTGGACGAACGCCTTTTCGATGCGCGCTTTGTCGGTGAGCAGATCGGCCCAAAAGTACAGGATGCCGCGCGAATCTTTGCGCGTGCTGGGATCGTCCCGATACGCGCGCGCTCGCTTCTCGAGCAAGTGCAGCATCGCGGGATGCGTCTTGTACCGCGTGACCACACTCGGCGTGCTCTCCTCGACAGGGACTTCGAGCCACGGAAACGCCCGAACTCTTGCCGCTTTTGCCCACTCGGCAAACATCTCGACGACGACATTTCCAATGCCGAGCGCAGGTAAAATCTCACTGATGTACGCGCGAAGCGCGGGGCTTCCGACGATGACGACCATCTTCTCGGCCGAGAAACGCGAGCGGTTGCCGTACGCAAGAAACGCCATGCGGTGAATGCCGATGGTCGTCTTGCCACTGCCAGCTCCACCTTGAATGACGACGATGCCCGAATCCGCTCGCGAGATGAGCTCGAACTGCCGCGGATCGAGCAACGCAGCGATCTCGGGCAAGTGCCGATCTTCTTTCGCCGCAAACGCGGCTCCCGTGCCCAACGAGCCGCGCATGTCCTCGGGACGCATGGCCGCTCCTTGACCACCGGCCAGTTCGACCGCACGACTCGCGAGCATGCGCCAACCCTTTTCAGCTCGTACGAAAACGCCTTGCGGCGACGAGATTCGAAACAGTTTGCCGTCGTCGATCGTGACCGTGCGACGCACGAGCACTCGGCCCTCGACATCCCGTTCGCCGAACGTCTCTTCGTACTCGGCGCCTTCCTCGTACCGATAATAGAGCTGACTGATCGGCGCGTGACGCCAGTCGACGATGCGCACGCCAGCCTTCGCATCGATGTGCGTCGTGCGTCCGATGAGCACATCTCGCTCGGGTCGGTCGGTCTCACGAAGACGCAAGTGACCGAAGTAGGGCGCTCGCGGATCAACCGGCTCCGAAACGATTTCGGCACGACGCGCGGCAACACCCGCAACGCGTTCCATCTGCTGCACGAGCGCCGGGACATCTTCGAGGCGCGCCGCCGCGATCTGATCACGCAGCGACACGAGCTGCTCTTCGTAGTCCGTCGTGGGTGGCGGCTGGGTCGGCTTGATCGTCGCTAGATGCGCCCGCACGCGTTCGAGCAACGCTTGTTCCTCGCGCGGGATTTCTTCGTGTGCACCCGCATCACTCGACTGCATGGCGAGTTTGTCCGAATTCGTTTGTGGACATAACGGTTGGGTCTGGGTGATCGACGTCTTCGCGGTCACGGTGGATTACGTAGCGCAGGAGTGGGGGTTGAAGTAGCCGAAGCCGATTGCGCTCGAGCGAGGCGATCAACCAGCGACGACTGCGTGGATGTCAACGAGGTGCTGCGACGAGAGTCGTGCCTCATGACTGATTCTCACGTGCGACGCAAGGCGCGTGCATGGTTCGCGAACGGAGTGCTTTGTGCGCGACGTGCGCTCGGGTCGAATCGATGGTCTGCGGACAGAACGATTGCGTCGAGGGTGCTCATGAGTCGTTGCGAGCACGCGACGGTCGAACTCGACTCGAAGATGCGTCAAAGCCGACGGACGAAACGGAACCAATCGAATAGAGCAGGACGATGTCGCCGTCAAACGGTCACCCATGTCCGAATGCACTGCCAGAGTGAGCGGCTCCAGGTACGTCCGGGTCGATATTGACATGGTCAATGCACATCCAAACAAACGGATTTTGCCAATGCGATATCGCTTCCTCGAGCTTTCCTCGTCGGCCCCGTGTTGCTCGCTGTTGCATTTGTCCTGGATGGCATGCACCATTGTGGGACAAACCTTCCGGAAGAGATACACCATGACAAACTCGCGTCTCGTTTGACCTCACACGGTTTCACCTCATACGCCGCGTTACCGCTCGTATCCGCGATCTTCCGCTTTCCCGTCCTGGTCGTGCGAGCACGCGCGTGAACCAACCGCTCAAAGGAGAACTCCAAAGCCCAACTGCCTCCAGGTATGCTTCATCCGGAACAATGAATGGCCCCTGGGAAGACGAAGGCGACGGATTGCACGAGCTCATTGCGCGATCACTGCGGCACCGGCAAGCGTTGTGGGCACTGGTTCTTTCGACGTATCGCGTGGAGCTCACGCAGCTACTCGATCACGCCGCGAGAAATGATTTCGCGCCCGTCGACAGAGACTTGGTGATCGACGTGGCAAGTCGTATCGCCGTGGTGGCACTCGAAGCCGACCTGCACCCGGTTCGTTCGGATGCGATTTCGCTGCGCGATTATGCCGACGCGGAACCCGTCAGCGAAAACGGAGAACGTCGAGTGATGCTCGCAGGGCTCAAGCTGATCGATCGGATATTGGACATCGAGCGCGCGCGCCAGAATGCGGAGCAGTCGAGTTCGCCCACGCCGCCCAATTGATCGAGCACCACGGTCGTGTCCGCTCTGCGGACAGAACCATTGCGTCGTGCATGCTCACCCACCCACGCTGATCGATGGCTCGATACGTGCTGCAACGTGCAGCGCACGCCGCAATCGATTTGCGGCGCAACGTGCCCATGAGATCCGCCATCGAAACAGGACGCTCTACGAATTGCTTCGAGCACGAAACATTCGGGCTCGCCGTGAAAGACGCCGCATCGAAGTACCGGGCGCAAGGACACGCCACGCGAACATGATGAACACGAGCACGGTCCACACAACGCACACCCGTGCTGCTCGGACGCCGCAACGACGCAGCGTCGCGAGCGCTCCGATGCGCATCTCGTTTGCCGGTGGTGGTAGCGACTTGCCGCCGTTTGTCCAAGCCATGCCGGGTCGAGTGGTCGGAAGCGCCATCAACCTGCGCGTGCGTGCCGTGGTCGAACCGTTCGATCGTGGCTGGGTGCGTTTCGAAGGGCCCGTCGTCGGTGAGAGCTTCACACGAAAGGCATGCGATCCGCCGTCGAACGCCGTTTCATTTCGCCTGCTCGAAGCGGCTCTTGCCCACACCGGCGTGACCGACGGCGTTCACGCCCGCATCGAGACGGACATTGCTCCAGGCGCGGGACTCGGAGGCAGCGCATCGGCAGCCGTTGCAGCTCTATCGGCCCTGAAATGGTCCATCGGGGAAACGGCGACCGCTGAAGCCATGGTGCATGAAGCAACGACGATCGAACGCGAACGTTTGTCACTCGTGTGTGGCTCGCAAGATCAAGTTTTCGCCGCTTGTGGAGGCATTCTCGATCTGTCCTTTGCCGAATCGGGTTGGCTGAGCATGACGCGTCTCCCCGTCGATCGGGCACTCGCGAGTGCACTCGAAGAAGGTTTGCTCCTCGTCGACACACACGTGCGTCGCGTGTCGGGCGAAGTGCTCGAACGCGTCGATGCAACGGCTGCGCTTGGTACCGTCGAGACACTCGTCGCGTCCGCCGCGGAGGCTGCCCGAGCGCTCGAAGACGGCTCACTTCCACGGCTACTCGTGGCGATGCGACGCAGTGCTGCGGCGAAGCTACGACGTGATCCTCGGGCCAGCCGTCATGCCGTCGAACTTGCTCGACGTCTCGAGGAGATGCATGTCGAAGTCGTTCGAGCATGTGGTGCAGGAGCAGGCGGGCACGTGCTCCTATGGGCGTCCCCGGACAAACACGAGGCCATCCTGCAAGCGCTCGGACCGGCAACGGTACGTCGCCCCAAACTCGGAGCACATGGCGCGTGCATCGAGCCTGGGTAAGATCGTTTGCAATCGTAGGAAAAACGCTCTCAATATGCGGCCGTGAGACGCTTATGGATTGCCTTGGGATGTTCGACCTCGTCCATCACCGGAATGGCAAAGTCCGCGGCAGATATTTGACTTCTTCCAACGCTGTCCGTCAGAAGCGCGTCACCACCGACGCGAAACTTCCCCGTTCGCTCCCCCCATTGTACGGTGATAGGCAAGCTGAAAAATGTCCAATCGAGATCCGTAGCTTTACGGACTCTTTCGAGCACGTCGAGGTGGGTGTATGCACCGGGCAAATCCCACTCGTGAAAGTAAGTATCGTGCATGCGCATCACGCCGGGCCTAATCTCCAATGTGGTCGAGTCACCAATGACAATGACTCGCTTGATGCCCACTTTGCGCGCCGCATCGATCACCATTTGCGTCATCGCCTTCAATTCCTGCGTGTTCTCGCGTTCTGGGCAAAGAGCACTCACAATGACGTCATGTCCACTCAGGACTGCGACCGCCTTGTCGAAATTGTTGAAGAGACACGTTTCTTCGCGCAAATTCCTCATGCCCGGAACCCGTTCAAGGACGCGAACGACGCCGGTCACGAAGTGATCCCGCGCCACGGCTTCCTTCACGATTGCAAGCCCGACCAATTGCCCCGCACCCAATACGACAATTTTCATTGGGTCCACGCTGGCTTTTTTCGTTGGTTGTGCGCCGCTCTTTTTCATTGGTTGCACCCCGCCTCTCTCCACGTTCTGCACATCCAGCAACAGTAGACATTCTACGCGTACCACATCGCCCGTGGAGAACAAGGCGCAACCTCGTTCAAAACAAGCGCGGACGGGACGAACATGGCGTGTTCGTGACGGCTCGGTCGCTCATCCCAAGTCCGCTTGCAGCGATGCGACGCCGCTGCACAAGTGCTGGGCTCGAGCCAACGTAATCGTTTGACCACATAGGAAAAACGTTCAAGCAGACGTGCGAAGCTTGCGCTGTCTGGCGGCGCGCGCGAGCGCCAAGTCGACCAGACGCGTCACGAGCTCGCGAGGCGCAATGCCGCTCGCCTCCCAAAGCTTGGGATACATCGAGATCGATGTGAACCCAGGCAACGTGTTGATCTCGTTGACGTACAGCGATCGATTCTTGTCCATGAACAAGTCGACCCGCGCAAGGCCCGACCCTTCGAGCGTGCAGAACGTACGCAACGCGAGGCGCTGGACAGCGCTCGCTTCGGCTGCCGTGAGGAGCGCCGGAATCCGCGTCGTCGCTCCGTGTTCGTCGATGTACTTCGCCGCGTACGAGTAAAACCCGTCGGGATGATCGACGACGATCTCGCCAACGGCACTCGCAATCGGATCCTCGTCACCAAGCACGGCACACTCGATCTCGCGCACGCCTTCGATGCCCTGTTCGACAACGACCTTCGTGTCGTACTCGAACGCAAAATCGATCGCAGCCTCGAGCTGCGCATCGTCCTTGACCTTCGTCACGCCCACGGACGAACCCAGGTTTGCCGGTTTGACGAAGAGCGGTCGTTTGAGCTCCAAGCATCGCTGCACGATCGCGTCACGCTCACGCTTCCACTCACCACATCGTACGGTTTCGTAAGGAACGATCGGAATGCCCGCTTGGGCAAGGAGACGCTTCATCACGTCCTTGTCCATACCCACCGCAGACCCCAGAACACCCGAGCCGACGTACGGCACACCCGAAAGCTCGAGCAACCCTTGAACGCATCCGTCTTCACCCAGCGGCCCATGAAGCACTGGAAACACGACGTCGATCGCCTCGGACGCACCCGCCACCATGAGCGCTGTCTCGCCTCGTTCGTCCGGGTGCGCGAGCAACGACACCGATGCCGTGTCTTGCGCAAGCCTCGCGAGACGAGGATCGCGTGCGGCGGCAAGCAAGACGGCTTCTTCCTGAAGTAGCCAGCGTCCGCTCTTGTCGATGCCAACGAGCATCGGATCGAAGCGCTCACGATCGAGCGCCTGGACAACGTTACGCGCAGAAAGAAGCGATATCTCGTGCTCGGCAGAACGACCGCCGAACAACACGGCAACTCGAAGCTTGCGTGGTGCAGACATGGCGGCCGCACCGTAGCACCGGCATCGTCGAGCGTGAAAAACGTGACGAACGACGTGTCAGTCGGCTTCTACGGCGAAGGACTTGCGAATCGTGCCTGCATCGATGTGCCCGAGCACCTGACCATCCGCCAACTCCACATCGACCGAGACCACACGTCCTCGTCTTTCTTCGAGCTTTCGCACGGTGACCTTCGCACCCTTGCTCAGCGTCACCTCGCGCAGCTTCACATCACTCGTCGCAACGAGACGCGTACCGACATCGATATCGCGCTCGGACTCGGATTCATCGGCGAGAGGAGGCGAGTTCGGCGGTCCAAACTCTGCTGCCTGTGTGGTGGTCGAGGCACCCGGAATCAGAAGAGCGGCGAGCCACCATGAAGAAGATCGCGACTTCATGCTCCACAAATACTTCAAACACGCCGCCGCGTGGTGCCCTCATTTGACCACGAAGAAAATTTCGAGACGATCCCAAGCGTTCGGAGGGGCTCGTGTCCGAAGAGCACACGGAGGCACGACAATGCGCAAGATGACGATCCCGGCAGCCCTTCTCGCAAGCATGACCTTTGGTCTTTTTTCGACGGGTGCATTCGCTGAAGACCAGAAGCAACAAAAGCCACAGGATTATGGCTACGTATTCAACGACGACGCCTTACTCGGCAAGGACCTCCAGGGTCAGACGGGGGTCATCAAGGTTCGTCCAACTGGCGTTCGCGATCGACTCATCAAGCCTCGCACGCAATTCATTGCCGAAATGTTCAAATCGATCGAGCACATCTGAAGTGCTCTTCCCGCGAAATTCCTCCCAAGTCAACGACACTTCGGCCGGGTGAATCATCGGACGCTCGCGCAAACGATGTGGCACGGGCGGAGGTTCCCGCCATCGAATGCAACGTTTCGATCACTCGAATTCGTCTGCAACGTGAATGACGGTAGCTCGATTGAGCTGACCACTGGCACCGTCAACTTCACCGTTCAAGATGAATGCGGAATAAATCCCGTCACCGTCCAAATCACCAATGGCCGCTGCTTCGAAATTGGGCGTTTGTGTCGCAGCTTGGCAGGTGTACGTGGAACAATAAGACGTCGAATCGCGTTGATAGTCGATCTGGTAGTACGTCGGGTCGTTTAGCTCGAATCTAAGACACAGCCAGCCTTGGCTCGCCGTGCCACTGGCAAAGTCGGAACCATTTTGGTTGAGAGGTACGTATTTTTTCGCCGCGGGGACGAATGCTGGAACGGGAATCGCGTCGTCGCACAATTGGTGATTCGCTGTTTGCGAGTTGTTGCCAAGAGGAACGATTTCGGAACCGACCGTTTCTCGCATGTACGATTCCGCAGCCGACCGGGCAATGCGGCCAATGGATTGCTTGGCCTCGGCGGATTTGGCATTCCTCACGTATCGACTAATTCCAAATACGCCGAGGGCCGCGAGACAACCGACAATGGCGACGACAATCATCAGCTCGACCAGCGTGAACCCGCGGCGATTGAAATAGATGAACGAGCGCATTGGTCAGATCCCCCAAAGGAGCATTGCGAGCTGGCCAGTTAGCAGGATCCATTCCATCCGTCGTCGCGTGCACGAGCGTCAAAAAAGTAGCGCTGGAAGGGAAAAATGCGGTCGATTTCTGTGAAGTCGTGCCGAGTGCGGGACAAATCGCGGCACTCAAGATGACCCGCAGTGACAATTTTCGGCGATCGAGCGAGGCGCCACGCAGGGGTCTCGTCACGATACGGAAGGGGCAAGCGGATGCGCGGCGTGAGCGATCAAAACGCCGACTCGAATTGAATGAGTCGTTCTTCGAAGTCCACTTTCCTTGCTGGTCTGGCAGAACCGGGCATCGAAGGACTCGGCGCGGGTGCGTGCATTTGCTTGCGCCGCACGTCGAAGATGAGTGTCGGGGGGTATTCGACTTGGTATGAAATGCGGAATTCTCGCTGCTCGCGTGGTTCGAGCGTAATGGTCCAGCGCACGATTCCCTTGACGTCGGGTTTCTCATTGGGCGCAATGCGCACGTTGCTCACGCGAATATCCGTGTTTTCTGAAACGGGAACACGCTCGGCAAGTACCAACGTGACTTTGCGATCGGATAGGTTTTTCGCGATCGTCACGAAGGACAACTTCATGCTGTTACGTTCTTTGCGCACGAGCGAGCTTTGCGCTTTGTCGAGCTCCCGGGTAAGTTTTACCTGGTCCGCAACGCTGAAGAACAGGGAAAAGTCCTCGTCTTTCGCAACGAAATCGATATCGGTCATGCCGAGGAAAGCGCCATCCTGATATCGAGCGACAGAACCTGGAAGGAGGGGCTGGCTCGTCTTGTTGTTCATGTTGAGCGTGACGGCGGCATTGAGGGATTCTTCCGCGGCGGCAATGATTTGTCGTTGCGCCTTGATGCGGCTCGTCCCGATGCGGAGCCTGATCGATCGGCCATCCGAACGCACGATCGCAGGGTCCTTCGCCATGAAGTGCGCCGTGGTGCCACGTGTCTGCAAGCCTTGAAAAATCGCCACGGTCTTGCTTTGCACGCGTTCGAGCATTTGAAGATTGCTCGTATACGATTGCTCGAATTGTTCGATTTCAGAGAGTTTTTGCGAAGTCGACTGATTCATTCGGTTCCAATGCTTGTTCTGCTCCTCGAATTTCTTTTGGGCGCTGCTGAACGACGTCACTTGTCGCGTCATGCTTCGCGTGGTTTCGTGTGTCTTTCCAAGCGCCAGCATCTCGAGCTCGGGAATGCGCTCACTGTCGGACGATGACTGCGTCGAAAAGGACAATTCAGCGTGCGTCCAATCTTCTCCCGTCGTTTGCGTGACGACTGCAAACGAGCTCAGCTCGACCGAATCGGGATCCGCCGAACCCGCTCGCAATTCGTGCATCGGCTCCCACGTCGCACCCGGCGTGGCATACGTGAGCGTCAATTTCGCATTTCCCGTCGCACTGCCTTGAACCGTCACCGAGACGGTCGTTTCCTCCAATTTCGTCAAGCGACTCAATTCGTCGAGATTCCTCTGGCTCGCTTCGACTTCCGGGGCAAGCTGTTCGCGCTCGGCTTGAATCTCGCGACGCGCAGCGGCTGTTTTACGCAACGTGCCCGTGACGAAATCGACGACTTGACCGTACGTGTCCACCTTGATGTCGTGCATCACGGCATCCGTCGTCAATTTCTCCGTCGAAAATATGCGAATCGATTCGACGTGCTCCTGCTGCGCATTCAAAATGCCGAGTTCGTCATCGAGCCCTTGCAGTCTTCTCAATAGCGCCTTGTGCTTCAATTCGACTCTGCGAAACCCCTCGTCCGTCGACCGCGCCAAGAATCGTCGCTCCACGGTAACGTCGACAATTTTCCCACTGCCCGTCGCCGCCCGGACCGAGCCTTCGTCAACCCAACCAGGCAATTTGGTAAAACGAAAAACCGCCGGCTCGGTCGTGAGCGCCACGGATGCCTCGCGGCTCACGAGCGCGCGGTCGGAATACACCGTAACCTTCGTGATGCGCGATGCGATGCCTTTGTCGGCGGGATCCTCGGGTTTGTCCGCAACGCTTGCCGCGAGTGTAAACACGGCAGGCGTCGCCGATGGCGGCGGAACGGGACGCGTGCCGGTGGATGCGGAGGTCGCTGCGCATCCGGTGTGCGCCGCAAGTGCAAAAATGATGGTGACGAGCTTGGGATCGAGGAGGTTTTTCATACGGAGGCGCCAATGTACGTGCAACACGGGAGAAAGATCTAGGCGGTCCGAACAATTTCATCGCTACACGTATTGCGCCGCATGAAATTCGAGCAGCCGCGCCCAATGCCGACCCGCAAAATCAACTTGACTTCACTGTCACTTCCGGTTCTCGTATGCAAGATCGTTCGCTCGTGTTCGATCGAGCAGCGACATCCGAAGCCGAGCGGCCGACACAACGAAAGTGAGTTTGGCTCATGAAACGTATGGACAGAATGAACCTCCTCTTCGCGATTTCGTGTTGCACTGCTTTGTTGGCGAGCTGCAATCTGCTCGACAAGAAGAGCAACGAAGAAAATGCCCGCGCGATGCCCGTTCCAACGGCGGATCCGGTCAAGAGCCCCACGACGGTTACAACACCGGGCCAAGTCACCCAAGCGAACGCAACGGCCATAGCGAAACCGGAGACCGCCGAAGTGGCACCCGGACGTACCAACGTTCCGGCTTTGTCAGAATGGGCATCCGTGCGAGAAGTCACGGTCAAAGGTTCGTCCGCGCTAGGTTGCGAAACAAAGATGGTACGTGAATGGCTTCGTGTGTCGTGCCGCGGGAGAAACGACACAAACGGCACGCCGACGACGATATCAGTGATTCGGGGCGCCGGAGCTGATCGTTACACGTATGCGGCAGGCGGCGTGACGAGCATGGTGATGCCGTTCGTCGAAGGGGCCGATATCGAAGCCGTGTTTTCATGGACGGACAAGAGCCACAAATTGGTCGTGCGATGGCCTCGAGGATCGGCCAAGCCGGTGGTGGTGGGAGTATTCGAGGGCGCAGCATCGCCGCTCGATGCGAAGCAATGCATGGAGTGCATGGACGAGGGCGACGAGAATACCGCGCGCGTGCAGGGAAAAACGTGTTGTCGGAACCAGGCGTGCTCGAAACGGTCCGATTGTGAAAAAGGACGGCAATGCTGCGCGGGCATCATGAACGCATTTTGCGGCGTGTGCGACATGGGGAATTCAACGCCGGTATGCGAATCCGACGCAGATTGCCCCGCGCCATTCGGAATGAAGCTGGTGTGCAGGAAACACCACATGCTGGCATTGAAAAATTGCCAGAGTGAGTGATAGGGAAATACAAGATTCGTTTTCGGGACGGGGATTCGGCAGTCAACACTTGCCAATCCAAGCGATGACACGAGAAGGCCCAATACTGCTCATTCGGCCCCCTTCGAACGGAACCCAACGATGTTCTTGACGTCGACGGCGTTCTTCTGTGACACTGTCCTGACCGTGCCCTCATTTCCTCTGCATTCGTCCGCCACGTCGCTCCTCGTTTTGACGACCGCGCTTGCGGCTTGCACGCGAAGGGAATCCGCGCCCACGCCCGAGCCCGCGGCATCTGCAAACGCAGCGCCCATTGTCACGACATCCAACGCAGGTATGCGAGATTCGCGCCCACAAGCGAGCGCAAGCGCCGCGCCAAACGTTTCGACGGCCAATCGCACAGCAGCACCACTGACCGAACAAGAAAAACAGCGAATTGCAACGCATAAGGCCGCCATGGCTCGAGGACGCAAAGCCGTCCGAGACAAGAATTACGAAAAGGCCCTCGCGGCGTTTTCAGAAGCCACTTTGGCCAACCCATCCGACAGCAACGCCCTGGCAGAGCGCGGATTCGTCAAGCTCTTGCAAAACGATACCGAGGGTGCGACAAACGATCTGGAATCCGCTATGATGCTCGCGTCGGATCCAGATCTCTTGTCGCCGATATGGTTCAACCTGGGGCTCGTGCGGGAAAAGACAAAGGACGATGAAGGAGCAAGGGTCGCATTTGCGAATGCGCATTTGCTGAAACCATCCGCGGCAACGCGTGCGAGAACGGCTGGGAAAAGCTCGTGCACGGTGGAGGTGCGGAAGGATCACTTGACAGATCTCGATGGTGTTTCGGGCTGGATGGGGCTTCATCGCGCCGTTGGTGCTCCGGAAGAATTGGCGGCACCTGCACCGAAGAATGATATCGAGGCGCAAACGCAGGTCTGCGGAGAGAACCATTTCAGACAAACTCCCGCGTGTTCGGAGAGTTCGCCATTTTCCTTGATGCGCGGCTACATGCTGTATATGTGGGGCCAAATTTGGGTATTTCCTCGCGGAAAAGAGCAATTCTGGGTTTACACAAGCAATTACCGCATTGGGGGTTGGCCAGCGCGTTGTTCCGGAACGACAAGCAGCACAGCTTCAACGGCCGGAGGGCTGATTCGGGTGCAGATATCCAACGATGGGCGTGACGCAGCATTCGACGGCGAGGTCAATGACGAGGGACGGTGCAAGGACGCGCCTGGTTGGACCATGGAGGAGCTGTTTGACGAGAAAACCGGCAAAGCATTGGCGTCGCTTCATTGGATGGGCTCCAGTAACGCGAACGTTCGCGTGGATGGGCGGGCGGTCGTCATCGAAGGGGCTGGCTGCAACGAACGCATCGCGCTGCCTCAATGAGGCTGGCCACAGATTCGGGCAAACCGTCGACGCACGTCACTCGACACGATGGGGTTCGAACCGCGCAAGGCCGGTGAAGCGTTTGCAGGTTCGATGACGCGGAGACAAAACGCGTCTGGACGTTTGCCCATTCGTGAAGTAAAGAAAGCCTCGAAATGGTTACCGCTCGCTTCCCAAACCAGTTTCATGCACTCGCTTGCGCCTCCCTTACAGCCAGTGCTTCATTCTCGATCGCGGCTAGCGCTCTTGCGGACGGGTCACGCGACAGTCGCGCCACGACCGAAGCTCAAGCCGACGAAAAAAAGGAGGAAGCTGGTGTCCGGGTGCTCGGCACGAGCGGTCTCGAAAACCCCGACGATCCCGTCCTGCGCGCCGTCAAAGCCGAACGACGAACGACACTTGCCATGGGCATCTCCATCGGCGCGTCGCTCGGTAGTGCCTCGGGTTTTCCCAATGATCCAACAAAAATCGGCTTGATCAGCAACTACACCGATTCGGGCGTCGGTCTGGGCTACGGCGCTCGAGCTTGGTTTGGTTTTTCATTGCGCGACTTTCTCATCTTCGGCGCGTCGATCGGCAACGTCGGTATGCGCGCTGGCGAAAACCTGGTTATCCTCGGAACACTCGGATTTCACACAGAAATCTTCCCTCTGTATTCGTTCGGCGGCACCTTTCGAGAGCTCGGTGTGGCCCTTGAAACCGGCGTCGGCACGGGCATTCTGACTCCGGCCAACGACGTCAACACTCTGCTCGCCGACGGTGGGTTCGCCTCGTCCATCGGTGTCAGTGGGTTTTACGAAGGAATTCGCGTTGGACCCAAATTGAGCATGGGACCCTACGTCGCTTATGATTACGTGTGGAGTACATCGATGCGCGGAGGCGCATTCGTACTCGGATGGCGAACGGCCCTTTATCCGCTCAATAAGAAATGACGGAGCAATTCGTCAGGCAATCACGCCGGAAACCACGCGCTCCCGACCACCCAAATCTTTCTTGATTTGCATGTCGGACAAACCTCGCTGTTCGAATAGCTCGCATACGGCGGACGCTTGTCCGGTCATCACTTCGGCCGCAAGCACGCCGCCGGACGCCAAATGTCCCGGCGCCTCGGATACGATACGCCGTACGATCGACAAACCATCATCACCTCCAGCAAGCGCCAAATGTGGCTCGAATCCACGAATGTCGATATCGAGCGACGGAATTTCCGCGTCGGGAATGTAGGGCGGATTGGCCGTAATCAGGTCGAATCGAGCATGCGTCGAAGCAACTGCCGCGAAAAGATCCGACTGCCCAATGGTGCAATTGACCGCTCCGAGACGCATCGCGTTTTCCCGCGCCACATCGACTGCATCGGGAGAAACGTCCAAACCAAGCACGCACGTCGTCGGCCGTTCCTTCGCGAGTGAAATGGCAACACACCCCGAACCCGTGCACAGATCGAGCACTCGCGCGCATAGATCCAGGTGCTTCGTGCGGACGAGCGCCACTTCGACGAGCGTTTCCGTATCGGGACGCGGAATGAGCACGCGGTGATCGACACGAAATGGGCGCCCATAAAATTCACGCACGCCGAGCAAATAAGCGACCGGCTCCCCGGCACGCCTTCGTTGAAAAAGCTCTCGATAACGACCAAGCTCGGCCTTTTGGAGCGGTCGCTCGGCGTCGAGAATGAGCCTGATGCGATCTTGGCCGAGCACGTGGCAGAGCAGCAATTCCGCATCGAGACGTGGCGAAGTAAAACCTCGTTTCTTGAGGTCGTCCACCGCCCACGCGAGCACCCGACGAATCGTCCACGACGCGCTTTGCGCCTCGTTTTGCGCCGTCGTCACGATCCCCCGTCCTGGCTCGAAACGTGTCGAATTGCATCCGCCACCACGCCCTCGACCTCCGCGCGTATGACATCGAGCCGCTCCGCGGACGCCGCTTCGAAACGCAACACCAAGACCGGTTGCGTATTGGATGCCCGGCAAAGCCCCCACGCGCCATCGTCGAAATCAACACGCCCGCCGTCGATATCGAGAACTCGTCGGCGGCCTCGATAATGGCTGACGACGCGCGCTACCACGTCGAATTTGATGTTGTCAGGACAATCCACTCGAATTTCCGGCGTCACAAAGGTCGGCGGTACGTCGGAAAGCAGCTCGCGCAACGTCCGACCTTCGGAAGCAATGATTTCGATGAGACGCACGGTGGCATAAATGGCGTCATCAAAGCCCAACCACCGATCGGCGAAAAACATGTGACCGCTCATTTCCCCTGCGAGCAACGCATGTTCTTCTTTCATTTTCGCTTTGATGAGCGAATGTCCCGTTTTCCACACCAGCGGCCGCCCGCCATGTTTCGCAATGTCGGCATAAAGCGTCTCGGAGCACTTTACCTCGCCCAAAATCGTCGCTCCAGGATGTTCGCGCAAAACAGCTCGAGCATACAGCAGAAGCAGCTTGTCACCCCAAACGATTTCGCCCGTTTCGTCGATCGCACCAATCCGATCCCCATCGCCGTCCCACGCCACACCGAGCGTCGCGCCCGTCGCGAGCACGCGCTCGCGCAAAGCAACGAGGTTTTTGGGAACCGTCGGATCGGGATGATGATTGGGAAAACTGCCGTCGATGTCGCAATAAAGCGCTTCGGGGTGGAGACCGAGCGCATTCAGCGTCTCGATGCCCAATGGCCCTGCGGCACCATTGCCCCCGTCGACGATGAACTTCACATTCGTGTGCGCCAAGCGGCTCGAGCGACGCACCATTTCGATATACTCCGCCTCGACGTTTGTCTCGGTCAAACAACCCCGCGCAGGCGGCGTCTCGTTCGTCGCGACGTCGTTCTCGATGACGTCCGCAAGACGCTGAATATCTGCACCGAAAAACGATGCCTTGCCCCGCATGAGCTTGAAACCGTTGTCCGGTGCCGGGTTGTGGCTCGCCGTGATCATGACAGCACCATCGGTCTCGAGATGAAACGCCGCAAAGTAAAGCATCGGCGTGGGACCAACACCGACGGAGACCACGGAAACACCGCCTGACAAGAGCCCTTCGGTCAGCGCCGCGAAAAGTCGGCCGCTCGAAAACCGACCATCACGAGCAACAGCCACGCGCAGCGGCTCCGCTCGTTCCTTTGCACTCAAACGAAGCACGTGGGCAAACGCTCTGCCAAGCGCACGCGCCAGGTCGTCCGTCAGGTCTCGATCTGCAACACCGCGAATGTCGTACTCGCGAAAGATATGGCGCGGAATCTTCATGGTTTCTGCTCGTCCTGGCGGAGCGATTTGGCACGACGAGCGACGAAACGAAAGGGGCAAACGCGAATTCGTGATCGCCCGGTGCGCGCTCGGACGCTGACACACATGGGTACGCGTGTTGCACGAGCGCCGTGGGATGAATCGTCTCAGCACGCAGGGGTTTGGAGTGGACACGCGACAAGCTAGAAGATTCGGAGTGAAGTCGACGTCGATGGTCGAGTTGCCAGAAGTCGATCCGCGGCAGCGAGCGCTCGAACACCGCATCGAAGCAGCCAAAGCGCGCCTCGTCGCCGACATAGGCAAACTCTCGAGGCTGCTCGGCTCGAGTGCTGGTGTGGTGCGCAAAGGGTTTGTCAGGGCTACTGTCCTGCTCGGCGGACTCTTGGTGCTCGGCATCGTCACGGCCGTGATGCGAAGACGTCGGCGCCTCCGCGTGCGTTTTCTGTGAGAGAGGAGCCAGCGATGAATCAACGAATGACGTCGACAAACGGTCCCACACGAGTTTCGCAAGCACTCCCCGAAGGTCAAACGCGACCAAACCAAGGCATGTCGACCGGAGATGCGATCGTGGCCGTCGCACGCGATACGCTGGACGTCGCAACGGAGCTCGTCCGTGATGGCGTAACGCTCGCGCGCATCGAAGCGGAGCACAAGGCGCGCGACATGGCGCCACGGATTGCGTGGGGAGCGGCCGCGATCGTTTGTGCAGCAACGGGTGCAGTGTGCGCCATCATCGCCATCATGATCGGTCTCGAAACGCTCGTGCCATCGTTGGCCTGGAGGCTCTTGATCCTGGCCGGCGCGCTGTTTGTCGTGGCGTTCTTCGGATCCGTTCGCGCGGCTGGAATAGGGCCGCGTCCGAGCGCCATGCCTGCGTCGACAAAGGAGCCTCCCATCGAAGAAGGCCCGCCAAAGACGGCGATGGAGTCACGACGTGCAGAGCGACTCGCCAACACGATGCTACCGCCACCGAACGCGTGAACGAAACACGCAGAGCCATCTGTCACAAGAACTCCGCCGAAATCTTCCCCGCAATCGCGCTCGATGCCACGACGAGCGGACTCGCCAGAAAAACCTTTCCCGGGCCCGACCGTCCCGGAAAATTGCGATTGATGGCCGATACCGTCACCTCGTTCGGCGAAAACGACACACCCGGCCCCGCCTTGATGCACGCACCACAGGACGGGTCAACGAGCACGGCACCGGCTTTCTCGAAGATTTCGATATATCCGTTTTTCTCGGCATAACGCCGAATGTCCTGTGAACCGAATTGAATGTAAAGATGCACGCCGTCGGCCACGCGACGACCTTGCTCGAGCGCCTTTCGCAATACCGCCGCGTACATGTCCATGTCCGCTTTTTTGCCGCCCGTGCAGGAGCCACCATAAGCAATATCGATTTTCACGGCTCCCCCCGCCGTCTCTTCGAGCAACCGCAGCGCAATACCATTGCGAGGATCACCCGGCGTCGCGACCATCGGTTCGATCGCGTCGAGTTCTACATCGAACGTCGCGAAGTATTCGGCTCCTTCATCCGCTCGCACAATGCGCGCACGCGCCGCTGCTTCCTCGAGATTTCGTTGCTGCACCAAGTAATTCACGGTCACGTCATCCGCTTCGATGATCCCCGTGAACCCTCCCGCTTCGACAGCCATGTTCGTCAACGTTGCCCGTTCGTCCATGCCCATCGCGCGCACGCCATCGCCCGCAAACTCGAGCACTTTGCCGATTCCATCCCCGCTCTTCCAAAACGGTTGCGCGAGAAGATGCAGCATCACGTCCTTCGCCGTGACGCCTGGACGAAGCTTGCCGTGAAAATTGAACCGCGCCGACTCGGGCACGGCGACGCGAATGTCCCGCGTCAGCCACGCATTCGCCATGTCCGTCGAACCCACGCCGAACGCAAAACACCCGAGCGCTCCGGCCATGCACGTGTGCGAATCCGTTCCCGCCACGACGTGTCCCGGCAGCGCGATCTCCTCGATGATCTTGTTGTGACAAATCGCCTCGGAACCAACGGTTTTCCCATGGCGTTCGACTTCCCCGTACAACTTCACATGGTGCTTCTTGGAAAAACTTTCTTGCACGGTCGCGAGCGACGCGGCTTGCTCTTGCAGACCGAGCTTCTTGTGCGCTTCGGGCATCACGACATCGAGGAACGTGAGGTGATCGCGAAACGCGTACACGCTTTCGGGTTCCGACACATTTGCGTCGCCGCCGAAGCCAGCACGGAAGAGCGATTCGGCCATTGGCGTCACGTACTCGTGCGAAAACCGCACATCCGTTCGGACAAACAGTGCATCTCCCGGACGAACGGCGGGCACTCCCATTTTGCCTGTCCTGGCATCCACGATCGCGTGGGCCGCGATGATTTTCTCGCACAACGTCATGGGCCGTGGCGCCGTCGTGATTTCCGGCGGTGACACTTCTCCCGCCAAACGCGCCTTGTTGTACGTGAACAACCCCCCGTACTCGACGACGTCACGACTGATCGCATCGAGCCCTCGCGTGAACTCGCTGATCGGAATTTCTTCACCGCTGCCAAGACGTTCGAGCAACGAGAAATCGGTCGTCGTGAGCAGTCCGATGTTCTGACAGTTTTGTCCGTAGATCTTCTCGATGCTGCGTGCGACGACGACCTGAATTCCCGCTTCGCGCTCGGAGTACGGTGCGGTTTCGCGAGACGAACCACACCCCTTCGATCGTCCACTCACGATCACACCGAAGCCACCGTTCTTGATTGCATCGCGTTCGATGTGGCCGCCTCGAAGCCCCACGAGACAGTACCGAGCGAGCGTTTCGTCGTAGTAGTAGCAAACCCATCCGGGCGTCAGTTCGTCCGTCGAGATGTTGTTGATGAGCGACAGTTCTTCGGGTTTGCCCTCGAGCGATCCTCCGGCGAGCTGTCTACGGAGCAATCCGGCATCTTCGGTAAGGAACAGAGTTCGGCCTTGGGCGCGGATGGAGGTGCGTCGCGGGATGGGCATGATTCCTCTTGAAAGGCATCGAGTGGTCTTTCAGCAAGAGTGATCTAGTCATTTCTCGAGCTGGATCCAAACGAAGCTTTTGCGCGTTCTCCGTTTTCTTCGTGGCGTTGACGCACCGTGACGGTCGTTCGCGCTCGACGTCGATTGTTACGATGGCGAACAACTTTTTTCGCAGGCTCGATCGACGGCGTGGTCAAACCTCGCGACACGCGCATCTGTGCACGTTCGCTCGGTCGTGGGGCGTGACGTACCGCAAAAGATGCTAGTGTCCGGCGCTCTGCGAGAGGGCGCTGCGCTCCTCGTTTGCTTCGTCGCATGACTCGATCGCCTCGCATTCCCGTTGCAGTTCTCGGCGCTGGCCTGACGGGCCTATCGACGTCGCATCATCTCGGACGTGCGGGGCTCGAGCATCGGATCTTCGAGCGGCTTGGATGTGCGGGTGGGCATGCGATCACGATCGATGAGCAGGGCTATCGCTTCGATCGCACGGGGCATCTTCTGCATCTTGGGGATGCCGATTTGCGCGCTTTTGCGCTTGGTTTTCTAGGCGCTGACGTGCTCGAAGTCGACAGGCGTTCACTGATTTGGTCTCACGGGACATTCACGCGGTATCCGTTTCAGGCCAACACATTCGGGCTTCCTCCCGATGTTGCGTACGAGTGTTTGATGGGGTTTGTCCGTGCACACTTCGCGCCACCGAGGGGCGAGCCACGAGACTTTGAAGAGTTTTGCTTGACGCACTTTGGCGAAGGAATCAGCAAACACTTCATGATTCCGTACAACACGCGTCTTTGGGGGGTTTCACCTCGAGACATCACGGCCGCGTGGTGCTCGCGTTTCGTGCCGCTTCCCAAGCTCGAGGACGTGCTCGCGGGTGCAGTAGGAAAAACTACGGCAGAGTTGGGTTACAACACGCGATTTTTGTATCCACGTTTGGGTATTGGCGAGCTCGCGAAAGGCATGACAGCATCGCTTCCGGTGAAGCTCGAGCTCGAACGGGCGCCGCTTTCGATCGATCCATTTGCGCGCGAATTGGTTTTCGAGAATGAGACGGTTCCGTACGACGTGCTCGTGTCGACCGTTCCGCTTCCCGTGTTGATTGGCCTTTTGCGTGGCATTCCGGATATCGTGATGCAAGCAGCGCGAAGGCTTCGCTGCACCCATTTGTATTACCTCGACGTGGCGCTCGACGGGCCATGCGGAAAGCCACTTCATTGGGTGTACGTGCCGGAAGAAAAATATCCATTTTATCGAGTGGGGTGTTATTCGAACTTTTCCGCCGCCATGGCACCTCCTGGCGGGGCCAATTTATACGTCGAGCTATCGGACCGAACTGCGCCAAACCTCGAGACGCTCATGCCGCGCGTTGCAGACGGGCTTTTGGAGATGGGCATCATCGATTCACACAAACAAATTCGATTTTCTCGATTGCGTCGCATCGATTACGCTTACGTGATTTTCGATCACGCCTACTTTTCGTCGCTCGAGGTCATCGTTCCATTTTTGGAGAAAAACCATATCGTTACGACGGGGCGTTATGGTGGTTGGAATTATTCGTCCATGGAGGATGCTTTGCGTTTTGGTCGCGATGCGGCCGATCGTGCAAGCATTCTTCATAGCGCCGTCGCGCCACCCGAGATCTGATCCATGGCAGATAGCAAAGCAAGCACTGGACACTCCGCACCCGAGATATCGATCGTGATTCCCGTGTACAACGAGGAAGCGATTTTGCATGCCGCGATCGTGGATTTACGCGAACGACTACGTCCTTTCGGCTGGGCCTACGAAATTGTTCTTGCCGAAAATGGCTCGCGTGATCGAACGCTCGAGACTGCCGCCGAACTTGCCGAAAAATTTCCCGAGGTTCGATATTTTTCCTTTGGAATGCCCAATTATGGGGGAGCATTGCGGAAAGGCATTTTGGAAGTCGCCCGAGGTAACATCGTCATTTGTGACGAAATCGATTTGTGCGACGCGGATTTTCATCGCCGCGCCGTCGACATTCTTTCGACCGGAACGACCGCCCTGGTCATTGGCTCGAAACTCGTTTCGGGAGCCGACGATCACCGACCACTTACGAGACATGCTGCGAGCCTTTTTTATAATGGTTTGCTTCGTGTCACGCTTGGTTTCGAGGGTACCGATACGCACGGCCTCAAAGCGTTCGTTCGTGAGCCGCTTTTGCCCATCGCGCGGGCGTGCGTCGTCGACAAGGACGTTTTTGCGAGCGAATTCGTGATTCGAGCTTACCGAGCGGGTTTGGCCATTCGAGAGATCCCCGTGCGCGTCATGGAAAAACGCCCGCCGTCCATCAACTTGGTCAAACGAGTGCCCAACGTCATCAAAAATCTCGTCAAACTCACGTGGGCCATTCGAATCAAAGGGTGATGCTGCCAAGGCGACGATCGTGCGTCATCGCCTGTCTTCGATTGTCATCGGTCACAACGGAATCCCCTGTGTATCCAGATCGCGTGCCAGAAGTCGTTCGCCCTTTCGCAACGTTTCGAGCTCCGCGGTCGCCATGGGTAGCGGCGCTAGCGGCAAACCCGTATCAATGACCACGTACGCGGCCTCGGCCGCAACGGTGCCAATCTCGACATCGCGCAGTCCATCGACGAGCACCAACACGTCCACGTCTGAATCCTCGTCGGCCTCGCCGCGCGCGTACGAGCCAAACAGGCGCAACTCGCGCAATCGGTCGCCGAAGATCACTCGCAATCGAGCGGCGTACGTCTCGAGCGCTGGGCGAAGTGCAACGGGAATCGTGCGCGACATGGCGAGGCAAGTCTGCGCCACGATCGGTTTCGAGCAACCTTCCTGGAGCGGTCACGAGAAATGCCCGCAGCGATGGAAGGCGTGTCAAGACGATTTTCGACACAGCCAAAAGCTCGTTCGATGAGGTCGAGCGAGCGCCAAGCATCGTCGAGAAACTCGGCAAACGCACGCGGGCCCATTGAATCAAGGGGATTTTGCTCACGCGTACCATCTCGTTTGCTGCAAGCGTCGCTCTTCGCCGGGCGCGTGCTATGACGCGCCCGCATGGTGCCCGCAGTCCCACCCGCTCAGCGACAAACGCTTGGACGCGATGACATCGATGTGGATGTCGTCGTCGTTGGCGGAGGCGTGAACGGAACGGGCGTTGCGCGTGATGCGGCGATACGCGGGATGAAAGTTGCTCTCTTCGAACGCAACGATCTCGCATTCGGAGCGAGCGGCAACAACAGCGGGATGATTCACGGCGGCCCGCGGTACATGCTCAACGATCCGAAGGTCACGGCCACGTCGTGCCGAGATTCGGGGTACATCCAAGCAATCGCGCCGCACCTGCTTTTTCGCGTTCCGTTTCTCATGCCTGCGGAAAACACCGGACGCGCGAAAATCATGTTCGCACTCACGGACGCGTTCTTCGAAGCGTACGACCGCTATCAGCCTCTCAAACGCGGAAAAAGGCATGCGATGCTCACGGTCGAGGAAATGCAAAAACTCGAACCGGGCTTGCGCGGCCGGATGGTCGGCGGATTCAGCTTCGATGAATGGGGCATTGATGGAGTTCGTCTTTGTACGGCAAACGTCGTCGACGCGCACGAACGAGGTGCACGCATTTTCGTTGGCACCACTGTAGAACGTATCGAGCGCCGGCAAGATTCGGGCGAAGTCGTGGCGGTCCATTATCGTGATCGCATGACCGGACAAACCGGCATGATTCGAACACATACGGTCGTCAACGCCACGGGCGCTTGGGCACCCATCACCACATCGCTTGGCGGTATCGCGCCGGCTCGAGCCCGAGTTCGTCCGGGAAAAGGCATTCACATCATCTACGACCGGCGACTGGTCAACTACGCGATCACGTCGAGAACCATCGATGGGCGGCAAATTTTCATTGCGCCGTGGCAAAACACGAGCGTCGTCGGGACGACGGACGACGATTATTACGGAAACCTCGACGACGTCCGAGCAACGAGCGAGGAAGTTCGTTATCTCGTTCAAGGCATTGCACGCGTATTTCCTGCCATTCGTACGGCTCGCGCAATCGGCACGTACGCGGGTGTTCGTCCGACGCTGCACGTGTACGGGCCGCTCGAAGACGAACTGTCCCGTGAACACGAGATCATCGATCACGCGCCGCACGGAGCACCCGGGGTTTACTCCATGATCGGGGGCAAACTCGCAAGCTATCGCATGTTTGCCGAAGAAATGACCGACATCCTGGCGACTCGCTTTGGTTTGTCCGCCCAGTCTTCTACGCACGAAAAACCTTTACCGGGCGGGGACCTGGTCATCGATGCCGCTTCTCTTGCGGAGCAGATGCAGATCGAGCCCATTGCAGCTCGGCGACTCACGTTTCGTCATGGTTCTCGGGCGTTGCGAGTGGCCGAGCGCGTGCGCGAGCGTCCGCGCGAGGCGTGCACGGTGTGCGTGTGCGAGCCGGTGATCGAAGCAGAAGTTCGTCACGTGATTCGTCATGAATGGGCTCGCTCGGTGGCTGACGTGTCTCGTCGAACGCGGCTCGGTCTTGGCGCATGTGGGGGGATGCGTTGCGCTGCGCGATGTGGGCAGATCGTCGCGCAGGAGCTTGGTTTGTCGCCGCAAGTGGGATTGCGACAAGCGGCCAATTTCCTGGTCAAACAGGCGCAAACGCGTGCGGTCGCACTTGGTCCGGAACAGGCTCGGCAAGAGGCGCTTGCGATTGGCGCCGTGCGTGCGGAGCTCGGCGTCGATATGCCCGCCGAGACGGAGGGTTTGGCCACGTGAGTCGCCGAGTTGTCGTCGTCGGTGCGGGCGTGGCGGGTTTGTCGGCGGCGTTTGCCGCACGGAAACGCGGCATCGACGTCACGATCGTTTCGGCGGGTGCTGGTGCAAGCGCTCTTGGAAGCGGCGCGGTGGATGATCAGCCCTGGGAGGCGTGGTTTTCCGCGGCGCGTGCGTTGGGCGAACCTTTGCGGGCACGCGCGCTTGGCGATGATGTGCGTGCATTTTCGGATGCGCTGGGCATTTGGGATCTGCCGCCCGCCGACGGTCCTGCGCCACTCGTCGCGACGGCGGCGGGTCGGGTTCGTCCTGCGCGCGGACGCGACAGGGGGCTGCTCGACGTGGGTTCGTACCGTCAAACCACGGTGCTGGTTCCGCGGGCGCCCCGAGCTGGATGGGATGCCGATGCGATCGCCGCGACGCTCGAGAGCGAATTTTTGTCACGCCGCGCGGAACTACGTTTCTTGCCTGTCGACGCGCCCATCCTTCGTTTTGTCGACGAAGCACGCATTTCCGATGTCGATCTCGCCATGCGTCATGACGAACCATCTCGGCTTTCATGGCTCGGGGATCGGCTGCGCGAGATGCTTACCAATACGCGTCGCGCTTGTTCGACTACGGTTTCTGCGGTGCTCCTTGGGCCGTGGCTTGGCGCGGATCACGAGCGAGCGACGACGTTGTCGTCACGTGTTGGTGTGCCCGTGGGTGAAGTGCTCGTGGGCGTCGGTTCGGCGGCAGGATTGCGATTCGAGGCTGCGCGGCAACGGTTGCTCGAGCAGCTTTCTGTGCAACTTGTCAATGGCCGCGTGACGATGCTGCGTCGCGTGCGTGAGCGCATGGAAGTCGTGGTCGCGGAGGATGACGCAACGCTTGTCGCGGATGCGGTTGTGCTGGCGACGGGAGGCATTGCGGCGGGTTCCATCATGTATTCGCCGCCGGATCAGCGAGCGGGGGAGGATGTGCCGACGACGATTTCGCCGTCGTTTTCGTACGGGATCGAAACGATTGGCGTGCCAATCACGCTGGCGTTGGGAAGTGATCGCATCGATGCGGGTGGATCGATATTTGGCCCGGCGCTCGACACGAGCGCGTGGCCATCGAGAGCGCGTGTTGGTGCGCTCGAATTGGTCGGCATCGAGGCATCCGGTGGAAGGGTTTGTCAGGACGTTTTCGCAGCAGGGGACGTGGTTGCGGGCAAGCGGCGAACGGTGCTGGAGGCCGTCGCGATGGGGCTTCGCGCAGGACAAACAGTTTGAAGTCAAAATGTCGAAGCTAGCTGAACGAGTTCATCTCTGCTTGATGCAAGAGGGTGAACCAGCGCAAGTAGGTGTGTCCTTGACGTCTTGAAGCTCCGAGGGCAAACAAGACCGGAACACATGCTGCTTTTCTACGTTGATGAAAGTGGCGCGACATCCCTCAAAGACGATGCGCGCCGGTATTTCGTACTCGCCGCGTTGGCCGTTCCCGCATCTACATGTCGGGGATTGGATACGAGAGTTTCAACGACCAAACGTGCGATCTTGAATTGGGCCGATGCCGAAGCTTGGGAGATCAAGGGGCGCAACCTACAACGTGGCGAGAAGTTCTTGAAAAGTTTGTCTTGGTCTGCCAGGCTGGCTGCCACTCAGCTTATTGCAAACCTCATGGTCGAGCTGGACTTAAGAGGCTACGTCGTCGAGGTGAACAAACTTGACGTCGCACGTGGTGACATGACGGACGGCGACCTCTACTGCATCGCTCTTTTTCGACTCCTTGATGAACTGAATGCGGTGCTAGAGAAGTGCGACAAACAAGGCATGGTCATGTTCGACTCCCGCTCTGATCATCACAGTGCGGTTCAAGATCGACGTGTCATCAACGCCTACCTTCGATGGGCTACGCGTCACGAAGCACACCGCTTCGTTGAGCGACCCTGGTTCGGCTTTTCTTCGTTTTATCCCGGTCTGCAGCTTGCGGACTTCGTTGCGTACATGATGGACACGGTGCGGGAAGCATCCGCTTATGGAGGCGAGGTTGCTGAGTTGAAGCAGGCGATTGCCGGTTTCACAACGCGCTGCACGCTGATCCATATCCCATGAAAAACAGAGCCCGCGTAAACGTTTCCGTCTACGCGGGCTCTTCTGCTCTCTGGTTAGGCGCGCGGCATCTCAGCCGCACCATGAATCCCCGTACAGTCCAGGGCACCTATGGCAACTATATACGATGTGGGATGCGAATCCGCAAGGACATCGATGTGCCCGATGCCGATGGACGAAGAAAAACTGGCGCATCATCTAGCGACTCGGGCGCGTCGATGCGCATCGGGGACAAACAGTTTCAGCACAAACTAGTTCGCCGCTTTGATGCCCGCGCGTTCGAGCAGCAGTTTGTAGCCCGTGGCAAGCGTGAAGTCGGTGCCTTTCGACGGATCGGCCAGAACATCTCGTGCGGGGCCGGAATCGTTTTCCGGTGCTTGAACGACCGTGCCTTGCGCGGTGCTCGTGGCTCGTGCGCTCGCAGCGGCTTCTGCCGACAGGTGCCCATCGATGTCGCGCTCGCGCACGACCTCTCCAACTTGAACGGGTTTGGCGGGTTTGATCAGCACATCGGGCAAAATGCCTTGCGCTTGGATCGATCGTCCGCTTGGCGTGTAGTACCGCATCGTCGTCAAACGCATCCCTGTCCCCCCCGGTAAATCAAAAATCGTCTGGACAGACCCTTTACCAAACGTTTGAGTTCCAACGATGAGCGCTCGTTTGTTGTCTTGAACCGCTCCAGCGACGAGCTCCGAGGAGCTTGCGGAGTACTCGTTCACGAGTGCGACGATGGGTAGCGACGCCAGTGCGCCTCCAGCGGATGCCTTCTGCTCGTCGATGATCTGTCCGCGATGGCGCGTGGAGTAGATCCCGCCGGCGTCGAGCATTTCGTCGGCGATGGCTTCCGCTTCGTCGATGAGTCCGCCGGGGTTGTTGCGCATGTCGAGCAGCACGCCGCGCAAAGGCCGTGCATGTTCTGAGCGCATTTTCGCGACGGCTCGAAGCATGTCGTCGTGGGTTCCTTCTTGGAACTGGCGAATGCGCAGGTACGCGAAGTCGTTGTCGAGCCGTTTTCCGACGATGCTGACCGTGTGGATTTCTTCGCGCACGAGATCGGCTTGGATGGGATCCGTTTGTCCGATGCGATGAAGCGTGATGTGAACGCGTGTCTTGATGGGGCCGCGCATCATCGCGATGATCTTGTCGACGCGTTCGCCGCGGACGGGTTTGCCTTCAATGGCGACGATTTCGTCCCCTGGTTTGATGCCGGCACGATCGGCGGGCGATCCTTCGATGGGAGCGAGCACGGTCACGCGTTCGTCACGAAAATCCACTTCGATGCCGATTCCAGCGAATTTGCCCGACGTATCGCTCTGAAAAAGAGCGTACTCTTTGGCATCCATGTAGGCGGAGTGCGGGTCGAGTTCGGCAACCATGCCTTTGATGGCGCCGTCGATGATTTTTGTTCGTTGGGCGGGATCGACGTGGTGGTTTTCGACGAGAACAAGCGCCCAAGCGAGCTGGTCGAACGGGTTGTAAGGGCTTTGGGACTGGGTCGTCGCGTGTACAGCTTGGGTCGCGATCGCGCCGCCGACGAAGGCGGCGAGTGCGAGGCCTGCGGTGCGTAGCCAACCGTTCTTGCGCATGGGTCGACGATAGCAGCCCGATAAAAAGATCCACGGGTTTGACCGGGGGCGGGTTTGGTGCGAAAGGCGCCGAAGACATGCCGAAGCCCCGGTTTGAACATTTGGGGCTTCGGATCGCCTTCGGCGTCCTTCGCCCCAAACCCCAAATGTTCAACCTGATGCGAGAAGTCGGTCCCAAGCTTTCGCTGCTTCCTTTGTCCAAGCGGCCATGTTCGGCTATCTTCGCGCGCCTGAACGTGGCTCGGGGCGCTTCCTTGGGAAACCTGTGCGGACACGGACCACACGCGGCGTGGGTCCTGTCCTCTTCGGGCGTCCTTGCATCCGCCACGGTCCTCGAACAAATCACTTCATTTCGCTGCTCGCCGGCGCGTTTTCGAGCGTTTTCGGCGCGGCAAAGGCGGGCGGCGTCGCCCAGGGCGATTTCCCCTCGAATCACGGACCAGCGAGCCGGCCAAGATGGGCAAACCGACCGATCGTGAGCTCGTGGAGCAAACACGTGCAGGGGACGCACAAGCGTTCGGAACGCTTGTTCAGCGTCACCAGCGACGTATTTTTCGCCTCGCGTTTCATCTCGTGCGCTCAGGCGCGGAGGCCGAGGACGTGACGCAAGAGACTTTCGTCCGAGCCTACCAGGCGCTCGATCGTTTCGATGGTCGGAGCGAGCCGTTTACCTGGCTGTATCGGATCGCGGTCAATCTTTCGCTGAACGTCATTCGAGCCCGAAAGCCGCGACGCGATGCGATGCCTGCCGACGATCCTCGCGTCGAGCCGCTTCTCATGGAGCATCGAACGACACACGGTGCGGATCCTGCGCGCACGGCCCAGGATCGCGAACTTGCCAAGGCGCTGTGCGACGGCATCGATCAACTTTCCGACACGCTTCGAACGACCCTGGTCCTCGTGTGCATCGACGGCATGGGACACGAAGAAGCGGCCAAAGTGCTCGATTGTCCTGAAGGAACGGTGGCTTGGCGTGTGCATGAAGCGCGGCGCAAGCTGCGTGAACACTTGGAAAAACATGGGTTTGGAGGGGACGCAGAATGAGCCCCCAAGGAAAAGTGGATCTCGGTGCCAGAGCCGAAGCGATGCTCGCGTCGTGGCCAGCACCGTCGAGTGACGAGGCCGCATGGGAAAGCCGTGCGGCGAAAATCGTTGCAGCAGCAACGAATGCGCCGCGCGCGGATGACGCCGTGGAAGCGGCGTTGTTTGCGAAACCCGCGCTCGAACCCGAGCCGGCAGAAAGTCAAAGTTCGAACGTTTCCGCGGTCATCAGTGCGCGGAGTGCATCAGGAGAAAAGGCCATGTCTCAGGATTCGAACCCCGGCTCGCCCGGCAAGCCCACGAGCCCTTCGGCTGCCCCGACGACCGGTGCCGTGTCCAAACGGCCTTCTTTGAAGGAGCTTGCGGCACGTGCCAACCAACAAGGAGCGGCTTCTATACGACCGAGCGCTCCGACGCCGCCTCCTCCGTCCACGGAGTCGGTTCCACAAGACAAACAAGCACGAGCGTCGACTCCGTCGCCGTCTGTGCCGCCGCCCAAAGCGTCTGTGCCGCCGCCGCGACCCGTGGAAGCGGGCAAGGACGACTCGGGGCGAGTGGATCTGAACGTGATCAACCAATCGGCCACGCCCGAGCAAGTGGCTGCCGCAGCGGCGGCAAAGCCCGCAGCGCACGACCTCGTCGACGACGCCAAGGCCGAGGACAAACCATCCGCCGACGACAAACCCACCGCTGCAGCCGATGGCGGTGCCGGTGCGAAGGTGACGAACATCGCCGAAGCGCGGGCAAAAAAGGCCAAGAAAAAGGGCGATGTAGCGAAGACAAACGACGCGGCGAAAGCCACGGATGCGCCGCTGGCTGCTTCCGCAGAGCCTGCAAAGAAGGCCGAGAACGACGGTGGAGGCGGTGCGAAGTGGGCTATCTTGGCCATCCTCGGTCTCGCGGCCGGAGGCTTCTTGTTCTACAAGTACAGGCAGCAACCGCCTCCGACTCCCGTGGCAACAGTCGTTCAAGAAAAACCAGACACGACACCAATGGTTGCCGATCAGCAGAAGATCGCCGAAGAACCGAAGCCGACATCGACGGGTTTGTCCATTGACTCGCTTCCGTCTGCCGAGCCTTCGGCGAAGGCTGCGACGAAAGTTGCGGCTGCTCCCACGACGGACGACAACGCGGCTCCCGCACCGCCTCCGGAACCAGCCGCGCCGACTGCCCTTCCGACGGCCACCGGGGGCAAGAAGCCCGGCGACTTGTCGAGCGCCATGGCGGAGGCCGTGGGTGGTTCAACGGAAAAACCCGTCAACGCAGACGATGCAACTCCGGCGGCAGGAAAGGCGGGAAGTCAGACCATTCCCGAACAACCTCCGCAGGGCTCGGTGGCATCGGCGATTCGCGCGGTTGCTCCAGGTGCGAAGGCGTGTGTTGCAGGTGCCGACGACGTTTCTCATGCAAGCGTCACATTTAGTTCGAGCGGCACGGTGAGCAGCGTCAGCGTGTCGGGGTGGGCCGCGAAAAACGGCAAGGCCGACTGCGTCAAAGCGGCACTGAAGGGCGCAAACGTCGGTCCATTCTCCAAACCTTCGTACACCGTCAGCGGTCCGGTTCGCCCCTGAACACCCGAGCGGCAGCGCTGGATCTTGAAGAAAATCCACACTGCCGCTTGACACGCCACGCACCGCGTATAAACTCCGCCCCCCCATGGTCTCCGCAACGCAGCAATCCAGCCGCATCCGCAAGCGCAAGTCGCGGCGCGGCGGCACATCGAACAAGCGCGAGCTCCGCGCTCACGGCACGCCGAAATTCCCCGTTCACCAGGACGGGTACAACCCGAACGCGTCCGACGCCCCCGGCAAACACACCGCTGAAAACGCGGCGGCGAAGAAGTAGGAAGTCACATGGCAAATCACGCATCTGCCGAAAAGCGCAATCGTCAGCGCATCAAGAGAACGGACCGCAACCGCGCCGCCAAGTCCGCTCTACGTACCGAAGTCAAGAAGGCTCGCGCGGCCATCAAAGCCGCTCCCGCCGACGCCAACGCGATCGTGCGCGGTGCACAAAGCGAACTGTCACGCGCCGCGAGCAAGGGCATCATCCCTCGCAAGCGAGCGTCGCGTGTCGCAGGGCGCCTCGCGGCCGCTCTCCACAAGGCCGGCACCGTCGTCGAAGCGCGCTGACGCAGCCTTCTTCTCACGCGCGTCGAGCGCGCAGCAGTTTGACGCAAACCCCCTCTCCCACCGGACGAGGGGGTATTGCTGTTTGTACAAGCGCAAATCAATGCGCATCCGCCCACGTTGGTCCAGCGCCCACGTCCACCACGAGCGGCACCGACAGGGCAAACACCCCCTCCATCGCCTCGCGCACCTTTGCCTTCGCTTCGTCCACGCGATCCTCGGGCACCTCGAACGTCAACTCGTCATGCACCGTGAGCACCATTCGTGCACCGGGAACGACGGGTTGACCAAGACGAACCATCGCCAGCTTGAGCAAATCCGCGCTCGAACCTTGAATCGGTGTGTTCTGTGCAATGCGCTCCGCGTACGCGCGTCGCGCTCGATCGGTCGTATGCAAATCCGGCACGAGACGCCGTCGACCAAGGATCGTGCGAACCACTTCCGTGTGTCGTGCTTCCGTCATCGTTCGCTCCATGAACTCATGAACGCCGCGATAGCGCTGGAAGTATGCATCGATGAAGCGAGCTGCTTCGACGCGCGGAATTCCGAGACGCCGCGCAAGCGCAGATTCTCCCATGCCGTAAATCACGCCAAAGTTGATCGTCTTGCTGCGGCGCCGCATTTCGCTCGTGACATCGACGGCGCTCACTCCGAAAATTTCCATCGCCGTGCGTGTGTGGACGTCTTGTCCCGTGCGGAATGCATCCACGAGCACCGGATCGCCGGACAAATGCGCGAGCACGCGCAGCTCGATCTGCGAATAATCCGCGCTTAGAATGACAAACCCTTTCGGTGCGACAAACGCCTTCCGAATGAGTCGTCCCAAGTCCGTGCGGATCGGAATGTTCTGCAGGTTCGGATCTTGCGAAGACAAACGCCCCGTCGCGGCGACGGCTTGACTCCATCGCGTGTGAATGCGCCCGGTTTCTGGGTGCACGAGACGCGGAAGCGCATCGACGTATGTGCCCTTGAGCTTCGCGATGGTCCTATGTTCCAGGACAATTGCTGGGAGCGGGTGATCGTCGGACAACGCATCGAGCACGTCGGCATCCGTCGATCGACCTGTCTTGGTTTTACGAATACTTTTGAGCCCCAACGTATCGAAGAGGATCGTTTCGAGCTGCTTCGGCGAAGCCAGGTTGAACTCGCGCCCGGCGGCTGCGTGAGCGCGTTTTTCGAGCACGTCGAGCTCCTTGGACATTTCGGCTCCAAGCGCTCCGAGGGCCGCGGGATCGACGAGCACACCCGTGAGCTCCATCTGTGCAAGCACTGAAGCGAGCGGAAGTTCCAGCTTCGTCAGGAGTTCGTCGAGGTGCGCCGATACAAGTTTTGGTGCTTGTTTTTCAACAATCGCCAGCACGGCTTCGGAGTACGCTGCTGCGTAGTTCGTTGCTTGATCGATCTCGATGTCGTCGAGTCCGCGCTGCGTTTGTCCCCGCTTCTTCGGCGCGATGTCCTCGAACGTCGCCATCTTGATGCCCGTCTCGCGTTCGGCCGTTGCACTGAGCTCGTGAGAAGCCTCCGAGTCGAGCAGGTAGCTCGCAAGCATCGTGTCGAACGTCGTGCCCGCGAGACGAACGCCACTTCGCCGCAAGACGACATCGCAATACTTCGAGTCATGCGCGATCTTGGCAATCGTGGGATCTTCCAAGATGGGTCCGAACACGCTCGTGACGTCGCCCATCGAAAGCTGCGGACCAACTCCGAGGTAGCGATGTCCCATGGGTACGTACACGGACGAACCTTGCTCGCAGGCCATCGCGATTCCGCAAATATGCGCTCGCATTGCTTCGCGTGACGTTCCGTGCACTTCGATCGCAACGCGTCCGGCGTCACGGACGCTCTTGGCAAAGGCTTCCAAGTCACTGCGGCTCGTGATCGATCGCCTGTGTCCCGCAGCAGGAGCGGCAATGGGGACCGCTTTGATGAACCGCGAGAATCCAAGCTCCGTGAACAGCGCGCGTAGCCTTGCGAGGTCGGCCCCACCGTAACGCAGTTCGTCAATGTCGAACTTGATTTCCGACTCGACGTGTAGCGTCACGAGCTGCTGGGACAAACGCGCATCAGATTCGTTTGCCTTCAAACTATCGCGCAGTTTCTGACGTTTGATCTTGTCGAGCGACGCGTAAATTCCTTCGAACGAACCGAAATCTTTCAACAGTTCAGCAGCCGTCTTGACGCCAACCCCCGGCACGCCCGGCACGTTGTCGCTCGAGTCTCCTACGAGCGCGAGCAGGTCGCGCACCTGCGCAGGAGGCACACCGAACTTCTCCACGACTTCCGCTGGCCCGTACACCTTGTCGCGGCCATCCCACATCACGACGCGGTTGCCATCGACGAGCTGCAAGAGGTCTTTGTCGGCACTCACGATCACCACACGAAGGCCTCGTTCTTTCGCGCGCGCGACGGCGATCGCGAGCAAGTCGTCGGCTTCGAGGCCGTCGCCTATGAAGATGGGAATGCGGTACGCTTCGACAATCTCCTTGCAACGCGCCATTTGCTGGGGCAGGTCCGGCGGCGGTGGGGGACGGTTTGCCTTGTACCGTTCGTCGAGATCATCCCGAAAGGTTCGTCCTGGTGAATCCATCGCCACTGCGAGGAACGCCGGCTTTCGTTCGTCCACGAGTTTTGCCAGCATCGACACGGTGCCGTACACCGCGTGCGTGGGTTCGCCCGAGGGGCTCGTCAGAGGTGTTTGGATCGCGTGGTATGCGCGAAAGACGTACCCAGACAAATCGATGATGTAGAGGACATCGGTTGCACCCGGCGGCGGCAACTCGGCCTTGTTCGTGGACATGACCGGAGCATTAGCACGGAGACGTCCGAGCCGAGCACTACCAATCGATACGCGCACGTACGACGGTCACGTCGATGTTGCCCGTGCCTTCCCGAGAAACGGTGATGGATACGCGGGATCCTTCGGGGCCGCGCAGACGTTGAATCGCGTCAGAGAGAGTCATCTCGAGCGCCGATGCACCATCAATTCGGACAAACTTGTCTCCCCGTTTGAGTCCGGAATTTGCCGCCGGCCCGGATTCGATGACCCCTGCAATGACGATGCCCGAGGGCGACGGGGCGAGCGTCGCGCCGATGCCCTCGAGCTCGGTGTTCGCGCCACCGTCAGCACGTGGCTTGAGCATGATGTCTTCACGGATCGACGACGCACCGCGCGTGGTCAAGCCCGCCACGATGCGGTTCTTGTAGGCACCGTGTTCAACGCGCACCGAGAAGGGACCGGGAGGTACACCCGCCAGCGAGTAGTTCCCCTGTTCGTCCGTCGTTGCCGGAGGATTCGCATTCGGACCTCCACCTCCCGCCATGCCATCGAGCTGCACGACAGCTCCCGCGATGGGTCGTCGCGTTTCTTCATCGCGAACCGAGCCCGTCATCGTCGCGGCTCGTGGCATGACAATGCGCACGTTGCGCACGGTTTGTCCAACATCGACATCCACTCCGTCGCTCTTGCCCGGAGATTGTCCTGGCGCACTTGCTACGAGAACGTACTTTCCTGCGGGCATACGTTCCAATCGAAAAACCCCCGATTCTTCGTTCACTGGCCTCGGTCGGCCTCGTGGTCCCAGCTCCGCACCTTCGGTCTTCGGCAAGAAGACTTCGACGGAAAGCCGATACGACGCCACGGGTCGACCTTGCTCGTCGACGACGACACCTTCGATGGTGCCACCGCTCCCGAGGCGCACGACGTTGTCCTTGCCCGCTTGCACGCGTACTCGGTCGGACGAAGGAAACTCGGGATGGTGAGCGAGCACGGAGCAACCATCCGCTTCGAGAGGCAACCGGAAACGACCTTCCGCATCGGTGCTCGTCGTGAGGTGCGAGCTTCGATCATCGCAGCCCACGAACGCTTTCGCGACGGGTTGCCCATCCGGATCCACGACCGAGCCCGCGACGCCTTCGTCAACGGGTGCTTGATCGTTTGACTTCGTAACGACCGGTCGAGGTGCCTGCGCTGGTGGCTCTGGACGAGCGCTTGGCGCGTCAAACTGCGTGACGGCCGCGACGGAAGGACGTGGTCGAGATTTTTTGGGCGGCGGTGAGCTGGGGTTTGGCAATAAGAACCATGCGACGAGCGGGACGACGAGGAGCGCAGACGACAAAAGCAGGGCTAGCGACCAGCCGCGCCGACGTTCGGTCATGGCTCGACATCGGGCGCGCCGGCGTCGGGCGTCGCCATGGGACGCCCTTCTTCGGGCCGCACGGTTTCTCCTGCCGGACCGAGCAGTTTACCCTCGGGCTCGGCAGGCCATGGAGTTTCACTCGCCGAACCACCGCAACCCGCCGCGACGAAGGCGAGCGCAACCAACGATTGTCGAAAACGCATGTGTGCATTCCTCTTAGCGCGTCTCAGCAAGGTTCGTGCGAGCGATCCAAAGGCAGATGGCTGCATTGAGGACGCACCACACGACGAACGCTAGGCGACCGAACGGTACAGCGGCAGAGTTCATCGCGACCGAGGCAAGAAGATACGCTGCGGTTCCCGTCGCGAGACCAGCGATGACGGGACGCAGTCGTTTTACGCCGAAGAGCACGGCAGTCAGGGCAAACGGCACGATCGCATTTGCGAGCGGCAAGAATCGGTGCAGCGACACGCCGACCAAGAGGTCCATGTCCGCAATGGGACGAGCGAGCACGTCCACGGGCAAACTCGCGCGCGGCAGAATCCACGGCGCAAAGAAGAACAATCCGGGTCCCGCGGCAAGCGCCGGAAGCAGAAAACCAAGACGCCAAGGACTCGTTGCCGTGTCGCTCTTCTTGCGTGCAGCACGGGCAACGAGAAGCGTCGTGATGAGCAATGCGACGAGTCGGTAGATTGTTTGCTTGACGGTCACTGCGGAAACGGACGCTGCGGCATCGAGAATGCCGGCTCCGTAAAGCAGTCTTCCGCGTTCGGAATCATCGACCTTGCGAGCATGGTCGCGCAGAGCGTCTTCGACAGCGACGGCATCCGTGACGCCGAGACTCATGACGAGTGCCGCGACTCCTGCAACGTGCGGCGACGCCATCGACGTTCCGTTCCAGCCGGGGAAAATCACGCACTTGTTGCGGCCTTTTTCGCAAATCGTTTGTTGCACGACCTTGACGCCGGGCGCCGCGATGTCGACGCCTTTGCCTCGTGACGAGAACGGTGCAAGTTTGTCGTCGGGGTTTGTCGCACTGACACCAATGACACCATCGGACGCTCCGGGATAACCCACGCTTGCACCCGAGTTACCCGCAGCGGCAACGACGACGACGCCTTTGCTCCGTGCATGGTCGACCGCGTTTTGAAGCACACGCGAATTACGTGGTCCGCCAAGGCTCAAGTTGATCACGTGTGCGCCGTTGTCTGCCGCCCAGCGAATGCCGTCCGCAACGTCTGCCGTCGTGCCCCAACCCTCTTCGTTGAGCACTTTGACGGGCATGAGACGCGCGCCGAACGCGACACCCGTGACGCCGAGCGCGTTGTTTGTCGATTGCGCGATCGTCCCCGCGACGTGCGTGCCGTGCCCTTGATCGTCGTTCGCGTGTTCGTTGCCCGAGACGAAGTTCCATCCGGGAACGCACTCGGTCGACTGCAGGTCCGTGCCTTTCGCAAAAGGCCCGTGGTCTTCGCAAGCGATACCCGTGTCGACCACGGCGACGGTGACGCCGCGCCCGATGGCGAAGTCCCACGCGCGAGAAGCGCCAATGCGCGTGATATGCCACTGCTGTTTCATCTCGGGGTCGTTCGGG